>OKCY01000146.1_pt1 | contig 10961 bp, 7 predicted proteins | sample 1613071 | NCBI WGS metagenome assembly OKCY01 (sample SAMN04436834, study PRJEB24849) | human gut metagenome | biome: human gut; feature: NICU; material: stool | host: Homo sapiens | place: USA: Saint Louis, MO | collected 2011-07-12 | reverse complement strand
AAAAAAAAATACAATTTACTATCAATTAAAAGCAATCAAATCCTCTTTGCTTTCAGACAGTGTCACTTGTTCCATCACCCTTGCTTTCCCTATTACTCATTATATACATCAATGCCACCAACACAACCTACACCTACAAACTTTGCTAATCTCAGATACCGAACTCCTTTACAACAACTTGTGACATTGGCTAAAACACAACAGTTTTATTGGTTCCTTGGCCATGTTTTCGCAGTGTTATTTTTCATTCTTAGTACCCTTACAGGGTTTTGGAATCGTCATTCTTCTTTGAAATACTACCGGTTTTCATTATTATCAATTATATTGACGTATTTGATTGTTATTAGACAAATCCATTTCAAATCTACTTTTAAACTTTCAAGCATCAATATCAGATTGTTGCGTGATGAAAATGTACAATATTTATTGTTGGCTGTTATATTTTATGTCTCGAGTTTTATTATTGGCCAAACAGGGTCTAGTTTATATTCATTTGCCATTTTTGCCGTGTTTCATGTGTTGACTTATTTCCAAAACCATTTATTATCTGTTTTTATTGGTGACATTGCCACACAAAGCAGAATCAGTTCCATGATTTCAAATTTTACTAGCAAATTCAACCAACCAGCATTGATTGCTGCATCCAATGCAGAAATTGTATTGTTGGTTGTTTCAGGGTTCCAATTAATCCCTAGTGCATTGTTGTTATTGTTTAGACGTAACATAGTTGAAGTCTCTGTACAAGTATTGGTGTTTGTGGCCATTGTGGTGTTTAACAAATTGAGATTTGATTCTAATCAATATACAAAAGTGGTGGTTGAACAAATGGATTTGAAAGTGAATCAAACGCTTGCACAAATCAACAGTCCACAATTGTCACAATTGTACCAGAATGCTCGAGCAGGTGCATTAAAGTACCTCTCGTTGATCAAATTGCCCAAAGAAAGTGGTAAAAAGAAGTAAGCTATAGCAGATTCTTTACTTTCACTTCATCCTCGGTTTTTTTTATTAGTTCATCAAGAAGATAGATTTATCAGTTGTAAGAATTGTGTAGAAACATGTACAATATATGTAATTTTTTGAAAGAGTTATAGTGTGTGAGTGGTTCACAGGTAAGAAGTCAAAGCAGCTCAAGAGAAGAAACATGTAGTGTGATGATATTTACCTTTGAAAGTTTAAATAATTGTGCATTCATCAAACCAATGCTATGAGACTATCTTATCCTACTGCATACCTATATATCCAGCCATTTCTGGAGATTGAAAATATCATCATCTACCGACATCAATATATTATCCATATCGTCAAAGAAATACTGTTGAGTATTCATATACCCACCTAAATTTGCACTGGAATCGACATAAGGTAAATTTCCAAATTCCAAAACTGCATCTTGATTGCTAGTGTCCATGGGGAATGCTTTTGATGCAGATTCATGACCCAAAACATTATGTGGATTTAAATCTTTTTCCATATCATCCAATTCAGTGAGATCACATACTAATTTATCCAATTTTCGAAGTCTTTGTAATGCCAGTTTAGCACTAGCACTTCCATCCGACATGATTTTCAAAATACTTAAACCTTTCCTCAAAAATAATAATGTTGTTTCTGATCGATCAATTTTCAAAAACACCAAAATGGCAAATAGGGCAATGTTACAGACATTAATGTCAGTACATGAAAATAATCCCAATTTGTTATATTTTTGTAATTCTGATAATAATTCAACGGAACAAAATGCTGCATCAATACAAATCGATGATAAATGATCAACAAATGCCGATTCATATCCATTATTCTCATTTAATCGTTTGTAATTTTCAACTTTATATAGTAGGAATGGCTTACCAATATAAATTTTTGCCAAATAATAAGTCAAATTCAAATGAATACAAGCACGATATCTTGTTGAGCTAGGATCTAAATTATCAATCTTGGTATAATTGGGAAAATTCAATTTACATTCTTCTAAATCCTCAACAAATTTCCTAATAATTTTAGGATCTATCGATATGCTTTGATCTTTGTGTGATTTTGATTTTGAACAGAATAAATCCATAATATCTCTGAAAATATAATTCATTTGAATAATTGATATCTGACTTAAATGATTTGAAAGTCCAAGATTACTATAAAGACCACGCATATCAACGGGTAATTCAACAGTTATATCCTCAGGTGCAATTGTTTCGACTCTTCCAATATTCACACCGTGTCTTCTTTCCATAGTATAGCAAGTCCACCAAAGACGCTTGAAAACTTCACGATCTTCTTCAGGATAATTCTCAAACGGTTCTTTTAAATGCAATTTATTGGCAATGGCAATCTCTAATGCTAAATTCATAAATGTATAACCACCATCTATTGATTGGAAATTTTCTAATTTGTTCGTTGTCATAAACACTCCAAATATAAGTAAACATTGAATACTTTCCACTGATTTCAAATCAATTAAAAACCCAGCAAATGGTAATGCGGCATAATAACACATTAACCCTGGTGTTGTATCAGGAGTGACTTTGGGCATTGGTGAATTGTCGGCAATAAATTCAAATCCACTAGCAAGAGCAAGCATGACCAGCACAATACTTACAGTTGTCCAATTATTGACTAAATATTCTATATCATTTTCTTGTCTTTTTAAAAGTAATTGATCCACTTGTTTATAAAATCGTCCATGATGAACATAAAAATAATTTGTTTCACAAATGTTTAAGAAAATTCCTACCAATTTACGTATTTTATTATCATCAGGGAAAACTTCTAATGCATTTTGAACTAAGACTTGTAAATTGTGTTTGGCATATATGTTACTATTGGCAAAAACACTAGCTGCCAATGTATTTCTTTCCATAAACCTTTGATTTTTGCTATTATCAATAAATCTAATAAAACTTTGGTCTGTTGGAGATACATAGGTATGATTGAAATTCTTGAGTGAGTTCAATTTTGATTCGTTGTCTTCTGATTCAGGGGGCTTAGTCGACGTTATAGGAACTCCAACACGAGGTAATTTCAGTTTATTTATACACACTTCTCGTTCAAATGTGTCAGTGTTCTCTCGTAAATACTTCAAATCGATATCGGGAAACAAGTACTGTATTATTCTTTCTAATTTGCAAGTATAGGCTCGATTCTGTGCATATTTTTCTTTGAAATCAGTAGGATTGGAAGGCCTTTCTGGAGCAGAAATGTTACATTCTTGATTGGATTTGACACATTTTAGACATGGAAACCCACCATCACATTTTGTTTTCTTAGATCGACATCGGTTACACCTATAATTGAATCAAGTTAGTAAAACAGTTGCCATGATGTTTTTTTTTATGGGGAGAAAGTGCTCAAATTCAACTTACGCTACAGTAACTCTTTTTCTTTCTTCAAATGGCTTGATTTTTCTATTTCTCATTGGCATGGTGTTGGGGTGTGTAAGTAAGAGCCATCAGCTAACTCAAATTGTGGAGAAATTGTGTCTATGTGTCAGTTTGTGTTGATAATTTTTTAGGTTTTACTATTTTTTTTTTGTTCAGGCTGGCACTGATCCATATAAAAGACTCAACTCATCAGATTACCTTCACAACAATCCAATTAACAATGACAAACTTACCACTCAAAGAAGTCAAACGGCAATTGCGAAAGCAACTTAAATCTAATTTAAAAACCATTACGCAAGATTCATTAATCAAACAATCCCATCTAATCCATCAAAATCTATTGAGTCATGAGTTTTTCAAAACTGCCAACAATATAGCTGTGTTCATGAATATGCCTGATCTGGAAGTTAAGACTATGGAAATTATTGAAAGCTGTTTTAAATTGGGCAAGTCTGTGTATCTACCACGATGCAACTATGTTTCTTCACCAGGAAGAAAATCAAATTATATGTCATTACTTGAAATGCCTTCACTTGAAGCGATACACCAACTTAAACCACAGGGGAAATATCAACTTTTAGAACCATTAACTGGAAATGATGCAATGGAAACTGGGATTTTAGATCTAATAATTGTCCCTGGTGTTGCGTTTGATAAGAATAAGAATCGTATGGGTCATGGTGCTGGCTTTTATGATGAATTTATAACCACTTTCCATAATAAATTTAAAAGGAAACCATATTTGTTAGGAGTTGCATTACAGGAACAAATTGTTGATTATATCCCTACAGAACCCCATGATTGGAAATTAGATTCAATAATAACATCTACAAACGTCTATTAATATTAATCTCTATGAAACACTCCTACAATACAATTTTCCAACATTCTATCAACATTAACCCAACTATGATATTTATTGAAAAGACTGGTTCCATCTTTACCAGCACATTTCATGATTTCTTCAACACCACCAGGGTGGAAATTTATATATGGAGTGATATTATAAACTTTACCATTAATACAAGTCCAACAATCTTGTAAACTCTTGTGTTTTTGTAATTCTTGTTTATTTATCGAAATATATTGTGGTGGTGGAGTATTGGCAGGAACTCCTCGTAACTTGTGTCGTGGTTGAGTTCTATTTAATTGAGCCCAATCAAGTGGCGAATGACCTGGTTGTAAAATTACTTTCTTCCGTTGGTTTGCTGCAGCACTAGATGTGGTTGTTGCATTAGCTGCTCGTTGAGCTGAATTTATAGCGGGGAACAAACCCCTGTTTGAACCCATAGTTGGAGGTGGTCGTAGAGATGAACTTGAACTTGGTGGTTTTAATGATGATCGGGAGGAAGAGGATGTTGATGATGCTAATCCTTGATTGGTATTTTGCTGTAGTTTTTTGTTCAACTCGTCTAGTCTAGATGTCATTTGTGTAGTTTCGTGTATTGTCGGTTGTTGATGGATATAACAATAAACTAACAAGAGAGGTTGACTTTATTGGAAACACGATCTTTTTGATTCGCTAGATGAGTATAAGAGTTTGGTTGTAGTTTTTTTTTTTCTCTGGCTCGTGGGTCCGCAGTATCTTCGATGTTCAACCGTGTAATCGCCTAAACATTTATAGTATCATAAAGAATATAACATCCCCCAATTTGTTTTACAAAAGCCTAAAATTAATACCAATAATATATGCAAGTAGGGTTTTATTTCTAAATATCTATATTTCTACAAAAACAATAAAACAAAAAATAAATTTATGCACTCGACAATTCTAACCATGATGACGTTTAATTTGTTTCCTGTCAACTCTTTCATAATACAACATATAAACTGTGGTTTCCTCAGCTAATACAGATGCCTTACTAACTTCAGTGACAGTAGCATCACTGATTCTCCAATAAGGTTTAGAAATGATTGAAGGAATTTTTTTCATTTTCACTTTCTTTTCCTCTTCTTGTTTTTTATTGGTGGCAGTATCTTTATTGCCGTTGAATGCATCTCTAAAATTATGAGTAGCAAAAGCATTTTCGAAATTGTTTTGATTAGGATCGTCCACCAAAATTTCAGCTGGAGTTTGTAAACCAGACAGTAAGATTTCTTCCACGCCAGTCGGATTAGCTTGGAATACAGAAGGTCTACGACCCATCATGGTTGAAAACTTGTGACGGAACCCTTCATCATTTTCACTTGAACCACTACTAGACGAACGCATTGTAGCTGAACCATTATTAGCATTGGACTGAGCAGGGTTCAGTTCAACAGGAGTGGCTTCACAATGAATTTCACCAGTTAATTCATCTTTAATCTCTGGTGATAATTTGAAAATGTTACCATTTTTGTCTTTCACATAAAGTGGTTTATGCTTGTAACATTCATAATGACCCTGAGTATGTGATCCCATATGTTTAATAACAGCTCTCAAACGATACTTGTACAAATCATTATCATTAAATTTGAATCGTTTGAAAAGTTCTTTCAAATTATCAGTTTGCTTATGAGAAATTGGAGCCAGATTTATTGAGTATTCTTGAGACAGACCAGTTGGTCCAGAATTTGGTCTGATGGTACTAGAAGTAGTGACTGATTGAGTTTCAGTTTCTCTAGACATAACAGACGAAATATCATCATCATCTTCTTCTTATTCTTCATCTGTCTCATCATCTAAATCATCTGTACCGTTTTCTGTAGCAGTGCCATCATCGGTTGTAACATCTTCGTCATCTTCATCGTCATCTTCTTCCCCCTTCTCATCAATATCTTCTCTTTGTACATCTTCGTCTTCCATATCATTCTCATCTGTGGTCAAGACATTAGACGTATATTTTTCTCTCAACTTTTCGTCTTCTTTTTGCACCATAGTTTGAAATTGCTTTAATTTATCATGATACTCTTTACCTATTGATAATGTCATTTTATCTGAAAACTTGACTCGACATGAATTTCTAGTTACTACTTGGCCATCGAAAGAAGAACGTGAAAGATGCAATCCAAATATTTTTGGAGGTTTCAAAATTTGTGATTTTTTCTGAACTGTCGAAGTGATTCTTGAAGCATCAATCCCTTCAACATTATAATTCTTGATAAAGTTCTCTAAATCTTCAGGTAAATCTTCATTAATGCACAAATTTGGGTTGTTATTTAACCCAATAATCTTGTTAATATAATCCACATCTTCCAATGGAATTTGACGTTTCAAATGCTCTTCATTCATGGCAATTTTACTAACTCGACATTTAATACATTGATAACCTTCAATTTGTTCACTTTCGTTTTGTTCCAATAATGTTTCCAAATTAGTGGTGGTGGTCATAGGCACTGGCAATGTAAGTATAACAAATGGTGTGAAATTTGGTTGGGAAACTCCATGACAGGTCAAACAAGTCATTTGACTCAAAATCAACCCGTCAAATGGGAATTCAGGTACAACAATTTTATCTAATTGAGCATAATCTTGTGGGTCAGGGATTCTTTTCAAAATAGTTTCCAAGTTCAAAGTAATAAATCTCACAAAACTTTTAAATTTCAAGTTTTCATTTTCTAAAGTTTCATTAATTAATTGAGTTAATTCATGAGCATCATGTTGAGATCTAGACATTTTGGCGTTGAAAATGTTTTCTAATTCGTGAAGAAAAGTCCAAACACTTATAGTTCTGGTTGTCATTTCTGTTTCTTGTAGTTTTTTCACCATCGATGCCATGGCCATATGCAAAGGTACTTCAAATGTAGAATTTGACCGTTTGAATTTTGAATTCTGCAAATTTTTATTTAATTCCAAACGTAAGTTGATTAATTCTTGAATGTCGATATTGTTCAGTTTAACAAATTCAACCAATTGACGGTAACTAGCAATGAACTTGTTCAAATAATCCGTCAATGAAGGCACAGATGAATATGCCTGCAACGAGGAATTGGCGAAACAGTCATTTCGTAAATTGATAAAACCAGTGGTATGTTTGTCTGGACGTTTGGAAAACATGGGTTTTTGTTTGTAAAATGGTAATGAAGGGGTAAGAATATATAAAGAAATTGATAGTATCAATGAAATTTGTAAAAGTAAAGATTTCTTTTCCAGATAAGTTTTCCGATTCCAATAATTTAGTAATGAAGTTGGAATAAATGGATAATTTAAAATTGATAAGCAATCGATTTGTTGAGTAGTAGTAGTGGTAGGTTGTTGTTGTTGAGCTTCAGTGGTTTGTTGTGTTGGAGCAGCTTGATCTTTATTTATTATAGAAGTGAAAGTAACAGGATATGTATTCCATTGAGCGTCTGTGATAGTACTGGTGGAGGTTTGTCCATCACTAATATATATACCAACCGGTGGTAACCAGACAGTGGTTGTTCCAGTTGTAACGGTTTTTATTTCTGTTGTTGGAGCAGCAACATGATATCTTGTTAATAAAATTGGAGCAGCATTCAACAATTGCAAAAGTGCCAATGTTGAAATAATATTGGAAAACATATTTAATTGATAATTGTTTTTCTGTGTATGATTTATAATAACGAATGTGTAGAAAGTGACGAAGACTTATTAAAGAATGTAACGAGTTGAACTTGAAGGAAACAAAAGTTAAGTGAAAGAATAAAGTAGGTTAGTTGGTTGATTTCAAAAAGGTAAAAATAATCATCCAAATCAAAGTTTGGAAATCCTCGTATTTATATAGTCTTCGAAACCAGAATCATGATCAGAATCAAATCAAAGCTATGCTGGTTTAAAAAGAAATCAAATCATTACCAGTAATACAAACAAAGAACGGAAAACTATTTTCATAAAGAATGCTTGCTAAAAAATTGGAAATAGGAATTTAGTTAATTTATCGTTGAAGTTTTGCAATGGCAACAAATTCGTACTAATTTCATATTGTAATCATTAGATTAGAGAGGAATCATCATTTTCGCAGCAAAGTCATACTGCAGTTCCGGCGATTTTTTTTTTCTCTTATCCAGAGATTTGCATGCTGCAATGTCCAAATTAGGCAGGTGATGAGATCTTTGTGGCCATTAACGTTTTTGAAAATCACCAGTGCACATAGTATTTCCATAATAAAAAGAGCTATTCAAGGCACAACCTTGCAGAAAAAATACAACCAGCATATAACACATGCTTAATCTGTCGGCTTAGCATTACTATTCACCGAGAAAACATTTCCTAGCAACTATAAGCTCGAGAATTTTATCTAAAGTCAGTCTACTTAGTCACGGCTTGGTAATAGAAAATCAAGACAACTGCCTCGTTGTAAAGAACCAGGATTTGTGGCTTATACTTTACATTCTCCAAACTCGGATGATTTTTGCTACACCATCTTCTATACTACAACTCCTAGTAGATTAAAGATTCATTCATAATCTGAAATCTCAAAAATAACTCATTGTTGAAGCATATTATTTATTGTATATGTGCCAAATCAAAGAATAATAACTTTGACAGAACGATCAGTATTATTACTAATACGGCCACATATTTTCGAAAACAAAGGATTTACATAATAATAATAATAATAGCATCATCGATCAAAGATGATGCAAGTGAGCTATCAGATTGAATTGTTATGTATATTATTTGCCACTAACCAAGAACATTACAACCAGCGTATTCACGGAAGAACAAAAAATAATGCGTCTTTTGTTAGACATAAAAAAATATTTATGCTGGCTGGTTGTTAAAAAATGTACACTTTTTTGTCCTTTTGTACACGCCCTCTTTTTTTTTTCTTGTGTTATTCGTACCCAAATTAGAAAACTAGAGCTATACATTAACTACAAGGTGAAATACACTTCTATGAATTAGTCAGTTCTTCAATTGTCATGCTGGCCAATAGATACCTAATGATGGCTTGGCTATAATATAGTTTATCCTAGTGTTGTAAGTTTATTAAAAAAAGAAAAATGATCCAGATCAACTAGTAAATATGATATTTGGTAAGTACACACCCATGAGTATTCTACATTTGGGGGAACGACAGAGAAATGATGATTAGAGGGTTCATTATTACAAAGACATTTAGTTAGACATTGCCAGGGATCTATTGAACTAATTAATATTTAATAATAACATATAGTAGTAGAAATATAAAACATCTTGAAATACTACATTTTTTGAGAATGAACAAGTAAATTTACATGCCACAAATCACACTCAATTTTCCAATATATCAAAAATACGCAGCAATTGTTCAGAAGTAAGTACTTCTTCACGGTTCAAATATTTCAACAAACTCTTGATTAATTGAAGTAATTGTGGTACAGATAAGTTCATTATGGCCAATTGTAAAACATGACCTAAATTAACGTTTTGATTGGAGACAAAAGTATGATAATACAAGTATGTGAATGATCCCATTAAAAACTGACAATCAAATCTATCAGTTATACCGCCATGTCCAGGAATAGTATCACCGAAATCTTTGATACCAAATGCACGTTTTAATCCACTAGCGAAGAATCCACCAAATGGAGCAATCAATGAAGCAAAAGTGGCTAAAATTGCTGCATGGAAATAGAATGGTTTAAAAGTAATGAGCTCGTATCCAGTAAGCTCCACAATATTAGCTGGAAGTTGATATACTTGAGGTATATAAATAGGATTCAAGTCACAATGAGGGAAATTGTATAAATGAGTTGACAAATTCTCTGCTGGACAAATCATATAATCTGATTTGGATAATATATGTGATGCAATGACCCCAGCAATACCAGTACATATCCAAGCACCAACAAACCCTTCGACGGTTTTCTTTGGACTTATTTCAATCAATTGGGTTCTACCGAATGTGATTCCACATAAATAGGCAAAAATATCATTAACAATCACTAATGTAGCTGGCAAAAAGAACCAAATTATACCCTGTAATATATTATCAATAATCAAATGAGCTTGGAAAACTACCAATAATAATGTCATATGAGTCACACACAATTGTGCAAATTGAAATCTATAGTATCCTTTTTTCAATGTCCAAACAAAAAATACAAACCCAGCAATATACAATGAATAACTGATAAATTTATGGTTTTTCACTAATAATGTCAAAAATTTGCTTGAATAAACTGACTCTTGGAAAAAATCAAATAATGCTGGGAAATCTAAATAATACCAGGTCGTACCTAAGAAATACCAATTCAATGATCTGTTCCAAGGGATTTTTTTATCTCTTGCTGGTTCAGATGTCAATGCTATAACTTCTTTGAATGTTAACATTTGGAAAACTGAAACCATAATAATTAATGCTAGATGACCTGATGCTAATATGGCGAAGAACCCACCAATCATAACAAATGTCCAAATTGTTCTAGTGACAAATGCCTGCTTTTTCTTTTCCTTTTCATTAACCACTAGCTGCTCTTTAGTTTGTTCGGTACTCTTGTCATTTGTTGGGGTTGGTTTAGAGGTAGAATTAGACAATTCATTTTTGGTTGGGGTAATTGAAGTTGATTTGGTGCTAACCTCAGCCTCAACTTGTTTTAGACTAGTGTCTTTTCCATTTGAAATCATGATATAAGAGTAGGATAACCTATATTAAGTAATTGAGACAAGTGAAAATATTAAAAAGATACTCCAAAAAAAGAATTAGAATAAAAAGTATT
>OKCY01000142.1_pt1 | contig 11081 bp, 4 predicted proteins | sample 1613071 | NCBI WGS metagenome assembly OKCY01 (sample SAMN04436834, study PRJEB24849) | human gut metagenome | biome: human gut; feature: NICU; material: stool | host: Homo sapiens | place: USA: Saint Louis, MO | collected 2011-07-12 | reverse complement strand
AGTAATGAGACGCTTAAGTCCTGTATGCCAATTTCCAATTTCGTCACTGTGCTCAGTAGCAATTTGAAGGTTTACAGCAGTAGCATTTGCAAAATCTTTGGATTCCAAACTAGTAGCAACCTTCAAAAGTAACTCAATAACGCCATTTGAGATTTCTTCATTGTTCAAATGATCAAACAAAATATTGAGTCTTTGTTCCATATCGGTACCATGTTTAGCGTACTTCTCTGGTATGTTCGGCTTTATAGCCTCAAGCACATTGGTCAAAGAATTGTAAATTGGCAACGAGTTTTCCGGAATATGGGTTCTATCCCCCTTTGGATGTTTTGATTGGACTGGCAACTCTGGCTCTCTTGCTGGCGGTTGCTCAATTTTAGCAGCTGCAGGGGTTGACACAGCACGACCAACTGGAGGTGGTGGAGGAGGAACTCCATTGAAGGCAGGTTGTACAGGCATTGACATGCTTGATCCAAAAGGTTGTGGTGGTGGAGGAGCAGCCGAGCCTAATTTAGGTGCTGGTGGTGGTGGAGCAATACCAGCGTGAGGAACTGATGTGCTTGGAGGAACTGCGTATGGATTCTTTGGTGGCGCATATGAAGGAGTTGAAGGTCCATTATTTGCCAAATGATGAGCTGGAGGTGTGGCGTACGAAATCTTAGGTGGTAATTGCTCTGTGACACTTGGTGCATAAGGGTTCTTAGCCAAACGAGGAGATGAATTCAACGTTGGAGATGCAAATCCTGATGATGGAGGTTGCAGAGCATCCGAGGTAACTGCAGGTGCATACTTATTCGAGACAGGAGTGGGTTTTGGTGAAGCTGGAACGGTTGAAGAAGTTGGAACCGTTGTTCTCGAGGTAGAACGACTGATACTTTTAGGCGGAGGTGGAAGAACATTCGTTGCTGAGAATGTTTTCTTAGGATAACCAGCAGATGAAACTGATCCAACACTTCCTGGTTGACTTGGAGCAGATGGTGGTTGTCCAGGAGACCCAAAAGCTGGAGCAGAAACAGGCGTAGGAGTAGATACCGGAGGAGTGGCAGCAGCAGCAGCTCTACGTGGAGCAGCCGTCTTGGCCTTAAATGTGTCTGGTAAATCATTCCAGCCTTCAGTCTCATGCTTGTAACTTGCTTTTGGTGGAGGTGGAGGTACACCACTGGTAGTACCACTTAAACTAGATGGAGTAGCAACTGGAGATGCTGGTTTATAAATATTGTTGCTTGGAGCATATGGATTAGTACGGGCATATGGATTTGTCTTTGGTGCTGCACCAGCGTATGTTGGTTGGGCGTAGCCATAGCGATTAGGTTGCTGTTGCTGTTGTTGTTGCTGTTGCTGTTGCTGTTGCACTAATGGTGGTTGAGGAGCTTGAACAGGAGGAGCATAAGCTGGAGCTGGGACAGCATTAATTGATGCTCTAGTTTGACCGCTTGAAGAAGCAGGCTTGGCAATTTTTGCATTAGCAGATGACTTAACAGCAGAAGCAGGTTCAACAGCTTTGGAGGTTGCCTTTAATATTCTTTCCTTTTCAGTTCCAGAAAACTCGCTTGGCAACAACTGTAAAAACTTATTAGCCAAGTCAAAGTCTCCACTACCAGCAACCAAGTTAACAAATTCTAAAATTGCTTTAGCAAGTGGTTCAACCATTGGTCCAAAGAATTCACCGGTTGACTTTGTGATATATCTGTAGGTTGCTACTTTTTCAACAAAGTTGGTCAAGGCTTGAAGACGGGCATCTGAAGGAGAAGTGATTTCTTCAGATTTCAAACTCAATAATTCAGACTCATAATCAGGCAATTCTTGCAACCAGAGATTTGAAATTTTATCCAAAGCCCCACCTGCCAAATAACAAACAACAGCATCATTTCTTTTGCCATCTTTGGCTTTCAAGATACGATCACCCAACTCTGACATTTTGCTGTTATATTCAGACGAGTCAGTTGTAAATGAGCTAATACCAACAGCAACTTCTTTCCAATTCTCAACGTTGGCATGGGCAACAAGGTCAGTAACATTCTTGGTAGAGGCATTGTAAATGACACGAGAAAGATTATTCTCCTTGTTCTTTTTAAAATACGCATTCTTCACTTGTTGTTTAACATCATCTGAGCCATCCAAAGCCAAAACTAAAGCTTCCACAAGCTTCTTTTGCTCCAAACACGATGAAACAGCTTCCTCAGTCTTGTTACGCAAAATCAAATTGATCAACTTTTTACTGTCCTCGTTTTCATTATTTGTGAAAATCTTGAAATTTCCTTCAGGTACAAAAACTTCTTCTTTTTTGGCTGTTTCTCCATTACCCAAATGTTCAAAGAAATCATCTTCCCCATTTTCTTCCCCATTTTCTTCTCCATTTTCTTTTTTGGTTTCTGGAGAAGTTGCTTCTTTTTCATCATTATTTGCATCTTCGAACAACGACTCTTTACCTGTTTCAGATAGACGCTTCAAAACCTCCCAATCAGATTTGTTATTTTCATTAACGGTTTCTCCTTCTAACTTATCTTGAATGAGAGAAGAGTAGTTGTCATTTTTCAAATCTTTAAACAATTTTTCGGTTTTTTCTTGTCCCTTGGCAACAAATTTGTCAACCTTGACAGTGGATTTACCACTGGAGTCAGTATTGATTATCACCAATTTTGAACCAAATCCAAATGAAACGTTGCTTGGATTTTTAAGCCAATTAGGTGCTTGTTTGACTTCAAATACCGGCTGCTGGGTCTCAGTAGTTGATAATTCACTCCAAAATTCATTGTCGTCAGTTGAGGCGACTTTAGTGGACACAGAAGGTGAGGTGTCTTGAATGGTTTGAACAACAACTTTACCATCAAATGATGCAGTGGCAAAAATATCAGGAGCAGCTGGGGCAAACTTGGTTTCAAATGCCCAATTTGCTGTAGTTGGATACTCTCCTAACTTGATACCTTCAATAGGATTCCACAAGAAAGTCGAATTATCCTTACCACTTGAAAGTAACAAAGTTGGATCTTGCTTACACCAATCTAAGGATAAAACCCCCTTTTTATGACCTTCCAAGATCTTTTCTGGAGCATTGGAATTTCTCAAATCCCACGTCAATATAAGGGGACAGGAATCGTTATCACTTGCAGTAATCAATTTTGTGGACTGGGAAGGGTGCCAGGAAACGTATGAAAAGTTAGCTCTACCTCCAGCACCAGTGTAGGATAAATGCAAAACCTCTCTTTTCGTCTTTAAATCCCAAATAGAGGTGTAACCGCCATTTCCAGTACTAGCAAGAATATGACTAACTGAGTTGTTCCAAGAAACGGATGTGATTTCATCCATTGGTGTCATTGCTTGTCCTGGGGCAAATGGTTCACTGAAGGTTTTGGTATCCCAAATAAAAATTTGACCATTTGATCCACCAGTCACCAATACATGATTTTGAATTGGATTAAACTGCAAAGATTTAACAGCACCAGTGTGTTTATTGGATTTATGAACAGAAGCCTTAGCAAGGTCTTTTGTTTTAATTAAAACATCAGCATCCCAAAACTCAACTGTCCCGTTTTCAAAGGCACCAGCTAATAAGCCCTGGGGTCTGCCTTCAAACGGTTTTGACCAGGCCAATGCATAGAATCTATTATCAACTGTGGCGGAAAATATTGGTTCTGTCTTATTTGTTGGTGAGAATATATCCCATAACTCTAAAGTGGCGGATGAACTAAAGTTGATATCAACTGCACCTGCTACCGTACCGGCTGCTAATAAGGGTAAATTTTTCAGACTCCAAGCAAATGTTGAAGTACGTGCTATTTCACTAATCTTCACCATCTTTTATGAATATTTTTCTTTACTAATTTCAAAACAATACTTTAAAACAAAAGAATGGGGCAAAGAAAAAAAAATAGTGATGCTTGATATAAAAGTGCAATTGACAGATAATATAAAAAGGAAGAATTGAATTAAATAACTATAAATCAAACAGTATTATGAACAATTTTCAAGCAATTAGTGAGAGTCGAAGGAAAAAAAAAATTGTTGGTAGTTGTTATGAGAATTGATTTGACCAACACATCAAGAAAAAAAAAAAACAAAACTGAATGTTAGTCGTGTTCAAAATCTCAACAGCAAGAAACAGAAAATCCAATTGTTGGTGTTTATGAAAAATTATGCGAAATTTGGAAAATAGCTGTAACAGGATACACACACACACACAACCTTTGCCCACGAAAAAAAAGTGAACCTGACACCAAGAGAAAGCAACCAGACAAAGTACACTATACGACGACAATAACATACTTTTAGAACTGCAAAATATTTCCAAAGACGTGCACCAAAGTCACAAAAATGCGAGACCATTAGTAGCAAGTTGAATGTGTGGATATTATTATTTATATAGTTTTTTATTTTCTCCATTTTCAGCAGTATCTAAATTGAGTTTAATACACTTCAACTTAGATCTGGCATACTGAATTTTCATTAGTCCTCGGTTTCCCAATTTCTATATCTATTTCCATTTTGTTTTTATTTTCATTTTTTTATTTTCAATTTTTATCTTTCAGAACTAAGTTTGTCACAATATATCTATATATTTCATTAACTCATAATCTTTATACAATGCTGTCCTTAACTTCTGAGATGTTGAAAAACAGTCAACAACACAGACGTGTTACCAGACATCTACTCAATAACATAGCTAAACCATCTTTAAGAGCTTTCTTATACGCCTACCTTTATTTGGTTTTACCAAAAGCCATAGGTCAGATTTTGAGTGCCATTAGGAAAAACAAATACGACAAAATCATTCCTAGGGTGAAAAAAACCATGATAAATGCCTTGCATCCTCGAAAATTCCCAATGTTTGCTGCTAGTTTGGTGGCAGGAATAAATCTTTTGGAACCAATGTTTCTAAAATTGTTGAAGAGAAATAACAGGTTGGCAAAGAGCCCCACTTCAAGAGTATTTGTGTCCACACTATTAGCCGCGTTGATTTCTGCCATAGTGACATTTCCAACCTACCAAACCCATGTTCTTGGCTACGGAAGATATAACTCTTTGGACTTGACTTTGTTAGTAGCGACGAGAGCGTTAGATACCACCCTTTCTTCGTCCTTGTCTAAAATTACACCAAGCAGCTTATCAGGTTACGGAGACGCACTCTTGTTTATTGCAAGTTGCACCTGTATTATGTTTTGTTGGTTCTTTTATCCTGAAAAGTTACCACCTAGTTATCACAAATGGATCACATCGACTGCTAACATGGATATCGAATTTTGGGAGATTTTGAGGTTAGTTCAACAGAAGAAACTTGTGTACGGAGAACATGGACCGTATGAGGATTACTTGGGCCCTTATTTTGAAAAGCATGGCAGGGATCCCAAACGTGGTAACACTGTTTTGACTCAACCAATAGAATGTGAAGCTGTCCATGCGTTTACAACAAAGAGTTGCGAACTTCACGCCTTGTGGAGGTTCTGGAGGGGATTCAAATTTGCCATTGGTGTTTATGCACCCTTGAACTTGTTGATGTTGATCTTCCCGCTGAAAGTCAAAATGTCGGCTCGTCTATTCCGTGCAATCAAGTCTTCAATCCGCTCCGCAAGTTTCTTAGGTGCATTTATTGGATTTTATTGGTACGCAGTATGCTTAGCAAGAACCAGATTACTACCAAAGTTGTTCCCTAAAATCCCAAGAGTAAGATTCGATGACACTATTTGTGCTGCCAGTGGTGCCTTCATGTGCGGCTTTTCATCTTTCATTGAAACCCCACAGAGACGTAAGGAATTGGCGTTGTTTGTTGCTCCTAGAGGACTTGGAACATTGGTTCCGCTGGAGCCAACAAAGAAAAACCTAGCCATTGAAAGTATTGTGTTTTCAATTGGGTTAGCTGTTTTGGTCGCTTATTCCAAGAATCGAGCTTCAAGTGTAAGAGGTATTTTTGGGAAAGGATTAAAACAGGTTTTTGTAATCTAATAGTAATCCATGGTAATAAAAGAGTCGTAATACATATAACAAATCACTTTAGTTAATGTAAGTAGCGGCAAATTTCCGAAGTAGAAAAGCAGTAGGTGTTGTAACACACATCGGTATGTATGTACTTCTTTTATGCAGCCAGGTTTGTTGACACAATTTATTTTTTTTCCCCTTCCTACTACTTCACATCTATCTTCTCTTTTTTTTTTTAAATGCGGTTTTTTTCTTCTTCCTATTTCCAAGTTTGTTTAAGTAGTACGACTACAAAGTACAAAATAGATTGAAAACCATTAGCACAAAAAGTGATATGATATGCTGGATAACGATTCGGAAGAAGATATAGAAAGTTTTGAGGTCGACTTTACAGTTCCTGCGAATGCGCCCACTCTGAGTTTAACTGATCGACATGACTTTATTGCAGGACTACTCCAATTGCCACCAGGAGACAATAATCTTACACAGCTAATATTTAAGACAATTGCTTCATTGTGTGATCCTTTTACACAACCGGAAGAGTCTGCAGATTTTGTCCTAAGCGTTGATTGCATAGCAGATTTGGCTATAGCCGTTCTGTTCAAATCGTACATTGAAGAACAAAGTGCCGATGACATTCCAATCGAATCAATTAAATTTGATATTTCCACAATTTTATTCACAATTTTAAGTAAAATACATGTCCTACTAAATGCCGATGATGAGTTAGAATTAAGATATGTTAACAATGATGAAAACCATTATATGGCAAACTTGCACATTTGGACACCAAACGAAATCATTGCAAGCAATGACTATAATCTTAGACTACTTTATTCGATTACCTGTGTTGTGATTTCAGCCATGTACAAATTATTTATTCCTAAATCAGGTGATTACAACTTGACTACAAATCCTTACTTGCACTATTTTCTCAAACTATGGAAATGTCACACTAATATCATAATTCTTGGATTAGCAATAGACAGAAGAATTGAATTTCTCAATCTCGAAAATGGCGAGAATAAGGAAACACCGTATATAATTCAGCAAACTCTAAAGGGTTCAAGCTCAATACGGTGCGTTCTAGCCTGGATACTAAACAAGAATCCTTCGTCGGCGCCAGTATTAGACGATGATTTGTCTATACATTCAGAACAGTCGTCAGATATAAAAAATGAAACAGTTTTCAACTTCATACAGCCTTTAGCCAGAAGCAACAGCAATGGAGGAGCAATACTGCTAGATATGAGGTTGGTTTCGATCGCCTTGTTGATGCTATATTCGGGAACATCGTTCACAGCGGGGGCTCATCAAGTCAACGAGAAACCTTCAATTAATCAAGAGCACGCCAGTAGAAGACTAAATCAATCCACAAAAATATCAGAGGTGGGTGACATACTAATTGACTTGGAATATGCTGACAGATTTGATGAAGATATCAAGTACATGCTTGAATGTGAATTGTATGACGATGCAGAAGACGACAAATATAATGAAGCTAACAGCAAGAAACTATTCAAAGCTGAGTTAAGGAGGGGGGCAAAAGGTGAAGATGTCTCTATAATACCATCTGAGATTACAGAAAGTCTTATTGTACCTGAACTTGAGTTTGACGATTTGGGACGAGATTGGCGAGATATTACTCGAGGAGGAAATAATGAATTTAATGATCTGTTCTTAGCTAAGCTTAAAGAATTTGAAGCATTACCAAACAAGAGTGATTCGGATGACTTTTTTGCGTTATGGGACGAATTGTACCAGGCACTTGAATTTTTAAGTACAAATTCTATTGAAGGAAATTCTCAGGCCGAATGTAAAATTGGACAAGTGATAATCAACACGATAGCAAAGTCTATTCTAGACAACAAAGAAAAGAGAGATTCATCAATAACGCCGATGAAAATTTATCAATTTTGGACGTCTCTGGCTAGCATGGAAGCAATCAGGATAACACAAGAAGATAACAATAAGATGATTGCACCTATCTTCAGCGTTACAAAATTTGAGTTGTTTTTCCATAATAACCCACTGCTTGCGAGAGCAGCAATGGACGAAATGTTAATGTGTGAAGGTCATAGAAAGTTGCTCATTTGGTTTTTGACCCATATAATGAATCTATCGATTTCATTAGTGGACTATGTTTATGAATTGGTAAGCGGCCTTCGTGGCACTAAAGATATAACTTTTCCTTACAAGTTTTCCAGAAAGGGAGGAAAAGTACACCTAAGCGAAATTGAACAGCTGATGGTTTTGCATGAGTTCTTGGGCAACAGTGCTGATTATTTGTCAGCAACAGATGGGATCGATGTACACGATGGCTATCGAGTCTTCCTAGCAGAATCAATTGCAAAGAAGCTTTTGTCTGTACTATGTCTTATGATCAACCATTTAATTCAGATGGGTATTATAGATTTGTCTGGAAACAAGTCCGATCATCTCCATGATTATACAAATGAGTTGCAAGTGTTGCTTATAAATTGGATTGGCAAAGTTCCAGAGGCAAGGAGATTATTTTTCAAGATTAAAAATGGCAATACTGAAAATAAAAAGGCAACTAACAGTTTTGATACGACAGTTTCAAAAGAGGATGAAATAAACTTGTTTGAAAAATATGAAAAAGCTACAACTGAAGAAATCAGCACGGACATAGCTAAAAATTTAAAAAATAAAAGGATCATCGAGTCGTTTGCAAAAAGAATTGAATGTCATCTAGAAGCTGTGTTAAGCCAAAGTGGAGAAGCACCAAAGTTGGAAGAAATAAATGATGACTTCAGATATTTCCTAACCAACTTTAACACGTTATGTAAAGTCGACTATCTTGCAGAAACTCTTTTTGGGAAATTTGAACCAGTTATCTCATCAGGGTCGATATCGAAGTTGGATGCAACTACAGAAATTGACGAGGGCTTTGACGCAGAGTTTAATACAGAATTCCTAAATGGAGAAGGTAGATTTGAAAAAAAAGAAACAGCAAAGCCACAGAATGGTTCTAAAAAGAAATCAAAAAAGAAGAAAAAATCCAAAAAGAAGTAGACCCCATTTTTAAATGGTTTTATATGTGTATAAATATGTAATATAGCTTGACTCTTTTATGACTCTAACTTTTTTTTTTTGAATTATATATTGTTGATTATCCGCAACACATTGTATTGCCCCGCAACCCAATGTTGATTAGCATTTAAATTGCTCAGTTTTTTTTTTCCCGTGAACTTTGTTATATAATTGTGTTTCGTTCCTTGACAATGTTCGCCAACAAATTGAGTTCCCAATCGTTTAGATCAGTAATCATGTCAGCCAAAAGATTCAATTCTACAATTACCCCTGTATGTGAAGTAAAGAAGGGTCCTGAACCATAACTTTGTATAAATCACAAGGCAATTAATACTAACACCAAGAAACAGGTTAGAACCTCACAGGCACCACCACCTGCTGCCTCTTACTCACAAGCAATTAAAGTCAACGGTACGTAATTATTTGTTTAAGGAAGAATTCAATTGGCTTACAAGGCTTGTCAAATTGATCAAGATTACTAACAATTTCACTGTGTTTAGGCTTTATTTATGTTTCAGGTCAAATTCCTTACACTCCAGACAACAAGCCATTACCAGCCTCAGCTACTATTGCTGATTATGCCGAGCAAGCCATTCAGAACGTTTCTAACATTTTAGAAGCATCCAATTCCTCGTTGAACCACATTGTTAAGGCTAACATCTTCTTGACAGATATGGGAGCACAATTTGGAGAATTCAACAAAGTTTATGCTAAATACTTTAGTGAACACAAACCAGCCAGATCATGTGTTGCTGTCAAGGAATTGCCATTAGGGGTTCCTTTGGAAATAGAAGTTGTTGCTATTGAAAAGGATGACACCAAATTATAAGTAGTTAGGATATTTTTAAACTAGAACACATAAATATAAGCAGTTGAAGGTTCACGTGATACTTTTGGGTAGTGTAAAAAGGCTAGCTTTACAGGTGGTAGCAACTTGAGTGAACATAATACCAGCTAGTTCTTTTTACTTCATTAATTCACATTTAGGGCTATAGCCCTAACATATTTTTTTCAATTTATATGCACACCATTTTTTGTGTGAATGTATGGCATCGGTACAGGCTTTTTTTTTTCTCACTCTTTTTCCATAGTGCGAGCCTACATCCTAACGAAAGAATCTCACATATTGAAAATTTGAATTTTTTGGTTTTTTGCTTTCTTGATAGCATATACAACAACACATATCAACAATGGCTCAACGTGTCACCTACAGAAGAAGAAATCCATGTATGTTTTGAATCATATCGTTTAATAGAGGGCAGATTTGAATCACCTGTTGTTTGAAAAGGGGATAATACAGTGTTTGAAGGAAGTAATTAAAAATCATAAAATGTACCTTGTGAAAACAAAGAAAAGTGGATTTATCAAGAACTATGAACATAAATTCAAGCAGAAAGATTATTGAAATACCTACGAATGTACTAGTGTCGCAATGAAAAGTAGAATGTTCTAGCATAATGTCCAACAAAATGAGAGATTAGAATATCAATCGACAAATACAAAAAGACCAGACATCATGGGATGTTTCAATCATTTAGACAAACAGAGAGTTTATTATGACAGAGAAAACTGTATTATTGTCTTGATAACAACATTGGTGAACATGTTTGAAATGACCCAGCACCTATAACATAAAATAGCATTATACTAACAAAATTTTTCTTTTTAGACAACACCAGATCCAACAAAATCAAGGTTGTTAAAACCCCAGGTGGTAAATTAGTTGCTCAACACGTCAAGAAGGCTGCTTCTAGAGTTAAATGTGGTGACTGTGGTTCCGCTTTAGCTGGTATCTCCACTTTGAGACCAAGACAATACGCTCAAGTTTCCAAAACCCACAAGACCGTCCAAAGAGCTTACGGTGGTTCTAGATGTGCTAACTGTGTCAAGGAAAGAATCGTTAGAGCTTTCTTAATTGAAGAACAAAAAATTGTCAAGAGAGTTTTGAAAGAACAACAAGACAAAGAAAAGAAAGCTGCCAAGAAAACTGGTAAAAAATAAACGTATATAAAGAGCATGTTTTAAGTGTATAATATTAATAATTATATCAGGTTAAAAATAAAAAACAGGAACCAAAGTACAGTTCTTGTAGCATTGTAGAGGTATATGGTTGACTTTTT
>OKCY01000141.1_pt1 | contig 11088 bp, 8 predicted proteins | sample 1613071 | NCBI WGS metagenome assembly OKCY01 (sample SAMN04436834, study PRJEB24849) | human gut metagenome | biome: human gut; feature: NICU; material: stool | host: Homo sapiens | place: USA: Saint Louis, MO | collected 2011-07-12 | reverse complement strand
ATTGATGGTTCTACTTCAATTTATAGTGAGTGTATGTTCAGACCATTTTATTGTTGATACCCAGATGTTAACTTTTTAAGAAACTTGTGACTGTGTTTGTTTTTGGGGGGGCTAGGAGCAGAATCAAGGTGGAATCCGTCATGTTGGGAAGATTTCCTTTGTTGCAGTGGCTAATTTTATTGATTTGGAGTATTGGGGTGGACAGCGCAACACTGAATGTTTAGACAAATTGCAAAAACCGTTTGATCCAAGATCGGAGTTCTGGTTTTGTATTTATGATGACGAGAACTCGAGGTGTGCGCTTCAAAATGTGGAACCCATGGCATTGTTTGAGTTTTTGAACTAATCATTCATTAAGGATAAGTAGTACTATTTTGTTGGGATTGGTGCCTAATCCTTAGTTTCTCGTAAGAAACCATTGCGATATTAGCAACGTTGCTACAATTTGCTTTTGAATTTCAATTATATGGCTAGCGTAAGGTTAGATTTCGGCTGTACTATTTTTGTTTGTTGCCGAGGCTTGAAGTTAGTCAGCAACGTAATGGATGTTGAGCTCATCAATCAGATTCTGTAAAATGTAGAAACAGTATAGTTTGTAACATTAAAGAGGTAATATTCGGTCATTAATGAGCTTGTTTAATTCTACATTTGTATGTACACATTTGGAGAATGCAGCCCCATTTTGAGATTTGTTTTATAATTGTTGTTTATATAACCTTGTTGCTGAAGAATGATTTTTTTAGATTTTTTGCAAAAATTCACAACCATATTATAACTTTCATCAAGATGCAAATACAATCATACATAGCTAAAGCTTCAAGATACCGTATTCTTTATTTCAAATCAGTTCACAGACGGGAGTGAATTAAATCTGAGTTATGGCTTAACTAGAGCTTACAAATTTGAGGAAGATTGTTGTGGGATAGTTTCTTAATAAGCAGTTCTATAAGATATTATATAAGCTTTGTATGTACAAGTCTACACCCACTTTTTTCTGTTGAAATGATTTAGGGAGCCTAATGATCCAGTAATATACGTACACATAAAAACATTCTCTTAATTGTCATACAGATGGTTGGGAAAGCCAGGCGGACATTACAAAACATAAGATACCTATAAGTTTCAATTGATGTGATAGCGCCGTATAGTCACCCTTCTAGACAACATTGAGTTATTTTTTTGTAGAAAATACCTTGTATTGATAACTGGAACAACAAATTACATTATATGTGACATCCTCGAACATAGGTATCCTCGATTAAGCATAGATCAACCAATTCCCATAAAGTATGCAACAAGCAGATTTAGAATCTTAACAAACCAGAATACTGCCTAAGAAATACAAAACAAAACTAAGCATTAGCAAAGCCATAATTAAACATAGAAAGGGCCATCGTCTCCCATTTTTCTTTTCCGACTTCCAGAAAATACACTGTTCTCAAGCTGGTATAATCTCCATGCCTCACGTATATGTTCTGGTTGCAATGGGTGGATCTCATCTCCCTCAAATTTCAAAGCTCTTTCATCTACTTCAATTTCCTCTCCCCTTTGCAAACTACTGATAATCTCTCTCTTCTGTTTCTTCTTTGTTTCAATGTCCATTAGAAGTCTACCTTTAGAATTGCGTTCCTGTATTTCAAATGCTTTTGAGATAATTTCCCCAAGAAACAGTTTGGAAACACCTGCCATAACAACTGCAATTATTTGCGGGATTGTGTGGCCTACTATACCATTACATATTTTCTTCACACCAGGCTTATTCACAGTCATACGTCTATAGGCTTCAAATCTCTCCATTTGATCGTCAGTAAAATTGGATATCAATAGTCTTCTCTGTTCTTCTTCGCCAAGATTCTTGTTGACTTTCTCAGACATTAGAGCCTTATATGTGGCCACTAGAGCAGGGTCGTCAATATCCGAAAGATCACTTAAATCATCTTCGTCAAAATCCTCATCCCCAGTTTCCTCCTCCTCTTCCTCGCTAGTGTCTTCAGATTCTTCAGATTCGTCCAGCTCAGAGTCATTGTTGTTGCTCTTCTTGTTGTGCTTTTCTAGTTTTTGGAAAAAAACCCTCCATATAAGTTCTTCATCTTCTTCATCTAAACTCACATAATCATCGTCTTGATATTCATTTTCAACCACATGCTCTGTGTGCGGACTCTCAGTACCTGGCGGAATGGTTGTATCTTGTTCTGGTGCAGACAGCATGTTGCTAACAAAATACCTCAAACAACAATTATTGCTAATACTCACGTTTTCTGTTGACATCCTTATTCTTGTGAAAGATTTTCTTGTGAGCGCGACTTTGGACACAAGAAGATAGACAAGACTATTATATCGTGCAACAACAAGCTTCCAGAAATCATCCAAGCTAGTTTCTACAGTATTATAAAGATTATATATCATTCATATTACTACTATTAATTAATACATATTACCAACAAATAAATCTAGTAAACACCACTAGTTCTTTTCAAAAGCTTCCTCTGATTCAAACAATTCGATTGGCTTATTAGGATTCTCATCTACTTCTCTGTGCACAACGACATTATCACTTTCATCGTCGTCTTCTTCCTTTGCAAAAATATGGGGGAATGTCTTAAGAATAAGATAGCCAGCACCAACCACCACAGCACCAGATATCAACCCGATTTTCCATCTATTTACTTTTGGAATCATTGTGACAATTGAGAGTAATGTGTAATTGAAAAAGAAGATTACAAAAGTAGTCAAGTCTTGGGATTTTTTTTTTCCCTCCTAATTGGTTCAGGAAATTGAATGACTTTTGTGAGTCTGAAATTATTCTTCTACAATGTCGTAAGATGCACCCACAATAGAACCGTTATCTTTTTCTGACAAATTAAGTTGATAGTAACTAATTATTAAAAATACATGTAATGAACGAAAAAAAACCTATAGAAAACTTTAAAACACCAATATAACCTACAATTCTTGAGAAGCCTTAACACCACCTTTACCTGATTTCTTTGGCAACAAGTTTTGATGGATGTTTGGTAACACACCACCTTGGGCGATGGTGACATCACCCAACAATTTGTTTAATTCTTCATCATTTCTGATGGCCAATTGTAAGTGTCTTGGGATTATTCTGGATTTCTTGTTGTCTCTGGCAGCGTTACCAGCCAATTCCAAAATTTCAGCAGCTAAATATTCCAAGACTGAAGTCAAGTACACTGGAGCACCAGAACCGATTCTCTGAGCGTAGTTACCTTTTCTTAACAATCTGTGGACTCTACCGACTGGGAAAGTCAAACCAGCTTTGGCTGATCTTGAAGTTGAAGCTTTTTCGGAAGTTCCTGCTTTACCTTTACCACCTGACATTATTGTTAATATGCTATTATTTGATTTGAATATACTAAGTTTCAATTAAAATAAACTGAAGAAGAAATATAAAAAGGAAAAGCAAAAAGAAAGAATGTTTTCTTCAAAGCGGCAAACTATGCTGTATTTAAAACATTTGATTACTACTTTCTATTGTGTGCGTGCGAGCGTGTTGTGTGTGTTGTTTTCATTTGTCTATATGTTCCTCTGGTCTCAGATTTACGTAGTGCGATGGAGTATGGAAGAAAAGGGAGAGAAGAGTGGTGGAGAGAAAAAAAAAATAAAAAAGAGAATGAACAAGAGAGAGAGAGGGAGAGAGGGAGAGAAAGAGAATTGATACTGGCACGGTCACGACTATTCTCTCCTTCTCTCTCTTGTCACTTCTTCTTCCTCAAAACAACAGAACTTGGTATTTGGTTATAAATAGATCAAACTTATCTTTCTTTTTTATAAAAACCATTTTCTACTTGCCACTTTTTTTTTGTTTTCTTAATTTCCATAACTTTATCGTTTCAGATTTATATCACAACCAAACAACTAATACTTCACAATGGCCCCAAAAGCAGAAAAGAAACCAGCTTCCAAAGCTCCAGCTGAAAAGAAACCAGCTGCTAAGAAAACCGCTTCCACCGATGGTGCTAAAAAGAGAACCAAAGCTAGAAAAGAAACTTATTCCTCATATATATATAAAGTTTTGAAACAAACACATCCAGACACTGGTATCTCCCAAAAGGCCATGTCAATTATGAATTCGTTTGTTAACGATATTTTCGAAAGAATTGCCACCGAAGCCTCCAAATTAGCTGCTTACAATAAAAAATCCACAATTTCCGCTAGAGAAATCCAAACTGCTGTTAGATTAATTTTGCCAGGTGAATTGGCCAAACATGCCGTTTCCGAAGGTACCAGAGCCGTCACAAAATACTCATCTGCTTCTAGTTAGATGTGATGGATCTTGTATTGTCTCCCAATTGTATTTTTAGTTGCCCACTTTTTTTTTGTACTTTAGTTCGTTATTATATTATAGTATTATGTTTCTATTATTACCTTTATTAATTTAGGATTACTCATTTTTGTTATTCACATTGTGTATTAGAAGTCTGTAGTTCTTCAACAGAAAAGGAAGGATAAGAGTGAATAAATTTTACGTTTTTATTGATTCGCTCTACTGTACAAACACTATGCTTAGCAAATACTACTTTAATGAAAACGGTTTGAAACTCTTGATATTAGTGGTGGCGTTTGTAGTACTATTACTGTTACTGGCACCAGCTGGTTGTTCTCTTGGTTCCAAGTTCAACGATATCTGGTATTGTTCATCGATCGTTGGACACTTTTCAAACCATGCATCAAGAAACTTCTGAATTTCAGGGACCTCTTGGAAATTATACCCTGTAGTTTTGAAACGGTCTATTCCCGAAACAATCTCTGAGGTTTTAGCACGCTTAGCAAAATTCACTTGCCTTGTTCTGTTATACAAATAGTCAGGGTTACCATGGTAAACAAATGTCAAATCAGATAAGTACACACCAAAAAATGGCACACATGGCTCCGATCCAATAAATTTCAAAACATCTCGATACTCGTTGAAGTTTCGCGATGAATTCATCAATTTATTCATATTCTTTAAATTGGACAATGCATCAGCATTCATATACTCCCACGTTTTCTTTAAACGATGGATTGGTGAAGAATACAAAGCGGAAATGATTGCTGTCATCGACGAAAAGTTGTTGTATTGTCGACATTTATCGGCTACTTGAATAAAGTAACGAATGATTTGGACTCTTTTTTTCGGATCTGCCTTTCTCAAAATCATGTATCCAACAAAGTTAGTCAATTGATTGGAAGCCTTTATAAACTGAGTGATACTATCAATGCTCTCACTGAGCCCTGACTTCTTACCCCAAACTTTCGCTAGACATGCAAATTTTGTGATCTTGCAATATAATTTGAACTCACGTAATGTCAACTGACGTGCCAACTCAACATAATCAATGTCCATTACCCTTGGCTTTTTCAGCAAAGACGAGCCTTTGGTCAATGGGGCAGGAGGCTTGGTATTTGGAATGACAGGATCTCTTTCGACATAAATTCTCTCACCACGAAGTAGCCTTTCTAAATAATTAACAAGCAAATTTCCCAATGAATAAGTCTGAACTTGGTCGGAGTGAGCAAACGTCAACCACCTGCGAAGTACAGGTTCATTGTAATACGACATGGACCAATTTTTTTCAAGTAAAAGTTTCATAATATTTATCACCCTCAAGCGAATAGGGTTCCTTTTTTTCGAGACCCATAGGTTGTATTCCTCGTAGCTCAACCCTTCTGGAGGTTCAATATTGAACCTAGCAATTAGTAAAGATATCAATTCCCCAAGCAGCATCATTGAAGAAAACATCAATAAAAATACCGCATTGAAATTACTGTCAAGCGAAAGGTGATGCGTCAAGTGCGACACCAAGGCTTCCTTTGAGCCACCTTTGATGTTTCCCTTCACATCCAACAATAATTCATACTCGTCATCACCTTCCAAATACCACGGGACATCAGTTGACTTTTTATGACCGCCAACATAGTATGAGTTATCATCCGCCTTTTCGGACGACGACGTATTGTTTCTTTCAACAAGTAATAACTGCACATCGAAGTTGTCCTGCATCACTCGTGTAGCGTAATTGATTATTGTTTCTCGTTCTTCAATTAATTGTTGCGTTATCAAGAGTACGGTTTTGGTAGTCTTCGCTATCTCTACTAAATACCCTGACAACAATGTGTCTGGGTTTAGTGATATAGCTCCTCCATCTTTAAAGCTAAGTTGTTCTTTCAAAATAGAGGATAACAATAGCGCTGCCTTTTCCTTAGGTATTTTCGATATTTCACGATTATAGAATAAAGGATCTTCTTCTTTCAAACCTTTAAAGACTTCAGGATCTTCCAAAGTCAACGATTGGGTTGCCATGATGATCTTTGCAACCAAATCATGCAATTCCTGTTTCAAACGGAAAAACTCTAAAACGACTGGGTAGTCAAACGATAAATTAGAATCATAGTGATCCCCCCAAACACTTGGATTTTCATAACTTTCATCCTCCGTATCAATTGCATTACCAGTATGTCTTTTGACACTACAGAATACAGTGAAGTCAAACGATTCTATCAAGTCAACCATGGCACTGCAGTGGTAAAGCGACTTATAAGTTAACCGCAAAATTTGCGTATTCCTTTCATTTCTTAGCATCTCATTATAATAAAAAGTATTTTGAACTTTGGGATCAAGAGCTTCCAAAATGTTTTCACATGCATCAACTATCTTGTCGACATACTGGGAAAGTGAATCGTAAGCGGAATGATCAATTATAATTTTTGTATGGTAGCGATTCTTCAAGTCGTCTCCACTGACATTCAAAACGGTATTCTTCGTGGAGAAAAATGGGTTACACCAGTTGCCACCATTAAATTCGTCAACCAAAAAACGAGGATATACTTGGGGCAAAATATCAAATCGATCTTCACCTTCATCATCTGATGCATCCGACGAATCATAGTCCGAATTCTTAATTTTTTTATTAGCGCTAAGCTTAAGAAATATTTTCACAATGGAATTGACATTCTCACGCAAATTATCAATTTCGTAAACCAACTGGTTAATGTAATTCATATCACCATTTCCTTCACTATTCCTGTCCTGGCTCAATTTTTGAGCAAAACGAGTGCTATCATCTGAACCCTGTCGTATTGTTGATAGTGATGATGCTGGCGATTGGAATGCACTGCTGGAGCTGGATCTGTTCAATTTTCCCATGTCGTAGCCAAACAAACGACCTTCATTAAACCCTTCAAGAGAGTAATGCAACACACTTAGATGTAAAATACCGTTTATGTAAATTTGGGCAAATGAGGCACACACACGTTTTAACTTTCTTCTTATAGTGTTCTCATACTTAGTATCAATATAGTCTTCTTGATTCAATCTGACTGCGGCACACAAAGCCACCACAAGTTTATTCAAGCGAGAAAAATGGGTGCTGAAAAACTGCCTATTTTGATCTTTAATGGCCTTCAACATCAAATCCAAAATATAATTGCATTGTTCCTTTAGTTCATTCCACGTACCTATGTCCGACGAATGCTTGTAGAATAGATTGTCCACAGAAAAAAAAGGTCGACTGAAACGATGATACGATGACCCGGAGCTTTGAGTGCTCATCGACACATTAGAATCACGCTTAGTAGAATCAAACGAGCCTGCAGCTGATCCTTCTCGAGTATCCAAGACATTTTCCATCGATTGAGAACCTTGAACTGAAATTGGGGTGGGATCCATGATTACATCGCTCCCCGGGTATTCCAAATTTGGCAGCGACGCCTCTCCATCAAACAAAATCAAAGGTAGAGATTCACAATACACATCAAGTTGTTCACAGTAAAAGATTATATCTCCCTTGGTTGATGTTCGTGGAATCCAGGTAACTGTTTTGTTATACTTGAGTCTGTACTCTTCCACCAATTTCTCTGCTTCCTCGACTTCCATAGGAATGATTTCGTCGTCACCAATTCCAAATCCAGTTAAAGTGTGTGAAATCGAAGACTGCTGCGAAGGTGGTTGCATCTCCACCGTGCTGTGATCTCGAGTAGATGGTAATGAGATCAGTTGATATTCAGGTGAGTTTTGATTTGTGTTTGTCTGTTGTTGTGTATATTTTGAGTCGCTGGGCATGCTTGTCTCAGAGCTAGCAAAACTCACCACCGAGTTTTTTCTTGTTGAGTTTGCAGGACTATTGCGTTCTGATTCTTGTAAACTTTTTTGAATCAAGTTAGTCAATGATGGCATCACCACATTAGCAGCTGTATTAGCCGCTGTTATCGAATCGAGATCTTTATTATCTTTTAGTTTTTTCAACACCGGTTGCACATAGTTCACCGATCGTACATAGTTATGAGGAAACCAGCCTCGTTGAAGCTCCCCGCTATTACCCATTACTACCCCATCCCACCATCCGGTTGCTGACTTTGACAAGACATGAATAGTGTCGCCCAAGTTTAGTGGTAAATGAGACGACTGGGTTCCAGGGAAATCGTATAGTGCAATAACGGTATCTAAATGTTTCAAAGGTTCATCTTTTGAAGGTCTATGATCATGCGGGGAAACCATATCTGGTGGCACCTCATCTGATATGTAATTTGCTGATGACATGACTGGCAAAGGAGACCAAATATGTGTTTATATATTTATATAACTGTATCCTAAGCTATCCTTATATTTGTACAATGCGTATCAACACAAGCTCCAAAAAAAAAAGGATATATGATGATATTAGGGAGTTGGTATGTGTTGGTGTGATATTGGCCAATTGATTTGGCTGTAGGTTTTGTACTGGAGTGGTATTTAAAATGTAATCAAATAAATTGCTGACAGTGTAAATTTAACTTAATATAAATAAAAATGTTGTAACTTTAAGTGAATGTATCAATTGTTTGACATGAACGAAAAGGTGACTACTAACCAACCAACAGATAGTTACTTTAAGGAGTTTTTAATGCGGTATTTTGGACTGTCTTACTTTTTTTTTTCTCTTTCTCTTTTTGTTTTTTGTTTGTTACTGTGATTCAAACTTGCAACTATCAATTGTAGGGGGGGGAAGGAAGAGAAAAGCGTGAGAGAAAAACGGATAAGCGAGAAAAGATCTGAACAAGGACAAAATGGTTTGAGGTAGTGTCTATTTCTCACGGACAAACGAGTGAGAGAAAGAATAATAACAACAAAATCAAGACAAACGAAACAACATAGTGTGTTCATCACTTTTGACGAATTTGGAGAATCTGAAACAAAACTTTGACGAGAGATATATTGGATTATTTATATTCATATACATCAATACAAGTGTGTGTGTGTGTGTGTTTGTTTCTTCTTTAAAGTGCTACTATGTCGATATTTTTTAAGGCGCCATTAGATATTGAAATTAGGTTAGATAATGAGGATACCCGGAAGCACGTTGAAGTGAAAACTCCGCAAGGAAGAGTTGAAAAGCTCCCTATTTACAAGGATGGTGAATCAGTGAAAGGTGTGGTTACGTTACGTACTAAGGAAGGAAGGAAATTGGAACATCTTGGTGTTAGAGTGCAATTGTTAGGGTCCATCGAAACTAATACTGACGGAATACTGTCGTCGGAATTTTTAACATTAGCCACGGAACTAGCCGCTCCAGCACAATTGTCGCATCCTGAATCGTATCCTTTTGAATTTAAGAATGTCGAGAAACAGTATGAAAGTTATCGTGGCAAGAATGTCAGACTAAGATACTACATTAAAGTAACAGTGTTGAGAAAGTCGTCTTCGGAGATAATTAGGGAAAAGGAATTGTGGGTCTATCATTACACCACAGCAGTTCCCAAACCGGTAACCGGATTGAGCAGTAGCTCTACAGCCGATTCAAAATTGGGTGCTAAGAAAGCCAATGAAGATACTTTACAAAAGCCTGCTACGCCATCCAGTAATGATGATGCCAGTGCTAATACTAGCAAGGGAAGTACTATATCAAAAAGGAATGAATCCCACAGTGTGAAAATGGACGTAGGGATTGAGAATTGTTTGCACATTGAGTTTGAGTATTCACGGTCCAGGTTTTCCCTTAAAGATGCCATAATAGGTAAAATATATTTCTTATTGGTGAGATTGAAAATCAAGCATATGGAATTGTCGTTGATCAGAAGAGAGACTGTGGGAGCACCACCTAATCAAGTGACAGACAGCGAAACAGTAGTCAGATTTGAAATCATGGACGGTGCGCCGGTCAAAGGCGAGACAATACCGATTCGTTTATTTTTAAGTGGGTTTGATTTGGTGCCAACTTATAGAGACGTCAATAAGAAATTCTCAACAAGAACTTATCTTTCACTTGTGTTAATTGATGAAGATGCCAGAAGATATTTCAAACAAAGTGAAATCATTCTTTATCGAGATCAGTAGAAGAGTTGTTTGAGTATGTGAGGGATCTTTTTTTTGTTTAATTGAAGATCCAAACATGGGTGTTGTGAATGCAACTAATTGAGGCATAGTGATATTCAAATTAAAAAAAAAAAGTATAGATTTATGTTACAGCTTAATCTTTATGTCTGCAAGTTCTTTAAAAATGTAGATGACCAAATGCAGTTACAGCCACTTGATTCGTGTACAGGAAGTACAAAGTTATTTTTGTAGGTCGTCGCCACTGACTAGGCCGAACTTGTATGGTGATGTGTCGGAAAGCGGTTTAAATGTCAGAAATCAATATTGGGATCGAATGGTTAGAGTATAATATAATGTCAACGTGTTTGAATGGTGGATACAGTCATCGTAATGGTTAGTTGGCCAAGTGCATAGTGAAATGTTAACTGTACAAGCTTCAATATTACTATTGGCATGTACGCTAGCAGCCACATTTCTCTTATCTAAAAATAGTTGCGGGTGTTTGAAAAGAGAAAATAGAAATCATTATATGTTAAAAGTCCAGTAGACCATTGACAATTTGTTTTCGGTATACTTTGCAACCCTCTATATTGGTGGCGAAGCAAAATTGAAGGAAATAATATATGTCCGATGTTTTTTTGCAGGTCGATATGAGATGCTTTTTTTATAATAAAAATAGAATTTCAGCCTTAGTTGAAAGAGAATACCCAGCTGTAACAGTAATAATAATGCTATTGTAAGTCTCTGACAAGGATGATGAGTTTTTTTTCTCTTCTTTTTTCTTTCTAATTACAATT
>OKCY01000139.1_pt1 | contig 11130 bp, 9 predicted proteins | sample 1613071 | NCBI WGS metagenome assembly OKCY01 (sample SAMN04436834, study PRJEB24849) | human gut metagenome | biome: human gut; feature: NICU; material: stool | host: Homo sapiens | place: USA: Saint Louis, MO | collected 2011-07-12 | reverse complement strand
AACCCCTCGTTCAACCCATGCATTTAATTCATCATTGATAGCTTTCTTTGTATTCTTAGGCATCAACCCAAGAGAGTTTCCACATAAATAAATAGACTCAGTTGATGACTCATATTTATTATTTTTGATACCTAATGATCCAAAAGTTGGTATGGCAAACTCATTTTTAAAAGTTGGGAACTTTTTGTCCAATTTCTTTGCCTCGGCTAATGACATCTGATAATAAAATGGGGTTGGAGTAGTTGGTGGTATAACCGGAGAGATAGAATTGAAGAAAAAAATCGGAAACAACAAAAAAAGTTGATACCCAGTATTATGTGGGAGATAATTGCGAATGGTGGAAAAAAAAAAGACGCCTTTGGGCCTCAACAACAATTCTAACAGCTTGAGAGCTTTACAATCGAGAAACTATGATTCATTCCGTTTTAATATGTATGTACTTAGTAAACTCGTGAATTTTATTTGTGGTCTACTTTAGTACTAACATAATCATTGGATAGTCAATAATGATGGTCTTCCGAGACTAATGAAATTCTATACCAAAGTCGATATTCCAACACAGAAATTGCTCTTGCAACAAGTGCACCTGTTGATATCTACTAGATCAGCACAAGAGTGTTCGTTTATTACCCCTCCCTCTCTTTTGGAAGATTTGGATGATATCAAGGTAATCTATCGTCACTACGCCACTTTATATTTTGTATTTATTGTTGACGATCAAGAGTCCGAGTTGGGGATATTGGACTTGATCCAAGTATTTGTGGAGTGTTTGGACAAGTGTTTTTCTAATGTGTGTGAGTTGGATTTGGTATTTGGCTGGCAAGTACTACAAACTGTGTTAGAAGAAATCGTGCAAGGCGGGATGGTGATCGACACCAACATTAATCGAATAGTTGCTGCTGTGGATGAAGCCAACAGTCAGAAAAACGTCAACTCCAATGGAAGTACGATTAGTGCATCAATACTCCTGTCGTTGTCTCGAGATAGAGGGTTCTGGGGTAGGTAAAAGCGATAAATACGAAATGAATTATGCAAAAATAGTATATACAAGAATAAACACAAGATTAAAATTTAAAAAAACTTCCACCATGGCTTTTTATTTTGTTGCATCAACCTTTCTGCTTCCTTAGATTCTTCGTTTGCTCTATCTATCTCTTGTTTCTGTTGTTCCTCGTGCTTTGTCTTGTGGAATAACTCGGCATCAACCAACTCCATACTCAAATTCCGTTGTTCCTTTTCAAACGGAGATCCTATTGGGCCAGCTTTCCAAATAGGGTCACTTGATGAAGAAGTTTCTTTTACTATCTCTATCAATCTTTTCTGTTCTTGTTGTCGTAACTCTTTATTTCTTTCATAATCTGCTTTTACTTCAGGAGAAAACCTGGCTATTAATTGTTCATCTGTTGGTCGAATGGTATACCAGAATAAAACACCAGTACCTACTAAACATCCTCCTGCAAAATAAACACGTGCCCATCTGTACCACAATGGTTTCACCGCTGACATGATTGATATTTATCTATGCTGAAAAGGTTTACCTTGACCAACCAGAAATGGATCAATTGTAAGAATTGTACCAGAGAAAAAAAGAAGTGCAAGGTAGTGCAAATGTTTCAAATGTTAGTGCAAAAATTTCAAGAAAATTCTGAGCCGCACATTCTGCATAATTTGTTGGGAGCAGAAGCAGAAGAGGGAGGAAAGTAATTATGGGTGTTGGTATATCAGGAGGTGTTCGATCTGTTTCTCACACACCTGATGATGACTAGTAGAATCGTACTATTTTGAAAGGAGAGGGATATACTGCAAAATGTGTCATTAAAATAAATAGGCTGTAGACTTCCTATTGTCTTGAGATCTTGATGTCATTAGTTTCAGAAGCATCTACTCTTATTCAGTCCCAAGTTTTTTTATAATCACAGGAATTTTCAGCGACAGAAATTAGAGTGTTGTTGATAGTTACTAACAAAAAAAACGAAGCTGAGGAAAAAATAAACTAACCATTAGGAACGAGCTATACGACTTTACAACACAAACATTTATACTTAATTACATCACGTCAATAGTACAAAACATTGATCTACGTTATTCAGCTTTCCAATACAGACCATTATTTTGTTTTAAAGATTCCTGGAATATTGAAAAATCACACACACATTACCCAATTCCATTGCAACCCCTATTTTATCAGATTGCCATAGCCACCTTTTCATTTTATTATTTTTGGTTAACATATATTTGATAATTTGAATTATATTTTGATTTGATATCGTTAAACACTTTTTTCTTTCCCTTTTTCTTTAATTTATTACTACATCAAGTTTATTTATACCATAACTGCAGAGAATCACAGTGAAGTTCTTTGAATCAAGTTCATTGAAGATATAGTTTTCAACCACTATTACTACCTTTCTATTTTTTAAAATTTTTTTTTTCAACAAAAAAGCCATTTATGATGATGACAGTGAAACAAGAATCACCAAATTCAACTTTGAATACATCTGAGTTCTCGTCTGATGAAAATCTCAAGACAAATAACTCTGAGCCTCCTAAGAAAGTGTCTAAATCTTCTACTGGGAAAAGAAAATACCATCAAAAATCAAGAAACGGATGTTCGACATGCAAAAAGAGACGCGTCAAATGTGATGAACAGAAACCTGTATGTGGCAACTGTACCAAATTGAAATTGGATGGTGTTTATCTTCACGAACCTTTGTAGAATATTTTAAATACGAAAAAGGATATTGCCAATAATGAACCCCCATCAAAGAAGAGAAAAAGAAAAGTTTCCACTGTATCAGCTGCATCCGACTCGGAATCAACTACTCAACAAGCAACTCCATCCTTGACCCCTAGTCCTAATCATTCTCAAGACAGCAAAACTCAGCCGGTGATTCCTCCAACTAATCCACTTAGTGCTTTGTCTTCAGGACTTTTGAGTGCAGGTAATTTGAATAACTTGAATGTGGCCCATTTAGTTAATAATCTTTCTGGGTTAGGTGACTTATCTAATTTAGCAAGTCTTGGAAACTTGGCCAGTCTATCCAATTTAGCTTCATTAGCACAGTTGCCCATCGACTTGAGTAATTTGGGGTCACTTTTGGACTCGCCAGCAGCAAGTAATATAGCTGCTAGTTTTTTAGGTCTGGCTGCTGCCACCACTGTTCCTCCTACAACAAATTCCGAATTCAAAGAATCTAATCAAAGAAAGTCACAGACACAGATGCCTCCGCAGCCTACAGTGCCGATAACTTCCATGGGGGCTGCAACAACCACTAGTTCTCATCAACAAGCAAATATGCCATCTAGGAGTAAACCACAACCAGAAACCCTTCAGTCCTCAATCCCTGCCACAACTCTGGGATCACCCGGCATGAGCTACCCTGGCTGCCCTAGTAATTCTGATCCATTTGGTCGCAGTAGTGATAAATCGTTACCTAACATATCACCTAATATGTCCATTCCTGCAAATCCACTAAGTGACCCTTTAACTCAAGGGATGCGGTCAAACCTCAATATGCTTGACTTGAAGTTGATGTTTCATTACACATCTGTGGTGGCCAATACTATTACAGGAGCTGGTATATCTGATACCAATATATGGAACTGCGATATTCCCAAGTTGGCTTTTGAGCATCCATTTTTGATGCATTCGATACTTGCCTTTAGTGCCACACATTTGTCACGAACAGAGAAAGGTCTAGACCAATGTGTTACATGTCATCGTGGGGATGCTTTGAGATTGCTACGAGAAGCCGTGTTGAATATAAATGCAGACAATACTGATGCTTTGGTTGCCAGTGCCTTGATATTAATTATGGATTCGTTAGCCAATGCCTCGTTCCCTTCGTCAACGTCTCCCAAGTCTTTGCCAGCTTCTGCATGGATATTCCATGTCAAGGGAGCCGCTACCATATTGACAGCAGTTTGGCCATTAACAGAAGCATCGAGATTCTACAAGTTTATATCTGTCGACTTGGGAGATTTAGGCGACATTATCAACCAAGGTGTGAACATGAATAAGTCGAAAGGAATTGACCGTGAGAATTCGGCTTATTATACGGATTTAGAATGTCACGATGCAGATATTGCAGATTTGTTTCCAGTGCTTTTGGACTCTCCATATTTGATAACTTTGGCGTATTTGAATAAATTGCACAAGGAGAGATACAAGTCTGACTTTATTTTACGTATATTTGCATTTCCAGCACTTTTGGACAAGCAATTTATGGGGTTGTTAATGTCTGGAGATGTCAAGGCCATGCGGATAATGAGAAGTTATTATAAGTTGCTCCGCTCGTTTACAACCGAAATGAAAGACAAAGTATGGTTTTTAGAAGGTGTTTCGCAAGTTTTGCCTGTTAATGTGGAAGAGTACGCAGGTGGAGCCGGTGGTATGCATATGATGATGGATTTCCTTGGTGGGGGTCCAGCCATTGTAGATGATAATGAAATTGATGCCGAAATAACCAAATTCGATCCCAGTGGGACTTTAACTAATAAATTAATAGATACTGATAATCTTCCAAGCGTCCTTACCAGTAATTTAGACTTAATGCAAGGTGATAATGGGTTTATGAATATGAAATAGTTTACTAATATGATTAATAATTAATGTACAAAAAAAAATTTTTTTTTGACAGGTCAATACCGCGTAGATGATAGGAATTTACGACTGTGTAGGGTTTATTACAACACTAGCCGGGTTTTTACCGATATTTGCAAAAGAAGGGATATTGTACTTTATCAAAATCACAGCTAGTTTTGAGATTAATAACAAAAACAGACGAGTGGGAAAAAGATACAGTTTAAGGAAAATGAAAAAGAATAAAGATCAAAATTCTATATTCGGTTAATTAATTGTTCACAAATGTGATTCGTTACTGTGGTGTAATAATTAAAAGGAAACGAAAGTAGTGTAATTTACTGAGAGTGATAGATATCTTAGCAAGAGTGATACTAGAGGAACAAACAAATAAAAGACAAGGCATACATAAAACCCAAAAAAAAATCAAACTCTTGAGAATTAAAGAAAGAAAAGAAAAAAATTTGTTCATTAAAAAAAACACAACACACGATAACGAAAGATCTTTCAACAACCAAACCAACTTTCATCCTTCTACCAATATCTTCAACAAAAGTTTTATTCAATACTATTTTAAAAATAACAGTGTTACTCGTTCATTTGATTTGTTAATAAGACTGATTTACCCACTTTTTAGTTCCTATAATCATACAGGTTTCTCGTCCTAAATCTATTTTTATTGTTATTTTTACTTTAGTTTTCACTTTTGCTTTCAGTTTTTTCTTTTTATAGCGCAAGAGAAAAGTATTCAGCTCATAAATAATTAATATATCCATATATCATGCAAACTATAAAATGTGTTGTTGTCGGTGATGGTGCCGTTGGTAAAACTTGCTTATTAATCTCGTATACCACTAGTAAATTTCCAGCTGATTATGTTCCTACTGTTTTTGATAATTATGCTGTAACCGTGATGATAGGAGACGAACCATTTACCTTGGGATTATTTGATACTGCTGGTCAAGAAGATTACGACAGATTAAGGCCTTTGTCATATCCATCGACTGATGTATTCCTTGTTTGTTTTTCCGTCATTTCTCCCGCTTCGTTTGAAAATGTTAAAGAAAAATGGTTCCCAGAAGTTCATCACCATTGTCCCGGTGTGCCAATAATTATTGTCGGTACCCAAACTGATTTACGAAACGATGATGTTATTTTACAGAGATTGCACAGACAAAAATTGTCCCCAATCACCCAGGAACAGGGTGAAAAATTGGCTAAGGAATTGAGAGCTGTCAAGTATGTTGAGTGTTCTGCATTGACTCAAAGAGGATTGAAAACAGTGTTTGACGAGGCTATAGTAGCTGCATTAGAACCTCCTGTAATTAAAAAATCGAAAAAGTGTACTATTTTATAGGTCGGCGATACTAGAAGATAGAGGATATTGGAAATAGGGCATACATGAGATATTGAATATCTATCATTAAATATATAATTAGTTTTTTTCTAAAACCTATCTTTAGGTTTGATCTCGTTTGATGTGTTGGGCTGTTTCGCCAAACAGTGTTCCAATCAATAAAAAAGATGTGTGTAAGACTCTAGACATAATATAAATCAAGTAGAGATAATACAATTAAAAAAAAAGGGAACAAAGAACTACAGACAACAAGACAGGGATATTATTGATTAAGAAAAATACATTGTAAAGAATAAAAAAGTACGTGTTTCAAAAGTAATAGAGAAACAAAAGGGCAAACAGAAAAAAGAAGAGTACAACTGAGTTACTCTGATTTTGTTTGTTTACAGTTCGCAAATTTTTTTTTTTGTTGTTGTGGTTTTTGGGTCTCTATTTGCTTAAAAAATACATTATACTTCTTTATTCAGTTTTCTTGAAGATCAATTTGATATAACCATCAACAAAAGACTAAGGATATATCTACATATAGCTAACCATTTGGATGGATAATATGGTTAGTATTCTGGAAAATTTCACTAATTCGTTCCCACGTAATATTACTGCTTTGAACTCCCAAAAAAGGGGTATGCCACTACAAGAAACATCACCAAACATAATAAACAAATCACCGATAAAACAACAACCAGTTTCAGTGATTTCATCAAAGAAAAGGTTAGCAGGGAGCCCTGTATCTTTACAACGCGAATCTGTGCGGTTGAAAGTCAATAAACCAGAATCTACTCCAACAGATTTTGATAGTACATTTGGAACCACTGAAGCTGAAATCGAATTAAATTATAGAAATTGGTTGCTAGAAAGGCGGTTACAGCAAGCTAATGAAATGAAAGATTTTCTAATACTAGAGCAAGAAGTATCGATATAGTTCAATTATTAGAGATCTATGTTTGTTTTTTTTAATTTACATAACTATGCATATACATACTTAATGATCAATTTCGTTTTATCTATTTGCTGCTTCTTGTGCTTTTGAAATATTGTGCAAGTTTTGAGTCGTCAGCATCAAAATATTTACCATCTCTGGAATTGACGTAATCGTTGTGTCGTTTACTCATTTTCAATTTTTCGTCATCTCTGGTTCCTCTTCTTTCTAGATCCTTATTTAACCAGAATAATGCCAATGGATGTAAGGATTCAGCTTTGCTTACAATGATCTTTTCGTCGCCAACTTCAACTCTACCATCGTCATTCACAAACTCTATGTCTTTGATTTTCACATCATTCAACTTAAGACCAGCATCTATATGTATCACTCTATCACACCACTTATGTCCCAACCCATCAAATATATGAGTAGCATACACAACAGTACAGTTTCTCTCCTGACACTCTTGTTTCAAATAGTTCAACAACTTCAGTCTGACTACAACATCTAAATCAATGGTGACTTCATCCAAAAGTAATAACTTCCAAGGCTTCACCAACCCCATGGCAATCTGCACTCGACGTCTCTCGCCATCACTTATATTCAACATTGACCAACTTGGATCAATATCCAATATGTCGATTAACAAATTGCGTCTATCTTGATATGTTTCTCCGCCAATAGAAGCAAGTAACAAGTTGACAGGTATATCCCTTTTAATGATGGAATTAGTTGCCCATTCTGTGCCCAAGTATGTTATATAATTATTAATATCGGAGTTGGCTTGTTCGTGACGTTGAGATGAAAAATGAAACGGGTCAAATCCACCAAGTTTGAGATGGCCTTTCTTGATCAATGTTTTCCCAGCTAATATACGTAATAATGTTGATTTTCCGGCACCATTCGGTCCCACTACCAAGTTCGTTGTGCCCCAGGGGATAGCTAAATTGAAATCTTGTAACCCGATCTTTTTGCTGTTTGGGAATTCGTAAGTAAGGTTTTTAACCTCGATTGCTAAAGTGTTATCAATGGTATCTAAAGTCATACTAAGTGTTAATCAATAAGAACTTAAAAGAATAAAGGTAAGATAGAAATGGGTCCTTCGTTTTTTTTTTTGGTTCGTTGACTGATACCACCTTCGTTCGTCCAGAGAGTGGTGGTTCTTTTTTTTCAGCGTCGTCCATATCTACCGAACCAAACCAAAAACAATCTGATCTTATGCATGTCAGGTCAGGAGATCTTTAGAAAACAGAAGAAAGCCAAAAAAACTCTATCGAGATTTGCATAAGTATGAGTTATCTTGCATGAACACACATCAGAATTCTATTTCTTCTGTATATTATTTTATTCTTCGAATGTATCAGTTTCTTTTAACTATTTACTCTTACTTATATACTATACATTATATTACAAGCTCTAAAAATGCATCTTTAGCCAAACCATTTAAGAATTTCGTCTTTAGCCAGTGCATTTTCCAATTGTCCGACAATTTCTTTAACTTTATCGTGACACTCTACATCACCAATGATATACTTTCTGTAATACGATTTCAATAAACCCAAGTATTCATAAAACAACCATTGTTTATCGACTTCTGTAGCGTTTGATTCGGTGACTTCCTCGATTTCGACACGTTTCTCTTTGTCTAACTCTAATTTGTTCAAATTATCAATAATGGCAGTGAATAATTGTATGATCAACTCTTTCAGTTCAGCCTTGCTCAATATTCTATTAATCGACTCCATACATGATACATTATCGATAATCAAGTTAGATTCCAATGCCTTTACCAATATATATTTTGGATCAATGATTCCAAACTCGATTAAATACTCCAAGATCAAAAACACCACTTGGGGTTGATGAATCCAAATTCTGAAAACAGCTTCAATGATCCAATTCTGTCTATTTTGTTTTTCTTCTTCGGTAAAATGCAAATCTTCAAAACGTGCCTCGTCGCCAACATAATCAATTGGAGCGCCACTCAAGAATTTCAACTTGTTGATATCTCTACTCAAAATACTGACCACAGAATAAATGGATCTTGATCCAATATAGGCATACGTTTGTATAATCAAGTTGATGGCAAACCTTTCATTGTTAGGGGCAGTTATTGACTCAAGAACTGATTTGTACAACTCATTGAAATCAGTGTTTGACTTCCAATGCGTAAGAATGAAATCATAAACTTTAGATGCTGTTTCATGAAATGGTAGTTCTGAATTAGTAAAGTTGAAAAATATTTCGTTTTGAGCACCAATATTCGATTTGGAATTAAGCTGTTCCTGTTTCTGTTCATACAACTGGATTAATGTGTCACGCAGACTTTCACCATATAATTCTGTGTCGTATGAGATGATATAAGATTTCACATCTGGAACCATACTGATATCCAAGTATTGATAAAATTCGTCTAAATTCACAACTTCACCGTCTACTATATCAATAAAACTATCCTTTATTCTTTTCTTATTTGATAATCTAATCTCTTTGGCAATTAAATTTTTGATGAAATTCTTTTTGGGGTGGTATTTAAGATCTTTTAATTTCTTAGAGTCACTAACCCATTCTTCCCATTTCCAAGAAAACTCAAAATTCGACAACTGAATACTCATCCAGTCTAAAAATCGTATTTTAAGTTCGTAATCTAATGTCTCCAAGTGATTGTAGAAATATCTAATGGCACGACCAAACACAGGGGCAATTGATTCTGGTGATTCACGACAACACGAAATCAAAACGGTGTAATAGTAAATTTCTACTTCCAATGGGTTGGGTAATTGGAAAATCATAGTAAGAATACTTTCGACGGCAACATCTTCAATTTTCCAAGTTGATAATGACGGATCATTAGTTCCCAGTTTGTTGTCCTCATATATGGCATTCAATTGATCAATGCTCGTACCCGGTGGAGCAAACAATTTATTATCGAAAAACATATCCAAAATACTAAGTTCAATTGCAGTTTCATTTTTGTTGAAGGAGAGATTGGTCAAAATATCAAAAGCGATATCTTTGAAAAACAATCCTAAATATGTTTCGATTGGAGGAACAGTTTCATACTCTGTAGTGTTGTTATACACTTGAAACAAGTAGCGTGGATTATCATTCCATAATTTATCAATTGACGTTGACTTGAAACTGGCATTCTCAACACTTGGAAACGATAACTGAGGCAATTTGTGTTTGACTAACTCACTAGAAATCGAGTTGTTTTCTAAAGCAGATTGAATTACTGGATCCAAATGAGTCTTGAAATCAAGAAACAATCTAAAATTCCAGTCATTATTCTGTAACTTTATGAGTGCTGGCAAAATTAAATCTACCATTTGCTTTGGAATATATGGCAACTCGAAATTCCCCATTCTTGTATCAAATGGAAGTAAAACAGTGGCAGACTCTGCAACGATTTTAAAATTTCTGGCCAATTCAATCAACTCATTGATACTTTTTTTCAAATCGTCAGAATTATCATTACTAAGTACGTATGGTATGGCAATCAAAACATTATAGTATATCTCTTGGGCTAAACCATTTCTAACTTCAGTTTGCTCTTGTAATTCGATTGCAAAATTTAAAAATTGTTTGAAGATTTGGATAATTCCGTTATCTTCGATAATTGGTGTCAATGTGCTCAAAAATTTCAATATATTCTTAATATCATTAAACACTGAGCCTTCTTGAGAATCCAACATGGTTTGCATCTTTGAATGTAAATATTCAACCACATATTTGGCAATGACAAAGTTCTTGGCGTTACAAATCAATATCAAGTTTGCAATAGCACTGATTTTATGAGGTTGTTCAGTTATCAATGCATAAACAGTTGACAAGATGGAGTTTCTCAAGTTGTCAATTTTCTCAAATTCAGCAACTATAGGGTTGGAAATATAGTTTGTGTCAGCAATCAAGTTCTCGATATCACCTGCTTCACCCAATCTTCGAATGTCTTTACATATATTATTTATCAATTCCTGTGCTGGGTCAATATGGTGTCGTTTATGGTCAAAACTATCATGGCTAGGACCATCGTGGAATTGACCTTCATCTTGTTCAAAGTCGTCTCTTGATCTTTTATTTGAAAACTCCATACCTTCTGTTTTACCTCACTGTATGTATGTTTGTTTTGTTTTAGTTGATTAAAGCAGTGCTGGGAATGTATCGCAGAACCGATGGTCTATTTTTCAAGTCTTCCACAATGCAATTACCAAACAGCAGGAAAAAAAAAAAAGAAACAGAAAATAAAACTGGGAAGGAAAGAAATTGATT
>OKCY01000138.1_pt1 | contig 11183 bp, 3 predicted proteins | sample 1613071 | NCBI WGS metagenome assembly OKCY01 (sample SAMN04436834, study PRJEB24849) | human gut metagenome | biome: human gut; feature: NICU; material: stool | host: Homo sapiens | place: USA: Saint Louis, MO | collected 2011-07-12 | reverse complement strand
ATCCTCAATTTCTCAGTTTTGAATGATAAAGCGCGTTGAAATAATCCACCGAGTACGGTATTCAACGGCCTCTACCATTGCTAAAAAAATCCAATTCTCTAAATTGGATGAAAAATGGAAAGCAAAATGGAAATCACAATCACCAACTGGTTCCCTACATCCAACAAAACATCTAATACCAGAAACAAATGAAAAATTTTACTCGTTAGCAATGTTCCCATACCCTTCTGGTGTACTTCATATTGGTCATCTTCGAGTATATACCATCAGCGATGTAGTGGCACGATATAAACGATCCAAAGGTTTTAATGTTATTCATCCTATGGGATGGGATGCCTTTGGATTACCTGCAGAAAATGCTGCTGTAGAAAGAAATATCAATCCTTCAGAATGGACTGAGACAAATATTGCTAAAATGAAAAATCAAATGGAGACTTTTTTAGCCGATTTCGATTGGCAACGTGAAGTGAATACCAGTTCACCAGAATATTATAAATGGACTCAAAAGATATTCTTAATGTTGTTTGAACGAGGATTGGCATATAGGAAAGCAGCAGAAATAAACTGGGATCCTGTTGATAACACCGTGCTTGCTAATGAACAAGTAGATGCCGAAGGAAGATCATGGAGAAGTGGAGCCATTGTTGAAAAACGGAATTTAGAACAATGGTTTATTGGAATCACTAAATACGCTAAAGAATTGAACCGTGATTTGAAGAACTTACCTGATTGGCCCGAAAAGGTTAAAACCATGCAAAAGAATTGGATTGGTGAATCTAATGGGGTCGAGATTAATATTCCAGTGAACTTCCCTGGGTTAGAACATGTAACGGTATTCACTTCTCGTCCAGATACATTATTTAGTATGCAATTTGTAGCATTGGCATTGAATCACCCCATTGTGGAAGCAGCAGCAAGGGAAGATCAAGAATTAGCAGCATTTATTGAATCTGCCAAATCAATCGATGATCCAACATCGAAAGCAGGTTACATGTTGAAAAATATAAAGGCATCTATTCCAATCGATGTTCATAACAATATTAAGAAATCATTTGATATACCAGTTTTTACTGCACCATATGTGTTAGGGAACTATGGACATGGGGCAGTTATGGGATGTCCCGGACATGATGAAAGAGATTTTGATTTTTGGAAATTGAATGGTTCAAAGGGTGTACCGGCAATTCAAATCATTACTCCCAAAAAACAAAATGCAAAAGACGATTATCCATATACTTTGAAAAAGGGCACATTAGAGGACTCATCAGTATTAACTCATGGATTAAATGATATTGGAGAATATAAGGGTAAAACAATTGAAAAAGCGACCCAAATGATTACTGACTGTTTAAAGTCCCATTCATTAGGTGATTATACTACACAATTTAAAATCAGAGATTGGCTTATCAGTAGACAAAGATACTGGGGTGCCCCGATTCCAATTGTTCATTGTCACGATTGTGGACCCGTGGCAGTCCCAGATAAAGATTTACCCGTAATGTTGCCAGGTGTCAAGGGTAAACATTTTGGCAAGGGGAACCCATTAGGGAATATTGAAGAATTTGTCAACTGTAAATGTCCATCTTGTGGTAACGACGCTGAAAGAGAAACTGATACAATGGATACATTTATGGATTCCTCATGGTACTTTTTCCGATACTTGGATTCAAAGAATGAAAATTTACCTATTGGACCTGAAGCCAATAAACAAATGCCAGTGGATTTATATGTGGGAGGTGTTGAACATGCAATTTTGCATTTATTATACTCTAGATTTATTGCTAAATTCCTTAGTGATTGTGGATTATGGGATGGTGAGCCTCATCATAAGGAGCCTTTCAAGAAGTTAGTCACTCAAGGAATGGTTCATGGTAAAACATTTAGTGATCCTATAACTGGGAAATTCTTAATACCTGACGAACTTGATTTTACTGATCCTGCCAATCCACTTATCAAAGCCACTGGTAAGACACCTGTAGTTACTTTTGAAAAAATGTCAAAATCTAAGCATAATGGCGCTGATCCTGGTGAATTTATTGAAAGGTATGGTGCTGATGTCATCAGAGCCCATTTGTTATTCCTGGCTCCAGTTTCCGACACCCTCAATTGGCAAGAAGAACAAATTTCCGGTACAGATAGATGGTTGAGACGTGTGATTCAATTGGGTGATTCCATAACCGAAATTCCAAAAGATCAATTCAAGACTGAAGCTTCACGTTCACTGCAGACTTTCCAAAATGTTACCTTAAACAAAGTACATTATGATACTATTGAATTCAACAGTCAAGAGCTCGAACTTTATAATACTATACAAGGCTACGTTCAATCTATTGCTTCCTCTATTGAAGTTAAGTTTTCACTCAATACCATTGTGTCAGATTTGATGAAGATGACAAATACTATAAGTGAAGCCATTAAAACTACCAACACTTACAATCAAGATTTGATTTTCGATAGCTATCAAAAATTATTGATTTGTATGTCTTCAGTTACACCTGCAACTGCTGAAGAATGTTGGGAAAGATTTGCCCTTAACCAAGGAAAACCAGCACCAAAATCCATATTCCATGAAAAATTTCCAACTGATGCTCCTATTGAATCCAATTTGACCATGTATAATATATTTATCAATGGTAGACATAGAGGAACAATGGAAGCACCTAAATCATTTGCCAAAGAATCTGAAACTGAAATCGTGAAACAAATCTCAGGTGTTGAAAAATTCAATGATCTCATAACTGGACCAGTTAGAAAAGTGATTGCAAAACCTAGTATGATAAGTATAGTCTTTAAATAGAGATTGGGAGTACCCACCTACTTGTATATAATTCGTAACTCCACATCAATTAAATTTTTGTATATATACACAAATCTATATTCTATTTACAAGTATGTTTGTAGTATTAGTATCCACGTTTCATAACGTAGGTTTTGAAATCCTGTCGTTTTATTTTTCCATGATGTTTGACTTGAGTCACTTGTGCCACTTTTCTTACAGCTTCTGCCAATTCCAAACTACCAAGTTTCATAGCAGCATTATTGAGAACACCCAATTCACGCCAACTCCATGGGAAACGATCAATTGACAGTAATACAACTGCATAAGCATCCTCTAATAAATTCATATTTGTCCAACATTCCACTAAATATCCAGCAAATTGGAAATCATCTTGATTTTGCTGCTTTGGTGATAATAATTTAAAACTATTAGATTTTCTAAATTGTCCTCTTTCATGAAGTATTTCCTGTGCAAATGCATAATTCTTAAATTTACCTGCTGCTTTAATGGCAAGATTATGAAGATATGAATCACGTGGTGCCTTAAATTGATTATCGTTTATATTTTGTTGAAGTTGGTTAAGAATTGGCGATCTGATTAAACTGTTGTTGTCAGTCTCACTCAGCGTATTTTGTTCCTCGGTAGTGGTTGCTTTTTCGGTTGGTTCATCTTGCCGGGGTTCTATAATTTCTATTTCTCTTACTTTTGGTATTCCATCAGTATTCAAATATGAGGCACTGTCGAATCGGTCTTTGAATTCAGTGAAATCGCCAAGTTCAAGAGCAATAGATACATATGAGGCAACCAATGTTTGTTGTCTTAAAAAGGATGGATTGTTCATAACTGTATGTGCCCAAATAGCACTTGATTCAGCCAAAACAAATTTCGAGTCTGGAATATGGGAAGATGGCAAGAAGGGGAAACCATGTATAGGTTTACTAAAATCAACATCTTGTAAAATATTCTGTCTAAACAACTGACCCTTATGATTTAATAAGATCAAATGTTTTTCCTTTCTCTTATGTGGTGGGACATATTTGGAATAGGACAAAATCAAATATCTAAATGCTCGGATAGTAACTGAATTTGTTTGAAGCATTTTATAAAAAAGTGCTCTTGTTAATTCGACATCTCCATCTCTTGCAGCAATATAAAGCATATGTTCATATGTTTGCAAATTTGGAACCCATCCATGATCATAAACTTGAAACAAAAAGTTCCATGCTTGAGTTTTAAACTGTTTCAGTCTTGAACATCCCTTAGCTAATGTAGAGAGCAAATTCTGATTCACATTTATACCCTTATCTTTGAGTTCGTAATACAAGTCCAATGCTCTTTCAATCTCTCGATGCATAACACAGGAAACTATAACATCGGTATACACTTTTTCGTCTGGTTGGGTTTTCTGAGATAAGAATTTCATCGAATCAAACGTATCCAATGCCCTTTGGTGATCTTTTTGATAAAAAATGTAACCCCTAACTATGGATGTATAAATCATTTTCAGAATTTCAATGTTTTTCTTTTTCATCTGTGCCAAAATTCCATCAATCTTCTCCATATGGTTGTTTTTCACGTATGCAAGTATCATTGTTTCATAATGGTCAATTTTCAAATCTGTTTGTTTTGATATTTCTTGGAAATATTTGTTAATCAATTGCATTTGAGAATCGGAGATTTTATCCCCTAAAGTTAATGAACGGACAAACATATAATATATTGGATGAGGTATACTCATTTCTGCTTTATTGTACATGTTCTCAATTATAGGAATCAAGTTTTTCAAGTTTTTAGGTGGGATTTTCAGGAAAAATTTAGAAACACTTCGTTTAGATAACCCAGATAAACCTCCAGCTTGATCTAGTTGTGATAATAATAATTTCCAATTATTTTCCACCTGTTTCTCGGGTAACTTGTTATTACTGGTTTTCACTGGCACTAAAAGTTCTGATAATAGCCCTAAACGTTCTTTGATTTCATCGGGGATATCTAAACCAGGTGGTGGAGGTGGTGGTGGCACTGCATTTGCCGACAATTTTTTAGTACCTGAAATTTCTCCGAAAATATCATCGGTGGCTTCTTCTATATCTATGGGAGGTAATTGGGATGTATCTGGTTTTTCAGCCGATGTTAATGAATCATTTTCCTGTTCTGGTTTTAGATGTTGTGCGATGACTTTTGTAAAACTCCGAAGATCTTTTAATTCTTTCTTGACCTCGGCAGGTAATCTTGCTATAGAACCGGTATTTGGTGTCTGATTCTGATCAGTCATTCTATATGGCTCGATATCTCCATCTTTCCTATTCGATGATCTGGGTTTCGATGGAGGTATTCTTCTCTTTCGTTTATTGGTAAGACTATTGCTCGGCACAAATAAACACCGTTTAAACACTAAACTCTGTACATTATTCCCTCTTATTAGTCGTATCATATTCCCACAGAATTCGGTGTTGTCTATTGAAAGGTATCTTAGAATAGTTGTGTAACATATAATAATGAAAACGTTAAAAAAAAAAATTTTTAGGTGTAGTGTGATGTGATTATGTAATCAACGCTGTATTTGGTTTTTGTAATCAGGGACACACACACACCAAAGAAGTTATGTTGGAAATATTATCTGATCAATCCTGCATCTTGAATGTGAGTGCTTTCAGGAATATGAAACCTTATATTTGAGATATGTTCAATGACTATTCAATGTTACAAAGAAACCTTATTATACACAGAAGTGTGTCAAGGTTTAATGTAACATGAGTAATGTAACAATAACACCATGGGTGTGGTATATTGAAAGACCAAGAAGTATGTTACGCTTATAAGGATAAGCGGGGAACCTACACTTTCGAGTGTGTAATGCAACTTCAAGAATTATGTCACTTACACTTTTGAGTGTGTACTACAACTAAATGTAACAAGAATGAAAGTGATATATCTTATACACGCAGAGTGTGAATGTTACTGAGTTTATCTCAGGTGGGGTTTCATCTGCACTGAGAAATGTGAATGTTTATTATAGGATGATACACCACATGCACTGGTTAGTGCAACCTTCTAAGGAATCTGACAAGTATAAATAGACTGGAAGATTCCTTAGGGATACAGACGTAGATTTTAGTAAGTAACGACGTATAATCTTATTTATATATATCAACTATTTTAGTATATTCAATATGCCTCCTGCTGCTAATAGATCTCGAAAGAGACAAAGATCACAACTGGCTACTGAACCTCAAAGTGAAGCAACAGCTCTAGCTACCACAAGTCCTAACTTACCTACAAATACTGATGCAAATGATGAAGTCATCTTAGAATCTCCACAATATACCAATATGCAGTCGCATACAAATGATCACAACAACGAGAGGAATTTTATTTTCCAACAAGTTAGACAACAAGAGACCAACAAGAAAAATTTGTTTCAACTGTTTCATTCCAATTAATATTAGACAAAACTTACCCCTTATTCAACATCAACTATTCTTAATAGAATAACAGCTTCCTTGTTTAATATCTTTCGTTAATCTTATTCAATCATTGATCCTTATATGGATTATTAAAATATTTTCAAGATTTTCTTTCTTTTTTCTTTTATATTACATGTCAAACTAATTCTTTAATGTCCCATTCAAATAATAATATTAATTTAAAGGTGCCTGGTAGTAGTTTATCAGGTTCCAATTCTAATCACGGCTCATCCTCTTCAGACCGTCATAATAATAGGCACAGATCAGTATCTGCTGCAAGTTTAAATCCAACCACAGGAACTTTAATAACTGGTGAATTAAATGAAACCGATCCGTCAACTAATATCACTCCAGATATAGGTGGTACTTCTAGTGTTGGTGGTGATATACCACCAGATATGGCAATATTGTTACAAAAATTAGATGAAGATTTCTTAGTGAACAAAGTGATTGATCAATGGACTTTTATCAATAGAAGAGAAGAAATTATGCAATCAATAAATCGGTTACATCAAAAGCAAAATGATGATTTGCTCAATTTGGATCCCTTAAAATTACAGATGCCTTTAAATCCAAGAATGTCAACTGGAGATTTCCTGAAAATTAGCCCCGACAATTTGATCGACATATTAACCTATAGAGCGAATACATACAAATCAGAATTGGCATTTATAGTGCTTGATGCAAAAGGCAAAGAAGTTAGTTCGATCAGTTGGGAGAAATTATATTTGAAAGCTGTCAAAGTTGCCTATGAAATTCAACATAAATTGACTATGAAGAATAGTGACAGTGTTGTCTTGTTGTATAAAGATGGAGAAGTCACTGAATTTGTGGTAGCCCTTTTTGGTTGTTTTATGGCTGGGGTCACAGCTATTCCAATTCATCAAGATATTTCTTTAACGGAAGTTTTGAATATCATCAATTTAACATCAACAAAATTATTACTTTATTCGGAAACCGTGGCGAAAGAATTGGATAGATTAAGTGTTCAGAATCTGAGAATCAATTGGCCATCGAAACTATTAAGATGGAGAACAACGGATTTAGGATCCGCTAGAAAATCCGAAGTGTCGCACTGGAATGCCAAACAACAAAAGTTAAAGAAGGACAACAAAACCTCAAGTGAACAGAATACCAATTTAGCCTATGTCGAGTTCTCACGATCTCCCGTGGGTGAGTTGAGAGGAATTGCCTTAAGTCATCGAACTATTTTTCATCAGATGCATTGTCTTGATTTGGCTCTTCTGTCATTACCAAACTCTGGTGGTGGTCTTCAGAGAAGTTATAAACAATATCGTGCGGATAAAAAAGTGGTGTTGGCTACTTTGGATATTCGGTTTTCCATTGGTATAATATTGGGGGTTTTATTCACAGTATATTCTGGTAATGTACATATATGGGCACCTCAAAAAGTTATGGAAATACAAGGGTTATATGCAAATTTGATTTCTAAATGGAGAGCTTCTTTATTATTGGCCGATTACTTTGGGTTGAAAAGAGTCACTTATGACTACCAACAATCACCCAGTGCCACAAGATATTTTTCCAAAACCCAACGAGTGGATTTATCGTCAGTGAAATGGGCGTTGGTGAATGCCCTTACAATAGATGGAGAATTTATGGAAATTTTAGCAGAAAGATATTTGCGTCCCTTGGGGTGTCAACATCCGGAAAATGCTATTATCCCCATGTTAACCTTGAGTGAGTATGGGGGTATGGTCATCTCTCTTCGAGATTGGATTGGTGGTAAAGAGAAATTGGGTATAAGCATGAAAGATGATGACTCGAATGATTTATCTTCAGTTTTAATTGATAAGGAAGCTTTATCAAGAAACATTGTCAAGATTGTTGAGATCAATCCTTCTGCTAATGACGATATTGGTCATGATCTTTTACGTGTTGACGCTTTTGGGTATCCTTTACCGGATGCAACGTTAGCAGTGGTAAACCCAGAACTGTCAGTACTTGCCAATAAAGACGAATTAGGAGAAATCTGGATTGATAGTCCATGTCTTTCCGGTGGATTTTATGGTTTACGTAAGGAATCGAAGCTGATTTTCCATGCCAAATGTCGTGGACCAAATGGACAATTGGATATGGATTTTTTGAGAACAGGCTTATTGGGGTTCACTTTTAATGGGAAAGTTTATGTTCTCGGATTGTATGAAGATAGAATCAGACAAAGAGTGAGTTGGATTGATCAAGCATTGTATCAAAAACTACATCGTGATCTTGTTATAGGTAATGGCTCCAGGTATCATTATTCTTCTCATTTGCTTGCAACATTGGCATCAGAAGTTAAACAAATTTATGATTGTACGATTTTCGATATTTTCATTGGTAATGAATATTTACCAGTAGCTATTGTTGAAGCTGAAGTTATTCGGAAACAAGTTGCCGACGAAACTGCTGGTGCTGAAGGAGGTAATGCCAAGGCGAGTGAATCTGTCCATGTTAGTGGAGTACCACTTAATGAACCCGTCTTGAATGCTATTGCTCAAAAATGTTTTGATACATTATACAAAAGACATTTTTTGAGATTATATTGTGTTGTGGTTGTCGATTGTGATACCTTGCCGAAATTACTAAGAAGTGGTGGTAGAGAAATCGCCAATATGTTGTGCAAAAAGAAATTTCTTGAAGGTTCATTGAAAGCTGATTTTGTAAAGTTTTTCATTAGAAAATCCATTAGTATGATCCCGCATGGTGAAGATGTAATTGGTGGGATTTGGTCTCCGTATGTTTCCGAATTAAGATCTAAAGCACTTGCCAATTTCCCAGATCAATATTCTACAATTGATTATCGTGAAAAATCAATTGATGATAAAACTGGCGCTCCCTTGACTGATTTCAAAACCATTGTTGATATTTTGAAATTTAGAGTAGCTAAATCTGGTGATTCCATTGCATTTCAGAATGTTGACAACAATTCGAAAAGTAAACCATTAACTTGGAAGAAATTAGAGAATCGTGCTTATGCTGTATGTCAATATTTAATTGAAAAAGCCAATATTAAGGCAGGACAATATGTTATATTAATGTATTCATTATCAGAAGAATTTGTCATTGCGGTATATGCATGTTTAATGTGTGGAATCATTGCTGTTCCGATGTTACCCTTTGATTCCAATAGAATTGGTGAAGATTTCCCAGCATTTGTTGGTGTCATTAGAGATTTTGATATATCAGAAATCTTAGTTAATGATGAAGTCGAGAAATTTTTGAAAAATGGGCCTATAGCTGATTCATTAAAAAAAATTACTCATAAACGAGTGAAATCTTTGAAAATTAAAAATACCGTTAAATTAACTAAAGTTTCTAATATGGCGTCATTAAATTCAAAGATTGCTAGTTATCAAGCAGAAGTGAATTTCCGTGATGAAAACACTACCGCTTTAGTATGGTTAAATTTCACTTCTGATCATTATAGAGTGGGGGCAACTTTGAGTAATAAAAACATTATTGGGGTGTGTAAAGTATTCAAAGAAACTTGTAATTTAAGTTCTCAATCAGCAATTATAGGTTGTGTTAGACATACTTCTGGGATTGGGTTTTTACAAGCTTGTTTATTGGGTGTGTTTTTGGGTACAACCACTTATTTAAGTTCACCAGTCAATTATGCTGAAAATCCATTATCATTCTTTTTATTACTTGCTAGACACAAAGTGAAGGATGTATTTGTTACTGAACAAATGCTTAAATATGCTGCCATTAAATTCACCCCCAAGGGGTTCAATTTATCGAATTTGAAAAATATGATGATTAGTACTGAAAATAGAGTTGAAATTGATTTATTAAGAAAAATTGCTAAAGTGTTCCTGTCCACCAAACTTAGTGCAGCGTCAATGTCAACGGTTTATAATCATTATTTCAACCCAATGATTTCTTCAAGGTCATATATGACGGTGGCACCGGTTGATCTTTATTTAGATCCTATTGCTCTTCGACAAGGTTATGTATCAGTGGTGAATCAAGCTGAAGTTCCTAATGCATTACATATTCAGGATTCTGGTATGGTACCTGTTTGTACCGAAATTGCCATTGTTAATCCAGAAACAAGGAAAATATGTAAAGAAGGAGAATTTGGAGAAATTTGGGTATGTTCTGAAGCCAACCTTACTGCTTTTACTAACGGACCAAAGGGACCCGTGGATCATTTTGCTCAAACTCAGTTTAGAGGTGTTATTGCTGATGGTAATCCTGATGTTACATATTTAAGAACTGGTGATTTAGGATTTTTGTATAATGTTTCAATCACCAAGAATAAAAGTAGCAACAGCAATGGTGGTGCCAGTGGCGGTGGCGGGGGCGGTGGCGGTGGCGAGGCTGATGGAGAAATTACAACATTCCAACCGCTTTTTGTTTTGGGAAAAATTGCTGATACATTTGAAGTTATGGGATTACATCATTTTCCTATTGATATTGAAAACACTATTGAATCATGTCATTCAGATATTTATCGAAATGGATCCTGTATATTTAAATGTGGTGATTATACTATTGTTGTTTGTGAATCCAAACGGACAAAATATTTTGCTTCATTGGTACCTTTAATCATTAATACCATTTTAAGTAAACATCATTTAGTGATTGATATTGTTGCCTTTATTAAAAAGGGTGAATTCCCTATATCAAGATTAGGTACTAAACAACGAGCAAGAATTGTTGATGCTTGGGTTCAAGGAGTTATTCCAATTAGTGCATCATATGGAGTTAATTATGGGGAAAATAGTATGATTAAATTAGTGGAAGAAATTGATATTGTTACTAGAGATGATCCAATTACTGGATTAAAGAATCCAGCATTATCTTATTATGATGATAATGATGATCAAGGTGATGTTTTCAGTGATAATAGAGAAACATTAAAACTTAATGATGATTATAATTATGCATCAATTGGTCAAAAAGCTGAATTTTCTTTAGGAAATTATAGTAAT
>OKCY01000135.1_pt1 | contig 11327 bp, 2 predicted proteins | sample 1613071 | NCBI WGS metagenome assembly OKCY01 (sample SAMN04436834, study PRJEB24849) | human gut metagenome | biome: human gut; feature: NICU; material: stool | host: Homo sapiens | place: USA: Saint Louis, MO | collected 2011-07-12 | reverse complement strand
ATATCAATCAATTCCAGTTGGAAATTATTTAATCCAGTGACAAATTTGGCAACTTCTTTTAAAAGTATCAATTCACTCTTAAATTTCAATTTATTACCTCCAAATGGATATGTGCTTCTTTGTCTAAACCAAGTCAATGCCCCATCCAAGATTAATTCACTTAAATATTTGCTGCTTCTGGAACCTAATTTGATATGATATTGTAATAATTCAAAAGAAAATTTAACCAATTCAAAACGAACTAAACGAGATAATGGATGATAACTGGCAATTTTCAAATTTTCCAAGCCAACTTCAACAAATCTAGTGAAAATCTTCAATAAATGATCCAGTTGATTCAATGTAGCTTCAAAATTAGATGCAAATAATCTAATAATCTCTAAGTGAGGAGCGAAATTTTTTTGAGCAATGTCAGCTTCCTTATTAACCAATACTCTATTACTTGGTGCATATTCCATTTTCTCAAATTCAGGATGAACAAGATCAAATTCTTGTGAAAAGACCCCTTTGCGTAATTGTATAGATTCTTCCCATTTTTTGGCAATTTCACTCAACAAAAGTACTGATAATTGTGGTTTATCTTTCATAACTGCAAACCAAACACCACTAGCAGTAATCATAATCAGTGGAACAAACATTGTGAATGGGATTTCCACTAAATATCTAATCAATTCAGCATTGTTAACATCACTCAATAAAGTTAACCCAGCAATTTCACTCAATAATTTCATAATTTCATCATTGGTAGGATAATCAAATCCTCCATTGTCTCCTGGAACTAATCTGGCTTTAATGTAATAAACTTTTTCTCTAATAGCTTGGAAGGCAAAATCAGTTTCTTCATCGGTACGCAATGGTAATTTATTCATGATTTCAGTAACAAAACTACTTCTCCATGATAATTGGGATACAATAGTGGGCAAGGCATTCAAATTGGAACTATTGGCATAGGTAATTGCGGACCATTCACGATCATTAGATGAAATGGCACCCGCCATTTCCAAGGCAAAGGATAACCCAAATTGAACAGGACTATCAAATTGTAAACTTTCATTGGCAGAAATGTACGATTGAATTAAACTCTTGACATCAATGTTACATTTGTGTAACAAGATTTTAAGCCAATGTTTACATTTATCATGGAATCTGTTGAATGTACTGGTTCTCCAATGATAGTCGTCAGACATGGACACTTTAATACCAGTACATCTTGCTCTGAAAACTGTAGTTGGTTCATATTCATGAACATCGGCATCAGCAATACTATCAAATAATAAAGTCAATAAATCAAATACAGCGAATAAACTTTTCTTGTGGCACAATGACGATGGCACCCTGCTGATTAATAAATCACAACATTGCATGGCAGCATCTTGCATTTCTGGAACTGGATAACAACAATAGATCAACATAGTCGTCAATTGTTCCGCAATATGGTCAGCACTAAATTGTTTATTGGCACCAGTATTAATTAATTGAATGAAATCTTTGACAATTTTAAATGAAATATGTCCCAAATATTTGTCAACCCCGGAAATCTTAAATGTTGGATCAGTGAAATACAATAATGAATCCGAACAATTACCATTTCTAACTCTTAAAGATTCAACAAACACTGCAGCAGATAAAAACATCAATTTCGGATAAGATAAACTACGATGGACTTCAAAAATGTTGCCCAAATAATGACGATGATCTTTGATATTATGATTGGATGAACCTCTTCTTAAAACTGTGTTTAATTCAATGGAAGTTTCGGTTCTGTCCCATGACAATTCTGAAGCCAATGGTGGTGAATTATAAGCAATTCTTTCTAATTCATTCCGGAAAGTTTTGGTATTCTTTGAATTGATATTGTATCCATGAACAACCATATTGAACCAAATGTTTCTAAACAAGTTGATAGTGACAGTACTTTTAATCTCTAATGGTTTCTCACCTAAATGAACATCAGGCAACAATGCAGCTAATGGTTTCAAATAAATAGCAATTTGATCACCAACTTCACTAATTTCATTATGGGATCTATGATGTTCCAATTGTTGAACATCACCTTTACTGTTGATTGCTTGTAATAATTCATGAAGATAAACCGTAAATAACGGGTTTGATACCTTTAATTTTTCAGCAAGTAACACTTTACTTTCTGTTAAATAGCCCATCAACACCATATTTTTCTTCTCTAATGCATCAAATGATATCTTGTTTAATAATCTAATCAAAATAACAAATTCACGTTCAGGTAAAAATGGGGCACATGAACTTAACCCTTTCAAAATCAATGGTCCAATTGGTGAATCGATTTTGCTCACCTTTTGTGATAAAATAGTACAAGTCAATGCTGGAACACTTTCATCATTACATTTTTCACAAACTTCAATAATACCCGTAACGGCATTTTCACAAACTTTACGGTAATCATTTTCATCAAATTCACTAGAATTAGCACCTTTACTAAAAGCTTGAGAGAAAGAAGTGAATGAAGTTCTTCTAGACGACATAGGTGATGCAAATGCTTCTCTTCCTGATAAATTATCACCTCCACTCAAACCGGTATTAAATCTTTTGGTACTTTTAGAAGGTAATAATAACCCTTCATTAGTAACAAATAAAAGATTTGTTAATGAATAAATCGTTGTTACCACGGTGTCTTGAGGCAATTTTTTCGTACCTAATCCAACGGCTTTGGAAGCTTTCAAACAATAATGTGGGTCTAATTTAGGATTGGCAATAACTGAAGTGAATGCTCTGGTCAATGATGGACCAATAGATTCATCCTTATAAACCAATAAAGAACCAAATTCAAAAACAGTCAACCCTAAATCTGGATCCAACATAACATCTCTTATTTCAATACTTGATTTAAATAATTTTCTTGATGTTTTCAAATCCAAATTATCAGTAAACATACCACAACTCAAAATTTGTAAGTTATGGCTCTTGGCCAAATAACCCAATTTCAAACGATCATAAGTTGAGTAAACAATATAAGTTTCTCCTCTGTCCAAAAATTCCAATTTACGTAAAGCCAATCCAGTTAAATTGTTGATAATATCCATATGAGCTCTTGAAAAATCCAAATTGTCTTTAGCAAAAACTGCCAGGTTCGATTTATCGTCAACTTGATCATACTTGTTGGCAACTTTTTCTAAAATATAATGCAACAAAGATTGATCTTTATTATCAATGATTCCATTAACAATAGCACACATTAATCTCGACAAACTTTCCAAATACAAGATTGGTGAGAAATTGATAACAAAATCACGAGTCAATAAATCTTGGAATTCATTTGGTTCATCATAAAGATAATCAGTGTAATTCTCAACGTCATTCAAAAAATCTGCATCATCTATGTTTGAGTCTAAGGCAATGAAAATTTTATAAGTTCTGGATGAAATACTTAAAAATTTGGCATTTTGATTAAACCCATCCAATACCCCTGCTAAAGTCAAGAAATGAGTCAAATGAAGATTCATATTGTCGAAAAATTTCTCAATAAACTCTTGGAAAATATCAACAACTTCATCTAAATATTGTTTGGTATTTTGCATAGCAAGATTGATCAACCCAGTAGTCAATTTTTCCCCTAATAAATTCCATGGTGAAATAGTGGCTGAATTAGAAACAATTGAATAAGCAAATTTTTGATCTGGCAATTCAAAGAGATAAGCTTTAAACTTGTTGATTAAAGTTTGAATTTGAGAGTCAACTTTCATGGGTTCTTTAGTGGCATCACTAAGGGCAATAATCACTTCGTATTCCTTTTTAGCAATGGCAACTTCAGATAATCTATCACGAACACCACTACTACCACCAGCACCACCACCATTACTTACACTGCCGTTCAATTTACCCCTTGAGTTGAGTAATTTGGGAGTGGCCGATAATAATTTGGAAAAATCATCTTTTTGAATTCCAGTATTAACTTCTTTTAAATTTGAAGATGGATTTTGAACCGTCAATTCGGCCAATTTCTTAAGGGCTTCAGCACGAATTGAGCCACGGGTAATCCCAGAATAATCCATAGCTTTTCTGTTCTTTCTGTTTTCTTGATTGATTTACTAGCAAAGAAAGAATAAAAGCCGTTACTAATGAGTTCAGCAAATGAAAATAAATAGAAAGAAAGAAATAGAAAGAAAGTAGATATAGAAGGAATTATACAACTTTTTAAATGATAATTGCGTTGGTGGTGGGGGATTTTTTTTGGGTTTGTTTTTCCTTGTCCACATGCTTATATGTTTTTGTGTAACTTTACAATTTTTTCAGTTGTGCTGGCAAAGGGGACGAAGAAAACTTTTTAATGTCGCACATGTCGATGGAAAAAGTAAAAGTGGAGAATGCACGTGATTGATTTAATTAATAACTTCTTAATTCTTATCCCAACAAGGTAATTTCTTGAATCTGATCAAACGTACCTTGTTGTTGTTGGATCTCAATTAATTTAGATTCACGATTTGCATTCCATATTTCTTGGGTGTTGCAATAACACAATCATACAATACAAAAAGTATGAAAAAAAAAAAAGTTAGTTGTGTTGATTAGTTGGGAGCGGAATATATTCTAACACTCTATACATAAACCCCTTTTTAATTCCTATATTTTGAAAAAACCAATTTAAGAATAAGTTTCAATCAAAGTGTCTCTTAAATTGCCACCAATAGCATCTGGTTGAGCATCTTGTAATCTGAAAATAGATTCAATAACTGACAATTCTGGAGCAGTAGTATCCAAACCAGCAACACTGAGCCAATCATTAACAACCATACCAGCACCAACCACTGAGGAACCTCTATTCACGGTACCAGCAACTAATGGAACTTGTAATAAAGATGACAATTCTTCTTGATCCTGTATAGAAGTTTGAGGATGGACCAAACCACCTTGATTACTCAATGAACAATATGAACCAACTAATACATTACCAGCAATAGTTTGACGGAACACTTCCACACCCAATACATCAGCAATTAATTCTTCAGTTTCTCTTTCAATATCAGGATGAACCAAGGCAACATAATCATTACAACATATAACGTTACCCAATGCCGATAATCTTTCTTCCACTCTTTGTATTTTGATTGAGTCAGGTAAGGAGTTTCTTAAATGCATTAATTCTTGATCAGTAGTTTGAGTTGGGACTAATAAACCTCTTCTATTACCAGAAGTCATTCGACCAACAATACGAGTACCAGCAATGGTTGTATGCACGATTGGAATAACATCACCTAATTCAGCTTCAAAGGCAGAATAAAAGTTTTCTGATCCACCAACGGCAACTAAACAGTATGAGTTGGTTAAATTGGAAAAGACACCAACTTCGTTAGAGTTTTCAAATTGAGTTCTAGTAGCCATAATGTAATTTGTTCGATTCAGTAAATTGAGATATGTAATGGAGTTGTTGATTTATTTATACTTTAAATATATGTGATAATTCAAATATGAATTAAGTTCAAATACGTTATATTGTGTTAAAAAGATATGGACAATCCTTTTGTTGTGTAAATAATTATGACTAACTTTTGGAAAAAAAAAAGAAAGAGGCCATCTCATCTTTTCATGATTCTAAGGATACAATGGCAAAAAAAAAAAAATTAAAGGTCGTGTGAATGTTTCACGATATTTGTTAGCACGTAAAGGACTGCCAATAATGTATGGTGTATAACTGGCTCATTATGTGGAGTAGTGGCTAATAAATCATAACTAAAGGGATGGAAGATTATTTATATAACTTAGAAAAAGCTATATGGTATACATATTTGGTGTTAACTGAAAAGTAGTGGAGTTTTTAAAATTTCTTGCAGTTTTTTAAGTACTTACGTTTATCATTGTAAGCAAATGCAATATATTTTATAACTAGACTGCTCAGAATCAAGTCCTTGGTCAATTCTTTGGTACATTGATTACATGTTTGCCTAGATTAAGCATTTTTGGAGAGAAATTGTTTTGGTAAAAATTGTTGCGAAATGAATGGTAAAAATAAAATACTACGCCTCGATGTTTTTGAGAGAGCAAAAACCAGACGGACAATAATAACATTTTAGGGAATGATTAGCTCTTGAACAAGTTATCGCAACCACTTTCAGCTTAATTTTATCATAAATAATACACACTCTTGATCGAGGTTGTCATCATAACGGGAATTTAATCTTTCGTGAGATATATTTTTTTTATCGAATTTGGCAAATTTACAAACTTGTGAAGCGCAAAGTACTTATTACTTGTTTTTTGTACTACATGCAATGTTCTGAATGTGGTCTTTTAAATACTCTTTAAAGTTAAGGACTTGCCGTTTAAATAAAATAGGAGATACGCCACGAATTTAAAAGTTCCCAAATATTGTTTACTCATCACATAGCCTAATGGCATTGACATCAGCATAACGGTTTTTTTAACCGATCAAGTCTTGGGGTCCGTTTACTTGTGTCTTGTCTTGTCTTGCTTTCGTGCACTCGCCTCAAAAAATGGCTTAACATTTACCTGCTTCTTTTGTATTTAATAAACAAAGGCACTTACATAATGGCAATTTGAGCAAAGAAGGTCAAAAATTCCGAGTTACTATTAAAGCCAACAGCAAGGGTTTGGAGCAATAGGAATTGGTTGATTTCTTTGTAGAACAAGAGTGATTAATACAATAGAGCGGAAATAAGAACAAACATTTTTTACAAAACAATTTCCCTTCTTTTAATTGTTTATTTGTAGGGCAAGATAAACGACTATTTGTAGTAGCAATTTTCAAAAAATAAACAATAAAAATATAATAGGTGATAAATTGAAAAACATTGATTCAATATGCCAAGCTTCAAGGCTCATATCATAAGCTAACCACCCAAAGTCGTGTGCAAACTACTTTAGGGCAAAAAATCACCGTTTAAGGAATGCTAATGAGTCCAATAATGATTAATACATTCCAAATGTCTAAGGTTACAAATAAACGAAAAAAAACGGTACTTGTTTTGTCCTACTCTCTATTGTCAGGATGAGTTTGCTTCTACTCTAAGAGAGTTCCGTTAGCATAGGTGGCTTTTTTTTTGGACAATTGTAAGAGTATGTAAAAGCTGTTGTCTCTACTCGCGGACTAACTGAACCAAGAATATCGTTCAAAGTTTCCTTCTTTGAAATCAATTCGAATTATAGATTCGTGTTTGTGAGACAATTGCTAGTGTGTTTAACTCATAACTGTTGGCTCGCTAGAACTTGTTCGTTTCTTTGGATTTTGTTTTCTGTTTTTTATTCGATTTTTTATGTTTTTATTGTCTTTTATATGTCCGAGAAAAAAAAAAAATACCAACGAGAATTAACATTCCTCCCTTTAAATTCTTCTAGTAACTTCTATTGATGATAGAACCCATTGCAAAAACGGTATGCAATTGAGATGCTTGTGTTGTCAAAAAGTTTTGTTGGTAATATGACCTGAGGCAGCCTTTAGTGGCCTATTACTGCTTGATTCTACAAAAGAACATTCCAAAAGAGATTCATCACCAAATCACTATAATATTTAGTTTAGTGAGAATGATAATATCATAACCACAAAATTAATAAATGCTTTAACCATCACCTTATCATTAGGTTTATTGGTGGTTAATAGATTTATTGTTTTGACACGGGAAATATGAGGATCCATAATAAGACAAAAATAAAAAGAACAACAAAATTATGAGCCAAACAATCCGAAGCAACGTAAAGTACGATATCAAAGAATCATAACTTTGCTTTCTATTTGATAACCCGCCTCAAATCAAGATTGGGAGTGTTAACACATTGGAATACTTTATAAGAATTGACTTTAAATTTACGATGAATTGCAAATCCTTATGGAGCTATTGGCAACAACATCTTCCGCTTAGGTCGCTGGTTGCCCACTTTTTGATGTTAGTAACGTCAATTATGCAAATATTGGGGAGCATCATTAAGAATTAGACGACGGAAGAAAGAAAGTACAAAGTCATTGTGACTTGTGTTTTTCGGTTTAACTTGCATTTTACAAACCCTGAGTCCGCCATTTTTCGTATTCGAAGCAAGGTCTAATTTTTGAACATATATTTCCTTGAATATTGATATTTTGAATATGGAAATAAATCGTGCATAAGAAAGTTTTGCTATGCACGTTCATACTTCCAAAAATTCAAAGACTTGATATTATTAATTTAGGATTTTACTAATTCTTGTCAAAAGAACGGGTGACGAAAGAGATGCATTTGCTAGACTTTCATGAATGTATATAAAAGAGGCTTCCCCCCTCCCTTGAATTGAGGTCTGATAGTTTTTAATTGTATAAACAACTACCAACTGCTAATATTAGATGCTACAACAATATACATTGTTACTCATATATTTGTCGGTTGCGACTGCAAAGACAATCACTGGTGTTTTCAACAGTTTTAATTCATTGACTTGGTCTAATGCTGCTACTTATAATTATAAGGGACCAGGAACCCCAACTTGGAATGCTGTTTTGGGTTGGTCTTTAGATGGTACTAGTGCAAGTCCGGGAGATACATTCACATTGAATATGCCATGTGTGTTTAAATTTACTACTTCTCAAACATCTGTTGATTTGACTGCTCATGGTGTTAAATATGCTACATGTCAATTTCAGGCAGGTGAAGAATTTATGACCTTTTCTACATTAACATGTACTGTGAGCAATACTTTGACTCCATCTATTAAGGCTTTGGGTACTGTCACCTTACCACTTGCATTCAATGTAGGTGGAACTGGTTCTTCTGTTGATTTGGAAGATTCTAAATGTTTTACTGCTGGTACTAACACAGTTACATTTAATGATGGTGGCAAGAAAATCTCTATTAATGTTGATTTTGAAAGGTCAAATGTCGATCCAAAAGGGTACTTAACTGATTCCAGAGTTATACCAAGTCTCAACAAAGTGTCAACTCTTTTTGTTGCACCACAATGTGCAAATGGTTACACATCTGGTACAATGGGATTCGCTAACACTTATGGTGATGTTCAAATTGACTGTTCAAATATTCATGTTGGTATTACAAAAGGATTGAATGATTGGAATTATCCGGTTTCATCTGAATCATTTAGTTACACCAAAACTTGTTCATCTAATGGTATCTTTATCACATATAAAAATGTTCCTGCCGGTTATCGTCCATTTGTTGATGCTTATATTTCTGCTACAGATGTTAATTCGTACACCTTGTCGTATGCTAATGAATATACTTGTGCTGGTGGTTATTGGCAACGTGCACCTTTCACATTAAGATGGACTGGATACAGAAATAGTGATGCTGGATCTAACGGTATTGTTATTGTGGCTACTACCAGAACAGTTACAGACAGTACTACCGCTGTGACCACCTTACCATTCGATCCTAACCGCGACAAAACTAAGACAATTGAAATTTTGAAACCTATTCCAACAACTACAATCACAACATCATATGTTGGTGTGACTACTTCCTACCTGACCAAAACTGCACCAATTGGGGAAACTGCTACTGTTATTGTTGATATTCCATATCACACTACCACTACTGTTACCAGTAAATGGACAGGAACAATTACTTCCACCACAACACATACTAATCCAACTGACTCAATAGACACTGTCATTGTACAAGTTCCACTGCCAAACCCAACTGTTACTACCACTGAATATTGGTCTCAATCATTTGCTACCACCACCACCATTACTGGACCACCAGGAAACACTGATACTGTTTTAATCAGAGAACCACCGAACCATACTGTCACTACAACCGAGTACTGGTCAGAATCTTACACTACTACTAGTACTTTCACTGCTCCTCCAGGTGGAACTGATTCAGTTATTATCAAGGAACCTCCAAATCCAACTGTCACAACTACCGAGTACTGGTCAGAATCTTACACTACCACTAGTACCTTCACTGCTCCTCCAGGTGGAACTGATTCAGTTATTATCAAGGAACCACCAAACCATACTGTAACCACAACTGAATATTGGTCACAATCTTACACTACAACCACCACTGTTATTGCCCCACCAGGTGAGACCGATACTGTCCTTATTAGAGAACCACCAAACCATACTGTAACCACAACTGAGTATTGGTCTCAATCTTATGCAACTACTACTACAATCACTGCTCCTCCAGGTGAAACCGATACCGTTCTTATTAGGGAACCACCAAATCACACAGTTACTACTACTGAATACTGGTCACAATCATATGCAACTACTACCACTATCATCGCACCACCAGGTGAAACTGATACTGTTTTAATCAGAGAGCCACCAAACCCAACTGTTACCACCACCGAATACTGGTCTCAATCCTATACCACTGCTACTACCGTTACTGCACCACCAGGTGGAACTGATACTGTGATTATTTATGACACCATGTCAAGTTCAGAAATTTCTTCATTTTCTCGTCCTCATTACACCAACCATACAACTTTGTGGTCTACAACTTGGGTTATTGAAACAAAAACAATTACAGAAACTAGCTGTGAAGGTGATAAAGGTTGTTCTTGGGTTTCTGTTTCTACTCGTATTGTCACAATTCCTAATAATATCGAAACTCCTATGGTTACTAATACTGTTGATTCTACAACCACAGAATCCACTTCACAATCCCCATCTGGTATTTTTTCAGAGTCAGGAGTATCTGTTGAAACAGAATCTTCTACTGTTACTACTGCTCAAACAAATCCAAGTGTTCCAACAACTGAAAGTGAGGTTGTATTTACTACTAAAGGAAACAACGGAAATGGTCCTTATGAATCACCATCTACTAATGTGAAATCAAGTATGGATGAAAATTCTGAATTTACTACTTCCACAGCTGCTTCCACTTCTACTGATATTGAAAATGAAACCATAGCAACAACCGGTTCCGTGGAAGCTTCATCGCCTATCATTTCTTCTAGTGCTGATGAAACTACTACTGTTACTACTACTGCTGAATCAACCAGTGTCATTGAACAACAAACCAATAATAATGGTGGTGGTAATGCTCCATCTGCAACTTCAACTTCAACTTCATCTCCATCTACAACTACAACTGCTAATAATGACTCTGTTATTACTGGTACAACATCAACCAACCAATCTCAATCTCAATCTCAATATAATTCTGATACCCAACAAACTACATTGAGTCAACAAATGACTTCATCTTTAGTTAGTTTACATATGCTTACTACATTTGACGGATCTGGTTCTGTTATTCAACTTTCTACTTGGTTATGTGGTTTGATCACATTATTATCCTTGTTTATTTAAGGATGATACCATCATAGTCGCCTTTTTAGATTTTTGTTATTTGTTTGTTTTTTGTTTTTTTGGCTCCAAAAAAAAATTAATATAT
>OKCY01000132.1_pt1 | contig 11470 bp, 9 predicted proteins | sample 1613071 | NCBI WGS metagenome assembly OKCY01 (sample SAMN04436834, study PRJEB24849) | human gut metagenome | biome: human gut; feature: NICU; material: stool | host: Homo sapiens | place: USA: Saint Louis, MO | collected 2011-07-12 | reverse complement strand
GTAGTCCCACTCCCCACCATTTGAATCTGCATCCATCTTAATATTTAAAAACAGGATCTTCTTCAGTCTTGATCAAATCTTTTGGTAATTTCTTTTTCAATTCAGCCAATTTATCATAATCACCAGCCAAAATTCTGGCAACGACCAAATCGTCTCTATCTTGGATTTCTCTTTTAGATTTACCTTCATTACTCAAAAACTCTTTGGCTTTAGCAGTGTCTCCATGGAAATAATCTTCCATGGCTCTCAATCTCAATTCCTTTTCTGCCCAATCTGGACCTTCTAATTCTCTCAATTTAGTCTGTTGAGTATATTTAACATAGAATATATAAGCAAACACTGGTAATACAATGTAAAAATATGGAATTTCCCATCCTTCGGCTTTTGAAGTTTCTCTGATGATTTTCCATTTTAATTCACCGGTACTAGCATCTTTATAAGGAATTTTATCAATGATTTTACCTGAATCTTTGGAAACAAATCCAAAATGAGTTAAATCTTGAGAATTATCTTTGAATAATTGTAATTGATCTTTTGGAATTCCTGGTAATATCCAATTCCATTCTGAATAATTTCTTTTATAATACAAGTTTTGTAATTCAGCAATAGTTTTGAATTCTTCATCAGTTGGCACTCTTGGTGATCCATCTGGATTGGTATAAATCTTGGTGACAGAAGGTAAAGAATTTAATTTCAGACGAATTTCTTGTTCTAATCCAAAATTGAATTTTTGAGGTTTATATTTGAACAATGTTGAAATCGGAAACTTGAACGTAAACTTCATGATGAATAAATAACAAATAGATATATAGAAATATATTTCTGACAAATTAAATAAACTCCCACCAAAGAAAACTCAAGATTATTGTGTTCTTGTAAAGAGTGAAATTTGATTTATTGAATATACTCTCTTGTAAAGATTTGTTCTTCAGATGTTTAGTTTTCAATTCAATTTTATTGGTTCAATAAAATTTCTTTGCAAAAATAAAAAAAAATGCGAATTAGAAAGACAGAGAGAGAGAAAAAATTTTTGTTAGACACACTATCTTGTTTTTTTTTTTTGCAGTTTTGATTATTGGGAATTTTACAGTTTAGTAATTATTAATTGACGTCTCGCTGCAAATGCTAGACAACAACCACCACTACTACTACTATTACAAGTTGATTTATACAATACTCTTTTCATATATTTCACATTAGCTAAGCTTTGTTGACCCAAAACTATTAAATCCCATTAGATTGTTGATATTGATGTTAGTCTCTTTCTCTTTATCATCATCACTTGTCGTTTTTTGTTTCTTACGTTGCTTTTGAATTTGTTTCCGCTCTGCCCTTTTACTTCTCTTTCTATCTTCATATTCTCTTCTCTTTTCTACACGTTGATTGAACGTTAGTCCTGTTCTCCCATCTTCAGAATTGCTTTTTTCATTTATGCTTTTCGCTATAAGCCTTTCCATTGTCAGTACCACTTCTTGTAATGATGCTCTTCGTATTCCATTCTCCAATAATTCTTGCTCAGCACTATTATTATCAAAACTCAAATTCATTTGTCTAGTTTTGCTTACATGTTGAGGTGAATTTAAATGATCAATCAATAATAAATTGTCTCTGAAGGAAACGTCACATATTGGACAGAAAAATCCAAATCTTTTATTTTTGCCAAAAGTGGTTGTCGAAGTTGAAGTTTGTGGATTTATTAAACTATATTGTTTGACTGCATTTATCAGCTCATTTAATAGTTTGTTTCTATGTTCTATATATTCCAGTGATGATGAATGATCATTAATTTGGTTAGTTGTTGTTGTTGCTAAAGTAGGTTGAGTTGACTGATTCTTTCTATCTTTAGCCTCCTTCTCATATAAGTCCACATTCCATTTTCTTCTACCATACTGATCAGTAGATATTTTATCTGATTCGCCTGACATTTAATGTTGGTTCGTTATTAATTTCCAAAAAAAAAAAAAAACCAAATAATTCAATGTCTAATTTCTCTTTGGTAGAGGTGCGTGGAGAAAAGACCCAGTTTTTTCTTTCCCAAGTAAGCGATATCAAAAAATTATCAGTACTATCCCTAAATCAAACCATGCCAAAGAAAAATGTACAACGGGATATACTTTCCATGTTTGGGAATAATGTCTCTAAGGATAGCAAGATAAAGAAACCGAGTGTATCCCAAAGTGTTTCCACCATTACGTCGAAAGAACTCCTAGTACAAAAACTAAGCAATTCGAATTTCAATTCCACTTTTGAGAACAATTGGACTATAGAAGGGACTTTCTTGATTCGAAATATCTCTTTCAATCATACTTCAGTAGAGATAGAATCTCTGATCAAAGTTGCAGCATTTGATCTAGATGGAACTTTAATCAGTACAAAGTCTGGTGGTACGTTTTCAAAAAGTCCCAGCGATTGGAAGTGGTGGAATGATAAAGTACTAGACAAGTTGAAAGATCTATATAGAGACAATTATCTAATTGTCATCTTTTCTAATCAAGGTGGAGTGGTAGCGATTCCATTAAGTAAATCTTACTTGAATTTCACGACAAAATTGAATAGCATCGTTAAGGAATTAAAAGGTCGTGATATTTTGGATAGAATACTGATATATGCAGCCCCTAAGAAGCCTTCTACTAAGAATAGTAAAAACACTACTAACACTATCGATGAACAGATGCATGCAAAAATGAGGAAACCAGAAACTGGTATGTGGGATACATTTCTAGTCGATCTCAAGAAGTACGGCATTACACTGGATATTAATTATAAAGAGAGTTTCTTTGTTGGAGATGCAGCAGGCCGAAGCAAGGATTTTCTGGATAGTGATGCATTATTTTCTAAAAACATAAATTTAAAATTTATAACCCCAGAGGAACTATTTACATGAAATATATACATATCAATACGTTAAATGTCTTCTAACATAATCTCTTCGAATTCCTTATCCATTGGATCGAATTTTTCTACCAATGTTTTCGATTTACCCACCGAGTCAAAATACCCATCAACATTCTTGATGGCACGTTGTTCTTCATCGGTTTTGTTTTTTGGCAACTCATTCAACATGTCATAATGCAAAATCAAACACTTTTGAATATCAGAAATGTCATTTTCAAATTTGATTGCTTCATTGGTAGTTTGAGGATAGTTTTTAATTATAAAATTGGTATCAAAGGTTCCTTCTCTGGTATTCAAAATCTTATAGATCTCTTGTTTTATAACTGCAGTGATCAATCCTGGAGGATATGGTCTACCTTGTTCATCTAAATCTTCAAGCAAGTAATGATACTTCATACCTTCATCTTTCTTTTGTTCCTCAATCAATTGTGCGGGATCAATGATCTTCACCGTTGCGTTTTCATCCTTGTGTTGTAACAAATTAGCCACTTTTTTCAATTCTTCTTCATCATGAACATATGGAATAACGTAAAATTTATATTTTGAATTCATGGTATGACTAATTAATTTATTTCTTCTTTTCAATCCTGTTTCCTCTTCATACAGTTGAAATTCACGTTCAGTGAAACTTTGTTGCGGTGGCTTTTTCTTATCAACACGATTAGCAACAAAGTAGATTGCCACCCATGAGGCAACAAGCATATAGAAAAGATACCTTATTACTGGTTCTTTTTTTCTTTCTCTATGAACAATAACATAATTTCTTTTGATAATTTGCATCGGGGTTTGATGATAAATTGGTGTTGTAGTCAACATTGGATATCTTGCTGTCAATACTCGTTTAGACAACAATTGTGGTTGCAATCTAGGTACTAATCTAGCAAACATGATTGTAGAAAGGGTTTATTATTGGGTGAAAACGTATAATATGTTTGTAATTAGAAACAAACAAACAAACAACTAACTTAGGTTTATGGTTTTCCCGTTCTCACTTTAATTTTTTTTCAGTTCTAATAATTGGTCGTGAGAGTTTTAATACTTTGAAGACTTTTGTTAGTCTAAGAAAAAAGCTATGTGTGAGAAAGAGAGAGTGAGAGAGAAGAAAGAAGAACGAAAAAAAAAAATTTTATTTCAATCACCAAGAAGTTGACTAGGTTATAACCATAAACAAAGATATATACATATATATTCATAATGTCGTTAGTGCTGTTATCCAAGTTTTGTGCTCATGTGAAGAATTGTTTGAATGTTACTTTGAGCAAAACCTCAGTTCCATACAATAGAAGTAACTTGCAAGTAGCCATGGCATTATATCAACAAGGTTTTATCAGTTCTATACAGAGAGGATCAACAGTGGGGCCAGATTTAAAGCCAACAGAAGTGACTCCAGATAATATAAATTCAAGAAGACTATGGATTGATTTGAAGTATAGAAATAATCAATCAGTGATAAGACAATTGGAATTGATCTCCAAACCAAGTAAAAAAATTGATTTAACAACTGAAGAAATTAAAGCGTTGGCATCGGGATTAAAAGTTAGAAACATTCCAGCTTTACAGCCAGCTGAATGTATTTTTATTAAACACGACAAAGATATATTAGAAGTTCAAGAAGCGGCTAAAAAGGGTATTTCAGGTCAAGCATTATTCAGAGTCAGATGAATGAACAAATTAATCAAGTATTATCAACTTGTAAATAGAATTGAAAGAATACATAATCCATATACATATTTGTATATATATTGTACAAAGATATTTCAAGGATTGCGTTTGGGGTTATAAGGCAACCTTTTGGGTGGCTCCACTTCCATTCCAATTGGTCATATCAACCTGCCAACCTTTCCAAACCATTAATTTCTCTCTGAAATCTTCAGTTGCGTTGGATTTACTAAAGCTTTGTTGTGAAGACGAGGCATAATCGTTTTTTGTAAAAACTGGTTTTGCAGGTTTAAATGTTTCTTTGTAGGTGGCTATAGGTGATCCACCGGGCACAGAAGATGTTGAAGAAGTCAAAGCTTTCAAGTTTTTATTTTCCAACTCCAATGACAGTATTTTATCATTTAAATCCATTTTGGAAAGTTTCAAATCGGTGTTTTCATCACGTAATTTTTTAATGGTTGACTTTTGTTGTTCAATTGTTTGTTTCAACTCTTCAATTTGTTTTTCAAGCTCCGATGTTAGAGACAGAGACAGAGACTCGGGAATTGCTTCTTCAGAGACTTTTGGTTGATCTTCTTTCTCAGTCTTGGTTTCTTCGGTGATTTCCTCTTTTGCTTCCTTGGTGTCTTCTTTTACATCACCATCTTTTTTATCTTCTGCTTTATTTTCTGACTTGTCTTCTGCTTTTTCTTCTGATTTGTCTTCTGATTTGTCTTCTGGCTTGTCTTCTGGCTTGTCTTCTGGCTTGTCTTCTGGTACTGGTGTTCCTTCAGCACTGTCTTCAATTTCAGTGGTTTCACTCTTTTTTGACTTTTTGGATTTCTTTTTCTTATTTTTCTTTTTCAATTCTTCAAATTTTTTACGTGCTGCTTCTAATCTTTCTTCCTTTGACAATTCTGTGTCGGAGACATTGGTGTCTTCAACTGTAAGTTCTTTCTCGCTATCGGACATGACTGTTGATAGTATATATTGTTTTGTATTATGCTGTGTTGTGTTGTGTTCTATCTTGTTTTTCTTTTGCTTTATTTGTTGGAAACACTTTTTTTCGCACAACAACAACTATTGTAATATGCAGAAAGGCTATGTATAGAAGAACACTTGATATTATGGTAACCACTATAAGTACGTATGTAGATATATACTTCCTCAGTGTTCATGGACTAGCCGAATACAGCCAAAGGAAATGTAGGCCACCTGGGTCGTATACCCATCCAGGTACACTGCATGTGGATATACATATTGCTCAACAATATGTTGTTCGACTCCCAGCATGCAGGAAACAGTTATCTTGAATGTCACAGGTACACCAGTTCCCATAGTATATTAAATTGTACTAAAGTGTATCTCTGTTTTTATAGGATGATACATAGGAATTTAGATAATTGAAAGTTCGACGAATCCTTTATCATTGCTATTCTATTAATCTCTATTATTAGATACAGATAATTAGCTTCGAATCTATATAGAGTTAGAGCACCACATATTATTAGTAGTTCGCACTAATTAATTAAGCCTAGGAATACATCAATATCTTCTTTGATCAGCATTGTTCTCTCTCATCCCATTTTTAGCAATTTTTTGAGTGACAAGGCTGTTCAAAATTGAATTAGATTATTATTACCGACAACCCGAGACAAAAGAAATAGTTTGTAAAAATAGAGTATTTGTGGCAATGGCAAACAAAGAAAAAAAGATGCAGTAACAGTAGGTGTACCTTGAAGATTTCGAATGGTTATGATGATTTTTGAGACCATCTCGTTTGTAAACTTTGATTTTATCCAAGAACGCTGGGAGATGGTTTTTTTGGAAACGATCCCTGCAACAATAGACGATGAAGAGAACAAGAGAGATATTACGGTAACCACTATAAGTGCATACGTAGACATACACTTCCTCAGTGTTCCTGGATTGACCAGATATAGCCAAAGGAAATCCAGCTCCTTATATAGACCACCCGGTACACGTATTGCATGTGGACATACCTATAGCTCAACAACAAATATGTCCTTAAAAGTTTCCCTTAGCATTTTCATTGTTTGTTGTCGGTTGATGTCAATGTGAGCAACAATCTGTTGCTTCTTGTATATTCAATGTCTTGTACCTGAATTGGGAATCACTGTTGCAAGAATGATTGGTTTTCCCCATAATGTTGTTGAAAAGAGATAAAATCAAAGGTGCACATCTGCTAAACCAGAACGACAACCGTATTATTTAGATTTGTGGGAGTTAGTCCTTACAATGCAGTACCTGATTGTTAGCAATTTATGATAAAGATTTGATTACGAACATTTTTCTTTCATCGTCTACATGAACAAATCACCGCTAACATCATGTTGCATATATCCTTTATTTAAATTGATCTTAATTCTTAGTCAGCAAATTGAATTTAGACTGTTTAAGGTTTTCGTCCTGTTTAGGATATTTCAAGCGGTTAGGTGGAAGTTGGGGGGATTGATATCTGGTGCGGGTCACACTAAGCAACATTGAAGAAAGTTGGGTTTATTCGAGCTAAAAGGAGAATGAGATTCCGCATTTCCGTTTACAACATTAGTTAAATAATAAAAGATCCCCCGCACTAGAATATCAACCCTGCTCCACTCAATAGCTTTGTTTTACCCTGTATTCGGAAAGAGTTCTAGAAAATGCATTATCCTAGTTATAATATTTGTGGTAAAGATTGGGGAGAAATAATAGGGTGCTCTGAATTACACGAGAGTAATTTTCAAATATAAACAACTGCTTATGAGACATTTGTTGAGTAAGTCTTCACATTGTTGGAAGTTGATTCTTGGTTTATATTCTAATTTAGATGTGATAATTTGATGCGCCCTGAATTGCCAAAAGTGTAAAAGAATCGCTTTATCAAAATACTAAAAAGATGCATATTTGTGTTTGTGAATCTCGTTTGTTTGTTTTTGTACTTTAAGAATTTTTCATAAATCTGGTTATCTCCACTTCAAGATAAACGTTAATTTAAGTTCGAATTGCCAAGTTATTCAGTGGAGAAAGTTAGTTATCAGCCATGGCTAATATATATACTATGCGTTTTGTCCACAATTATGCTGATGAAGACATATAGTAGCATCCAGAAACTACTTAAATCATAGCAAATAAAATAACACTATGTTTGATAAGGAGATTAACGAAATTCCTGAGTATGAGATGGTCCCAGGTACCGTTCAATTAGTTGATGTTACGGGGACCTTGGAAGTGGAAAAGAACGGTGACAAATCCAATATCATTTTGCAACCACCACCTTCGAAAAATATTAACGATCCATTGCGCTGGAGCAAACGGAAAAGAAGAATCCAGTTTTTCTTGTTGTTTATTTGGTCTTTCCTTCAATCATCAACATCCAACTTCACTGGACCGTTGTACGATGCATTTGTTGAAGCTTTGGATGTAACTTACCAGGATATCAGTAACACTGCTGCATTGTGTTTTACAGGATTGGGGTTGGGAGTTATCATTATTCAACCATGCGCAGCAAAATATGGAAAACGTGTGGTGTACTTGACTTGTACCTTAATTGCTATAATAGGATGTATTGTTGGTGGCACAGGTAAAAATTTGGCCCTGTTGTATATTTTCAATTTCTTAAGTGGACTCGGTGCGTCTCCAGTGGACAGTATTGCCGAAGTATCTGCCAATGATCTTCATTTTCAACATGAAAGAAGTACAGCACTTTCAGTGATCATCATGGCGTTGTATTTTGGATCTGTACGTAAGACTTTTTGATTCCTTATTTTGTGGTGTTTCTATTTTTTACTAACTAACTATTTCAAGTTTTTATCACCAGTTGCCGCTGGCTATATCACTGCCAACCCTCATCTTGGCTGGAGATGGTGCTTTTATGTCCAGATAATAATATATGCAGTGTTGTTCATATTCATGTTTTTTGTATTGGAAGATACAACTTTTACAAGAGATTCGAAAAAGGAAGATGAGTTTGAAGAACATATCCTTCAGCAAGTGCAATCCATGAGGTCGAAAGATAATGTTGATGTTATTCTCAGTTCAAGTGCATCCGTGAAAACTGAAGAGAATGAGTCTGTTGACGAGTCCACTATACCCAAAAAAACGTATTGGGAAAGAATGAAGTTAATTCACACTGAATATGGTGACCGTCGATCATGGTTGCTTATATTTGTGCGGCCAGCATTTTTGGCATACTTTCCTGCCATCATATGGTCAAGTTGTGCTTATGGGGCCCAAATGATGTGGTTGAGTTTAATGGGAAACACTCAAACATTATTCTATGCTAGTGAGCCCTATAATTTCACAGCAGATAAGGTTGGTTTGACTAACCTCGCACCTTTTGTCGGTGTTGTTTTGGGTATGTTATATGGTGGTAGATTTGTTGATTGGTTTTCTTTACAAAAAGCAAAAAGAAACTTTGGTATCCTGGAACCCGAGCATAAATTATGGACTATGATTGTGCCTTTACTTTTTAATGCCGCTGGTTTGATTGCATATGGATTAGGGCCATATTACGGTGCTCACTGGGCCATTTCAGTTATTATTGGCCAAGGGTTTTTGGGATTCGCTATGGCTGCATCTGGAACATTGTGTTTGACATATGGTGCATTCGACTGTTACCACAAGTTAGCTGGTGAAAGTGTTGTCTTGATTTTATTTATTAGGAATATGTTTGGCATGATATTCTGTTTTGCATGTCAGCCATGGATAGACAACAGTGGTGTCTTCTGGACAACAATTACCATGTGTATTCTATCCATTGTAATAAATGGTGGTTTTGCCATTTTGTTGGTGTGGGGAAAAACATTCAGAAAATGGACTGCTGAACCATATGAAAGATATAGTGATTCTAATTATGGAAATATTTTTTAAACATAAAATACTGTGAATTATGTAGAGTAATAAATTAGTTTAATATGAGAATTGAAACGTTTTTGGATGCGTGTATCAAATACATATAATTAAGGTTTAAAGAAGGTCATCGCCAAGAACTGCAATTTTTGTTTATTACTATAATGGAAACTGTAGACGACTGCAGTCGGGTTCTAGGTTCCGCTTTTTTAGGTGTTTCTTCTTCTTTTCTTTTTTTTTGGCTTCTTCACACACTGTGTGCCAGAAATGAGTCAAGAGTATTTAAAACATTCAAAATATGTTGAAATGGCTAGATAAAGTATTCTATTCTTCAGAGACAAATGTCATCAACCCATACACTTGACAATGTTAGTTTATCTAATCAGCCAGATGTTTCAGAGCATTACAGACTGAATATTGAATTGCAGCTGCTCCGCAAATCAACTGAAGACAGTATCGCAGTAGTTGAAAATGAAGTTCCCCTGACACCAGTGGAAGAGCCAAGCGAATATATGATAAGGAGACGTGAAGGTTCACATGTAGCTCCTGCGATCGAGTCACCGGGCGATTCCCCTCGATACGATAGCAGAGCTTTAATGTATGGATCAGAGAAGGATCATTCCAGTTTCCCTGACGGAGGCACACAAGCTAACCTCGTTTTACTTGGGTCCTTTATAGGCTTAATTGCAGATTTTGGAATTGCAAATTCGTTGGGTGCAATTGAATCGTACGTTTCATCGCACCAATTGAAAGACATTTCAAAGTCACAGGTTGGGTGGGTGTTCTCATTGCATCTTGGTTGTATGTATTGGTTTGGGGTATTTTTTGGTGAGTTTTTTGATAAATTTGGTGCCAAACGACCTTTAATTGCAGGGAACTTCTTTATGTGTTTGGGGTTGTTGTGTACAGCTGAGAGTCGCTCGCTTTATCAATTTATTTTGTCATTTTCCATTGTCACAGCTATAGGGACCTCTCTTGCAATGTCTCCTTTGATTGGGGTTTTGAGTCACTGGTTTTTGAAAAAGCGAGCCATCGCATGCTCAGTGGCCACTATTGGTGGTTTAGTGGGCTCTTCGTGTTTCACAATAATGTTGCAACAATTGTATGGTGCGATTGGATTTAAAAATGCAATACGAATTTTGGCTTGTATTTGCTTTCTTTTAATGGCAGTATCCACTATATTGGTTAAGGAAAGAAAGGTGGCCAATGAATCGGAGGGACTGGAAGAAAAACTTAGTATAGTCACTAGAGCCGTTCAATTTTTTCAAGGTGCCTTGGATTTTTCTGCTTTGAAAGACATGAAATTTGTTTCTTTATGTTTTGCCATATTTTTAAGTGAAGTTATATCCATGACAACTTTGACGTACTTAGCATCATATGCATTAACTTATAACATTGATGAAACAAAGTCTTATCTTATGCTTACTTTGGTGAATGTTTGCGGGATACCTTCTAGGTTGTTGTCAGGATTGTTGGCTGATAAATACGGGAGATTCAATGTTATGTGTTTGTCAGCAACTTTAACTACTGTTTTCATATTTGGCTTGTGGTATCCAGCAAACAATATGGCTTTGTTGTTTGCCTTTAGTATTTTGTTTGGTATATCGTCTTCTGCCGTGATATCCTTAATTCCAGCTTGCACAGGACAAATTTGTTCTGCTGAGAGATTTGGTAAAGTTTATGGCACATTGTACTTTTTCTTGGGGTTTTTAACGATATTGGGGATGTATCTTGCTACATTGGTTATTGCTGAAGGAACTCAAGAGAGCTATAGTCATTTTGTGCTCTTTGAGGGTGCTCTATCGGCTCTTAGTATTGTTGTTTGGATATGGGCAAGGTTCAGTGCTGTTGGTTGGAAATGGTGCAAATTCTAAATAGGTTATCGAGTGTTTGCTGCAATCTACAGTATAAATGTATTATATCTAGAATTTTTTCTAATACATGCTGCATCAATTTGGAGTTAGAAATATAGTGTGTTTTTCGCATAAATTTTTCTACAAAATAATTTTATTGGTATATTTATTCCTTGGAAAAATGACACATCAAAAGGAATTCTCTTAATAAATTGGGGAATGGAATATGTGAT
>OKCY01000131.1_pt1 | contig 11477 bp, 5 predicted proteins | sample 1613071 | NCBI WGS metagenome assembly OKCY01 (sample SAMN04436834, study PRJEB24849) | human gut metagenome | biome: human gut; feature: NICU; material: stool | host: Homo sapiens | place: USA: Saint Louis, MO | collected 2011-07-12 | reverse complement strand
AAAATGAAAATCGAGATAGAAAGGAGTGAAATTCTGTAAATCAAAAATAATGGAAAAAAAACAACAACAATACTAAATCATAATAATATCAACTAGTCTTCCTCCCCCACCTCATATCTAAAAACAAAAGAAGACAAAAAAAAAACACTTTACCTTTATACCATATCTTGTTGCTTATTATACTTACTCTTCAACCAATCTTTGAAAGCAAATAATAACATTTGCCATCCCATAAATAAAGTAGTAAAACCTAAACTGATGTTCAAAGTAAACATACTTGTCAACCCATAATATTCAAATGACAAAATCACAGGGTCAGTCAGTTCCATAAAAATCAACCCACCACATAACAAACTAAAGCTGACAACTAATTCAGTAAATGGTCTACTTGGTCTCAGTAAATCTTTTGGTACTTTTGCATTCAACATTAACATCAAATAGGTGATAAATCTAAAGGCACATCCTAAAACAAACATATTACCCCATTGAACATGAACTTCAGTAGATAAACTAGATGCTTGTTGATGCTTGGACATTAATATACCGGTCCAGTATATAGTCACAATTGGGAAGGGGTTAGGACTAAAACCGGGACTAGCTTTAATAATAGTGTTGTTGTTGTTCGTGTTGCTTTGAAGTTCTTGTTGATTTTGCTCTTCACCTTGGTATTGATATTTCTCCATATCAGCCATTGCTTGTTCATAACGCCAATCTTGTAATTTTATTTCGGTGATAACACCACATAATCCACAACCAATGAAAATAAATGCAATTGAAGCGTGTTGCAAATCTTTTGGTGACCATTCACCTCCAGCATTGGCTAAATGTTCCAAGAAAATATTAGTTGAGCCATAAAATAAAATCAACGAACTTTCAATCATTTCCATTGTCCATAATCCTTTGTTTTGTAACGAAAACCAAAAGCTTTGCTTTTTGGTTCTATCAATAAATTTATGATTCCATGCCCAACCTTTATTAGTGAATCCACCACAATATCTTGATAATGATAATAATCCATATGCGAAAAATACCCCACCTTTAATGAAATGTGCTAACAAGTTGAAAACAGTATTACCTTTACCATAGCAACAGAATGTTGCAACACCAGTTGGAACTAAAATCAAAAAATAGAAAAAGTGACCCCAATTGAGTAAATTAAACCCTATTTTGGAAATCTTGTGGAATTTTGTTTGAGCAACCCAAGTTCTAAACTTCATAACTTTATCATAAAAGTTTGACATCTTGGAAGATGATGGTTTTTCTGAAGGAATAACATCATCAGTCGATGGAGGGCTTATCATTGATTGTAATGATTCTTCATCAGAAGAATTAGCTCTCATATGTTGATTATTCAATTGGAAATACTTATTGCCATCCGATTCTCCTGGTTCAATGTTTTTGATAAAGGCAAAAATCAATTGCAAAATCGTGGTGACAAATAAAATAATTACCATGCTATTATAGGCATTACCTGGATATAGATCAGGAATTGAATTAATGAAAATCGAATAATTCAACAATGAAAAAACAATACAACTTGAATGTATTAACAACATGGTCATGTAGCTTTTACCCATATTTAAATTATTGAATATTAAACTTATTGGATAAAATACAAACACAGAAAACAATCCAACAGCAATATGCAAATATAATGCAGGACGATGAGCACTTTCGACAGTGAAATACGTAGTAGTATTGTAGTTCTCCCAGAATAATCTTTCTTGGGGCAACAATTTAGTCTGCAAAATAGGAACTCCATGCATATGTTTCATTACATGAGGAATTGGCACTAAAGATTCGGTTGAATTGACATTATCTGTGTTTTCAGTAGAAGTTGACATACTTTCCAATGAATCAACATCCTCATCGTGGTGACCCCCTTTCATCATATCTGAATGGGAATCCATATTCATATCAGCGAGTGATAAACTTGCGAAAAGGACTAGTAGTAAGGCAATTGGTTTCATAGTTGATACGTTGTTCGTTTGCTTGCTTGTTTAAGTGTATATGTGTATGTATTTCGGATATTCCGGTTTAACGAGATACAGGGTTTTTTCTAAGGGAATCAGTCTGCAAGGTGTATAAATGGATAGAAGGGGACGGCTAAATATTTCAACAAGTGATACAGATGATTGATTGATTGATTTTCAAAATAAATCGTAAAGAAACCAAGAAGTTAGAGAAATAAAGAAAAAGGCCAAAAAAACAAAAAGGAATAAAAATTTAAGTGTTGCCAGAATGAATATGGAATATATATATATTTAAGTATTAATCTATTGTGTCAAAAAAGTAAAAGTACAAGTAAAATCATACTTAACAAAAATAATAATTTGCGGGATGACTAAGAACAGAATTATTTCCGTGATGTTCTTTAACTAGAAAATCAAGAAAAAAAACACCTTTAGATTGCGCATAATTAAAAACGGAAATTAATAAACAACAACCGGCTACATAGAAAAAAAAAAACCTCTTACTTCCGATGGCAACACTTACACACATACATTAACAATAAACGATTGATTCATAATCATTGATAGAAAAAGTGGAATGATTTTTCAATTACAGTAAAACTAGATTAAGGGATCCCCCCTAGCTCCCTCAAAGATTAAATGTGTTTTACTATTGTAATCTCATGCCGAGATAGCCATTTTCCTCTTGCTATATGAAGTAAAAAGGTTCAGTAATCTATTGCGGATAAGTAGCTGTAGTCAATTACAAAAACTGGATGACTAAAAAACAAACATATATAAGTCATTGGCCATTGGCCATTCCATTCAAATCAAATCGAACAAAGGAAAATACTCAACTAAAACGAAAAGTTGTTGTTCTAATTTAGCCTTTTTAAGTAATGTAATTGATTCGGATGTAATGGGAGTAAAGGGAAATGAGACGGTGACTGAAGGTGATGATGACAACCACTACGAATTTGAATTGCGCACAAGTCCACCATCTGATCGGCACAAGTTTCCCAATAATAAGAATGGGGGAGAGAGTTTTGGTAGAGCAAATACAATTTTCAATATTAGTAATAATAATGCAACAATCATCTTCTGATTAGTAATAGTAGTATGTGAGAAACATAAATTTTCAAATCCATTGGAAACCCTATTGTTGTTTCTTTACAGTTATAGCAGTGTTGTAGTTAACTGAAAACTAAATAGAATCCAGATTCACAATTGATGCTTTTGAATTGTGTTGCCAATTCTATACACCAGTTAACCAGCCAGTAGTTGATCTATGAACGGACAAGCTTACTTCATTTTAGTACCTTTCTAAATGATCTTTTTAAATACACAAAAGACTAACTAGGTAAGATTATTACAATAATTGAGTCTTCATATGCAAGAATAGTAAAAAAAAACCACTCATCGGTAGTTTCGGAAAGAAATAGTAGAGGTTTTTTTTACTTTGTTTAATAAATGTGCCGACCTCCATTAGCGTTTCTTAATTCCGGCTCAAATATCCGACTTCCGTCTTTCACAAATCAACTACTGACAACCAAACACTATTATGCTATCTTATTTAGTATTTCAATTGATCTAATAGTTGATAATGTAATTGCAAACGGTTTCTACACTTCAAAACAATTTGAGAATACGCCTCCTATATGATTTTTTTAGTATACTTTCTGTCCATCCTTGCTCACCCTTGAATGACCTGTCTATCCGGAATTCCTAAGTGTTTCTTACATCCTTTGAATAAAGCGAACTAGATACAGCAATAATCAAATACTGTATGTCTTGTTTTAGTGTGTTTGTGCTTTATTGTGTTGCAATTCCGGTTCTCACATTGCAAAGACTAATTGGCAACTATCAAAGATAATGCATAAACAATAACATCATCCAGCTGTACTATCATTCCAAATGACCACCTATTGTTGATACATGTATGATAAGAAAAGGTTGGCATGCTCTGTTGATAAAACTTTCTCTATTGTCTTCTTTAGTCTCTAATGTATATATATATAAGTAAAATAATAACTATGTATAGTTGTTCGTCCCAACACTCTCTATATTTAATGATTGTTTTTTTTTTGTTTTATAATGAAGGTTCTACTCGTACCACACTACTATAACGCATTCTTTCTTGTCAAATAATCAAATCTAGAATAAGTGTATCCAATAAATGGTAAATCTTCCTTTGGATTCTTTCTGCCGCCTCCATTCTTAGCATCCAATTCACGTTGTTCCATAGCTTTACTCATAGCTGGATTATCAGGAACACTGGCCAAATCATCAGTAGGGAAATGTCTAGTATCAGTCATTGAACTCAATCGAGGTACAAATGGTGCTTGAACACCCCTTATACTATCCCAGTCAACTCCTCTGAAAAATGGATGTTGTTTGATTTCTTCAGCACCACCATATCTACCGATTCTATTTTCAGCAGAAGTTAAAAATCTTTTGATTAAATCTTCAGCTTCTGGTGATAAATGAACATCTTCAGGAATTTGGAAACTTTCTTGCCAATTCAAGATTTTTCTATATGTGTCATGAGGATTTTCTGAACAAAACGGTGGCCAACCAATCAAACATTCAAACATAATGGCCCCCAATGACCACCAATCACATTCTTGTCCATAACCTTGATGAATGAAAATTTCCGGAGCAATATAATCAGGAGTACCAACAGTGGAATACGCCATCAATCTACGTGATTTTCTCCATGTTTGCATGGTTTGTCTATTGGACATAGTTAAATGAATGGCGTCCACCATCACCGAGTTTCTTCCACTTGTTAATTGGTTAGGTTGTAAATGAGTGTTTGAAGGTTCCTTTTCTAATAATTTATTGTAGTAATTTGAGTCATGAGTTTTATGGAATCCAGTAGATAATCCAAAATCACTCAATTTGACATGACCACGATTATCGATTAAAATATTATCCGGTTTGATATCACGATGAATAAATCCTAATTTATGAATGGCTTCAATGGCTAAAACACATTCAGCTATATAGAATCTTGTGATATCTTCAGTAAATACTTCCCAACGTATTAACATAGTCATTAAATCACCACCAGGCAAAAATTCCATAATCAAATACAAATATTGTGAATCTTGGAAAGAATAGTATAATGCAACAATCCAAGGGGAATCACTACCTGCCAAAACATCTCTTTCTGCTTTGACATGCGCCAATTGATCCTTGTTAAACATTTCTGATTTTAATAATGTTTTCATAGCATATATTTTCCCAGTATCTTTCTTTTGCACTAATCTAACTTCACCAAAAGCACCTTTACCAATGACTTTGACGGTATGGAAATCTTCTAATGCCAATTTTGTTCGTTTCAATCGTAAAAATTGTGATTCCTTTTTCCCTAAATTTTGTAATTGACGATTCTTACGTTCTTCTGAAGATCCAATATCTTCATTGGCAATTTTATTTTCTAACTCCAATCGTCTTTGATTTCTCTCAATGGCATGGCTCACTGACAGAGTATAATAATTTTCTAATGTCAATTTAATTGAAGCTGCTTTATCTTGAGTAGTCTTTGATAACAAATTTGGCTTTCTTTCGAAATAAACATACTTGGTATTTGATCCAGTCATATCGGAATTGGCTGCTTCAGTTGACACCAGTTGATTAGCAACTGCTCGACTCTGTTGCGGCTGTTGTTGCTGTTGTTGTTGTTGCTGCTGCTGCTGGAATATTTGCTGCTGTTGTTGCTGTTGTTGTTGTTGCTGCTGTTGTGGTTGGAATTGTGGATGTTGTTGAACTGGAGGTGATGTATCACTAGTTAATGCGGTTGGCAAGTTGTTGACAGAATGGTTTGACAACAACGAGTTTTGGCCACTGCTTATTTCAGAAAGATTAGTACTACTACCATTACCCAACTGAGTGAAAGTCGATGCTGGTGGTTGGAAATTCATAGAATCCATCGATGTGAATCGTTCAGTATTGTTAGGGTCAACATTAAGATGATTATCAAAACTTTCCAGCTGAGCAAATCGAGGTGATGGCATGAATGCCGACATTTGCGGCTGTTGTCTAATAGGAGATCCGTGATCCAATTGAACTGGTGGTTGATTAATGAGTTCCGACGTATCTTCATCCATGTAACTATCATCTTGTTGTAACTGTGCTTGGTTTTGTTGTTGATATGCTGCTTGTTGTTGCTGTAGATGATAACTTTGCTGTTGCTGTTGTAACTGGTGCTGCTGTTGTTGTAGCTGCTGTTGCTGTTGCTGTAACTGCTGTTGTTGTTGCAAATGTTGCAAATAAAGCTGTTGCTTCTGCTCGTCTGTAAGCTGATCGAAATTCATAAGATCTATAAAACTCTATTTGATCTTTTAAGGTATCTCGAGAAAATCAGTTATTAAAGTCTCTTGGTGGCTATTACTTTTCAGTTTCTTTTATTTTCAAAAACTATTAATACACCTTTCAGGACACACTTGTCAAAAAATGAATCGTTTCTTTTTGATTGATACAAAAGTTCAAACTTGTTGAATTGAGTTGAATTGAAATAATAATGAATGACAAACGGGTATGAACGATTTATAATATCTTGGATGAAAGAAAAAATGAAATAATAAATAAATAAATAAAAAGAATGAATGAGATAAAATGTAGTAAAATGCTGTGATTTATAACAGAGGTTTCAGGAAATTAACCGATTTTTTCTTTTTTTTGGATTTTGGATTTTGTCGTGTTGATTTTGAGTGTGTTGAAAGGTTGTACTTTTCATTTTCTTTCACTTTGAATTGCGTGTATTTTTGTTGACTTTTTTTTTCTTTTGCCTGTTTTGAGAAAATGTCAGATTTACTTGTGTAAGTCAAGTTTTGTTGTTGTCTACCAAAATGCCATTCATTGTACAGTTGACTTGGTCCTTAACTTTTACTACCGTTGCATCTTCATACTATTGCCAAGCATTATGGAGAAGTAGGCATGTGTAGAAAGTAAATCTATGCAACAAAGTATACTCTGGTACTTTTGATTCTACTCTTTACATTTGAAAGGGGTATTTCGCCGCATTTTTTATTGGCAATTTCATTGAATTATACTACAAAAATAATTACATTCCTGATACTCCCTCTAATGGAAAGTAGTTGATGATGGCTCTCTTTGAGGAGTCGACCTAGTCATTTTTCAATATTAATATAAAATATGTATTTTCACTGTAAAAGATATCAATTCATTAAAAATAACACTATTAAAATTGTAAAGCTTGACCTTTTTGTTTTTTGTCACCACCCAATTCGAAATGTTTACATCTTTTCAATGGTAATTGAGCCTTGGTTTTACAGACAACACATTCCAATCTCAAAACAACTTTTTTGGTAGTCTTGGCTTTCTTGTGGAAAATTTGTTTGGTTTGACCACCATAACCGGATTGTTTTCTGTCATATCTTCTTTTACCTTGAGCGAACAAAGAAGCTTTACCAGCTTTGTATTGGGTAACTTTGTGTTGGGTGTGTTTACGGCATTCTTTACCTTTACAGTAGGTCTTTCTAGTTTTTGGAACGTTAACTATAACACAAGAGGATTGTTAGTATTTCTATGATCACAGGAAATGGTGCCAAAAAGTTGGCTATTTTTTCAACAATTTGATGTTTCAATATCTCTCCTTATAAAACTCCATCTTTGATAATATTGACTTGTTTTCTTGATTGTCATAAGAAACCGGGATAGGTTTGATTGTTTGATCGCTATCCCAGAAAATTCATTTCAATGTTGTTTGGACAATTTCCACTTTTCATCTTATCCCTTGACAAATCATTCTTATTAAACACATGGCTTTACACTCTATCAAAAACACCATTAATCTCTTTGTATTGGAGGAATATCTTGTATCTCATTGTTGAATATTGCTATACTGGAACATACCCATCTTGTCTATGTTGTCTTCGAAAGTTACTAGTGAACTAAGATATGTATGTAAATTTTTTTTCAAAGAAAAATCTCTTTTCTCACAATGGAGGTTGAGTTTGTTAGTGCGTGAGAATAACCAATTGAAAATTGTGCATGTACACGCTCACACATTAATTTTTGTTCACCTAATTAAGTTTTTTTTCTTCCCTCGTTGTTGTTAATCACACTTTCCAGCTCTTTTTTTTTCGCTTCTGTTTTTCACCGCACAAATTTTAAAGCATCAATCAATTATATACAGGCATTAGGGCTAGAGCCCTAAACCAAGAAATTCCAAAAGTCTCCTGTTTTTTTTTGCTATCATTTCTGCTTTGGTAGCTCCTTCCAAATTTGTATGATCCGACCAGCTGCAAAATATCAAAACACAAAGAAGGACCAACAAAGAAAATACATCACAATTACATGAATAATGGAACATCAAATTAAATAATTACTATACATAGAAACAAAAAACAATATAAAACGGACTTTGACATAAATGCAGTTGAAACTAAAAGGGGTGTTGTCTTTTTTTTCAATCATTACTCACCATATCAATTGAGAGTGACAGTTGTAGTGATTGTTGAAGTTAATGTAGTGGTTTCTTCTGCATCATCAGTTTCAGTGGCATAGTAGTAATCATAATTGACAAAACAAGTGCCATCAGAAGTGACAGTGGATATGTTTTCAATTATCCATGAATCAGTTGTTTGTGAGCTCACCGAACCAGTAATTGTAGGCCCACTACTTTCTGTAGTATCATTAATAGCAGTTTCTGAAACTTGGGCTAAAGTTGTAGTTTGTTGTGAAGATGATGGCAAAGAGCTAGAAGTTGATGTTGTTTCAGGTGGAACTGGGGTTGGGGTAGAAGTTTCTTGTGATGAAACCGGGTTCTTAGCAACAGGAGTTGTGGTAGTAGCGACAGAGGTGGAAGGAGTTGAAGTTTCTTGTTCCACGGGACTTTCTGTAGGGGAGGACTTAACTTCATTTTCGCTATTAGGAATAACATCAGCTGCAGAAACTGGTGTAGTAGCAACTGTGGTATAAGTATGAGGAACTCCATAAACGGTAGAAGTGACAGTAGCAGTATACCTGGTAAGGGTTTCAGTACTGGTATTTATCAAATAGTTTGTTGTTGTACCCGTTGCTTCACTGATGGTTTGAATATCAGTTTGGGTTTGTTGCACAGTTGTTTTCACTTTGACAACAACAACGTTACCACGTTTACCATTAGTGGGAGCACCTAAAACTTGACAAAATAAGGAAAATGGTAACAAATAAGCTGGAATTAAGTTGGAAATCTTCATGTTGATATTGTTAAAGGAACGACTTGAGTTGAATAATGAACGGCTAAAGTAGGAATAATATCAAATGAATTGAATGAAATGAAAGAAAAGTGGGTATTATAAATAGCTAGATGAAGCTTTGGGTATTAAAGGAACGTGGTAAAAGAGAATTGCAAAAAAGCTAAAAGGAATGAATGGGTGAATGAAACGCTATAATAAATGAACTGACTTGGTCTATACTTTGAAAAAGAAATTGGAAAAATAACGAATTGGTATCGGTACATGTCTGGAAGGTAGATATATATACTTTTCTATACCGTTTTCCCAACGGACATTTTGTTCAACAACGAATATTCGGTACTTCAACAATCTCACGATTGCTGTATGCTTCTTGCTGGTTGATATTCCATTTTCATTTCAATCTTATTGTTGGGAACAAAAACAAAAACTAAAATGAGCCAAGCTGATATCATGTTGCACTTTTGTTGATGACTTTAGAGATGAAATAATACTTCTTGTCTCATTATTATTTGTCTTAACGTTAAGATAATATGCTATACTTTATTTTGTTTGTTTTCTCGTTTTTGTGTCTGAAATATTGACACAAAAGAAAAGAAAAAATTAAATAGTGTAAATGCAAAGGCTGGTTGCGAAACACTATTTGAGAACAAAAAATAAACTACAACCGATGGCGGATGAGTAATTACCATGTTGCCGGAGAAATTTTATGCAAACTGACAATGAGTGAATGGACGGAAAGGTGTCGGGGAATTTTACGTATTACATGTATCTGCACATCATATAAATGATTATCGTTTTTGATCGATGAACAATATCGATGCTAATAGTGCTATAGCAATGTCAATCCCAAGATTTTCGAACAATCATCTTCAACAAGAAATACTACAAATATTTAGTAACCACAAAAGACATGGAATAAGAAAATTAAAGTGAATTAGACATTTCTTAATTAGTTTGCTATTGGTAACCAGCCCGATTTTAGTGGCTTTCTATGAGGATATTGTTGAATTTGTAAGAAATGAATGGCGGAGAGAGGCTTCTAATCTGGAATTCTGTTCTTGGAGCAAGTTTGTAGTGTTCTTTTGACGTCACCAAATGCTAGTTATGTATATTAATCTTGCATGGCAAATGTATATTCTCGAACAGAAAAGGCTGTTGTTTCAATTGAAATTGCTATAAATAGACTTTGACGAAAATATCAAATAGTATTGTCAATAAATGAGTTCCAGTTTGAAAAGTGAACGTTAAGATTGGGCGTATTTCTGGAATGTGCAGTTGTTCATTTTTTCGGGGTAAATTTTACCGAAATTTGTAGTGAATGCGATTTATAGATAATAAGATGACAAGAACTTACCAACAAAAAAGACAAATCAATGAATAAAGTTGAGTAACAGTGTTACATCCATTAAGATTTACAATGATCAGTTGTTCTACCGTTGCAACATCGAAAAGTATCTGTTATTTGGATCTGATGTGAGGTAGTACTACTAAATCATCAACATTCTTATCGGAAACTGTAAAGGTAAAGTCTAATTTTTTTTTCTGGTGCAGTTTCCCTCGCTCGCCGGAAATCGTAGTCCGGAATGTACATTGCTCGTAATGTATGATAAATGAATTGCAGCATATGCTATGGTTATCAAACCTCAAACTCTACATAATCACTAATTTGGTAAAAAAATGTATGGAGTTCGCTAATGCAATGTCTTTGCAATAATTTAAACAATTTTAAGTAACCCCATGTTAAAAATACTAATATAATTCTGCTTCTTTTGAAACGATTCACCAAAAACTCCAGCTGAGCATAGCCTCAACAAACTATAAAATTACGCTTTTTTCTTATTCAAGAGCTTGCCTATACTCAGTACCCATGGCCAGAGGATAATGTAAAGAAACCCTAATTGTAAATTCTCTGGTTCACCTGTTTTTCTAAGGTGCCACTTTATTTTTATACTTTCGTCACTTCAATCCAATTCATTAATAATATCATCATCACCGAGAAAAAAGCAATTCCGGAGAGACCGGAAAAACGAAGAACATTTTTTTCTAATCTTTATGTTCCCTCATAGTAATTTCTAGATCTGTCATTCTAATAGATAGATGATCGAACTGTCTTGATAAACTATTCCTACACCGAGATTTCTGACCAATTGGCAGCTGACTATTGCAACATGAACAACTCATTTATACTGAAACCAAGTCCTGATCACAGTTCTGCAACAGTAATATCGGGAGAGTCTCATCTACAACAGCAACAACAACATCATCAAAATGAACTAGATACAGTAGTTACTGCAGCTCAATTACAACAACTCAAACA
>OKCY01000130.1_pt1 | contig 11478 bp, 9 predicted proteins | sample 1613071 | NCBI WGS metagenome assembly OKCY01 (sample SAMN04436834, study PRJEB24849) | human gut metagenome | biome: human gut; feature: NICU; material: stool | host: Homo sapiens | place: USA: Saint Louis, MO | collected 2011-07-12 | reverse complement strand
TGACAATTTTTTTTTTCTGTACTACTTAGACCTACAATTACTAATCTTTAGGTATAATATAGTTGAAAAGTCCAACCTTTTTGTCTATAAAATTTCAGTATAAAGTCCAACCTTTTGCTTCACGTATAATAAACAAGAACCAATCACTTTTTTTGTCTCATCATATAATGACTATTGAATCAAGCACTAACTATTCTTTTGGTACCAAGGCCATCCATGCTGGAGCTCCACTTGATCCTTCCACTGGTGCCGTTATTGAACCAATCTCCCTTTCAACAACTTTTGCTCAATCTGAGCCATCCAAACCATTGGGTATTTACGAATACTCCAGATCTTCCAACCCAAACAGAGACAACTTTGAAATTGCTGTTGCTGCATTGGAAAGTGCCAAGTATGCCATTGCCTTGTCATCTGGTTCTGCCACTACTGCTTTGGTTATTCAATCTTTGCCAATCAACTCACACATTGTTTCAAGTGGTGATGTTTATGGAGGAACTCATAGATACTTTACCAAAGTCGCCAATACTCATGGTGTTGAAGCTCAATTCGTTGGCAATTTAGTTGAAGACTTGCAAGGTGCATTGAGAGAAAACACCAGATTGGTGTGGTTGGAAACCCCATCCAACCCTACATTACAGGTTACTGACATTGCCAAGGTGAAATCTATCTTGGTCGATCATGAAGCTAAAACCGGTAACAAAGTCTTGTTGGCTGTCGATAACACTTTCTTATCGCCATACCTTTCCAATCCTTTGACTCATGGTGCCGATGTCGTTGTGCACTCAGTCACAAAATACATCAATGGACACTCTGATGTCGTTATGGGAGTCTTGGCAACCAACGATTCTCAATTGCACGAAAGATTTAGATTTTTGCAAAATGCAATTGGTTCAATTCCTTCCCCATTTGACTCATGGTTGGCACACAGAGGGTTAAAGACATTACACTTGAGAGTGAGACAAGCATCCAACTCTGCTCAAAGAATTGCTGAATACTTGAGTCAACATTCTGCTGTGTTGAAAGTCAACTATCCAGGGTTGAAATCCCACAGGAACCACGACGTTGTTTTACGTCAACAAAGAGACGGTTTAGGTGGTGGTATGATTTCATTTAGAATTGCTGGTGGAGCCAAAGGTGCTGCTGTATTCACTTCATCCACTAAATTGTTCACCTTGGCTGAATCCTTGGGTGGTATCGAGTCGTTGATCGAAGTTCCAGCAATCATGACACACGGTGGTATTCCAAAGGAAGAAAGAGAAGCCAATGGTGTCTACGATGACTTGGTCAGAGTCTCTGTTGGTATTGAAGACACCGAAGACTTGTTGAAAGATATTGAACAAGCTTTACAAAAGGCTGCTTCTGTTTGAGGGGATGTTCATTAGCAATGTATATAATTATTGTATATTATGACAAAGAAAGAAAAAAGAAAACCAGAAAAGTGGTTTATACAGGAATATTTTAATAGAAATATCGCTTATATTGTGATAAAAAATTTGAAAGACAATCCGAATGTAGTGCTTGTCTTATTCTGCTTGGGAATACTGTAGTATTAGCATCAATTGAGGAAATTCCAGATAGCTAACGGTTTTGCGATTACGAATTTCGCAACCAAATAAATATGTGACAAGGAATACACTACTGATCAAGGTTATTCTTAGTAAAATGTAAAAAAAAAAAAGAAGCAAACAAAAAAACGAGAAATTAATGAACACGACTTCACTTCTACAACCTACTGGGAAAAAAAAGGCAGAGAGTTATTGAAAAAGGATCATATCAAGTTCTTATTGTATATTATATGAAGTTTTCTGTTTTAGTATTACTTGCCAGTTACTTAGTTGGTGTGAATTCTCTGATTGTTGATACTTCAGAGGAATTAATTTGTCCAGATCCAGAAAACCCTTTAGATTGTTATCCAAAATTGTTTGTTCCAACAAACGAGTGGCAAACCATTAAACCAGGTCAAGATATACCACCTGGGTTACACGTTAGATTAAATATAGATACGTTGGAAAAAGAGGCCAAGCTAATGAGTGCTGACGAAAAAGACGAGCCAGTTCAAGAAGTAGTTGTTGGTGGCGAATTGCAGGATCATTCGAGGGAAGCCATCACTGAGAATCTACAAAAGTTGCATGAGCTGAAACATCCTGAAGTAAAACAGGAGCACGCTCATCGTACAAAGGTTAGCCAGGGAGATTTAAGTAATTTTGACGCAGCTTGTCTGGAAATTGAGAGTTTCAAGCCACATGAGAGTGATGTGGAAAGGTTGCATTTGGCACTAGATACTTTAGAGGAATTAAGTCATGATATCGAATTTGGGGTCAAATTGACCTCAGACAAAGCCATATTTCAGAGTCTTGTCAACATTGCCAATAGTGCTTCTGATCCAAAAATAACCGAAAAGGTATATCGTGTAATGGGATCTAGTTTGAGAAATAATCCTGAAGCGATTAGTAATATCTTGACCAACTTCGACAAGAGCTATGTGGATAATTTGTTTGAGCAATTAGCGAATGAAAATGATGTTCTACAAAAGAGGATTTTGGGTATAATTCAAGCTTTAGTCCAAAATAGCCATTTTGCAAGACAATATTTTTCATTTGACCACAGTTCCGGGTTAAATGATTTAATAGCGATTTTTCCCAAACTTGGTCCAAACTCAAAGTCCAGGGCAAGTAACATTTTAGAGGATTTACAATTGTTCCCAGTAACAAACGATAGAAGATCACTTGAAGATCAAGATCCTGAATCACAGGTTTCAAAATTTATTCAGAATTCCTTTGTTGGAAATAAACTTGACGAAAAGAATTTCAAGTCTTATTTTGATCAACTAGTAAATTTGCATCAGCTGAATAAGAGTTTGCGACCAAGTGGTGACTTTCTCAATTGGTTAGCTGAAGAAGTGGAGTCGCGTAAAGAGAATAAAAAAAGAGACGATTATTCACAAGAAGACAAAGACTTTGATGAGTACATGTTGCGAGCACGTCATGAAGTATTTGGCAATCCAATGGGATTAAGAAAGGCAATTGCCGACGAGTTGTAGAGAATATTCATAGATCTGTATCTGTTATATCCAATTAGATAGTTTTTATGTACATTACCGTTAGTCTTTCTATTTTGCCAATATTACATTAAAATTGAAAATAAAGTACACGATGGTGAATGAAATAAAAATGATACAATTTTATTCCAATGTTTGTTTTCCTTATGCTGTGATCTTGAGATGCCTGTTGACTCGTTTAATCGAATAAACCGAAACCCATATCGTCATCAGATTCTTCAGCAGCTTCTTCTTCAGCAGCTTCTTCAGCGGCTTCACCACCGGCGGCAGCAGAAGCACCACCAGCAGCAGCAGCTGGAGCACCAGATGGGACTGATGATAATTTTTCGTTACCTTCAGCAATCAATTCTTCGACGTTCTTACCGTCCAATTCGCTGATCAATTTTTCAACTTTTTCTTCTTCGACTTCAATATCAGCAGCTGACAAAACAGCTTTGACATCGGCAGCAGATGGGGTGGCGTTACCGGCGTTAACTAATAATAAGTAAGCAGCTAAGTATTTCACTATATTCTTGTTAGTAACATGAAAATGCTATTAATGTTATTATTATATCTCATGATATACGAAATATTTCCAAATGCATTTAAAGTAGGGAATATCAGAATGCAATAATCAACAAAAAAAATAAACAAACAAAACTACTTTATGATGTCTTGCAACTTGTATCAAACAAATTGTAGAGCTTATATTAATTTGGTTCTCATAGTAATCTTGGGCATGAAATGGGCCATCTCTTTAAATGGATGGTAATGCTATTAACCTGAAACAATACACTGACTTAAACTATTCTAACACTATCCATATGCAATATCTCTTCGTATATCAATCCTTGTTGTTGCTGTTACATACTTGTTGATCTATACTATTGTTGTTTGATACAGTGGGTACTAACAATACTTAGATTTCAGTTATTTTTTTTTTCATGTTGATTGAGGTTTGGTAGAGAGCGTTTGTACTGGGACTGCATATACACTTTAGGGCTATAGCCCTGTCGATGCTACCATGTGGTCACGTTTTCCCTTGTGCGGTTAGAAGGCAAAGCCTACAATATATTCTTGAAGTACAATTTGACCAAAAACGAATAGTGTTCAGCAATGATCTGCGTGATTCGATATTGCTTAGTCTTACAGAAGAATTTTGTTAAATGTGTGATTGTTTGGTTTCCTACATTTGCTGTTGATTTGTTCACAACTCTGGCAATTTTCCCGAAACCCAAAATCGTGTGAACCACCAAAAGGCGTTGCAGAATGTGACCCCTATCCACTTCTATTATAAATAGAGTCCCCTACTACTGTTATGGTAATGTATATTTGTTTATATAAGTAAAATCTGAGTACATTTGTTTAACAGATTACCATTATTCTTGCTTTCTGTTCTAAACATTGAATTGATTGTCTTGGTGAGTTTCTTTTCTTGTAAACAGACTGCCCTGAAATACCATGATACCTATATCAACACGATATTCGTTCGGCTGCCAAATATGTATATATGTACTGATTGCAAATATTGATGGGTTCGGTATTCACGTTTACTGTGGCTCAGTGGCGGCAATTTTTTTTTTCTCCTGGTAGAGACGGATTACGACAGTGTATTAGAATCCGGGCAGCATCTATCACGAGCACAATCACAATCATCTAAGGAAAAAATGGGAAATAGCACTTTTGCTTACTGTACTAACCACATACATTCATTGCCAAGTCTTTGAACTACAAGAAAATGAGCATTAAACCGTTTCCAGAATTGTCTCACGACCAAGAAAAAGAACTTGTGACCAACTTGTCACAATGGTCGCTTGGGAATGGGTTAGTTATGTACCCACCCAACTTTGAAGGTTTCCAAGCCAATGTTGCGCCAATCACATTGTTCCCAACACCTATCCCCAAAGAAAGTTTCCATCGCGCCGTCAAAGTTCAAAAATTGTTTAATGAACTATACATCAATGTGATAACAAAGGACGTAAAGTGGTTCTTATCGATCCTTGAAGACTTGTCCAAACATGATCCAGAGTTTACTGGAAGATTATTCGAGGTGTATCAAAAACTGAGCAAGATTCAGCCATTGTCGTTGGGGTTATTTAGATCTGATTATATGATACATCAGGACACCAATGAAATCAAGCAAATTGAATTCAATACTGTTAGTGTGTCTTTTGGTGGATTGTCTTCCAAAATCGGGCAATTGCATCAATACTTGAACGGCACTGGACAGTATGACAGCAAGTACAACTACAAATATTACGATGATGAAGACGAGATTCCTGTTTCCACCTCAGCAAGTGACTTGGCGCAAGGTTTGGCTGATGGGAATTTCTACTATCACAATGGAGAGCCAAAAACTTCTAGTGTTGTTTTGTTTATTGTGCAACCAAATGAACGAAACAGCTTTGACCAAAGACACGTGGAATATGCATTGTTCAAGAAGCACGGAATAAAATCGGTGAGATTTACTTTGGAAGAAGTTGAAGAACATGTGACTGTAAATCAGAACCGGTTATACATCAAATCAACCATGGATGAGGTTTCGGTGGTATACTATAGATCAGGATATGCTCCTAGTGACTATGATGTTAACCCCGAAAAAACTTGGGCTGCTAGGTTGCTATTAGAGGATACGTTAGCTTTTAAATGTCCGTCTGTTTTGACCCAGTTATCAGGAACCAAGAAGGTTCAGCAGTTGTTAACGAAAAAAGAGGTTATCTCCAAGTTTTTGTCCAACTCGAGTGATCAAGAATTGAATGAGGTGTTGTCGACTTTTGTTGCCATCTATTCGTTAGATGATTCCAACGAAGGCGATACGGGTAGAAAATTAGCATTTGAAGAGCCCGAAAAGTTTGTTTTGAAGCCTCAGAGAGAGGGCGGGGGAAATAATGTTTACAAGGAAAACATTCCACTGTTTTTGGAAAAATTGGACAAGCAAGAGTGGGGTGCATACATTCTTATGGAGTTAATAAATCCGCCAACTCACAAGAATAAAATCATCAGAAACAACGAAGTCTTTCACGAGGATATTATATCCGAGTTGGGGGTGTTTGGAACAACAGTATTTAATGAAAAGACGGGTGAAATTTTGACCAACAAAAATGCTGGTTGGTTGTTGAGATCTAAATTCAGTAACAGCAATGAAGGTGGAGTTGCTGCCGGTTTTGGCTGCGTAGATAACATATATTTATATTAGATTGATACATAGAATTCGGTTACAAGCAAAAGTAAAGGACACCAAAAATACGTTTTATAGGTATTAGATGGTATTTGTAGCAGTTTTTGGGGTAGCCTCAGGTATATTTGTTGCTGGTTCATTGTGTACGGGTATAACTAGACCTTGTTGATTGACGCTATTCGTATCTGTGGCGGTGGTAGTAGCTGCGGCCACATTCTCTGTGACGGCCTTCTCTTGTTGTTCAATATCAACTGCCCACAAAGCAGCTCCCAAAGTGTTGGTGAACATAAAAAACATATTGATAAATGGAAACAGCTCGAGCCAAAGCGCAACCACTCCGTACCCCATATATGCTGGTCTGTTTAGCTTGTGGATTGTTCTTATGTCACTACGCAGAAACCCTTTCAACTTAAAGTATCTTGCATGTGCCTTTAGTCCACGCTTGGAAGATTGGAAAAACAATACAATGATTGGACCTACAAAGGGTATGAAGTAAATACCGAAAAACACAAGTAGCTTGAGCAAAGAGAAGGGAAAGATCGAAAAATCTGGAATGGCCTTAAGGTATTCTCTGGCCCTTACTCTAATGGGTAGTTTTCTATACCTCCTAAGTTTTCCCATTAGTACCACATCATTTGCACACTCTCTACTCAATATTGCATCATATGCCACTCGTTGTATGTGAGGCATTAAGGATATTGTGACAACAAATATAGACAATGTGCTCGCTTGCAGGATCAAACTATACCACGCACCAATCACCCCTAATGGTCCCATTAACAATGTATATACAATAGCTTGAGGTGGGAAGAACAATGAAAACATAATCAGGTAAATGACTAGTGTAAGGACCAATTGAGGTATCAATATGGTTATGTAAAAGGGCCAAACGGTGGGATGTGTTACAAAATAGTACAACCCCTTTCTGTCGTGTTAGTTGGTGAAATAGAATCGGTGTTGTTAATACATTAACATACCTTGAGAGGATACAAATAAGCTCTTGATTTGATTATTGAAATTAATGGTATGGTCATTGGCGTTGTGAGCAGTAAGTATTGCAAAAAAAAGTAGATGAGAGTAGGAAAAAAAAAAGGTTAAAATATTTGGATCTATGGATAAGAGCTACTTCAGATGTGTTTTTGGTAGAAAAATAAAAGAGTACCTTGATGTTGAAGCTAATTACTGCTCCTGTTATTGAAATATATTGTTTTATAGTGTTTACTTTGACCTGGAATAGTTAGTATTTTTAATTTCAATCATTTTTAGCGCTTATTTGGGAACAAAAAAGGTATAATTAAAGGCTCTAAAATCAAGGAAAAAATCATTCAATTAGCTTTGAAGTTGGCAGCAAGCTTTACTTTATAGAATACATATTGTTAAGGAATTTCAAACAGATGGAAACAACCCTTACTAGGCTAAGCAAGAAGTGCATCTATAGACAGCTACTAAGGTATATAAAAATAATGGAAGTTTTTTAAACCATAAAAGGTCCCTTGGCCCAGTTGGTTAAGGCGTGGTGCTAATAACTCAGTTTGTTACGCCAAGATCAGCAGTTCGATCCTGCTAGGGACCATTATTTTTTGCAGCTCATTTTTATCTTGATCCAGCTTTCATACCCATGAACAATATTGTACCATCAGTAGCATTATAGGGAACATTGCTTCTGTTCATGATCTCTTTCTTTTTTGTTTACATTTTTCACTAAAAGAGGTGGAAGGTTCCCTAAATTGAGTGCCCACTCGAGACAACAAAACCATTTTCTTACGGAATACACTAAGCAGGAACACTACAACCAAGACTATTACAAGCTACTCTTGCATAGAAATGTTTCAATGGTACATAATACGATATACCATTTAGGGTCTGTTGATAGTGGATATTTTCCTACGTAGATGGTAGCTCTTAGTAATAATGAATACACTTTTCAGATCAACAAGTCGCCAATAAAAAAGAGTATCATCGACTTTGAAGTCCAATGTTCCAAACAACACACTAATAAAAATGAAGCAAAGAAGTTGATGTATTTTAATCTACTTGAAAAACTAGGGCCCCAAAATGCACCATTCAGCAGGTCCCTTGGCCCAGTTGGTTAAGGCGTGGTGCTAATAAATACAATTTGTTACGCCAAGATCAGCAGTTCGATCCTGCTAGGGACCATTATTTTTTGATTTTCTTCAAGACTTTCCAGCTATTTTTGCTGCATGACCCCCCAGGGTGGTGGTATCAGTTTTACAGTAATGTATTTGTATTTTCTTTTTTAGTTCACTTTACCTCCACTCAAAAGGGGCACCTACAGAACCTTCTTATATCTTAGAGAAGCAATAAGAGTTGAGATTCTATTCAAGAAAGCAATATGTAGCAACTCCTCGAGGAAATGGATTCAACATTATACAAGCAAAGCAAAAGTATACATCTCCCCATTGCATACACCAAAGAGGTTCATCTACATTTGGGCAACATCCCAAAACACTTTCTAAAAAATCAGTCTTTGACCTAATCTAATATATACATGTAACTCAAAACCCAAAATGAACAAAATGCAACCCCGACCCCAGCTTATAAACGGAATCTTTCTGTTCTGTTCAATTGTCTGGCTGTAGAACCATTTGTCTTTGTACGTTGACCTCTGACTGGGAAACCCAATGCGTGTCTTGATCCAGCATAGGAACCGATTGTTCTCTTCATCTTGATGTCATTATTGATTTTATGTTTCAAATGCCCTTCAACTAATAATTGTGAGATTTCTTTGTTCAAATCCATGATCTGTGGTTCCGTTAACTGATTCATTCTGCAATTAGGATATATTCCCACTTTAGCCATCAATCTTTCTGCTGTTTGATATCCTATACCAAATATCGTCTTGGCCAACCCTATACGGACAGGAAAGTTGTGTTTTATTGATTTACCAAATACGACCACACCCATTTTGACACGCTATTGATGGTTTATAAGTATGTATTGTTGTCTGTAGTACTATTAGAAAATTTTTGAAGAGAAAAAAAAATCAGAGAAACCTGGAAAACGAGCATTTCAAAAATGAACAGATTGCACGCACTTCACATATGTAGATATCAATATTTTCATCATTTTTTTTCCAACTCTTGATATATTTGGAGTGTTTAGTTTGCTATATATCCATATTGCTGTACCTACTTTAGTTAAACCGACTACCATGAGTTTTATGCCCAGCGGATCTAATCCGGAAACAGCGTCATTCACATGTAATACATGTGGTGTTAAGTTTATCAATGCAGAATTGCAAAGACAACATATGAAAACAGAATGGCACCGATACAATTTAAAGAGAAGAGTTGCGGGTTTACCATCAATCACAGCAGGAGTGTTTGCCGAAAAGATACTCACACTGAAGCATTTAGCGAAAAATGAAAACGAGGATGAGTACGGGTTTTATGTGGCTACGAGGAAGAAGAAGACGAACGGAGAACGTCAACTCACTAAGAAGTTTCTAAAATCCCAGAAGAACAGAGGTAGAACAGAGGAGGTTAAACTTACAATAGACGGCGGCAGGGAAGCAAGTCCTGCGACATCTCTCACCTCGGATTTTTCGGAGTTTTCGTTAGGCGACTCAGATTTCCATGAGGTTGAATCTATAGTTACAGGTTCTGAGATAAACTATACCGAGGAGTCTGATTTCACCGATTTGGAAGGTGAGCTATTATCAGAAGAAGAAGAAGATGATGAGGAAGACGCAGAAGAAGAAGCAAACGATAGTGATGGGTCGTCAGAGGCTGTGGAGTCGATTCCAATTACTCATTGTTTTTATTGTGGTTTGAACAACCGTGAAATAGAAAACAATATAAAACACATGTTCAATAAGCACGGGTTGTACATTCCCGAAAGATCCTATCTAGTTGATCCAAGTGGTCTCTTAGAGTACTTGAGTGAGGTTATTTCATTAGACTACGAATGTTTGGTATGTGGGTTTGAAGGTAAAAATTTGGAAAGTGTTAGACAACATATTGCATCCAAGGGCCATTGTAGAATACCATATGAAACCAAGGAAGAGAAGCTAGCCATATCACAATTTTACGATTTTTCAGTGGAAGATGAACCAAAAACGCAAGCCAAAGAAAGCACGAAAAAACATGTCGAGTTTAGCGACGAGGCATCATCGACTATAGTTGTCGAGTACGAAAACCAACCTGGCGATAATGAAAGGGGAACTGGAGATAATGGAATAAACGACAATTATGAGTTAGTCCACATAGATCAATCCGGAGTTGAACTTACTACACCAGCAGGTTACAGAATTGGCCACCGGTCAATGCAAAGGTACTATAGACAGAATTTGCGGTCGCCAAGAGAGCCAACAGTAGCACAAACTACACAGGCATTGGTCGATACAAGACTTGCACCTGGATTGTCACCGTACTATGCCACAAAACAAGAAAAGGAAACAAGGAGGATTGAAAACAAGACCAGAAACAATGTGGAAAGAAAGAGGAATAAGACAAGAAGAGCCAATTACCAAAAACACTACCGTGATGAAATTTTGGGTACATGATTGTGATACTATAACAAGTTTTAAGATGCTAAGCTTTTCCTGGCATGAACAATGTATTTATTTATAGTTACATAACACTGTACAGAGTTTTGAGACTAATATATGTGCAAGGGCCAGTTTTTTGCGGGAAAAGACAAGTATTGCCATTTGAAGGAAAAATAGGAAACAGAGAAATGGCCAGATTAAGAGAAAATATGTAGTTACACAAAACCTATACTACGTGTTGTTGTCGTCGTCGTCGTCGACTTCTTCGTCGTCCAAGCACCTGCACTGGTCCCACATTCCATGACACTTTCTGCTTTGAAAAGGGCTAAAGCAATTCAGCTCAGTGAAAAGTTCTGCTTCTACAAGAGACCGAGTGTGATTACAGCTCTAACTTTAGATAGTTCACATAGTTTCCATTTTTTTTTTCAAGAATTGATTATGGACCGCAGAATCAGTAGAGTTAACTTCTTTCACAGTACACTCGGCCTGGTGAATAAGTGAAATGAGCTTGGCCAGTTGTATATTGTTGGTCATTTCTGTTTAAACACAAGCATCAGCTATTCATAACTTCCACATTGGACAGAAAGCACGACTTTCATGTGTGGTGCGACAAGGTGCAGGAAACAGAACACGAAAGAATGTTCCATTCAGTTCTCTATCCAACCATAATAATGTTAGACAATCATTACTACTTTTACAATAAACACATTCTGCCTTTTTTTATATAACTCGTTTATTATTTTCTTTTTGATT
>OKCY01000127.1_pt1 | contig 11525 bp, 5 predicted proteins | sample 1613071 | NCBI WGS metagenome assembly OKCY01 (sample SAMN04436834, study PRJEB24849) | human gut metagenome | biome: human gut; feature: NICU; material: stool | host: Homo sapiens | place: USA: Saint Louis, MO | collected 2011-07-12 | reverse complement strand
AAGATAGCCACCAATATTTAATAAACGTTCTTTTGTAATTGTATTGTAAAATCTCAACCCACATAACCGAGAAAGTTCTTTGAATTCGCCACTGGCGTTTAATTCTTTGATTATATGAGTACAAATAGAATCATGATAGAACTTGTAGCTGCATAAAGTGGCTAGTTTCCAAATATTATCATCTGTTAAATCAAATGGAGTCTGGTCAGAGGCTATTAAATCCATAGGTATTTTATAATATGTGCTAGTAGGAACAATTATTCTGGAATGAATACATATTTGTAACAACTGAAACGCTTCAGCCATGGGCAAGTCGGTGGCTACAATTAAATCTGAAAAAAAGAATCCCGATCCATTGGAGATTAACGCTGCAACTTTAAGCAAGGCTCTTGTGTCTGAGTTAGTTCCCATATTCAAATAATTTGTAAGAATCTCTTTTCTTGTAGTTCCATAGTTACTATTAAGTAGGTGATCATATAGATATGAATTTTTGACCGAAAATCGTTGAAAGGGAACTTTGCCAGATAGCTTTGTCATTCTTGTTAGGAATATCAAAAGCAAAACATTCCCTTCTGATGATTGATACAACTCTTGGATTATACTGGGGATGACTTTGCAAGTGTTCTGAGGATATTCATTTGTGCAGTTTAAATTGGCAATTACATCAGACTTTTTACTGTTACATTCATGATCGTGCAGTCTCGTGTAAGGTTCACACAAAAATTCAATAGCGTCTTCAAGTGGGATATGAGGTATACTAAACTCACGCAAATTTAAGTGGCTTTGTTTGGCATATCGGCAAAAAGAAATCTTTTTATGCTCGATATTAACATTCTCTAAATGGTCTGCATTCAAAGCATAGCACACAACTATTTTGATGTTATAGCTCTCTCGCACCTCTCCAGATGAATCAAAATCTAATACATCACATAATAACCTCCAGGACTCTTCTGAACACCACTGTACATCATCTAAAAAAATAGACAAGCCTTGTTTCGCTACAAGCTTGAAAAATTCTTTTAGTATTTGTCTCAATTTAATCTCTAGTCTCAGTGTTTGGTCTTCTTTGAAACTTCTCTTTAGCATCCCCATTCCAATTTTATGTTTGTAAATGGAAGTGTATTTTTTCCCCAATAGTACTTTTAGCTCAGGAATCAAATAAAATAATATGCTTAGATCTATAGGAATGTGTGTCAAAATCACATCTCTCCATGTATTTTGAATTTCTTCTGAAGAATTTAGAATCTGGGTAATAATCTTTTGAACACCTTCAACAAGAAACCGGTACACATGTGTATCTGCTCCAAAAAAACTAAACTTCCATGAGTAATAAAAGACTTGTTTCAAAACTGCTGCTGCTCGAAGATCTTGTAATATTATCGTTTTACCTCTTCCGCTTTCACCGGATATAAAAAGTAAATCAATCCCATTTTTGCTGTTATTGTAAACTTCAGTAACATTTTGCAAGAAATCTCTTCTTCCAATAAAACTTTCTTTCAACCCAAGTACAGGAGTAATTCCCATTTTCTCGGGATGAAGTAAATTTTCTTTAGTCAAATAGTACTGGCGATCACTTAAATTTAGGTTACTATTGGGGATTGTTTCCCCTGAATCCAATAATTTGCTAATGTACATATTTTTAACTTCAATTAAATCGTGGAGCAATGAGTGGCAGTCGGTGTATCTGTTATGTGGGTGCTTCTCTAACAATTTCATAATAACGCCACTCAATTTCTCTGAAATCCAACCTGGTGCTAGAGCACTGGGAGCTATTGGGTTTTCAAAAGTATGCATTCTGATCAATTTCTGGGGGTTGCTATTTTTGAATGGCAAAATACCCAAAACTAACTCATACATTATTACCCCTAACGAGTAAAAGTCCGACCGATAATCCACAACCGAATTTGTAATAGCCAACACCTCTGGTGCCATGTAAGGTATTAAATCTTGGACTTGTGCCAAGTGTTTATTTCTGTAACCCTGGCTGCAATTTTCAGTAAAACTGAATGCAAACCCCCATCCTGTTATTTTTATATCTCTGACATTTTTCTCTGACTTCAATAAATTGCTGCTAGTTAGGCCATTGTGAACAAATCCTAGTTCATGAATAACACTTATTGTCTCGACAACTCTCATTATATCAGTCAAAATCTCTATAAGCTTCATAGGGGATTTGGAAACTCCATACTCAAACTTTGCTAGTTTTGAGTGAAATGGGTCTCCGTTGGTTGAAGTTGCACCAAGATGGTGATTCTGCATTAGATTACTAAAAGATTCCAAAGACCCAGCTTCAGTGGTGGTTGCATTGACACCTATATTAAAGCCACTGCTGGATTTTCGTCGTGACTCGTTGGACGAATACGACCCCTGTCTAGTTTGTAGCTCGTGCAAAGTGAACATGCTGAGTTCTTTGAATGTCTTGTAATCGTTGTCTTGGTACACCATGGCAAATCGTTTTTGATCAGTGGACTGTGATGGGTGTTCAAGTGGATAATCATGGCTGTTCACACAAAAGTTTATTATCTCTTGCGGGTACAAGATACCTGGTATATTTATGGGCAACGTTGGTCTAAAACGTGCACTTTCTTTATCAAATGTCGGAATTGTTTTGTCTTGTACGTATTCATTTGTGAGAGACTCATTGGACCATATTTGGTGCTCTTTTGAACTGTGCTTCCCAGATAATATGTACCACTCATTAAGAAAACGCGAAAGTGACAAGTTTTGAAAAATATTAGGTGATAGCCTCACTATCACTTTAGAATTCAAATTTGTTGGATTTTGACTAGCAGAAGCTTTAGTGCAACAGTTGTATTCTTCGTTTTGAGGAATCTTGATAGCGTTGTATACCAGGTCTGTCAGTTGATGAACAGAGCCAAGTTTCTTGTTGAGAATGTACCCTGGTATCGAATCGGGTGTCAAATTGGAGGCATCAAAGTCTATCTGTGATGATGATGATGGCGGTAAGCTGTTGGAAGTGCGATTTCCCAGAACATTTTGACTAAGGTATTGTAAATGATTTTGCACAAAGTTAATGTTGGTCAAATATGATGCGTTATTCAATGAAAAGCTATCACATGTTTCCAGTGATAATGTTGTCTTGGTGTCATCAGTAGATTCTTGTGATACAACAGATGAGTTATCTTCGAATAAACTGGCGATTGTTTTGTGGATGTTGAAATTTTCACGGCTATTGTCAAAACCTTGGGGACTCAATGTCTGATCATATAAATAATCACTTAATGAAATTTCAGGAGTGTGTATAGGATCCGGTGTATCCTGACGTCGTTCATATTGGTCTGGTATTATCGAATGATTTAAACTTAAGGCTGAAGGGGGCACAGATTGTGATTCAAGAGGGGATAGATCCGAAATATGAAGGTTTGGTCCTTTTTTGGTTTCTGTTTCGTCCAGCCTGAAGAATTTGAAATTTCGTATAGCTTTGACATCTGGTCGTTCAAATTCATAATGTTCTGTCGTCATTACTGTTTCCTTTTCCTGGTCCGGTTTGTGGTCCCTTGCAGGTTCGCTTGAATTAAAAAAGTTCATAGACATGATTTACTGAAAAACTATTCTGTAAAAGGTCTGTACGTTAGGTGAGAGATACTGTAGCACCAAAATAAGTAAGAAAAGGCTATTAGTCGAATCTTATTAAAAGAAAAAAGAAGAAAGCTTTGGAGTTTTTCTTTTAAAAAAAAAGTTTTAAATTAATTTTTACAGTTGCTTTTTCACTAATGATAATTCATGAAGGTTTATCGATGGCTATTTCTAACACAAAAACCGTTTTTTTATTTTCCACGCATTTTATTGTATGTATTGTTAATTTTGTTCTTTTTTGGTGTTTGCATTTTGCGGGTAATTTCCGATACCCTTAATAAAAAAAATTGTCTAGAAGTTATAATTCAGTCCAAACAACATCTTCAATATAGTCGAATAATTCTCAATATTTTACTTCTCCATGTTCTTAACGATTAGGCAACAGTTTCATATCTTGTCATTCAAGATTTATGTGACTAAATATTTGGTGCTAATTATCAATTTTGGTAACGTCAAAAAAAAAAACAATCTATGAGCAATCTATTTAGTGTGGCCCGCCTTAGAAAGCGAGTTTTTTTTTTGCCGCCTTGGTTGCTTTTTGGCTTAATTACTAAGAGGCTGGATTCTCTGTTTTGGTTGGATTAGTAATACCACAAAGACTTCTTAAACACAGTTTCAAAAGAAGACGAATATGTTAGTTACACATTGATGATTGAACTTGGGGTTGTTTGAAGTCGGCACTTTTTTGATACTGCCATTTCTGAACATATTAATAGTGATTTCTCGCAATTGTGCTTACAAATACTAAGTCTTTACATATTTTTCTTCTAATTCTGTACTTTTGCCACTATTTAGTACTTAAATTTATTGCATATCCCAGTAACTAGTCTTCTTTCTATTTGAATTATGCTATTGTCGTGGTCTTGCTTATGTTCGAGGGGGATCAAGTTGCAAAAAATATAGAGTTTTTTAGTATATTGCTGAGTTAATGACAAAAATGCACGACACTGTATATTGGTTATCAATTGTCCAATATTTTTCCTGACAACTTTCACTCGGCGATACTCTACTACTTTTAAAAAAACCTACGAGTTATCAGGAACTGTAATTTGCTATCATAATCAATATAGATCTAATACATTCAAATTGACAATGGGACAGCAACCATCGACTCCTAAAATAACTGCACAAGACAGGGCTATCTTTCAGTTGAAGCAGCAACGAGACAAACTAAAACAGTATCAGAAACGTTTAAACACAATCATCGAAAAGCAAACAGAATTGGCAAAGAAAGCCGTACTTAATAAACAACCCGAGAAGGCTAAATTTTATTTGCGCTCTAAGAAGCAACAAGAATCGGTAATCAGTACCACCTTCGATCAACTAAACAACTTGGAAAAGTTGATTGGGACAATTGAATTTAAGTTGATTGAAAAAGATGTTGTGTATGGATTACAACAGGGTAACAAGGTATTGCAGAAATTAAATAATGAGATGCAAGTCGAAAAAATTGATGCATTAATTGATCAATTAGAGGACGAGAAATTAAAGGTAGACGAAGTTAGTGAGTTATTAGGAGGTGTCGATCAATTGAATAGATCAGAAGAAGACGAAGTGGACAAAGAGTTTCAAACTTTGCAAGAAGAAATACATGGCAAAATCAAACAGGTCACAGAAGAAGAAGAAGAAAGCAATTTACCTAAAGTACCGAACACCAAACCTATGCCAGAGGCTCCAAGTAATGAAATCGAAGAACATACACCACAAAAGGAAACAAAACATGAACCGATTGCCATATAACCAACAACATAATTCTATGTGAGTCATAATACACTTAATAATAAATTTTTGCATTTACATACACATAAAATATACATAACAATTTTGATAGACAAAAAGTTTGCATAGTTTCTAGTTCAACGTTTTTATTGACTTGTCTTGCAAAATCAGGAAGGCCCTTTCATACTTGCAACCATTCTAAAAACTCTGGGGTGAAATAACTAATAATTAATCTTGCCCCTGCTCGTAAAAATCCTTGATGGGCTTCAAATGCAATTCCCTTTAAATCAACAACTCCTTTATCGGCAGCTGCATGCAACATGGCATATTCTCCACTAACATGGTATGCACATATTGGATAATCACGGCATAATTTGGCTGCATCACTAACAATATCCAAGTAGAAGGTACTTGGTTTCACAATAACTGCATCAGCACCTTCACTCATGTCTCTCATCAAAGCACGACGTGCCAAACCAGCACCTCCTGGTGGTAATTGGTATGCTTTTCTATCTCCATGACTTGGTGCACTTCCAGCAGCGTCACGAAATGGTCCATACAAGTTGCCAGAGAATTTGGCCGCATACGACATGACCAAACACTTGTTGGCTAAGCCAGCATTCATCAACCCGGTCTTGATATCTTTGATACGTCCATCCATCATATCTGAAGGAGCAACAGAGTTTGCACCTGCTTTTGCATAGTTGACCGCCACTGCGGCAATTCTTTGTACTGATTCCTCTCTTATCAATGATCCATCTTCATTCAATATCCCACAGTGTCCATGATCTGTGTATTCACAAAGACAAACATCACACATGATAAATAAATCAGGGAAATTTTCACGTAATTTTTTGATCGCGGTAATAACTGGTCCTTCAGGATCATCTGCAGCTGTACCCAATGCATCCTTGACACCTGGCTTCAATGGAACTCCAAACAATATCACAGCTCTCAACCCTTTTTCAACCAAGTTTTTTACATAGGGAATCAATTTATTTACACCAAAACGCTTGATGTTTGGCAATGCGGGGATCGCAGTTTCTTCATCTGGTGAATCAGTAATAAACAATGGGAAAATGAACATATTTTTGGTCAATTGTCTTTCCTGTTGCCATTCCCTAGACAATGGATGATTATATCCACCTTGTAAGACAGATGATATAGAATTACCTGTAGAAGGTAAAAATTCAGCTTGATGGACCATTAGATGATTAGTGGGTTTTTTGATTTTGATATCAACTATGCAAAAGAGAAAAAAATATTGGCAAGAAAATTTTTCAAAGAAAAGGAAAATCCCCAGTTTATCTTATCAAGTAAGCAAATAAAAAAACTTAGTGCGTAAAATGTTTTTATATAGTAGAAGACCAAATGTCGTTTATATGATCTGTCAAGTATTTGCAACGTATACCAGAGGATTAGGAAAACTTTTCTTTGTGTAAAAGTAGATCTGGTGTGGAATGTTATTTGATAAAGTGTTTCGAAATAAAATTTTAGTCCATTTGTTGTTGTAGTATGAGTAATGAAGAATCATTCGCACCAGGGCCTTTGGTGTTCAACACCGTGAAGGTCCACCAGCTTTTCTGTCTCCCCTCACAAATTCGCGGATAGAATGTTTTTGCGCCATATTTAAAGACCAAACCCCACAGAATCAAGCTTCTCAATATCATAAAATACCTTACTTGTATATTATTGAAGAAGTAAAAACTTTACACCTATATATTTCTACTCGTTTTTCTTTTCGTCTTCTACTTTCTTTTCTCCCAATTTATCGTACACTATAGATTGACCCAATAAAATAGAATTCAATATCAAAGAAGTAGAATAGCCCGCTAATAAAATGGTTTCATCCACAGTATTCTTGTTTCTTTGTTTCTTAGTCGAGTAGTCAGTAAACGAGGTGTAAACTCTAATTAATGATCCAACAACATTAGCTCTCAAGACAGTGTCACTCAAATGTTTAGCTGTTTTCAACTCGTAGTTGGTTTTAATTTGGGGGAACTTAGCAACTATACTAATTGGAATGTTTAAAATCTCCAATGCTGAAATCAAACTTGAAGGAGCTAATTTATTGAAAAAGATGGCTGATGCAATCATGATGACCAATGGTTTGGTGACTGCTCCCCTTATAGCTGCAAATTTATCGTCGCAATTTAATCCCTGCCATTTGCCAACGCCTGCAGTTTCTTGTCCACGGTAAAACTTAACTAATAAGATGATAATGGCATTTTGAATACCTAATAATAAGCTTTCGCCATACTGAATAAACGGAATTCTATTTTGTGAGTTGAAAGTCACATGAATTAAAGAGTTTAAAGTATCCAATGATAAACTTGTTAATGATAAACCATTGGCAACAGCAATTCTATCGTGTTCAGAATTGATTAATAATTTCCTGATTTGTGGTACACGAATAAATGAAGACACACCAACAGTTAAAGCACTCAATAAAGCGGCAATTACTTTACCTATTCCAATTGCTTTAACTTGGGACCATGCCATTTGTAAAATGACTTTTTTGGATACATCAGGGTCAAGTAACAACTTGATCAACATGATAATTGGCGAACCCATTGTGAGCTAGATATTATGAATTACTTAGATTGTATAAACTGACCGTGCAGAATAGTTAATATGTGGTTTGATTTCTATAAATTTTTTTCTTTATAGAAAAAAGGAAAGATCTTTATATCAAGTTTTACTATTTGAAACCATGGTTTCAATTGTTCTCCACTATTTGATAATTGTGGGTACACGCAACTATTCAAAAAAAAAGAATCACATTAATCAATAAATAGACCAACAAAAAAAAACACTAATCCTTCCAACTTGCTAGGCATGTGACAAAAAAATATAATCAGAGCAATTAATAAACTAAAATATCATTCAACTATACAATATACTAAATTACAAAACGATCGATAACCAAATCAAGAATAAACAAATTAATGATTTAATTTTTTGGTTTTGTTCAATTTCTCCAACTTGCTTTTCAACTCTTCTTCTGCATTTTCAATGTATTTCAAGTTTTCCAAATGTAAATTCAATAATCTCACAATCTCTTCAAATGGATTATTCTCATCTGGTTTTATATCATCCTTCTTACTGGTAGAATCTCTTGCATCGGCTTTGTTAGCTAACTCATTGATCAAATTCTTGTTGAAAACATCACTGACTGAATTGATTTCATTGATCAAAGTTCCTAAGTTGGCACCTAGGTTATCCAATCTTTCATCTAACAACTCAGCATTGTGATAAGCATTTTCACGTAATTTATCAGTGATACTCAAAGATGAGGATGACCCGCCAGAGGCTGCTGGATTTGAAGAGGAAACACTAGCACTAGCATCTTTGGAGTTGGTATCTTTATTGCTTCCGTCAACAGCATGAATCAAGGATGATGGGGCATTGACAACTTCGTTATTGTTCAATTCCATGTTGTTCAACAAAATGTCTGCCTGTTGCTCGTAATTATCTAATATCTTCTCTAATTCATCTTGTTGGTTTTCAACAAAAAGCAACTGCTGGTTTATTTTGCTTTGCAACGTCTCTGCCTCCAATGATTCTTGGTTTAGTTTGGTAATATCATCTCCACTTTCTACCAATTTCTGGTCCCATTCCTTGACCTTAGTAGTGTATGAATCAAAAACTTTTGTAGTTGTCGTCAACTGCTTAGACCATTTGACAATCAAGTCATCAAGTGTTTTGTTATCAATTGAAACAGGAATTGGTTCAATTTTTGTCGGTTTCAAATTTGGTTGAGCTGTGGTAGTAGTAGTGGTTGCCGTTGAAGCTGTAGTAGCAGATGTGGCATTTCCGGAACCACTTTTATCTTCTTTCTTATCATCGGATTTTTGGCCAAAAGAAAATCCACCACTAGCTGGTTTATCCTCATCCTTTTTAGCCCCAAACAAGAATCCACTAGTAGCCGGTTTACTTGTGTCATTGTTAGCTGCAAAAAAAGGTGCTTTTGGTCCTTCATTATTTTCTGGTTTCGATCCAAGCGTAAATGCAGAAGATTTGTTATCATCCTTCTTACCACCAAAGAGTGGATTATTGTTAGAACCAAAAGAGCTCCCGCTGCCCAACTTATTATCGGCTGTAGTGCTACTAGAACCAAACATATTAATAGCAGGTTTCAGTTCACTACTTGTGGCGGTATCATTTGCTGGTTTGGCATCCTGACTTGTTGTTGTAGAGCCGAATAATCCTCCCGTTGGTGCTGGAGATTGATCTTTCTTGGCCCCAAATAAGCCTCCACCGCTAGTTGCACTAGTTGTTTGGTTTTGAGTACCAAAAGATACCCCTGTTGTGCCTGTACTTGTTGTACTATCTGCTGGTTTGGAACCGAAAGGGCCAGTTGATTTGGGTTCTTCTGTCTTTTCATTGGAGGTGGTCGATGTAGGAGCACCAAAAGTAACGCCGGTCGACTGATTGTTAGAAGCGGGATTAGCTCCAAATAATCCAGTACTGGTCGTTCCAGTAGAACCGGAAGTAGCATCATCTTTCTTTTGTCCAAATATTGAACCTGATTGAGCTGTTGAGTTAGCTGTGTTGGCTCCAAATAATCCCCCTGTTTTAGGAGCAGCACCAAATGCTGATCCAAATGCGTTGGGTTGATTGGTACTAGCATTTCCAAACGGAGAACTGGATTTGGGGGCCCCAAATGCTGGAGTTGACGATGATTGCTGTTGAGCTCCTGAACTGAAGAGTGGTTTAGAAGTACTGTTAGAAGCTCCAAACGCATTGGATTCGGCTGACTTTGATGCTCCAAATACAGATGTGCCACCTTGTTGGCTGCTGGTATTATTGCTGGTATTACTGTTGGTGTTGTTATTTGCGGAAAACCCACTAAAGGCATTGGTGCCACTATTATTCTGTTGACCTCCAAACATTGTTAATTATTGGTATAAATATAATCAATTGGTAACTCAATATATACTCAAATACAGTTAATATTGATTAATTTGACAATTGATAAATATGGTTTCTGTAGTTAGCAAAGTTGTTTGAATTAGTAAGATTACTTTAAGGGGGTGATATAAGTGTCGATGATTCTAGTGCATATAATTTTTTTTTTCTATTCTGCTCTCCCCGTCTCCTCTTCCTTGCCTACCTCAGTTCATTTATTATTTTTTTTTTTCCTATAGCTAGCTCCCACACAGTCTTTCGCATTACATTTGGTGTTGTTACACCAATATTACTTACTGTACGTCCATGCATCTTAGCAGCAAACTAACATCCACATTACAAACTTAATTTCTGAGTCTAACAGAACAAATACTACAAATCAAACCACACATCTAGAAATAGCATTTATATTTATTAAAAGTACATAATTCTATATTATGAATTCTTCAGTTCGGGCCAAGCTTATTTCTTTTGACCTTGAGCAGCAACAGCAGCAGCACCGGCAGCAGCAGCTTCTGGGTCCAAGTAGTAAGATGGTTTAGTTGGTTTCAAGTTTTCGTCTAACTCGTAAACCAATGGAATACCAGTTGGAATGTTCAATCCGGCAATATCTTCATCAGAGATGTTGTCCAAGTGTTTAACTAAAGCTCTCAAGGAGTTACCGTGAGCAGCAATTAAGACAACTTTACCAGCCAACAAGTCACCAGCAATTTCGTCTTGCCAGTATGGCAACAATCTGTCGATGACCAAAGCTAATGATTCAGTCAATGGAACAACAGCTGGATCAACGTCAGCGTATCTTCTGTCGCCGACTTGGGAGTACTCATCTTTTGGATCAATCTTTGGTGGTGGAACATCAAAAGATCTTCTCCAGATTTGGAATTTTTCTTGACCGTAAGCTTCCAAAGTTTGAGCTTTGTCTTTACCTTGTAAAGCACCATAGTGTCTTTCATTCAATCTCCAAGATCTCTTGACTGGAACGTACAATTGATCAGCAGCATCCAAGGCAATGTTGGCAGTTTGGATGGCTCTGGATAATTTGGAGGTGTGCAAAACATCAACATTGATACCAGCTTCTTTCAATAATTCACCAGCTCTTTTAGCTTCTTTTTGACCAGTTTCGGATAATCTGACGTCAACCCAACCGGTGAACAAGTTCTTTTCATTCCATTCGGATTGACCGTGTCTAACTAAAACTAACTTTGGCATTGTGTGATATTATGTACTTAAATTGAAGAATCAAAGGATAATTGGAGCAAGGAAATAAAGAAAAAAAAAAGAAAGAAAGAAGAAACTGT
>OKCY01000126.1_pt1 | contig 11630 bp, 10 predicted proteins | sample 1613071 | NCBI WGS metagenome assembly OKCY01 (sample SAMN04436834, study PRJEB24849) | human gut metagenome | biome: human gut; feature: NICU; material: stool | host: Homo sapiens | place: USA: Saint Louis, MO | collected 2011-07-12 | reverse complement strand
AGTGGCTTTATCTACGGAATAACTAGGATAAATACTGACCTCGTGACAAACTTCTTGGTGAGACAGCCACTGAACACTCTAAATCTCATCAGGTGATTTTTTTTTTCTTAGTTTGGGCGAGTCCGCTACTAGGAAAAATTATCTCGCCCCAACCAACAAAAAAATTACGAACCATGTATCTCTTCCCAAAAATGGTGGACCTATTTATTGGCTGGTAGAAACTGTGTACATATTAAGTATGGGGTTAAACACTCAAAAAGTAAAGCAAAACAAAGACTGGAAATCTATGGGGTTTGAATGTACATAAAAAAAGCCAACAAATGTATGTATGTATGTATGTAGTCGCCTGTTCATCAGCCACGGAGAATTCAGGTATGAAAGAAAAAAAAAATTGAAATAATCGAACCACTTTTGCTTGAAAACAATCACATTTTCGCGCGAAATTTAAGTAAATCATTGTTTTGTTTGTTAGTCAGTCATATTTTTTTCATTTTGCACCCAGGTTGAATGTCAATAATTTAGGCAAGAACTACCAGAAATGTTTAGAAAAAAAAATTATAACATGCATTGTCATACATACATCTGCTGATTCTGAGATGCAACAATAGTCGTCCCTTTCTATTGCATAGTTTTTATCTGTTATCCAATCAAATCATACCTAAATATGCATTGTATATCTTGTTTTTCTTGGATACAAGTTTGCTTTGTTTCAAATGTTCGGTCGTGGTATAAATAGCTTCATTAAACCTTATATTCCGGTTTCTTTTATTTTGCTATTTATTCTTCTTGTTTTGTTTATCCATTAAAAAAATCAACCATTTAACTTATAACTATTCATAAATACACTATACTTACAATGTCACCAACTGCTATTAGATTGTCTCAAAAAATAACCGTCACCCCTCAATACAAATACTATTTACGTCGTATTCCAGATTTTGCCATGTGGGCCACTGGTATTGCATGCTTTTTCGGATGGCCACATGTGATGGTTGATGTCAGCAACAAGATGGTTGGTGCCCCAGGTAACAGAGGATTCTTCTATTAAAGAAGGGAATATTAAACTTTGTTGCGGCCGTGATGTTTGCTGTTTATGATTAGAGTTTTCATTCAAGGTCGGTATTTTGAGTTGGCATGTCTTTATATTTTACTTCATCAATCAAAGAGAGATATTAATCTCTTTGTTTACATTTCTTTTCCAGTTTGCCTTTATTAGTTTTAATGATAATATAGTATTTTTTTTTTCAGTTTAGAATCAAAAAAGTCCGAATTGTAGATTTATTAAGGAATCCTCGTAGTTTTTAAGGATGTGGTCGTGTGTTGTGGCTTTATTGTTTATCAAACACTTGATCAATTCCGCAATACTAAAACGAGAACAATAAAAAAAACAGAGAGAACTTGGGGAGAGAGAGTGTGTCCCACGTCAACTAGTCAACCCTTTATCTTAAACACAAACACCTACACGAAACCAACATAAACGAAAACATTTATTCCTTTCATCTCAACATATTTCAATCGTTACATTTTTTTATTCATTCCCACTATCCTCCACATGTCAAAACCATTCCAGCCGATTAGTGATGTGATCAATACGTCACCCAAAAACAAATCCCAGTCTTTTAATGAAATATACGGAGAGCCAGAAAACTTTCTTGAAATAGAGGTGAAAAACCCATTAACTCACGGGTACGGACTGAACTTGTTCACTGATTACGAGATCGTTTGTCGAACCAACATCCCGGCATTTAAGAAAAGAGAAAGTCGAATTCGAAGAAGGTATAGTGACTTTGTTGCCTTTCGAAAGATTTTGGAACAAGAAACCACTAGAGTAATAATTCCACCATTACCAGGGAAAATATTCTTGAATCTGAATAAATTCAATGATTTGAATATTGAAAAAAGAAGACAAGGCTTAGAGAAATTTTTGATTGTTGTAAGTGGCCATCCGTTGCTCCAAACCGGATCGAAGTCGTTGATTGAATTTATCCAGAATGAAAAATGGGATCCAAAGCAAATAATCTATTGATGGAGTAGTGATGTCAGAGTAAGTACATTGGTGACCATTCCCAATTATGATATTTTGAATGTTTTTCATATATATATACCGTTTTCTGATGCATATTGATTATTTGATGTCTTTGTTTGTAATTTTCACTCGCCAGCAATGCTCTGTTTATTTGCCTCTTGTTGGTTTCGGCAATTGTTGAAGCGTTTGGTGTGATTACGATACAAACGGCACATGGTTTTAATAGGGGTGTATTTTTCATAGAAATAAGCATTGACAAACTTTTTCTTATGTAAACTACGTTAGTTTTGTATGTGGCCGGTTCTGGATAACGTAGTTAGGTGATGGCTTCGAGTAGTTTTTTGTCACGACTATATGTGCATATCTGTGGGCTTTGTTTGGTCTCCTCGATAAACCCCGAATCAAAACTATCAACACCAAGAATTCGACAAATTTTGACGACACAAAACTTACCAGCTTCAATTTTATATCTCTGTGTTAGTAAATTAATGTATTTCACTTTCTGAATTGTGTGGGGTTGGCTTGAACAGTAGAGTCTTTATGCAATTTAAATTGAAGATGGAATTAAGAACTGCTTTTAAATCCGAGAAGTGAAAACCAATACCAATGACCGAAAAATAAAGCGACAAGCTCCACACTTCAAAACAAGCCAAACACTTTTTTGGGCGAGTACACCTCGTCAAATAAGACACAAAATCTAACTGAAAACCTAATCGCATTTATCAAATGGTATTGGATATAGGATAATTCATAATTTAGCTTTTTGGATGATTAGATCATACGGTTGATGTCAACTTTAAGCTTTTATGTTAATCTGGTCGGATGATTTTTTTTTTTGCATTTGGGTAGTTTTTAATTTTTGGAAAATAATCAGCCGTGGTAAAAATATACCATACAATAGGTAAATGTTGTTAATGGCCAGAGCCAGATAACCAAGAAGTAATTAGGAAAATTCCTTTGCAATGTTGAACATAATTTCAGTTAAAGTAACACAAAAACTACACGATTAATTTATTTACTGTAGAATAACAAACACAGACAACACACATACACACGAAATCCACTATTCAATTGGGCACCATACACAAATTTTTCAAGCTAAGGAGTTTAAACCAACATCTTTCATCATCATTCATCGAGTGTGGAGAAGCTAATGAAAGAAATGTATGTTGTGCATGCAAAGTAAAAGGAACTACTCCCACACTCCAACTATTAAAAGCACGTTGAATTAAAAAGAGAAATACGCAGTGGAGTATAATACACCAAGTAAATAGTTCTGTTTTGTGACACAATCTGGAGCACCCCCACCGACTCCGCTGCTGCTGCTCCTCATCCATCTTATTCGCTGGGCGTTCAATTTTTTCATTCTCTCTGCTATCTCCTTCCCCCCTAATCTCCCATGTACATCGATCACTCTTGCAAGCTAATCTCCTATAATTATTCAGTTTTATAATAAAATATTTTCTTTCCAAAAAGGAAATGAAAAAACTATAAATACCCCTAGATATTCCTCTATTTTCATCACCAAATATTCATTCAATTGTTTTAAACTATCAATCAATTGTTCCTTTATAATCACGAATCAATTGATACTTACCCACTTTTTATTAAATCTAACTCAATTACACCATGTCTGTCCCAACTACTCAAAAAGCTGTTATTTTCGAAACCAACGGTGGTAAGTTGGAATACAAAGATATCCCAGTCCCAAAACCAAAAGCAAATGAATTGTTAATCAACGTCAAATACTCTGGTGTCTGTCACACTGATTTACACGCTTGGAAAGGTGACTGGCCATTGGCTACTAAATTGCCATTAGTTGGTGGTCACGAAGGTGCCGGTGTCGTTGTCGGTATGGGTGAAAACGTCAAAGGATGGAAAATCGGTGACTTTGCCGGTATCAAATGGTTGAACGGTTCTTGTATGAGTTGTGAATTCTGTCAACAAGGTGCTGAACCAAACTGTGGTGAAGCTGACTTGTCTGGTTACACTCACGATGGTTCATTCGAACAATACGCTACTGCTGATGCTGTTCAAGCCGCTAAAATTCCAGCTGGTACTGATTTAGCCAATGTCGCACCAATCTTATGTGCTGGTGTTACTGTTTACAAAGCCTTAAAGACTGCTGACTTAGCAGCTGGCCAATGGGTTGCTATCTCCGGTGCTGGTGGTGGTTTAGGTTCTTTGGCCGTTCAATACGCCAGAGCTATGGGTTTGAGAGTTGTTGCTATTGACGGTGGTGATGAAAAAGGTGAATTTGTTAAATCATTGGGTGCTGAAGCTTACGTTGATTTCACCAAAGATAAAGATATTGTTGAAGCTGTCAAGAAAGCTACTGATGGTGGTCCACACGGTGCTATCAATGTCTCTGTTTCTGAAAAAGCCATTGACCAATCTGTTGAATATGTTAGACCATTAGGTAAAGTTGTTTTGGTTGGTTTACCAGCTCACGCTAAAGTCACTGCTCCAGTTTTCGATGCTGTTGTCAAATCCATTGAAATCAAAGGTTCTTACGTTGGTAACAGAAAAGATACTGCTGAAGCTATTGACTTCTTCTCCAGAGGTTTAATCAAATGTCCAATCAAGATTGTCGGTTTATCTGACTTGCCAGAAGTCTTCAAATTGATGGAAGAAGGTAAAATCTTGGGTAGATACGTCTTGGACACCAGTAAATAAGCAAATAGCTAAATTATATACGAATTAATGTTATGATTAAGTGTTTACGTGAGTGCGATATTTTTATTACTATCTTATACAGTTGTATATACTCTATAAAATGAGTTGTCTATTAATTAACGATGAATGCTTTCTGGGTTTACCTCTCCAACGACTCTAGTTTACTTCTCAATACATTCAATTGTATTTGATTTGTCAATACTTCATCATTAATCAATTCTATAGTTTTGTTTTTCTCGTTTATTTCCAAATTTAATGCATCAATTTTATTATTCAATTTGTCGTTGATTTTGGTTAATGATTTTATGGTTTGATCTCTGGCATTGATTGTTTGTGTTAGTTTTTCATTATTGATAATTAAATTATTTAAGTTAGTTATCAACTCGGTGTTTTCAAGTTTTAAGTTTTCAATTTCTTTAGAGTTTATAAGATTTGTCAAAGTTTCTGAATTGCTTGATTGGTCCTGTAGAAGCGTATTTGTTGTTGTGGATAATTGATTCAATTTTTGAGACAATTGCTGGAAGGCGTTGAAATATCTAGCATCAATCTCATGGTTTTTTTCCCGAGAGTCTCGTAGATTCAATTGTTTTAATATATCTTGGGACCACTCTTGATTTGAACTCATGGAAATTAAACTGGGTGTTGTGTTGTGGTGTAATGATTGTACCCCCTTTGCTTATAATTGTGTGGTTGAGATAATTCAAATTTACTACAGAGACAGAAAAATAATTTTTTTGATTTTAAACTTATCTTTAATTGATTACAGACTAACAAAAGAATTAACAACAACAATAAAATAATCTACTAGAGATAGTTTTCTTTTTCCTATATCAGAAATACTAGTCAATATTAGAATCATCATAAGGAGGGCGACTAGGATTTGATTCTTGATTATGACATCCCCAGAAGCCGAATCAACAGATCCTTCCAAAAGCAACAATGATAACAATAGAGAAATAGTGCTACGATCGCATTCTGATAGCACAATTAACCCAAATCCTACACTCCAAACACCAACAACAACAAAGTCGTCTTTATGGAATATTCTTTTTTTGGAATAGTCTGACTACACATATAGAAGAACGAACTGAATTGTCAATTGAACAAGCATCAGCTGAGACACCACAACTACAGCCACCAGAATCACAACCAGAGCAAGTAGCAAACGAGTCGCCACAAGAATTGGAAATTACTAATAATCAACAGCAACTGGATGGCACGACGACATGGTGGAATTTCTCTTCATATAGCATGATATCATATTTCAAGACAACACAAAATACACCTGATGAAGAAACACCGTTGTTGATGCCACCTTCCACATCCCAAACCACAAGTACCAAAGAAGACTCAGATCAAACGGTTACTCAAACTTCGTCGTGGTGGAATTGGGTATTCGGATCGACCACACCTGCAGATAATAGTGAAGACGATGAAGATGAATCACATACTTCTAATCTAGAATTATACAAACGTGCTAAACAAGCCATAGAAACATCGAAAGAAGAAATACATTATGTGTTTAAGAAATCAATCAGTCTGGATACTGATATTAGCAATAAAGTTGGATTGAGTGTATATGGCACATTAACGGAAGAAACACCAGTTGAATATAATTGCTCCAAACGGAAAAATCCATTATCACCTAATGAAATATTGGAAAATTTAACAACCACCAAGGAATTTAATAATTCCAACAACAAGAATATAGGGGTATCGCTGAATCTGACAATTATTCCATGTTTTGACGACAATTATAGAGACATTACCACAATGACGAAATTAAGAATTTTGTTGAAAACATATATCGTGTGTGATGGACTAACCGATACCATAAACGTTCCCAGTGAAAATCATCTATATAAACAAACTCCAAAACATGTTCTGTATTTGAAAAGGAAAAAGATCAAAAAGATAACCATTATTGGAGTGCATTCATTTTTACCCAATAAATTAGTACGATCATTGATGGGGAATCGATCTAGTGGTAATTCCAATACATTTGTGGAAACAGCAACTCAATCAGTTTTATCATGGTTAAAGGAAAATGACAATGAATTCGACTTGAATGATTATGACATAGAAACTCTATCAGTGGAAGGACAGGGGAAAGTGAATGAACGAGTTGAAAAATCGTATCAATTGATCACTAAAAATTGGATCCAAACTCTAGAATCAAGTCAGTTTATATTTTTTGTCAGTCATGGGATTGGTTCAATTATTGCCATTAATTTATTGTCAAAACTATTGACTGAGCATGATAGTGGGATTACTAGCAGAAACAAGTATCTTGGGATGCTATGTATGAATGGAGGGTTTTTAGGTCCCTTTAAAGGATTAAACTCAAGATTAATCATAAGAGCATTCACGTCAATTGAAAATGAAATAATTAATGAGCTATTCCAGTATCAAAATACTAAAAGTAAGTTATCCATACAACTTAATAATGCAATGGATAATTTGATTGAAAATAATGTTAAAATTGTTTTCAGTGGGGTGATTAACGATCCATTTATTCCCTTGTATTCGTCGTTGGCAATACAATTTAGCCACCCTAACATAACAAGAAATATTTATTATAATGACAACAATAATAATATTTACAATATAAGCAATTGTGAAGTGATTCCATTCGTTTCTCAATTGTTGAAGATTATTTGTTTGATGAAGAATTTAGGTTATGATCAAGATTATGATTTGGTTAGAGATTTAAGTGATAAATTCGAATCCTTGACGAGTACAGCAATGGGATATAGTATTAGTGGAGCTTCAACTAATACGACAACAGCTTTTACTGGTTTTGAAAATTCTACTGAAACAACAAATAATACTACAACGAAGTACAACAGTACCATATTCAATGATGACAAGCTTTACTTAGAAGCAATCAGGTTTTCATTAGAAACAACTAATCTAATCGGTAAACAACGAGAATTGGTAATTACAGATTATAACACGATGGAGAGTATACCTAGTGATGGCGATTTTAACTTCTATAACATGTTGCCATGGAATATGAGAAGCTTATTGCACGACTTTATTCAAATCAAACATGTCAAGAGCTATCAGTTAATTGAACAATTAATCAATCAGTTCAACAATGAGTGGGATCCTAGTAGTAAAACCTGGAAGGATATCAAATATTGTTTAGGCGGTCTAGAAGATTTTCATGTTGATGAATTGATCTAATAGTATAACACTAACACATAATGTGTTGTCATCATGTAAAATAATAATATTTAAAAAATAAAGGGAGTTCAAATAAAGGGGATGATGATTTTGAATTTGGTGCAGATTTGGTGGAGAAAGTTTACCGATACTAAAAAACAAAGGGCTACAAAATGGGAAAGTATTAACGGAAATTGCCGAAGAAACAAAACAATTTGATAACAATTGAAAAGTCACAAAAATGAACAAGATATACCAAGAATATTTTTTATAGTCTAATAATTAATTAATGTGAATGCCTATCCATGAATACTGTGGATAAGGGTTTTTTTTATAGAGAATTATAAAATGTAGATTCTGATTATCTAGTTGAAGAGAAAATCTATAGTAGATTTGAAAAAGCGAAGAACATGGGGTGCATTTTTTAGGCACCATAGTTGTTGATGTTATTTCAACAATACAACTCTGGAGCAGCAATGAAATACCCGATTGTTTGAAAATAGAACAAACAATTAAGCAATACACAGCATCATTGTTTTTTCTTAATGCAGAGCAGGATCTAGTAATAGTAAGAGTTAGCCAATTATTAGATCCTACAGAAAATGGAACGATGAGGTTGACTAATGGAAATATGGCAAGCGGTGAAATGGTTCAGGAAAAAGATAAAATTAAACGCCTGAACTAAAAAGCTAGAATGAAAAGAGAGTTTTTTCAAAAAAAAACCTCCTGAAACTTAGTAATTGTGTAGTTAGTAACTGTAAGAATTTAGTGATAAGTAGCGAATTTGGAAACGATCAGAAGTGATACATCACTTTACAGTTATATTCGCGTATATGTAAATAAAAAACCGATGACTAATGTGTGACGACCCTAAGTCATGAACGATTCTTTAGAGTAAATCATATGTTTTCAAAAACTAAATATGAAAATGTTAGAAAAAGAAACAAGGGTGAAGCAGAATAGGTAAAAACATGTCTTCAACCATAATGAAAAACTATGCAATTCCTGTGCATTTGAGATTTAAGCGATATGTTGTTACACATGTAATATGCACAACTAGGTAAAGAGATAAGTGTGTTTTATGCTATATGATGCTGGAAATGTAGTTTTTCACCACACATCAAATGCTTGTAACGAAATGGCCATCTCAAGCGTTCATCGAGAGAGAAATTGAAGAAACTAAAACCAGCCTGTTTCTAATGTTACTATAATTAAGCTATACAGGTTCTATAGCAATGAAAATTGGTATCGCCTACACCTAACACAAGAATCATATGATTATTTGTTTTCTTATTGTGAGAGTGGAATGTGTTTAATGTGTGTGAAAACCATTGCAAAAGCAACCAGTAATTCAGGAACATATCATTATTTGCTTCCACAGCTCTTGAAAACGAGTGGCAACATTGTTCAGTGTCTTTGTACAGGTAATGATGTCGAGAGCCAAAGTATAGGTGTGGCTGTTGGAACTAATTTTGAGCCAATATTCTTGTCAAAAAATGGTAAAAATAGTCAACCTTAACAAAAGAAAAAACAAAGAGTTATTGATAAGTCATATAGTACAATCAATATCTATTTTATGCTTTTGAAAGAATGGTTCAAACCGTGACAATAACCGAGATAACCTCCCAGATGTTGTAGTTTTACAGTTTCTTGTCAAATAAGTAACTAACATTGCCATATAAAAAACAACCCATGTTTCTAAAAAAGATTAATTACGTCATAGATAAAAAATAAGTGCTTAGTTATCAAGTTTCACCCCCTAAACATTTGCAAATACGCTATCAAGTATCAATACTCAACAGTCTGAAACAGTTTGACACTAGATAGCAACAATAGAGCTGATTGGTACAAGGGAGGGGGTGTGGCCGCGTTGACAATACAGTTCAATAACCTAGGTACCGTGCGAAGATAATACAGCAAACATAAAAGATATGTGTTATAAGAGAGGGTGCAAACAGACGTAGCAACAATAACACTAGCTCGGTGTTAAGACAATGCGATGGAGAGGGCTTAGGTTCTGGTAGATCTCTCTGCCTTGAGGTGTTCATATACTTGTAGTTATACTTTTCTACCTTCTCAAAAAATACAACACTACTCCAAACTCAAAAGCTTTGTCTTACTCATTAATGGGGTTGACGGTCAAACATACCAAACTCAAAACATATAGATTGAGTTTTGCTGAACCCAGGTTGACCTTTATAAGCATGTAAAAATAGGTTTCTTTAGGGGGCTATGTCTATGAATAAACTGCTAACCCTACAACAAGTACCTCATCTGTTTCATAGTCGTGGATAGATGTGCCTAGAACAGAAAATATAAGCGATAATCACCCCCCGCCCCCAAAGGACAACTTCGAAAGATTTGCGTAGACTGTACCAATGGTTTTCCTAAAACCATTTTAGTTTCAACAATAATATATTGTGCATATGTATCAGCCATCCAGTAAGAGACTAAATACCAAAAGGCGTCATATATTTTTTGCTTGCAAATCTCTTATCACAATATACATTTATTTGCGTAGTTTGAATTTCCGAATATGGCTGTATTTTTTTTTTTGATTTCCTTAACTGAAGTATTATTATTATATTTTTTGTTAATTCCGGTGGTGATCTTACATTCAATGATAATCGTCAAAACATCAGATTTAACAAGTCTGGATCCAGGTTTTTTTTTCTTCAAATTTACAATGATTACGACTATTTATTATTTGACCTTAACGGGTTTGGCCGATCATAGTGTCCATCAATTAAAAACACTGAAATTGGCTTATATAATTCGAATAAAGAAGATCCAAGATAATGATGATTCAAATTGTTAGAATTGGCCAATTTTCCGAGCCAAGAAGCAGCAGTGAAAAAGAAAACAGTGTTGCCATTTTTCCATATAAACACACACTACAAATTATGACAACAGCCATTATATTCTATATTTGCTCGTCTAATATCTCCAATGCATATGAAGTTGGTCCTTATTATCAAACATGGAAACTTGTCAATAACTAAAAGAGTCAACTGCCTTTTGTGCCCGCCCTGATAATAGATTTTTGCCTTTACAATTGCGCCAACAAGTACAACTTAAACAGGACATAAACAAAATGGGTAATACAACTGAAACATATAACCTCAAAGTGGGATAATCCAAGTCATTTTAGCCGCTATAAAAGTTTTAAAACACAACAACACTCAGAATTCAAATCCTGTTTTAGTTTGGTTCTAATTGGGTGTGTGGCAATTTGTGGTCAAACTTCAAGTTAGTAGGCAATTTACTAAGGACTAATTGTACCCAATAAGAAAACCACACAAAAGTGTTTTGTGCGAGATATTTTACGAACCAAAACATAAAGCAGAAAACGAGTCGAGAACTTTAGCCAATCAAAGGCATCGTTGTTGAAAGAAAAGGATAGTTTATCATCAAATAGACTTTATTTGCCTTTCTCTTGTTCGATTATAAGAGAATTTTATCATGTTCAACAGAACGTTATCAGTAGTTGACAATTGAAAAATGCCGTTGCAACCAATAAGGTCATGACGCTATTTAAAGTTTAGATTGCTTTCGGAAGAACAAAAAAAAAAACTTGATTGTGTGATAAGCTGCAGGTTATAGTTTCCACATAATAACAAAGATGGAAACTCGGTGATACCAGATTGCTTATTGTTTATTACACCCGTATTTAAGATCCCGGGTAAATTTAACGTTGGACTTTTAGTTTCAATAGTCTTTTTTAAAAAAAGAATGAGACTCTTTACTTGTTGTATAAGAC
>OKCY01000125.1_pt1 | contig 11635 bp, 8 predicted proteins | sample 1613071 | NCBI WGS metagenome assembly OKCY01 (sample SAMN04436834, study PRJEB24849) | human gut metagenome | biome: human gut; feature: NICU; material: stool | host: Homo sapiens | place: USA: Saint Louis, MO | collected 2011-07-12 | reverse complement strand
GAGAGAGAGAAAGGGAAAAAAAAAAGGGAATCCTTCCAAATTAATATACAATTACGTTGATCAATGAAGGGCGGTGATGCTGCAATGAGATCTTTTATAATTTTTTTTTGCTTCTTCTGGATTGGGTGCTTTCTACGATTGAGAAGAATTTTTTTCTCCTACTTCTTCAGCATTAATTTCTTTTTTTTTTCTTTTGCCTGTTCTTCACTTTAATAACCAACAACAACAACTAAGGAGAATCAAAATAGAAAAAGAAAACAATCAATATAACCTTGTTAGTATTGTTCTTTGCTTTTTCTTTGCACTCCCCTCACACCCTTCTTTTTTGTTATTTTCTTTTACCGAGGATGAAAAAAGCAAAAAAACATTCTATTCAATGTTACAAAAAATGTAAAGAGCCACTTCTTTTAAGTTGTTGGTGAAGCCCAACATATATTATGCTATTATTGGTAGCAATGTAACCTTGGAATCTCTTTCACAAAAAAAAAACATCAAAATTAGGTGGAAACTTTAAACACGAAAACAAGGTTTAAAGGAAGATTCTATACAGCTAAGATGTCATTCACTTTGTGTATAGTTTTTTCCTTCCTTCATTTTAGACTTTCAAATATAAGTTTGTTTTCTTGCCCTATTTTTCTTCTTCTGGTAAAAATTTGGGGGATAGTACTGTTGTTCTTGTTGCTGCTGTTGTTTGCACTTGACAATTTGAAGTTCCAGTGACTGAGACAAATACTGTAATGATTCTTCAAAAGATAAATCGTCAAGGGTTTCGGAAATATTTTGTGTGGAGCACTCAACTACAGTTGTTGGGGAACTCTCTTCCTTTAGTTGCAATGGTGTCATATCATTAGTACTTTCAATTATGCTATTGGACTGAGAATAAATAGATCTACTTGGATGCAAACTTGGCTTAAACAGAGAGGAAACCAATGACGGACGGCCACGGCCACCACTTTTTAACTTGCAAGTGGTACCAGATTTTGAATTTGGCTTCGTTACCTGTAGTGACGATGACGATGACGATGATGATCCCACAATGCGCCTGCCAGAACTACCTGCTTTAAATTTTTGCAAGTTACTCAATACAAAATCAGCTCGTTGAACTAAATAATTCGGGAAATAAACAGAATCTAGTTTCTTATTATATGCAAAAAACGACGGGGTTGTGCACATTCTGGGAACAAAGGAAACAAAATATTCGGAATGTTTCTGTAGTTGTTTACCATCATTGGCGATAATACCTTCTACCGTTGGGATAAAGCTTCCACTTCCGGAAATAAAATCTACAGAATTGGGACCGAACATTGCTTTATTTGTGACAACAAGTATTTTGTCACTAAACATTTTGTTGAAAACATGCACAACTGATCCAGTATGAACCAAATGTATCAATTCTAGCGACTTTTCAAATGATGGAAATTCATTCATCATAAAAAAGTGCCATAATAATCTTATACTCATTAAGACGCTCAAATCGTTGTCAAATTTATTTTTCAATAAACATTTGAAGCAAGTGATGGAATTTTTGAATGGCTTATTATAGCCATAGGCAACTGAATAAATACTAATGTTACACTTTCGACAATTGGTAACCTCAAATGTGTTTGTCTTTTGCTCCTGACTTTGCACCTCTGTCATATTTGGATCGTCTAAATATTCATCCAAATCAATGTTACATGATGGAACAGCTTCAAATTGGTCAATTTGTTTGTCAACCAAGTCAAATGGATCAATACTATGGCAGTTGTCCATTTTACAGGTTTCAACCAAAATATTTATTTTGACACAGTTGTTGTAAGCATTCATTTGACCAATTTCTAACCCAATATATCCTTGATTAACAGTTATTGAACTGGGTTTTGCATAAGTAGCATCTTGAAAATATGGTGGTTGATACCGAACTGGACAGGACTCGTTGAATAACAACCTTATTGCAAAATATTTTTCGTCTGGTAGTCTGTCAAACGTTTGCGTTAGCAAAATCAATCTTTTGACAATTCCCTGAATACTTTGGATTATAGTAGTTTTAGTTGCTCTGAACGATGTTTCATCATTTATTGAGACTTCTTGCCTCAGGTAGTTGATTGTAAACAAATAACTTTCACAAATCAACTGCGGATGCTCTTTTGATAAGAATATTTCAAACAGTACACCTTTTAGGTATTCCAACTTGATAGCGTCATTGATACCTTTCTCAATATAGTTGATGAACATATTTATTTCAGCATTATCGTTTCCCTGTAATTTTTTGGTCAAAATAAAATTGGAATCTGATGTTGGCTCTGTTGTATCATAGTACTTGTAATCGGAATAGTGATTTTCTGGAAAAAGATCTCTCAAGTAACTAATACAGTATAACGAAACTGCAATCAACTCTTGAATCAGCTTGTGTGATTCACGCGTAAGCTCTGCTTGCCCTACCATCATGCCTAGTTTAGCAAAGAAAAATATATGATTTGCATCTTGTATTTTTTTTTACATTTGAAAATCTTGGTTGTAAAAATGAAATACTGCAATTCAAGATGTAAACAATTGGTTGCAAAAAAATACACCAGCAAAGGAGGTCCTAAAAAAAATTCTACTAAAAAAATGCTATCTATACTTAATCTAATCTATAATCCACATCTACTCTAACAAAGAAAAGTCTTTTCCTTCTGCTCTTAAACGTTTAACATGCTCAACCACATTCTTTAATCGTGCGTTTTTCTCAGCTTTAGTTTCACTTCTCTTTTTAATCAAAGATTCATCCCAAATAGGTGCCACTAGCCCAGGGGTATGCAAACCTTGTTCATCAATAAGAGTCTGTAACATTTGACAATATGCAACATCCTGTGGATACTTATAATTATGGAATTTCCCTCCTCGACCCTTTTCTTTCAATTCTAGTTGATAATCTCTCTCCATTTCTTCGGTCGGTGGCAATTTGTATCTTCCACTATAAACTCTTGCAATTAATGCAGCTTGAGACTCGGATATTGGCATTGGAATAACATCACGTAATAGGGCTAAAAATGTGAGGGATGGATCGTAAATATTGAAAATTTGCTTATACAAGTCGTACACTTGAAATCCATCTGTAATATTTCGTTCTTGTTTCAAAAATGGGAGAGCATACAAATATCCCGTGCAAAATATCACGTAATCAATATCACTAACCACTTCTCTATCTGTTGTTCGCACTGAACGAGTTTCGTAATTGTATTCTTCAATGAGTCCAATATACTTGCAAAACCCATCTTCAAAATGTGGGGATTCTTGATCTCTTATGGAAACAAATACATCTTTGGCACAAACACTTAATTGAATAGAAATATCTACTCCACTTGCCGAATTTCCAACCACCAAAACACGTTTGTCTCTAAATTTGGCTGGTGACTCGTAATATTTGGAGTGAGTGATTGTACCTGGGTAATTTTTATTCCAAGATGATAATCCAGGCACATCAGGGATATATGGGTTACTAAAATGTCCATTGGCAATAATTACTGCATCATATCTCAACTTGGCACGAGTTTTCTTGATTACATCTTCAATTTCTATATGCCAAATCTCATTGACCTTTTCCAATGACACCACATTAGAGTTTATACTAATATTGACTGTATCTTTGGGGATCAGTTTGATATAATCGTCAATGTATTCTAAAACTTGTGATCTAGTGGGGTATTTCTTAGAATTGGCAGGGAATGCCACACCAGAATACTCCATAATTTGGTGCACAATATTGGTTTCCATGTATTCATAGATTGCTGAAAAGTATTCGTCAGCGGGTGTTGCATTGTCGGAAACAATCTCTTCTTGTGAAGGAGAAAGGCTGGGAATTTCAGGTTTAACTAATGACTTGTCTCCGTGGTGATACCACAATCCACCTAATCGATCTCTTCTTTCGAAAAGGTCAATACATGAAAAGTTAACAGGTTCTAAACTTAATGCTTTAACAGCAGCTAGTCCAGTAGGTCCACCCCCTATCACTGCTATACGTTTATAGCGTGGTTCATCAATTTGTTCTTTTGTCATTGTTCACATTCAAATCTAATGAAAGGAAAATAAAAAACAGTTGGCCATGGGTAAGATCAATGAACGAATGGCGCGACTGAAAATAGAGTTTACAGAACCGAAAATTTAAAATCACCCAGTTGAATACTGAATTCTCACCAAACATAAATCTCCAGAAATTTTATTTCTCAACACGGGGTTTTTAGAATTAGTCATACGGTGTTCCCTACAACCTTTGCTCAGCACCAAACACACACATGAGACCAACAGACTCTATCGTTTCCAAGTTCAGAGTGCAAAAACCTACATCAAACCTTGCTGACAATCCGGCTGTTCTAAAACACCCAGAGGATATGCCAAAATTAACAAGTTGTCTAAGGTGTAGGAAATTAAAGAAAAAATGTGACAAGAGTACCCCACATTGCTTGAATTGTGAAAATGCAAATGAAGAGTGTACCTATGTGAAACGGAAACCAAGGCAAAGTAAGAACGGTAAGACAACGACCCTGGAATCTTCTCTAGATCCTCCTTCACCAATGGTGAATGAAACTTTTACAGGTTTTTCGTATCTTAACCAATCCCAACCTAATGATTTGTTTAGACATATACCGTCAGCTACCACCAACACAAGCACAACTACATCTACCGTAGCAGCAGCAGTACCACCAACTACAAATACAAGCGAATCTGTATCATCATCTCGATCTCACACACCACCGATATTAAATTCAATCGATGCTAGAGCTCCCAATTTCCATTCGTACCCGAAACAAATTTCTAAAGTGCTAATTAGTGCTGTGGGTATTAAGACCAATTCAAATGTGAGTATCATTCCACCAATAGTAGATAAAGATTTGTTAACATCAATAATCGGTCTGTTTATGCAACACAATTATCGAATTTGTCCAGTGATACACAAGAAAGAATTTTTGGAGAATTTTCAAAAATTATTTAAAGAAGATGGAATTGTAGATTTAGATTCTCATCATGATCCCTATGAATTGTACATGGTTTTGGCAGTTGGAAGTACTGGTTTAGAACGTACAGGAATTATTAGCAGAGACAAAAAATTATCTGAATACTTTGTATCGATGGCCCTATCGCATGTTCATAATAATTTATCTACCAATAGTCTAACTAATGTGAGAAATTTGACATTGCTTGCACTATACTCATTTTTTAACCCAGCAGAATATACATCTTGGGAAATCATGGGTAAGTTGACAAGACTAGCTATTCATTTAGGAATGAATCACAAGATTCTGGATCAAGATGCAAGAAACTTGTCTTCCAAAGAAATTGAAATGAGATCAAGATTATTCTGGTCAGTCTATAATATAGATCGTTTGAGTTCTGTTTCACTTGGAAGACCAGTGGCACTTCAAGATGATGATATAAATGTCCCCTTCCCACAAGTTTTAGAAGAAGATGAGACAGAGGATATTGCTGTAAACCGGTTAGTGATCAATTTGCGTAGATTGGAAGGTAAAATCTTGAGAAGAGTCCATTCTGTCAACATTTACAAGAATTTTATTAACAAAGATAAACTGCAAGAAGAAGTTTGTCAGGAAATATTATCAGATTTACGTAAAGAGATTGAAGATTGGTATTACCAGGTCAAATCTGTTGATAATGCCAACACATCCGTCAGACAGTCAGTTTCTTTCCATTTACTGGTTCCTTGGTATACTGCAAGATATAACCACTTGTTAATCCTTTTGTATCGTCCTTCTTATTTAAATCCAAGACCATCACAAGACCTTCTTGATATTCTTGGCAAGTCATGTTTAGAGACATTGTCATATACTTATAAATTGTTCAAGGCCAAACTCTTACCGTTAAATTGGACCACTTTGTATCGTTTTTTGATGGTATGCACCACAATCCTTTATTGTTTGTGTAAATGGGCCATAGATCTCATGGAGTCGAAAACAGAAATTTGTTACTGTATTGAAATTTTCCAAGCATTTGGAAGTGACTGGATAGTTGCAAAGAAATGTGCTGAGGTGTTTAGAAAAATTGAAAACAAATTGCTAGAAATTACTTTATCAGATGGTCATGTTAGCGACATGGACAATTTGTCCAAAGAACTATTAGGTGCAAGCTCATCATATCATGAGATATTGAATGTTCATTCAGTTGATCTTTGTATCGATACTGATTTCATGTACAATTTTTGATTCCTTGTTATTTAGTATGTACTGTCCAATTTATTTATTTATTTTATTGTAGTATCCACAAATAGAATTGCAAACGCCTTGATTGTGTGCCTTATATATTCTTACTCTTGAAATGGTGCAACATGTGGAGAAGCGGAACAACTACCCTAAAAATTATGTAATCAAGTCTATCATTTCCTAAACCCGTTTTTCGCAGAACCTTCAGTTGTTAAAACGAAAGTTGGACTTTATAATTTTAATAGTTCTAATCATTTAATGATACATTTAAAAGCTAACATGTCATTTTGTTGTAATTCCGTCAGAATACCCAAGCTTGGATGTTTAACATCACTGTTGAACAAGCCATGTAACACATCCCTTGAAAAGAATTAAAGTTATCGAACAATAAATCCTCACACTAACCATTTTTTTAGCACTTTTGCCACTCCTGCACCCTGCATCAACCAAACCAACGCATCATCAGAAGTTTTATCACACATCTAAGTCTACTTTTTTTTTATTGTTAGTTTATCTTTCATCTTCTTTTTGAATAATATAATACAGAATATGTCTGAATCTCAAACTGAAATTGCTGCTAGTACACCTTTGGTTTCTTCAATTGAGGACATTCCAGCAGAGCTAGTAGAACGAATCAAGGCTCGTATATTGGCCGAAGTCACTACTGAATTAAGAGATTCCAACAACGAAACAGAATCAAATTTTTCTGCAAGCGAAAGTGATGAAGCTATAAAGGAAAGCAATGAACATAATTATTTGGAGTTGATCAATGAATCAGAAAGAATAGAGAACCAGGACTCCGACTTGTCGCCTTCGAGCATGGGTTACCATACCATTACCCCTAGTTTCATTGACGTCAATAATCCTGCTGATTATGAAGTAGTTGAAGATTTCGATAGTTTTGCTATTTGGTCAGAGCATCAAAACCGGAAATTGTTGTCATTGTTCAATGACCTCCCCGTGTATGAACCAGATAATGGTGAAATTGTGGTTGAATGGATTTCAGCTTTCAATCGGTTTTTTGAATCGTACAGTGGTATCAAAAAATCTGTTTTGGGCAGAGAAACGTTCAATTTTGAATCCGAGAAAGTCAAGGATATTCCAAGCACAGGTTATTGGTTGAAAAAGTGTATCGACTCCCTTGATGAAAGAATTGTAAGATTTCTTCAGTCCAAAAAAGTGTCTGAGTATCCTATATGTAATCTGGAGAACGACATCCGATTGTCTAAAATATGGAACTGGCTTCATCATACTAGAGTCAATTTCAGCAGAGTATTTACTTCAAGATTAAGTACCATTGCTGGTTTTATCTATGGTCCAGGATACAAGAATAGGTTCAATGACGAGAACAGAAAGTTTATGACGCATTCTTTTGACCCAATTAACAAGTTTCTCATTAAACTTGATCATGTGACCATAGGTATGAAGTATTATTTTGCGGTAAAAGAGTCTGTTGGTGATGTATTATGTCTGGTACTTAACAAACACTTTCAAATTTGGTTAGCAAATGATTATCTTGGTACTCCATCTCTTGACGAAATCCTTCAAGAGTTCAGAGAGCATCCTTCCTATGAACCCAAATTGATTTCTCAAAGAGAGGCAGTTAATTCAGTTTTCGCTATTGTCAAAAGTGATAGAAGCAAGAAACAGATCAGAGCCGGTCGATTAAGGACCGTCAATTCTAGTGGTACACAATTAGGATCTCACCATATTAGTTTGGGGGCTACTTTGTCACGTAGAAGATATGCTGGTAAGAGTTTAAGAAGCTCAAGATGGAATAGAAGAGGCAGAATTTGATCGTTAATTCACATCAAGTCTATATGGAAAGCTACTCTTTTCTAGTACCAAATAGGGTTCTAAATAGTATATTATTTCCTTATTGTAAGCTTTCAAAAGTTAAATGTGAACAAAAATGTAGCTGCAATACTTTATGAATATAATTTTCATTACGATTTAAGATACAAAATTACATAAATTATTGACGTCCATTAGTCCTTTTTGTTTCTACTCCTCTTTAACATTAGATGACACTGTAGGTTCAGAACCGCTACTACTTCTTGTACTTGGATATATAGAAGTTTGATGAAGACTGGCTACACTTGCATTGGTCGAGTCCAAAAGAGTGTAATGTTCATCATCGTTGTTTAACAAACTTTTGGTTGGATTCTGTTGGTTAAGGAGTTTCTGCTGTTGTTGTTGTTGTTGTTGCTGCATCATACCTGCTATGATATGACTTGAATAAGCTGTGGGATCATGACGGCGAAATCTTCTTCCTTCTATCCCATCTTTTGTTGCCGTTGTAGAAAGACAACTAGTTGTGGAGTTTCGTGAAAGTGGTCTTGAGAATGGATCTGTATAGTCCAGTGGCAGTGGAGCTGCAATGATATCATCGTCTCCTTCAGTATCTAATGATTCTGCATCGATTAAATCGTTCTGGTATTCCGACTCTGTGGAAACAAGTGACGAATTGGTTCCGTTGTAGTTGTTACTATCAAATCTAGATGTAGGCTTAGTTAATGTGCTATTCTCTAGGCTTTTTAAGTTCTTTGACGTTACACGGTGTTGGCTCTGTGAAGAGGAAACATCTTCTAGTTGAACTCTTGGTAGATTTTGATTATTGGTAGATGATGTAGACTGGGAAATACTCGAAACATCAGCACTGCTATTGTTGTTACTATCGAGGTTATACAATTCGTCAGGTGAGTCGAGATTTACCTTCCCACTATAAATAGATCGAACACTGGCTGCGGGATGTGACATATTTATGAACAGAATGTAATAATGAGTAGTTGATATCTTATTTTTAACGAAATTCAGGAAAAAAGAGTTTGAAATGTTTAAAAAATTTGAACTAGAAATCATAAACTGATTCTGTTTCATAGAAAAAGCAAAAGTATTATGTAACAATTTTCAGCAAAGAGTTTGCACAATTGCCATTTTTTTCCCCAGTTAAAGTTAACATAGACAAAAAGATCAAACGTTTTTTTGTCTCTTAAAGATTGTAATAATAATACTAGTAATTGCAATTATATAGATAGAGTACTAACAATAATAATAATAAGTATGGTAGCAGTAGAAAGGGGGGAGAGCATTGTAAATTGCACAAAACTAAAACTTATCATCACGCACTTTTCATTTCCTTCTTTCTTTCTTTCTCCTCCCACCATTGCTTTTCATCTTTGTTAGCTTGTTCATTTTTTTATTTGCATAGTCAAGCATTATCGCAAACTATTTGTTTTTACTTCTTATAATAATATTCTTCTCATTTGTTTCTCTTCTCAGGTGTTATATGGTTGTGCAGAAAAGATCTATCTGAACATAAGACTTTTTATTGCACGTACTGACTAGCTTTTACGAAAAACAGTGGCAAGTCCAGTTGATAGATAAGCTGCTTATCACCGGTATTATTCTCTTAGAAGTAAGGGCTTGCCATGGCAGATATAAATAATAATTTATGAGATTTCGAGTTAAACTACATTGGTATTAGCACGGCTTGGTGAATCGTGCTAAGATAGATAATTCGTTCTGGAAGGGGGCTATTTCTGCTCCTATCTCATCGAAAAATAGTCTAAAAAAAATCCAAATACAGAACAAAAGAAAAACTCAGTTTTACCACCTAATAGATACAAAATTGTCTGCACAATCAAATCCAGGAGGTCAGATTACCCTATGATCTAGTTATTTAAGGCAAGCCAGTTGATTTAATAGGTGTTATCTAATTTTTTGTTTTTGAAAAACTTCTCATTCAAGAGATCTTCTTAAGTATGTAATCCGCGCTTTTCTTATATGCAGGTAGGAGCAGTGTCACACAGCCTAGTAAATAAGCCTAAGTGTACATCGCACTAACCAATGTAATTGAAATAACATCGTGTTGTTCATCATTTTCCTTATCTCAAGAATACACTCTATTGCTCAGATATGAGCTACTTCAACCTTTAGTTGATTTGTCACTTTTGATTCCCTGATTTCTCTTGTAAAACCTCTTTAAGTTAACTCTACTTTCTTTCCATTAATTAAGCCTATATAACAAGTATATAATATAAAGTAGAAGTGCGACTCTCTCTCCTATTTATACTGTAAATCTCCCAAGAAATGCGGGATTAAGTTAGATATGCAATTATCTTTCCGCATTTCACTTGTGACGAATATATTTTAGTAGTTCGATGTGTCCAAACCAATATGTCGTAAATGATATAGGTTAAGCTCTAGTGTCTATATTATTTAACTGGCACATTCAGTCTGTCTGAGCGACATTCCTTGTATGTTGATCTGACTGTGTGACAAGCAGAAATAGCCCCCTTCCAATGGTTTTATGAATCTTTGATGAAACAACAAACTTACTAGCTCTGGGTCTAAGTATGCCGTATGCAATAACAGAAATTTCCTGGTCAATATTAGTTGATCTGTTGAGCTTGGGCTTGTTATCAATACCATGAACTACTAGCCCCTCTTGTAAATCTCTTCTTTCAACGGACTTATTGATGGATTTCCTGCTCGGGGCTCCATTTAAGACAAGCAAAAGTTGGTTATTTGTACTAGAAAAAAGCTACAATAGCAATAAATAATCAAACCACTATGGGGTCATTGGAAGTTCCATAAAAGACAAGCTTTGAATATATGTAAACCAAAAATATATATGTATTCGTTTTGATTATTTGAGACAATGCTAGAATTATACAATGATGTAAACATTAAATCTCCTTCCTATACAACTGATTGCACTTCAAAAAATCTTCTCAAATAATAGATTTGGAAAATAGAGTTGGCAGCAACAACAAAGATCTGGAAAACTGACCACCATTTGACTCTGGAGTTAGTAGATTCAGCAGTATTTCTGTGAGTTCTTTCTCTGATAACAAGGTATCCTTGTTCGGCTCTGACATCATCGGTCAATTGGCTTAATTTTTGGATAGCATAGTCCAAAGTTCCCAGTTTTGGATCGTTCACATCGACATAAACAACTCCGTGAATATTGAAACTGACATCTAAGTCAACAACACCGGTTCTTTCATTGCTAAAACAATACGAATATTTCCCACTGGATGTGGCAGTAATGGTTTCGTCACCATGGTCCAACCCAGTTTTCTTTAAAACGGTTTGTCCTTGAGGTGAATTGATATAGAAATCAATGGTATATTGTTCGGAATTATAAGGATTACGTGACCCAACTTGGAAACTGATTGCCAATTCATCATTTTTGTTCAATGACTCGTAAAAACATTGTTTACCATATGGAGCAATCAACACATTATGGGCTGAAATTGATGATATAAAAAAAAGGAAAAGTGAAACAAATAATGACTTCATTGTAAAATTGTTCTCAAGTCTAATGATGGATTGTTCCTATGCGAATACTTTCTATTGAATTTCGATTGAGGAAAAACTGAGAACTGTTGTTGTGTATAATAGAACAGTGGTGCTAATCCAAATGTTGATCTCGAAAATTTTTCTTTTTTTTTTCT
>OKCY01000122.1_pt1 | contig 11840 bp, 5 predicted proteins | sample 1613071 | NCBI WGS metagenome assembly OKCY01 (sample SAMN04436834, study PRJEB24849) | human gut metagenome | biome: human gut; feature: NICU; material: stool | host: Homo sapiens | place: USA: Saint Louis, MO | collected 2011-07-12 | reverse complement strand
GTTGTTGTTGCTGCTGTTGTTGTTGATCATGTTGCTGAAGTATCTGATGGGCTTGCTGGTTACCAAAACTATTATTTCCATTGTAATTGGTGGTGGTCGCGCTGGGATGCATAGTTGGGGCATGATGGTTGTTGTGGTTGTTATTCAAAAACACATCGGTGGTTGATACGGTTTCCCTTACATTGTGTGCATTGTTATAGTTATTACGGTTACGGCTGTTTAAAATAAAATGGTTCTGGTCGGGTGGCGGTGATGCCAGTATGTGTGCCTCCTCATAATGTCTCAATAAATCATGCAATGTTGGTAACAACTCTCCACAACAGTTATAGTCCTTACAATAATCGGCTTCTAACTCGGGTAGATAAGAAGTTTGCAAATGTGGCGATAAGTTTGGGTGATTAGACGTTCTAAATGAGCCTCTTCTTGGGTTGATTAGATTCTGTTGGTGTTGGCTTTGTTGTTGTTGTTGCTGTTGTTGTTGTGAATAGTTCGGATACAGAGATTGGTTATTATGAGATTGAGTCGGGTGATAGTGTGGATTAAGATGATTGTTGTTTCCTCCACTCGCCATCATCACCTCATCCTTTAGCCACGAACCTATTGTAACAGAACCCCACGATATACCACCCATCCCCTGAGAATGTGCCACTGAGTCACGTCTAAATCGTGAGTTATTGAAAACTGATGGACGGTGGTTGAATGTAATATCTATTGGTTGTGGTTGCGCACTGTTTGTGTTTGACGGTTCTGATTGAACAGGAATATTCATTGCAGTTGTCGACCCTGATGAGCCTGTATTTTCGAATATCTTGGTATTAAACATTGTGTTCTATTTGTTGTTGTCTTGGAATTAATTTCTCCACTAGATAGGGTGGCGGTTGTAAAATAATAACAATAATAATAGAAAAAACTAAGACTGTAATGGCTATCTTTAGTAGTATATATAATCGTTAATTTTTTTTTCCCTTCGTAACAAATTATTTTCTTTGCCCCCCCTTCAATAATAGAACAAAAAAGTAGCAAAAAAAAATCTGTTGCTTTTATTGTATTGGTAAAACTAATTTCTTGCACTAACTACACTTATTAGTGAATATCCCTTGGTGTGATATATAAAGGTTTCGATAGAACGTAAATCGAGATTAGTAATAACCAAATATCTTTTTTTTATCTGGTGTAGTTTATTTTCTTTTTCTTTTGCCCTTTTGGTAATCTCTTTCAATTTCTCACACAATTACTAAAAAAAAAAGTGTAACAAATGGTGATTGTATGTGTGTTTGGATGCGACACTTATTGCCTGAGAATTATTTTGACTGTCAATCTAAATTTCTTGAGTAAGATTGATTTATTCAAGATTTGGATATTGGTGTGTAACTTATTCTTCGCCACAAATACACTGAAATATTGCTAGTCACTTGATCTTATGTGGTTGTAATGTCGATTGGTTCAAAGTACCAAGTCTTGATGCGCCACAAAAGAAGTTAGGACAGTTAATCTAGGAGAAGCAGTTGTTAGAAATAAAGAAAGACAATAGGAACCTCTTTATATCTAGTTAATGCCAATGATAAAATGTAGTTGGATATCAAATGAAATCAAGCAAGAACTGGTCTGGTGAAGATAGATGAGTATCAGCTGGTTTCTTCCACTTTTCTTTATTGCGCTTCTTTAAGGATCGCTTTCTCTAATTTGGAAAATAAATTGCCAAACCTCTGTGTGGTAGGAATTCGACTTTGGTGCTTCAGTTGTTTCCTCCTTTAGCTTGATGAAACAGGGGAAAGAGTTGGAAATAAAAATCCTTTAAATTAATCAACAAATAACTGAAGAATATTGGAAAATATATGGTTATTAGTTGTAATTTAAATGAAGCAATATTATCGTATGGAGGAATGGGAGTGAGAAGAGGTGATTTCATATTATATTACCAACAATTGAAACTGAAAAATTACACAATACTCAAGTACACTACCTGTAATTTTATTTGGTTAAAGTGTAAAATTTATGATTTTTATGCAGTATCCAGATGGTTTTCTTCACTATATACAGTCCCAATTGTTCTAAGAAATGTAAGGTCATCGTTTTCGTCAACTCATTCCCCTTCACCACCACCACTAGATCTTAACTCACTTGAATTTTAGTGGATTTTTCGGTAGACAGATACAGATCTGTTACCTGATACAAAAGCCAATTAAAATAAGGGAAAAGAAAAAAAAACCACAACACACAGAGACACAAATGTAGGTTTAATCACGGGCATTTTCTACACAAGTCTACTCTGGAAATGCCCACTCGTAAAGAAAGAAAAGACCTTCTTTTGCTTTAAAATTTGACTTCTATTCCTGTCTCCCTTCGCCACTTCACAAAATGTTGAATTCGCAACCTTTGTAGAGCAAGTTTAATCAGGAATACCTCTGAATCTGTGTTGTTTAATGTCTTTTATTTTTAGTTTCCAATGATACAAGTGACGACAATTACTCCATTTAGTTGCATCGGGTAGATAGTTTTCCATTGACCACATTAGTGATTTTCGTCCAAGAATTAGCTATGAAAGGAGAGTTTACACATCTTATAATAAGCATTAGATCATATTTAAGCTTTTTTCTTTTTCTTGTCGAAACGAAATTCACACAAAACTAAATTTGATAGGTTGAGATGGGATCATTCTCTTACGATGATCTTCGGGGAAATGTGAATTAGAAATATATGACCTTATAACAACTACAACGGGCTTTCTTAAGATACAACAGTACTATTAATAGTGCTATATTGATGGTTTATTGAGATTTGTATTTTTATGATGGTATCAATTTGTGCTTCAGAGACTAAATTTTATTTTTTTGGGAGAGATTTGGTTCGAAATTTCACTCAAATTATAGACAACATCAGTATGGAAGAGTACACTCTTTCAACTTACCAATAATCCACCTAGCTCAACTAGAACTTACTTTATAAACAAATATAACCAACATCAACTTCACATTTTGGTGGACTCGACATTAATTACAAAAGCGTACCTAAAAAAATAAAACACTGAAAAAAAATCAACTTTTGACCTGAAATAGTGCCAATAAAAGCCAGTATGAAAATGCTGGAGAATTTCAGCATCGAAAAGCAGCCTGGCTAGCTCAATCGGTAGAGCATTTGACTCTTAGAGAACTACTAGTCATCAAAAGGTTGCGGGTTCGAGCCCCGCGTTGGGCTGTCAATTTCATTCAATTTAATTGCCTGGCTAGCTCAATCGGTAGAGCATTTGACTCTTAGCAATAAAAGTCATCAAAAGGTTGCGGGTTCGAGCCCCGCGTTGGGCTTTTATTTTTTTTGCTTGTGCTTCAGTGTGAACAAAGAATGATTTAAAGAAATCAATACTTTATTGTTGCAATTTTGGTGCTGCAAATCTTAATTGGTTACACTGTTACTAAAAAAGTTTCTTCCGTATGTCCCAAAAACGACTTTTATTGGGAAATCCGATTTTTTTTTTTGATTTACCACTACCAGAGCCACATTTTTGTGTGATTTGCCGAAAATGCGCTATATTTTTTGTTTTGAGTATTTTTAATTTTTTAAATCTATTGGGGAGCGAGCGAGGTATACCGAAAAACGGAGGACATTCTTCTGGAACTACAACTCCATTCGTGTCTTTTGAAAGCCCTTTACATTTTTGAGAAACTATAAAAGCTATAAATTTCTGTCAAAATGAATCTGAAATCACAACCATGTATCTACCCCAAGCGTTACAAGAAAACCAAAACGAATATGCTCTTCCAACTACCCCCCGAAATTATGGAGATTGTGCTTGATAATTTGCATCAACGTGAATTATTACAAATATCCCAAATCAACAAATACTTTCGACACTTGACACTCTTACGTCAGTACTCTGTGATTTCTATTGACTCAAGTCCTAAGTTGTTTCAAAGAGATACAAAATCATTAAATGATTTTCAAGAGTTGCGTGGTGTTTACCAACTTGACAGTTATTCCATCAGAGCAGTAAACATTTCGTCAGTCTATTGTTTGAAACTTTTCTTCAAGACACTAATAGAAAATCCTCAATATGGAGGGTATATCAAAATATTCCACGTCGAGCATTTACCAGACATCCCTGATTTGCATGTGGTTGAGTTTTTGCAAAGAGTCTTGCCATTGATGAATAGATTAAAAGAGTTTCATTGGAACCACTCCTACCCCGTTTCCATGAAGTTGTTGCAATACAATTTGGAGTTAACAGCCGTCAGTGGTAATATTTTGTGTGACAATATCAATATGGATGCATACCCTTTACTCAATGAAGCTGTCTTGACTGTTACAGATTTTCATTTACCACTACGGAAACTCACAATAAAAAATGTTGATTTAAACAACATTTCTGTCAACACAACATTGTTAAAGTCGTTGACTATTGAAAACTGTTCTAACGAAAAAGATTTTTTAATCAAATTGGATGCCCCTCGTCTTGAAGATTTGTCCTTATCGATAGAAGATCAACCATTTTTTGCAAAAATGTTCTCTCAATTACATCTCAAAAGTTTGAAATTATCGATTCCAGAACAATGTGAAATGTTGAAAGTTAGCCACATATTAAACTTTTTGAACAAAGACATTTCTAGGTTGGAAATCTCCAATCAACCCGACAGTCACAGTTACAAGATTTTACCTAAATTCAACAATTTAGATTATCTTCATTTATCAGTATTGGAAAAAGATATTTACAAACTTCTTTCGTCATTAACGAAAAAATTACGGTTTCTTTCCTTGAATGTACTTGAGGCAACTGAGAGACGCAATTGTTTGATTGCAAGTGAATTTTGGGAATGCTCAATGATTGACGAGAATCAATTAAAATACACCGATTTCACTCTAGAGTATCACAGAAAGTTGGATCGCTTGAAATGGCTCCGCTTTCAAGGTAATGATACCACATATATTTTTGAATGCAATGAATCAGAACCAATAATTTTCCGTGATGGATTTTATCATTATTTTGATAGAATAGTAAACACATTAATATAACGAACTTAAAATGTCAATAGATGATAACTGTAGATCATTTGTAATAGTCCCAAAACCGCATGAATAGTCTTTCTTGAGAGAAAGGCGGTTTCAGGGTGGAGATGATCGGTTTTGATTTTCCAAAACAAAAGTGTTCTCCTATACCATTTTAAACTGAAAATAACCGAATATAAACAGGGTAGACGAGAAGGCATTAAGTTTTGGGAATAGTATATCTGATACTAGATTAGCTACAATGGTTCATAAGAATATAAGTACGTGTATTTGAAGTGTCTATTGGTAATGGTAGTAGTCTTTGATGAGAAAAAGAGTTGATCTAAAAGTGAAGTGAAAAATTTTTTCTGCATTTTTTTTTCCAAATTGGTCTTGTTTCTTTGTCGTTGAAAATGTCGCAAGGACGACATAGATATACACAGCGACAACTCAACAATACGTGTTGAGTTTTTTTCTCTTGTGGCGAGTCTCACATTTTTTTTGTTGGGCTTTTTTTCTTCTACTTTGTGTTGCCTGTATATTGTTTTGTTGGGAACGAAGGCACAGTAACAGTTTTTCGGTTCAAAATTATACTCTAGCTATGCAATGAATAAACTAATAAAATCATCAAATAAGTCAAGCATTACCAAATGGAAACCAGCTGAATAAGATCAATCTCATTACTCTAGTAGTAAATATGTTTGAATTTCTTGTAAGCTAATTGAGGGTGTTTCGGAGTTTTAGAATTATTTTTCTCTCAACCGTTTATTGTTGTGCGAAATTCATCTATACACGAGTTTAATTTTTAATTTATTATTTTTTTTTTGGGTAATATTAACAATCCAGCTTAGGGCATATTGTTGGTGTCCTTAAAAATTATGTGCCAATTATTTACTTATATATTGATATAGCTCTCCTTTTCTCTTTTTTATATTTTTCAAGTTTTTTTCAATTCTTTCACTGTTTATTCAACTAACTTGTTTTTATTTCTCCCCCAATTAACAATGAAACCAGAAATTGAACAAGAATTATCCCACACTTTGTTAACTGAATTGTTGGCATATCAATTTGCTTCTCCAGTTAGATGGATTGAAACTCAAGATGTCTTTTTAAAACAGCACAATACTGAAAGAATCATCGAAATTGGCCCTTCACCAACTTTAGCTGGTATGGCCAATAGAACTATCAAAGCCAAATATGAATCCTATGATGCCGCTTTATCTTTGCAACGTCAAGTCTTGTGTTACTCCAAAGATGCTAAGGAGATTTACTACAAGCCAGATCCAGCAGATCTTGCTCCTAAGGAAACACCAAAGCAAGAAGAGAGTACCCCATCAGCTCCTGCCGCTGCCACTCCAACACCTGCTGCTGCCGCTGCTCCTACTCCAGCACCAGCTCCTGCAAGTGCTGGCCCAGTTGAATCTATTCCAGATGAACCAGTCAAGGCTAACTTGTTAATCCATGTTTTGGTTGCACAAAAATTAAAGAAACCTTTAGATGCTGTTCCAATGACCAAGGCAATTAAGGATTTGGTTAATGGTAAATCCACTGTTCAAAATGAAATTCTTGGTGACTTGGGTAAGGAATTTGGCTCTACTCCTGAAAAACCGGAAGACACTCCATTGGAAGAATTAGCTGAACAATTCCAAGATTCATTCAGCGGTCAATTAGGAAAGACTTCTACTTCATTGATTGGTAGATTAATGTCCTCAAAGATGCCGGGTGGATTTTCCATCACTACTGCTAGAAAGTATTTGGAATCAAGATTTGGTTTGGGTGCTGGTAGACAAGATTCTGTCTTGTTGATGGCTTTAACAAATGAACCAGCTAATAGATTAGGTTCTGAAGCCGATGCAAAAGCTTTCTTTGATGGAATTGCTCAAAAATACGCATCAAGTGCTGGGATCTCCTTGTCATCAGGAGCAGCCTCCGGTGCAGGCGCCGCAAATAGTGGTGGTGCTGTTGTTGATAGTGCTGCCTTAGATGCTTTAACAGCTGAAAACAAGAAATTAGCCAAGCAGCAATTAGAAGTTTTAGCAAGATACTTGCAAGTCGACTTAAACAAGGGAGCCAAATCTTTTATCAAGGAAAAGGAAGCTTCTGCTGTTTTACAAAAAGAGTTAGATTTGTGGGAAGCAGAACACGGAGAATTCTATGCTAAGGGTATCCAACCAACTTTCTCCGCATTAAAGTCTAGAACTTATGACTCCTATTGGAATTGGGCCCGTCAAGACGTTTTATCAATGTATTTCGACATTATTTTTGGCAAGTTAACTTCTGTTGATAGAGAAACCATCAACCAATGTATTCAAATCATGAACAGAGCCAATCCAACTTTAATCAAGTTTATGCAATATCATATCGACCATTGTCCAGAATATAAAGGTGAAACTTATAAATTGGCCAAGAGATTGGGTCAACAATTGATTGACAACTGTAAACAAGTTTTGACTGAAGATCCAGTTTACAAAGATGTTTCCAGAATTACTGGTCCAAAGACTAAAGTCAGTGCTAAGGGTAACATTGAATATGAGGAAACTCAAAAGGATTCAGTTAGAAAATTTGAACAATATGTGTATGAAATGGCCCAAGGTGGTGCTATGACCAAAGTTAGTCAACCAACTATTCAAGAAGATTTAGCTAGAGTTTACAAGGCTATTTCCAAACAAGCTTCCAAAGATAGCAAATTGGAATTGCAAAGAGTTTACGAAGATTTATTGAAGGTGGTTGAAAGTTCCAAGGAAATCGAAACTGAACAATTGACTAAAGATATTTTACAAGCTGCTACAGTTCCAACAACCCCAACAGAGGAAGTAGACGATCCTTGTACTCCTTCTTCGGATGATGAAATTGCTTCTTTACCAGATAAGACTTCTATCATTCAACCTGTCTCGTCTACTATTCCATCTCAAACTATTCCATTTTTGCACATTCAGAAAAAGACCAAAGACGGTTGGGAATACAATAAGAAATTATCTTCTCTTTACTTGGATGGATTGGAATCAGCTGCCATTAATGGTTTAACTTTCAAAGACAAGTATGTCTTGGTTACTGGTGCTGGTGCTGGCTCTATTGGTGCCGAAATTTTGCAAGGTTTAATCAGTGGTGGTGCCAAAGTTATTGTCACAACCTCTAGATTTTCTAAGAAAGTTACCGAGTATTATCAAAATATGTATGCCAGATATGGTGCTGCTGGGTCTACTTTAATTGTTGTTCCATTCAACCAAGGTTCTAAACAAGACGTTGATGCATTGGTTCAATACATTTATGATGAGCCAAAGAAAGGTGGTTTAGGTTGGGATTTGGATGCAATCATTCCATTTGCTGCTATTCCAGAAAATGGTAATGGTCTCGACAACATTGATTCTAAATCCGAATTTGCCCACAGAATCATGTTGACCAACCTTTTGAGATTGTTAGGTGCTGTTAAATCTAAAAAGACCACTGACACTAGACCTGCTCAATGTATTTTGCCATTATCTCCAAATCACGGAACTTTTGGTTTTGACGGGTTGTACTCTGAATCTAAAATCTCATTGGAAACCTTATTCAACAGATGGTATTCTGAAGATTGGGGATCCAAGTTGACTGTTTGTGGTGCCGTCATTGGGTGGACTAGAGGTACAGGTTTGATGAGTGCCAACAACATTATTGCTGAAGGTATTGAAAAATTGGGTGTCAGAACTTTCTCCCAAAAGGAAATGGCTTTCAATATTTTAGGTTTATTGACACCAGAAATTGTACAATTATGTCAAGAAGAACCAGTTATGGCTGACTTGAATGGTGGTTTGCAATTCATTGATAACTTGAAGGATTTCACATCTAAATTAAGAACCGACTTGTTGGAAACTGCAGACATTAGAAGAGCCGTTTCTATTGAATCAGCTATCGAGCAAAAAGTTGTCAATGGTGACAATGTCGATGCAAACTACTCCAAGGTTATGGTTGAACCTAGAGCCAACATGAAATTTGATTTCCCAACTTTGAAATCTTATGATGAAATCAAACAAATTGCTCCAGAATTGGAAGGTATGTTGGATTTGGAAAATGTTGTCGTTGTGACAGGTTTTGCTGAAGTTGGTCCATGGGGTAACTCTAGAACCAGATGGGAAATGGAAGCCTATGGTGAGTTCTCATTGGAAGGTGCCATTGAAATGGCTTGGATTATGGGTTTCATCAAGTATCATAATGGCAATTTGAAAGGGAAACCATACTCTGGATGGGTTGATGCCAAGACTCAAACTCCAATTGACGAAAAGGATATCAAATCCAAATATGAAGAAGAAATTTTAGAACATTCCGGTATTAGATTGATTGAGCCAGAATTGTTCAATGGCTATGATCCAAAGAAAAAACAAATGATTCAAGAAGTTGTTGTTCAACACGATTTAGAACCATTTGAATGTTCTAAAGAAACAGCTGAGCAATACAAACACGAACACGGAGAAAAATGTGAAATTTTTGAAATTGAAGAAAGTGGTGAATACACAGTTAGAATCTTGAAAGGTGCAACATTGTACGTTCCGAAAGCTTTGAGATTTGATAGATTAGTTGCTGGTCAAATTCCAACTGGTTGGGACGCTCGTACCTATGGTATCCCAGAAGACACTATTAGTCAAGTTGATCCAATCACTTTGTACGTGTTGGTTGCCACTGTTGAAGCCTTGTTGTCTGCTGGTATTACTGATCCATATGAATTCTACAAATACGTTCATGTGTCTGAAGTTGGTAACTGTTCTGGTTCCGGTATGGGAGGTGTCTCTGCTTTGAGAGGAATGTTCAAAGATAGATATGCTGACAAACCAGTTCAAAATGACATTTTGCAAGAATCATTTATCAACACTATGTCTGCTTGGGTCAATATGTTGTTGTTGTCTTCCTCTGGTCCAATCAAGACACCAGTCGGTGCTTGTGCCACTGCTGTTGAGTCGGTTGACATTGGTATTGAAACAATTTTGTCTGGTAAAGCTAAAGTAGTTTTGGTAGGTGGTTACGATGACTTCCAAGAAGAAGGGTCTTATGAATTCGCCAATATGAATGCTACTTCTAATTCTATTGAAGAGTTCAAACACGGAAGAACACCAAAGGAAATGTCAAGACCAACCACTACTACCAGAAATGGTTTCATGGAAGCTCAAGGTTCTGGTATTCAAGTTATCATGACGGCTGATTTGGCACTTAAGATGGGTGTTCCAATCCACGCTGTATTGGCCATGACTGCTACTGCCACTGATAAGATTGGTAGATCTGTTCCAGCACCAGGTAAAGGTATTTTGACCACTGCCAGAGAACATCATGGCAACTTGAAGTACCCATCTCCACTTTTGAACATCGAGTACAGAAAGAGACAATTGAACAAAAGATTGGAACAAATCAAATCTTGGGAAGAAACAGAACTTTCTTACTTGCAAGAAGAAGCCGAGTTGGCTAAAGAAGAATTTGGTGACGAATTTTCCATGCATGAGTTCTTGAAAGAGAGAACTGAAGAAGTGTACCGTGAATCAAAGAGACAAGTTTCTGATGCTAAGAAACAATGGGGTAATTCATTCTACAAGTCTGATCCAAGAATTGCTCCATTGAGAGGAGCATTGGCTGCCTTCAACTTAACCATCGATGATATTGGTGTTGCATCCTTCCATGGTACTTCCACCGTTGCTAACGATAAGAATGAATCTGCCACAATCAACAATATGATGAAACACTTGGGTAGATCCGAAGGTAACCCAGTATTTGGTGTTTTCCAAAAATACTTGACAGGTCATCCAAAAGGTGCAGCTGGTGCTTGGATGTTGAATGGTGCCATTCAAATTCTTGAGTCTGGTCTTGTTCCAGGTAACAGAAATGCGGATAATGTTGATAAGCTTTTAGAACAATACGAATATGTATTGTACCCATCAAGATCAATTCAAACCGATGGTATTAAAGCCGTTTCTGTTACATCATTTGGTTTCGGTCAAAAAGGTGCACAAGCTGTTGTTGTTCATCCAGATTACTTATTTGCTGTTTTGGATAGATTCACTTATGAAGAATATGCTACTAAGGTCTCTGCTAGAAATAAAAAGACCTACCGTTACATGCACAATGCAATCACCAGAAACACTATGTTTGTTGCCAAAGACAAAGCTCCATATAGTGACGAATTGGAACAACCAGTTTACTTGGATCCATTGGCTCGTGTTGAAGAAAACAAGAAAAAGTTGGTATTCAGTGACAAAACAATTCAATCGAACCAATCTTATGTTGGAGAAGTTGCTCAAAAAACTGCTAAGGCATTGTCTACTTTAAACAAATCATCAAAGGGAGTTGGTGTAGATGTTGAATTGTTGTCAGCAATCAATATCGACAATGAAACCTTTATTGAAAGAAACTTTACTGGTAATGAAGTTGAATACTGTTTGAATACTGCTCACCCACAAGCTTCATTCACTGGAACTTGGTCAGCAAAGGAAGCTGTTTTCAAAGCCTTGGGTGTTGAATCAAAAGGTGCTGGAGCAAGCTTGATTGATATTGAAATCACTCGTGACGTTAATGGTGCTCCTAAAGTAATTTTGCATGGTGAGGCCAAAAAAGCTGCTGCTAAAGCTGGTGTTAAAAATGTCAATATTTCAATTTCTCATGATGATTTCCAAGCTACTGCTGTTGCTTTAAGTGAATTTTAGAATTAATAGTGTTTAGAAATATTCGTGTATATCTGATCAAAAACTTTTTTGATTTTTAATTATATGTCCGGTTGTACAATTTTATTTTTCTGTTGATTTAAACTGATCTCATTATTTTGTTCTCTCACAGCTCACAGCCTACAACCATAAAAAAAAAGCCCAACACTCACTTTTGCTCACTGGTTCACCACCACCACTACAGGA
>OKCY01000121.1_pt1 | contig 11926 bp, 8 predicted proteins | sample 1613071 | NCBI WGS metagenome assembly OKCY01 (sample SAMN04436834, study PRJEB24849) | human gut metagenome | biome: human gut; feature: NICU; material: stool | host: Homo sapiens | place: USA: Saint Louis, MO | collected 2011-07-12 | reverse complement strand
TACTGATATCACCATCTTTTATAAAGAAACAATTTCACACATATATATAATACATAATTTTTTTAAACAATGGTACACCACAAAGTCACTATTATTGGATCCGGTCCAGCTGCCCACACTGCTGCTATTTACTTGGCCAGAGCAGAAATTAAACCAACTTTATACGAAGGTATGTTGGCTAATGGTATTGCTGCTGGTGGTCAATTGACTACTACCACTGATATCGAAAATTTCCCAGGTTTCCCAAATGGTATTGGAGGATCTGAATTGATGGAAAAAATGAAGGAACAATCACAAAGATTTGGTACTGAAATCATCACTGAAACCATCTCCAAAGTTGATTTCTCTAAAAGACCTTTTAAATTATGGACTGAATGGAATGAAGACGCAGAACCAATCACTACTGATGCCGTTATCATTGCTACTGGTGCCTCTGCCAAGAGAATGCATTTACCAGGGGAAGACACTTATTGGCAACAAGGTATTTCTGCCTGTGCTGTTTGTGACGGCGCTGTCCCAATTTTCAGAAACAACCCATTAGCTGTGATTGGTGGTGGTGATTCAGCTTGTGAAGAAGCCATTTTCTTGACCAAATATGCTTCTAAAGTGTTTTTATTGGTTAGAAGAGACGTTTTAAGAGCCTCGACAATTATGCAAAAGAGAGTTACCAACAATGAAAAAATTGAAGTATTATGGAACAATGAAGCTTTGGAAGCTAAAGGTGATGGTAAATTATTGAAATCATTAAGAATTGTCAACAACAAAACCAAGGAAGAAAAAGATTTACAAGTCAATGGGTTATTCTATGCCATTGGTCACATCCCAGCCACCAAGATTTTTGCTGACCAAATCAAGACCGACGAAGCTGGTTACATTCAAACCACTCCAGGAACAGCTTCTACTTCCATTGAAGGTGTGTTTGCAGCTGGTGATGTTCAAGATAAAATTTATAGACAAGCCATTACTTCTGCTGGTAGTGGATGTATGGCTGCTTTGGAATGTGAAAAATTCATTTCCGAACAAGAAGCTTAGATTTTTCAAGAGTATACTTTTGAACAATACAATTTGGTAGAATTGAGTTTTACATAGTTTTGTTTTCATTTACATACATATAAATATTTATAGATTTCAGTTCACACTACTAGACAGGTAAGTTTATTTGGCGATGTTTAACTCTCTTCAAAAGCAGTGCTCTTTTGGTATGATGGGGCTGTCGTAAAAGATCTGTAGAATTTGAGGAATGTCGTTGATGCTATCGCACAAAAATATTGACAAGATTACACGACTCTTCCAGACGAATACTTGACAGTTGTACTGCGGTCACATTTATTTGTTAATCAGAAGCAATATTTGGTGTGAACTATCCCCAACTTCTATAGCCAACCACCGTCTCTATCATGTCTTTTAATACCCCATTTAGTGAAGATTTAGAAAGAACAGCTACAAATGATTCCCATAGATACAAAGACTATCCGGAATTTGACAGTTTATCCACAAGCATAGAGAAGCAGTTACATTATATCAATTCGGAACTCTTATCATCTATACGTCTGGATTTAGCAAAATTTGAAAAGGATAAAACCGATACTAGTTTGTCTGAAAGTTTAAGTGGCCAGTTTAGAAAAACCACCGATACATTTAAAAGAGTGAATAAGTTTGTTAAACTGTTGAATGCATCTATAGTGACAACAGAACGAGAACACGAGGACGTGGAAACAATAAACTATCTCAAACAAAAGGAAGCGATCCAATTAAAACTAATAAGAGACAGTTTGGCTAATTTCAATAATTTTCAAAAGAGATTTGAATTATGTCAAACGACCCAGTTGCCCGAAGACGGGACCAACTTACTGGAGACAGAACCTGGATCCGTTCAACAACTGCAACAACAAGTTCAAATCACTTATGAGCCCATTAATGCTGAAGAGTTGGAACAACAAACATTGCTTATTCAAGAGCGTGAACGTGAAATACATCAAATTCAACAGGACACACAAGAAATTAATGATATTTTCAGTAACTTGTCCTCAATAGTGAATGAACAACAATTTCAAATTGATAGTATTGAGAATAATATTTTTAGTTATAGTTCCAATGCAAGAGAAGCATCAAATGAGCTTCGTAGGGCAGAAAGATATCAAAAAAGATCTAGTGGAAGATTGTTATGTTGCTTCATGATACTTGTTGCTATAGCATCATTTATAATTTTAATAGGGTTGATTTTTTAGAAAATAAATGTACAGAGGAGAAGTTTGCTCTTTATTAGTGAATGTAATTATATGTATATTTACAAAAATTTTATCTATTAAAGTCTATATTTTCCATAAATTCACATATCCATCGTCTCCGGCACTCACTAATATTTCATTTTCATCATCTAGTTGTGCCCAGATAACACAGTTTATTTCATGAACTCCATGTGCACCTTCATGAATAGAATCAATCACCCATTTCCCTTTTTCAGTTTCTGAATACACAACAATCTTCCCATCGGAGCCAGCACTAGCAATTTTACCAGTTAATGCAGACCACGCCACAGAATAAACCGGATACTTGTGAACAGAAGGCAAAACAGATTCTACTTCCCATACCATTTCGTTTGTGTGTCTAATCGAACTTGGAAGTTCCAACTTAGCTTGTTCATCGTCTTCTTGCTCTCTTTTTGCTACCCATATTCTTACTGACAAATCATCACTAGCAGAAACTAATCTTAAAACACTTGAATCAGCAATTGGACTTTTAAGACTTTCAAATTTAGAACACCAAACAGTACCTTCATGTCCATTTAAAATACCAACACATGACCATTCATCCCCAGCAATGTCTTGTTGATAGATTCTAATAGTATCATCATAAGAAGAACTGGCCAATATATTCATTGATGGATGCCAAGAAACATTTTTCACATCTTGTGAATGATCATTCAATACTGCCACACATTCAAATTCTTCTAAAGTTTCCGGATCAGTTTCCCATATCCAAACTGATTTATCTCTTGAACAAGAAGCTAAATATTGACCTTGAAAATTCCAATCAACGGCTTTCACTTCATTCTCATGACCTTCTATAATTGCCATTAAATTCCATTCATTATTAGGACTAGTAAGAATTTCCTTTTGATTAGCAATAACTTCTTCAATGTCATATTCAACGTCGGGTTCATCAATACCCCATACACTAATTGTGGAATCAAAAGAACCAGCTGCTAATGCCGGCAAATCCAAGAAATCCAGTTTAGGAGTATCAGCACCACCTAATGGAGGTTTAAATGCAACAGAGCGTATTGATCTTTTGTGAGTATCTTCTAATTTGGCAACTAATGGGAATTTCTGCCTTGCGGAAAGTTTGTATAGTTTTGTTGATTTGTCGGTAGATGCTGTGGCAATTATTGGTAATGTTGGATGGACAGAAACACTCCAAACCTTATCATTGTGTGCCTTGATAGAGTGTAGTAATTGAACCATATAGAACGTAGTAGGATAACTGAAGAATGGGAAGACAATTGTTTGCCTTGATTTGTCAGTTTTTTAAATTCCGCTTTTTTTTTTTTCCCACTGTCCTGCTTGAAGATCTTCGGATTACAACTACTTTTGTTACGAATTATTTTTATTTTTAGATCTAATACTTGTTCTGTGAAAAGCTTTTGGGAAAGGAAAACTATGTTGAGATTTCGCCAAATTAGATTATCTCCTATTTATAAAAGTCGATTAATCAATTTCCGTAGATTCAACTCAACAAACTCGAAAAAGCCCAAGGCAGAAGAAGAAGACAACAACAACAACAACAACAACGATAAATCTCTGCAACAACATAATGTACCAGCTAGGCAAGATGATAAAACTGATGTTGGATCATTTAAGATAAAACCAGCAACATCAAGATCAGCACCTGCTCCCATGGAAAATACTGGTATTGAACAATTAATGCATAAAGACAATAAACCATATATTCCCAAATTGCAACATAAAAGAGTATCATTTGAGTATCCCAATTTACCAAATCAAGATGAATATACCAATTTAGTTGAAAAACCAAAATCAATAACTCGATGGACAAGATATATACCCAAAATATTGACAGTGATTGTATTAGTATGGTCAGGTTATACATATCATGTATGGATGACAGATACTGAAGAAGGTGAAGATAGTTCTGATTTATTAAATCCTAATGAATTCCATAAATTTATTGTTACTCATAAAGAAAAGATTGATGATGATCATTATATAATTGAATTGACTCCCAAGTTTTCTTATTGGGAATATAGTCATGGAACTGATCCAGAAGGGAAAAGTTTATGGAATGGGGATAAATTTTGGTCAGTAGAAATTAAACAACCCGATATTAATGTCGTTAGATCTTATACTCCATTACCGTTATATTATTTGAAATCGGAATATACTCGATCGGGTGAACGAGAACCATTATTGAAAGTCATTAACCCTGAAATAGATGAATATGATAAACATGGAACAATGTGTCTTTATATCAAGAGATATAATGATGGTGAAGTTTCAAGATATATTACTGATCGTAACATTGGTGATGAATTAGAATTAAGAGGTCCTAATATTGAATTCAAATTTCCTTATCATCCTTTACATAAATTACATAAACGTCCAATTTTCAAAGATTTACCATCAAAAGTCGAAGCTGATAATATGATAGAAACAGTTAAACGAGTAAATAATTTACCTGATGTTGATAATATTGTATTTTATGCAGCTGGGACCGGTATTGCCCCAATATTACAAGTATTATTTTCGAAAAAACCATATTTGGGCCATGTTGATATTCATTATTCTGCTAGACATCCAGGTGAATTGGGTATTTTACAAAGATTTTTGTTTTTCTTGGATAAATTGGATCGAATCAATATTACTTATCATTATGATGATGAACCGAAAACCATTTTAAATGCTAAAGATATTAATCCACCGGGTATACCAAATTATATTACTCCCAAAACTTTGGAAGAAAAATCTAAATTTTTAACTGGAGATGAAATTGAACAATTAAGATTACAAAAGGAACAACAAGATCAACAAAATGAGAAATCTTTGGTTGGTTCTGATATGATGACAAAATTGGTTCAAAAACCAGAAGATAGAGGTGAAGTTTTTGAAAGTGGATTACATCAAGCAAGTAAAACTATTCAAATTCCTAAAAAACCCGCCAGTTTAGCTATTGTATGTGGACCTGATGGTTTCATTGATTATGTCGCTGGTGCAAAAGATTTGGTTAGAAATAAACAAGGTCCAGTCAATGGATTATTAGGAGACAAAAAATGGGATAACTCCAATGTATATAAACTATAGATTACCGTACCTGTAAATATATATTATAGTAAGTTTTCTTTCTTTCGGTGTTGGTCTCCATTTAACTTTCATCTATCACAACACCAATTTTTTTACCAAAATGAACCAATACTCTTTGAGCATCTCTAAATTGCGAACAAGAAGTTATAATCTCTTTTAATAGCTCTCTTTTATCAAATCCACAAATTTTCGGTTCCCAATTGTTCTCGTTTGGGGGTTTAGCCGTATCTGTATCGATAGGACCTAATAATTCATCACATACTTCAAATAATTTAGCTTTAAATCCTAATTCACATATTCTTTGTACATAAGTGGTGAAAAATTTATGGAAATCTTTATTTTCTCCTAATAATTCACAACATAAAATTCGATTTTCTAAATGACTTATAGAAATGGTATTTTCTAAACTTTCAAATCCTTCTTTCATCAACATATTTTTCGATATCTTATTGAAATATTTACCTCGACCAGTCCTAGTCTTTCTTAATATTTCTTCATTGGTTTTATGTTCTAAAAGTTCTATAATCGATTGTTCATCATTAAACATATTCATTGTTTGTAGTGATCGTTTATTGTTGCTACCACCACTGCCACCACCACCACCACCACTGCTGTTGCCGGTTTGGGTGCTATCCCAATAATGGGAACCAAAACACCACCAAGATTCCGTGATTGTTTGCCAAACTCCTAAATCTTTGTTAAATAAATATCCTGATCCATTAGATAATGTGACTAATGGTATACCATATGATGTTACAGCACATAAAGTGATATTGTCGGATTTTACTAACCCTTCTTTATTATACAATTCCAATAATGGACTTATCGAAGATTTGAGGACATTTTTTTTGATCTCCATATCCCAAACATACAACTCGCCAATACAAGTAACTACCATCAAATACTTGTCATAACTTTCAAGAAATGATATTGGTGACCCCAATACAATCGATGGTAATAATCGTTTACCAGAAACATGGGAATATGTCAAAATCGTTCCATCCACTGTTGTGACGGCCCAAAAATTCGATCCTTCAGTAGCTAATTGAATATATTTGGGAATAAAATCACACCATATTTCTTTATCCTTTTTCATATAAGTCAATCTTGATGGTTTGGATTCATTACCTGATCCATTTTTAATGTCAAGTATAAACACCCCATCATCATCGGTTTTACTTTTCAATTGGAAAAAAAGTCTTACTTTAGGAGTTGCTAAACGAATTTTGGAAAATGATGTATTTGGATTAAGTATAACTGATCCAATAAATTTGACTGGTTCCATCTCACGCTTGAGTTTTTTGTTATTATTACTTCCAGTAGTTTCTTCAGTTCTAGGTCTTTTGTTTTGTTTATAAAACTCTTCCGAAACAGAATAAGATGGTTTTTCAAATTCCATAGTGGATTTGGTAGTATTAACAACAGGTTTTATCACACTGTTTGATCTAGGTAAATCGGAGGGAGCAGAATTCCCACTAGAGATTAACATTGGCTGAATACGTCTTTTCCCATTTTTTGTAGTTACTTTTTGCTTATTAAATGAAAGTGATTGTGTAGTTGAATCTGATACAACAGGAGCAATGGGTTTTGGTTTATTTAGTTTTCGTGGGCTTGATTGAGTACGATCATTCATAACTGAATCTAGCATACCACCACTTTTGTGTTGCTCATCATCACCATCACCGTCAATGTCATCATCTAATGATTGCAATTTTGGAGGTGGAATTACTTCTGGAGTTATGACTCCACCCTTGATAGTGGTAGTAGTAGTAGTAGTAGTTGATTTGCTTTGATTAGACACACCAACATTGTCTTCTGCATTCTTTTTGTCATTTTCAACTGTATTTGACAGTGAAGTTGTTGTAGATATTGCATTCTTTTGACTTAAAAATTCGATTGGTGGTAATTGCTTCCTATTCCCCACGGTCTGTTCGTGTGGATACCTAAAATTCATTGGTTCTATCAAATTATTTTGCAATTGTACAAATCTCTCCATGGTCTCTTGACTAAATGTATATCCCAATTCATTGGGTTCAAAGTTCCCAATGCACAATTTACCTTGTGATGTACAGAATAATAAAGATGTCCCATCAGTAGTCCATGTAATATCGAGTATTTCTCCTTGAACAGCATCTTGTAAAACGGTAATTGGGGTTGACTTTGATGTGTTCCAAATAGCCATAGTTCTATCCGAACCACCAGATGCAATAACTGAATGGACTTTGCTGGTGTCATTCTCTTTTGATGAGAAAATTTTGGGGTTGAATTTAACCACATCACAAGCAAAATCATGCCCTACTAAACTTTCAACATTAGTCCATTTTTCCGATCGTGAAATCAAAGATATTAACATGGTTTGATTTTTCGATGCCGTGGGGATAGACACCAAGTTCCCATCAGGTGACCAGGATATTCTTTTATATCTCACATTCAATGGATTTTGACTAAACAATTTGGATATTTTATAAATTAATCTGAACTTGTAAGTGGTAGTACTAGTATCATCTTTTTCATACAGATATTGGAATACATTTATTTGAGTGTCATCACCCACGGTTATCAAGTAATTATTTGAAGGATCAAAGGCAATACTTATTTGTATAATGGGTTTTTCATGACATATTGATGTCAATTCTTGAAATGTGTCCTTCACCACATCATACAAGTATACTTTCCCATTATTTGTACTCCATGCTATCAATCTGTTATCTGCAGAAATTGTCAAGTCCACTACAGGATTTACTTCTGATGTTTCTATACTTTTGAAGGGAAATAATTGCTTTGTTTCAGGTTGTTCATGTAAAGTATGAAAAAAAACATTCCCATTAACATCACTAGATATGAACCTTTTGTTGTCTCCTTTGAAAAATCTAACCACATTAATTAAACTTTTATGACAAGTAATATATTGCTTAGGTTCGAGTGATTTTAATTTTAGTCTAACTTCTGGAGAATTGTGTGTCAGTACTAACTTTGATAATTCTATCAATTTCTTCAAATTCCAAACCCCAATTTTATTGTCCGTCCCACCAGAAACTAAAATAGTATTGTCTTGATTAACATCAATGGAATGAATTCCTCCATTATGATACAGTTGAGGTAATTTCAAAAACTTCATTGCCAATAGTAGTAAGAGTTCAGATCAAAAAAAGGAAATGATATTCAAAAGTAATAGTAATAGTAATAATAACTATGGGTAAATTGGATGGGTCGCAACAACAAAGAACAAGAAGAAGAAGAAAACAATAATAACAAATCAAAGGACGTGTACATTGAAACAAAAAAGAGTGAACCACAACAAAAAGTTGTTTTTTCTCTCTTCGTTTTTGCTCATACACGCACATACGCGCATACACGCACATTCACTCTCATTCACTCACTCACTCCATTCACTTAACTTAACTATCAAGAGATTAACAAGAAGAGGGAGAGAGAGAGAGAGAGAAAAAAAAAATGAGTAAAAAAAACAACTAAGGAGCCATTTCCATCACTACAATACATCTTAACTTTTAAATCAATTATTCATTCAGGTTTTTATTTTTAAACTTCAGTTGATATTAAATATATTAAATAACTAATTCTTCTATTTTTTTTTGTTTTATTTCAGATTTACTAAGTTATAACAAAAGATGGCTAACGAGGAATATGTGACAGATTCGAGTTCCGATTTCACTGAATATTGGATAGATTTATTTTTAGGTATAAAAGGTAATGAATATTTTTGTGATATTGATGATGAATATATTCGAGACCGATTCAATTTGACGGGGTTAAATCTGGAAGTTTCCAAATTGCCAACATTAATAGATATAATAACTGATGTTATAGATATAGAACTGCAACCCGAAGAACATAAAGATAGTTTGGAACATAATGCTCGTATATTATATGGATTGATTCATGCTAGATATATTTTAACTACTCGTGGATTAAATAAAATGTTTGAAAAATTTAGAAGTGGTGATTTTGGTTATTGTCCAAGAGTTCATTGTCAATTAAACCCTTTATTACCAATCGGATTAAATGATCAACCAAGAATGGCATCAGTTAAATTGTATTGTTCTAAATGTGAAGATTTGTATAATCCTAAATCAGGTAGACATTCAGCAATTGATGGGGCATATTTTGGGACTTCATTCCCAGCAATGTTTTTCCAGAATTTCCCCAATACAGTACCAATACATGCAAAGGAAACATATGTACCAAGAGTATTTGGATTCAAATTACACGAATACTCCAAATTAAATAGATGGAGAGAATTACAAAGATTGAAGTTGGAAAATAGATTGAAAAAAAATGGTATACAAATTGATAATGTAGTTGGAGGATTCATAACAAATGGTGACGAAGAGGAGAAACAGGATAATAATAACAATAAACAACTACAAAATGTTTCTTCACAATTCAAGAGTCTCTCGCCAAATCAAAAGTAACATCACGTCCCACCACTACCACAACCAGTTCTGTAAATACTAGAGTACTTCAATAAACTTTTTTGCTGCTATATTGGTATTAATAAATAAATGAAAAAGAAAAGGGTGCACCTTGTAGAACACAGTACATATAACAAATTTGAATTGTATTGATATACAATCAGTTATTTAGGGTCTACATTAAACAGGACTAGTGTATAAATGTTTTAGCTTAATAGAAGATATATGAGTTCTGACAACATATATATCATTAATGTGTGGTGGTGATGGTGATGGTGATGGTTGTAATGTTGAAGCAGTAGAAAAAAAATATCCGTGTAAGTGAAAAAAAAAAAAAATGACGACCATATTAGCACTAGCATATAAACTAGAAATACACAACCCAGATATGTCGTTAAGGTCAATACATACATTAGGCCGATGTTCTAGGCCATTAACCACAGCTGCTGGAAGTTCAAGCACAGTTCAGGAGGTTAGTCAAAATAAGCCAGTGATTCCTTCCAACTCAACAGTTTTCTCGATGATTCAACCAACTGGTCGAATTCATTTAGGTAATTATTTGGGAGCAGTTAAAAGTTGGAGAACATTATCGGAATCAAATACTGATCCTAGTAATAGATTCATATATGGTATAGCTGATTTACATGCCATTACTATTCCTAAAGATCCCATAGAATTTAAAGAGTATCGATATGCAGCCATTGCCAGTTTAATAGCCAGTGGATTAGACACATCCAAATGTATACTATTTTTCCAAAGCAGTGTACCCGAACATTCTGAATTGAATTGGTATCTCACGTGCATGACAAGTATGGGGGCATTGAATAGAATGACACAATGGAAACTGAAGGCACAACAACTGGATAATAGTTCCATATTGGAGGATAATGTATTGGAAAAGACCAAAGCAGGATTATTTTGTTATCCGGCATTACAAGCAGCAGATATCTTGTTATATAAATCAACTCATGTTCCAGTGGGGGATGATCAGTCACAACATTTAGAGTTGTGTCGAAGTATTGCTAAAACATTTAATAGTACTTATAAAACCAATGTTTTCCCACTTCCGAAAACACTCTTGACTCCAGCGAAAAAGATCTTGTCACTTAAAAATCCGCAAAAGAAGATGTCGAAATCAGATCCGGTGGCCACTTCATGTGTTTATGTGACAGATTCACCCGAGGACATTCAATTTAAAATCAGAAAGGCAACCACCGACTCCATACAAGGGTCAATCTATTATGATCCAATTGAACGTCCTGGTGTTTCGAATTTGATAAATATTGTTTCAGGTATTTCCAATAAACCTGTAGATGAAGTGGTTAAAGATATGTCTAGTTTTGTTAACCATAAACAATTAAAAGATTATGTTACTGAAGTTATTATTAGTGAATTTGATGATAAAAGACAATTGTATGAAGAATTAATGAAAGATAAGGTTTATTTAGATAGTATTTGTTCTCAAGGAAGAGACAAGGCCCGAGAATTAGCCCTGGTTAATTTACATCAAGTGAAAAGCATTATAGGTATGGATTAGAGAGACTAAGAGTTTAGACGGAGAAAACCTCACCTGTTTCTTTGCCTTAGTTTATATTGTATATAGCAGTTATTCGTAGACTATTTTAAAGTAATTGTAAATATGTATATATATATATAAAATCAATTAAACGCAGTATAGTAAGTTTGTGATATTACACGTCTTAAAGGGTAGTATTAATAGAAGTGGTGGTAATAGTAATAGTAGTGGTGGTAGTTCTCACGTGTTTGTGTTATTAAGTATTGTTATAATCACCAGCCAGCAATCAATCAATAGTATTGTGTGAGATGGGGGGGAAGAGAAGAAGAAGAAGAAAAAAGGGTTGCGAAAAATCAAACAGGTTGAGATTTCATTTTTTTTTTTCGCGTTGTTTTCATTTTATTACTTCGACGTGTTTTTCTCTTTTTCTTCGTATGATACGAGACTTACACAAATATTGTTTTAAACCAACCTATATTCAATGTTTGAAATTCTGTTACTTAATGAATTGTCTATTCGTTTATTCAATTGTTTGCTGTATTATTTATTACCGTTATTAAATTTGAGTCTCAATTTGTTTATAGTTGTTTTTTTTTTCTTTTCTTTAGGCTTTTTGGTAACAAATTAATTCTTTTGCTTATACTACCAATTCTATCGCC
>OKCY01000120.1_pt1 | contig 11930 bp, 9 predicted proteins | sample 1613071 | NCBI WGS metagenome assembly OKCY01 (sample SAMN04436834, study PRJEB24849) | human gut metagenome | biome: human gut; feature: NICU; material: stool | host: Homo sapiens | place: USA: Saint Louis, MO | collected 2011-07-12 | reverse complement strand
TAATTTAATTCTTTCTAGTAATGATAATCCATTAAATTTATTACTTTCTATTGATTCCAATTTTTCTTTAAATTTGAATCTTGATGAATCATTTTTCAAATCAGAGAAATTTAATGATCGATTTTTTATTTTGGTTGGTGATGAATTGGCTGATCGTGGTTTAATGATTTTATTAGGTGAAGTTTTCAAAAACGATACCGGTGAAGATGGCAATGAGGATGAGCACAATTCAAATGTTGCTTCTGTAGTATAGGATGATTTCTTTGGTGGTATGGTATTTAACTCTTGATGGGTTTCAATCCATTTATTGATATTTTTAATGAAAACCTCTCTACGTCGAGAAAGTTGTGTAGTTGAAGAAAATTTAATTACCAATTCCTCATCTAATCGATATATTTCATATAATGAATCAGTTATTTCCATGATTTGTTCTATGTGAGTAACAGTAATTTTTGTTTGAGTTAATGAAGAAGCTTGAGTTAATATTTTATTTAGTAATGGATTTGATGTGTGATTAGTATAATGTAAGGATAAAACATTATCGATGGCGTTAAAATTGTTTCTCAAAGTAATGAAAGCATGTCTCGGTATCAATGGGTGTTTTTGAATATCCATTATCATGGCTCTTGGTGAAGATGAAGTGATAAATGGTATATGATATTAATTGGTGAAGAAAATATATTTCTTTTTTTTACGCGTCACTCAGAAGAATTAACCTTGCATTTAATGATAAGTAACATTTTCTTTAAATACGCGGGCTCGCCGAAAGATTGATCCTATGTTATGAAAATGCCACACTTCAAGAATAACTGTAATGTAATAGAAAGCTCATAAGAAACTTTAAGGCCATTTGGGTATTGTTGTAACCACTGATGGTATCAACTCGAGCTACGAATTTTTGTTACTACTGCGAAGTTAGAGTCGTCCCGGAGTTGTATTTTCAGCCGGGACACGCGAGACGGGCTGGCCCCAAAACATAATGGAACCCATCTCGAAACAAAAAAATACAACAAAGAAAAAGTGAAAAAACAATTACCCACAAATTTTACCACATATACATTACTTTTTATTTTATTTTCATTAATATATGAATGTCAACTAAAAGAGAAGACCATTTGAGAAAGGGAGCAGATGTCACTCCTACAGAAGCCTTAGTGGCTGGTTCAATAGCAGGTGCGATCTCTCGAGCATTCACGGCTCCATTAGATACCATAAAAATACGACTTCAATTACAACCTAAAGGATTTAAACATCGGAAATCAGTGGTCACTATAGTGAAAAATCTATTAGAAAATGAAGGAATAATTGCATTATGGAAAGGGAATGTTCCAGCAGAAATACTATATATTTTATATGGAGGAGTTCAATTTGGTTCATATTCAATAATTAGTAAACTGGTTTCCAAATTAGAAAACAATTATCGTATCAATCTATCTTCAGCTAATCATTCATTGATTGTTGGTATAGGTTCTGGGATTGTTAGCACTTTGGTTACTTACCCCTTTGACTTATTACGAACTCGATTGATTGCCAATAAAAATCGTGGTCTACTATCAATGACAGGGACAATTAAAGATATAATTAAATTGGAAGGGATACGTGGGATTTATGCAGGTATAAGACCAGCAATGTTATCAGTTTCAAGTACTACAGGGCTAATGTTCTGGTCATACGAATTAGCACGTGACTTTTCCAATAATTATCAGCGAGTTCCATTTATAGAGGCAATTTGTGGGTTTATAGCTGGGGCCACTTCCAAAGGTATAACGTTCCCTTTGGATACTTTGAGGAAAAGGTGTCAAATGTGTTCTGTGGTCCATGGAAGACCGTATACAGCTCTGCATATATTTGTAACCATACTAAAAAATGAAGGTGTTTTTGGTTTATATAAAGGTTTTGGAATAAGTGTATTGAAAACTGCACCAACAAGTGCAATTTCATTATTCATGTATGAATATTCATTATCATTCATCAGGAAAATTAGAGTTATAGAGTGAGAAACAATTCAAAAGTTAATTAGTTTCCAATGTATTATATTTTATATTTTAAATAAATAATCATCGTGATCATCACCAACATTAACAAAATCATTTTCCTCTTCTTCCTCTTCTTCTTCGGAATCATCATTTGCGTCTTCATCTGTATCTTCTTCTATTTCGTGATCTTCATGAACTCCGAAATAACGAGTCAACAGATCAGGCAGTATATATTCTCTATTATCCTCGTCATCAAGTTCATCTGAATAATATCGCAATTGTAAATCTGTATCATTGCTTGTGGGTGTACTTGTTTCGGCACTATTTGCTGGATCTTTTGAATGTACATATAATGACTGTGAATTGGTCAATAGATTTTGTATACGAGAGGATCTCTTGTAACTTCCTCGAGGTGAGGAGTTGGCTGGTGACGCATTTTGAATAAAGTGGTGTTTCGATGGTTTAGGGGTGATTGTTTGTTGCGGTCGATTCTTGGTCAATTGGTTTCTTATATATAATGGTAGTTGTTCATCCACAGTTGATGTTCTCCGTTGTCGAGGTGCAGTGTTAGTTTGTTGTTGCTGTTGCTGCTGTCTATTTGTTGATATTGTAAACTTTGATTTATGAAATGTGAATTTTTTCTTTGAAGGCTGTCTTACTGACGGGTTGAAGTGTGAATGCTGTTTCTTGTTGGGCATGTACATGAATATTGGTAGTGCTTGCTATCGGAGGTTTTACCAATTGTGATTCTTGGTTTAGTCCAAATGAGGGTCTTGGATGCATTAAATCGAGTGATAGTCTCCTCTCTGTCTTGGTTAATTTTGGTACAGGTGTGGATGATACTCTTTTAGCTGTTGTTGGTGTTGTAACAATTGGTTCTGCCTTCGTCGTGGTTTCAGTTGTGGTTTTATTGGAACTTGATTCTTCTGGAACTTCTAATTTAAACGAATCTAAGCCTAATGATTCCACTATCTGTACAACTTCTTGATAAATGGGGTTACTTTTCGACTTCCAATGGTCCACGAGTTGGTTTATATTAAATTCATCCTTGAAATACACATTTATTGATTCATCATATATTTCGTCTATCTTCAACATTAAAAACTCTTGGTCATCAACACCAACTAAATTGAATATATAATTCCAATCTAAGTTCTTGTAAAATAGTCCGGTGTCATTTAGTTGTCGACTATAATTGGTGATATAATTCTCTAACAAATGTTGTTTTTCTGGATTCCACTCCATCTTTATTGATGCTGTGTGTTAGTACTTTATCATTTGCAGTAACTTTATAGTTATTTAACATACATCATCCATGTCAGAATTTCCCAAAGTGTCATCGTTATTATAATGGGGTGATAAAATAACCATGTGTGTTTCTCGAAAAAGGAAGTTTTAAATATGGAGTAAAGAACTGTGAATCAAAAGAAAAATACTCACCACAAATTGATTCTCGTGCTACTTTTATGGAATTGGTGATGATGATTTATTATACAAAAAGAAATACCACACACCACTTATTCAAAACAGAAATTCTTCTCATACAGCTTACGATAAGCTATTTTTATATTGACTTTATCGTCATAATGTGTAATTCTATTTCAAGAGAGCAATGTGCAAAAAAAAAAATAAATGGTCCCTAGCAGGATCGAACTGCTGATCTTGGCGTAACAAATTGAATTTATTAGCACCACGCCTTAACCAACTGGGCCAAGGGACCTTTTCTGTTGGGTTAAAAATGTTTTGCTTTTTTACATAGCTTACATCCCGCTAGTTTAATTTATCATCAATGTTGTCAGAACTATGAGAAAATAGATTTATTGGATTAAATGTTGTGAAACTACCATGGTATACATCGTTTATAGAAAAGGAATCACTAATGGTCAATGCTGATAGCTCTCTCTGTGTATCTAATTTTTGTAAAAATTGGGTACATTTTTGATATTAAAAAAAATCTCACATAGAATCTTACAAACAAGTTGCAAACAATAAAAACATTTACATTTATAAAACCTATAAAAAACATTCTAATATAACTTAACCCCATGAGCCAATTTAGGATTCACCATTTTCACCACGACTTTTAGTCCATTCAGTCGACCCCGATTGTCTACCCAGTGGTAAATCCGTGGATGGTGTAGTTTTTGTTAATTCTGGTTTCAATTGGTTAATTTCCTTGTTATATGGAACTAGGAAATTACGATAAAGCTTGAGGAAAGCCAAATTTCTCTGTTCATTTACATCAACTTCTTGTTGTTGTTGCTGTTGCTCAATTCTCTTAAAATGCTTCAATTGATTGATACCATTCAGATATGATATGACAAAATTCACATTTTGGACATTTACAATTGAATTTTTAGGAATTTGTTTTTCCGGTACAATATATTTATCACTCAAATCAATCATATAATTATAATTAAACCCAATGACATAACTCATTCTTTTCCCCCAATTATTGCAGTACAACAACGGTTCATCATAAACACCTTCACAAGGATCCAAATGTATCCAACGTTTTGAGCTTAGTGAATAGTATTCACACCAAACATGATCTTCTTGATTCCACACATATCTTATCCGATCACTGTCATCATCACCACCTCCAATTAATGCTTGTAATATCAACATAAAACAATTAACCCATTCTCCACATCTTCCTCGACGGGTGGTTAATAATGTAACTGGGTTGTTTATTCTGGGGAATTCAATTTTTTGCTTGCATTTCTTACATTCATGGACTTCAATAACAGATACTTGATCGATCATGGCCTGGGATTGTGAAATAGTTGACGATGACGAGGGGTTGATTGCTCTTAATCCTTGAACATCCTCGTTAGATCCACAAGATGGACAATCAGGGCTATTTACCCATTTGAAAAAATCATTTTTAAAATAATTCAATAATTCAAGAACTAATAAATCATCATAATCGAGATTTTTATCTTTGTTGGTTTTTTCTCTAATTTCAAGTCGTTCAAATATTTTTGGTAAATCAATGGTGTCTAGAGCTTTATCTAATTCACTATTGTTATGACGATATCTGACGATAATACCAGACAATGAATGTATAGATTTAATTACTGGCTGGTTCAAAAGTTGTTTGAATTGTTGGCGATGTTGCTCCCCATGAAACTTTTGCAAATTACGTTGTAGTACGTCTTTTGTATATGCTATCATAAGTTGTTCAGATAGCTTTCCATAATCAACCAGGGAAGAAGAAGGTGACTTGATTGGCGGTGTCATGCTTAAATTCTACTGCCGTAAGCTATGTTGTGTTATGAGTATGATATTATCCATGCAAGTAATTTGGTTTGGTTCATTTTTTTCCTTGCCTTTCTCACCGTCGTATCATAGACGATCAACGGATTCACTATACTTGAGTTACTTGTATAAGTCTTTACAAAAAGAATGTCCCCAATAATGTTATTTGTATCTATTAAACTACACACTATAGGTTGTCAAATACATTTATGAAGGGCTTTTCAGTTTGATCTTTCTTGGTGGCAACACTTTATTGAAAGCTGTTTCCCAGTCACCATCATTCTCAAACCATTTACAAAGCAATTCATAAACATGACTAGTCACTAAAACATGTCTACCATTCATCTCTATATATTTACCAATTGGTAATCTTGCCACTTTTATACCTAATTCTTTGGCTTTATTATAACAAAGTTGTTTATGACGATTTTTATCAACTATCCCACCAATAATATATGTATGATTTGGTTCCAATTTGGTAATTTCTTCATCAGTATCAGCAGTGAGATATACCAAATTTTCAGTGTTGATCATGTCTGTTGAATTAGTGGTGTTACTGTTACTGTTACTGTTACTGTTACCGTCATTATCTTTTGATTCAGAATCAGGGGCACCAGTAACATATTCGGTCAAAGATCGATCAGTAAAAGATATGTTGCCTTGCCAAAGATGGTAATCATGTAATTGTGCTTCAAACCTCTGCTTGAGTCGTTTGTTGAACGATGTAATTTGTATTGGGAGTTTATATGTACAATGTCTCATGGCTGAATAACACGCTTTGATTTGGTTTGAAAGAGAAACAATCTCCTTTTCATGCATCAATTCATCGAAATCGCAATCAATAATAACTGATACATTATTAGTTGATTTTTGTCGAGATGGGATGCGTTGAGCTTTACGTAATTCATCATTTTCATCAAGATCCTTCAATCTTTCCCGTTTTCTTTGACGTGCAAGTCGTTTCTTTTCTCGTTGAACTTCAAGGTATTCTTGTTTTGTATCTTGCCATCTTTGTTTTTTCAATTCTCGTTTCCATTGTTTTCTTGAAAACCCTTCTGGAATTACTTCGAGTTGCTTTAATTTTCTTCGTTCTTCAATTTCTTCCGGAGTTGGTTTTTCTCGTTTAATTTTAGGAATCGTGGGTGTAGGTGGATTATTAACCACCGTGGCTTCCAGAGTTTGTTCTGTCATTTATGTTAACTGTGGTTGTTTTTGCTAGATCTAACGGAAAGATGGAGATGATGTTCTAGTGAAATTTTTTTTTGTCGATGACTTTTGGTACGCACATTTTGATAATCGATAGAGACAAATATCGAAATTGGTCCTAATATTAACTCTATCAGAATAAAAACTGTTTATTGCATTTACTATCTATCTAGAACAATACTTAATCTAATTCATAACTCATAACTTACTATTTAAACAATGTATGTCATTTGCAACCACGCTAGAACTGCATTCTTGTGATTCAACATCATCATTATATTCAACGTCCTGATTTTTTTCATTTTCATCAAGATTCTTCTTGATGGTTGCCAACTTGACAATATTGTTTTTACCAAATACCCAAACTGGATGGAATGGAATGAAAATTAGACCGGCAATAGCAATCATTGCTGCATCCAAAATCATGAGATATGGTTCATGCGTGAACAAATATCCACCCCATCCTTCAGCCAATTCTGCCACTCTATAGACACAACGAATATAGACAACAATGACAGCAATGGTCATGGCAAGCACCATATAATCGAATAATGGTATTTGTCGAATACTAGCAAATTTCTCATTATAGTATTTTTCCAAATGAGTATGACGATGACCTCTTACCGATTTGACATTCAACAATAATTTAAAATAATTGCTTATCGAACGTCGACCATAGGGACAATCGACAATCAAATCAGAACGAGAATTCTTAAAGTATAAGCGATTAAGAAACTCAAACCAAAACACCAAGAATATTGTCATCGCCACAACTTGAGCAGCAATACCGGCAATCATGATGTTAGTCCCGACTGAACTATCTTTATGGTTACTTGACGCCACAGAAGCAATACCTCCACCAGCAGCTTGGATCAATAATGAAACCACGTCGGCAGTGATGAAAAAATAAGAATACCACATTGGCTTCAAAACTGAATATTGTCTCCCGTGAATAACCACCAATTGCCCAAATAAAAAGTATACACCTGCCATGATGAATGCAGGTGCAATGGTTAAAGCAACAGACTGCATTATATAATGACTCATATTGGAAGTATCATTAAATGACAACACTCGTCCTAAGAACCCAACAAATTCTAAACCATATCCACAGACAAATGTCACATTATACCACCAGTATTTTGATTTAATGCACATTAAAAGGGTATAACCAAAAATTATTGCATAAACAACTAAATATATGATATTTGCTGCACGATTTAATTCATAACCATAAATGTTTTGTTCCATAGATAAATCTTTAAGATTTAAAGTAGCTTCAAAAATCGCTTGTGTGGCTCTTGACTGTACTTGACTATCAGTAGCGGTAGCTAACACTTTTTCTGCCGAAATGATTGTTAATGAAGCTTGAGCACCACGATATGCTTGTGACAATGACCGTAAATTATACCAATCTGTTTCAGTGGTGGCTTGAGAAATCACTGAGGCAACAGTTTGGGAAAGTTTTGAAACATGGGATGTAGCTATTGACGATAATGTAGTGGATGTAGGTGTGGAAGTTGGAGTCCACGAAGATAAATAATTCAAGATTTCACTCATAGTTGAAGGGTGGGAATGAACTGGTACACCAAGAAAAGTTTCTTAGTTGTTGATGATGGAGAAACAAATCTAATACTCTAGGTTGGCTAGAAAAAAGTCACTATATTTATAAACAATGTAAACTCCACTAAATAAGATGTACTGTGTTTGTGGTGATCCTGAGTAATTGCATAAACAGTAGTAGTGATATACTTGCTAATAAGAATTTGTTTATTGGGTTGGTGGAAAAACAACATAAAATAAAATTTTAATTCGGATCATTCTCTTGGCCCAATTGAGGCGAAGCCTTGGCTTGGGTTTTTTTAATTCCGTCTTTTATTGTTTAAAGTTTGTGCAATTGCGCTTTTCGTTAATAATTTCCTTCGGTCTCATTTTTGGGGGAGGGAGGAGCGCGCCCCCCCCATGCCTCCGAACCAACAACAACACAACATAGCCTAGCTTAACATAGCACAGCACAGCCCAAGGCCATATACCATAACGAAGATCTCTACAATAAGCTTCTTTTTCTTGATTTTATATTTTAAGATTAAAGTTTAAAGAAGATTGCTGCAATATAAGATTTTAAACGAATAACTCTCAGCCCTTTTAAACTATAAAAGTTTATGCGGCTGGTCCCCGTTTTTCTATTTTTATAATCCATATTCACACTAAGCCAAGTCAAACCAAACCCAGCCTCGATAATGATTTTCAATAAATCGTAATTGCAAAAGTATTAGGAGACATATTTAAACATTGAGTCGCAATAATGAAACCAACAAAACTTTGGGTCTCTCTTAAACTTACGAAATTCACAAATCACATTTCGTTGCAATTGTATTAAAAATAATACACAAGTTTAGACAACGCAAGATTTCTCAGTTTTGTTGAAATATTCGTAATATCACGTTACAAAAGCAAGTACAATTAATAAGCAAACATCTATAAACATCTAATAACATAGCCACCTTTTTCACTTGCATTTAAGTTGCTAGGAATCATACCACCCCTTAGTTAACATTCAAATTCATTCCTTATTCTCTTGAATAGGATCACCCCTAACAATATTTTGACCTTGCAACGTCGATTCTTCATTGTCACTAACAATCTCATTATTAGTTTTTTCTTCATAACTGTTGTCCCCTGTTTCTTGGTCTTTGTTTTTCGCAATACTTCTGAGTCCAACAACATTACTTGATCCCATTACAACTTGTGGATGGAAAAGTATGAAGATTATACAACAAATACCAATCATTGCTGCATCCAATGTCATTATATACACTTCATGAGTAATTAAATAACCGGAAAACCCTTGTGCCAATTCAACAACCCTGTAAATACAACGAATATAAACTGCAATCACTGCTAATGTAATAGCTATAGCGTAGTAATTGTACAATGGACGTCTTCGTAAATCTTTGTAACTCAGGTTGTAATATTTATCCAACACTTTTAACTTGTACATATTAGCATTATCACCATTTAGTAACAATTTAATAAATGTCATTAAAGATTTCTTTTGGTATGGACTTGGTTTGCTTTCGTTGACTGATATATCACGGAAATAGATATTCCAACAAAAGACAAGCCAACATAATAAAAATACCGACATGGAAAACACTTGGAAGGCGATACCAGCAATCATGGTATAAGTTCCTGGGTCAACATCATCGTACTCTTGAGCAGCAATTGCAGTCATACCACCTCCAACTGCTTGAATCACTAATGAAACCACATCACAAGTAATGAAAATATATGAATAATGAAGTGGTTTTAACCATGAATATTGTCGACCATGAATAACCACTAATTGACCAAATAGGAAATAAATCCCTGCCATTAGAAAAACCGGGGATAATGTAAGCGCAATCAATTGTAAAAGATAGTAATCAAACTTTTTCAAATCACTAAAAGACAACACTCGACCCAAATATCCGAGAAATTCTAATGCCGTACCACAAGTCCAAGCCACGTTAAACCACCAATATCGGGATTTAATCCACATTAAACAAGCAATGGCAAATGTTATAGCAAATAACACTAAAAATAATATATTAGCCGTACGATTTAATCGAGGTATATCATAAACATTTTCTTCCCATGCTAAATCTAAAAGATTCTCGGTTGCTTGCCAGATGATCTGTGTTGCTTGTGCTTGTACATCGGTGGCAGTGGCAGTTTCGAGTACGTGCTCAGCAGAAATGATTGATAATGATGCCTGAGCACCACGGATTATTCGGGAGGCACTAATGTAATCCATATTTGCAATGGTCGATCCCTTAGATGTTAATGTGTGAACGGCATCGGATATTTTTGATTGTAAAGCTGGGGCATAAGTTGCAGCAATGGTGGATAGAGTTGTTGAAGTTGCAGTTGAGGTAGGAGTCCATTCTGTAATTACCGCAAGATCCATAGTATTCATGAGCCTGTCTTTTTTTCAATATTATTAAGGAAAGACAGAATGAAAAAAAAAAAAAATAGAACAAGATGACAAAAAAATTGTAAATTTGAGCTCATTACATAGTTATATAAACCATTTGAGGCAAATAAAACTAGCAGGTATAGGATAACGGGTAGTATTTTTTTATATTTCCAGCTATTTACTAACTGGAATATCCGGACCAATGAGATTTTGGTTAACCGGGTGTTAAAATTTTTTTTTCTTTATCTTTGCTATCTAAACTGATGTACAATGATGATGAGATTCTAAAAAAAAATATTGAAAACAATAGATATTTCAATTTTGTGTTTAGAATCGGAACTACTGTTGCTGCTGCAACCACATTTCAATTTTATCCTTCCGTTTGGTTATAATTAGTGCAGGGACACGCCAATAATAATCATAATCTTTTCCCCACCACCAGGAAATCCAGTTTCATTTTCGAAATTCAAGCTTTCTTCTAAAAATATCTAAATATAATTTAGTGATAACACACATGGTTGTAAGATATTTTAACAAATCACTCTCTAAATGCTGATTACAAAATTACATTCAGTGCATAATTTCCGAGTTCCGTGTGGATCTACAACTATTCTAAGAGTAACCATGTTTCTTTTTTTAGCAGATTAGGAATAACTTATTTCTGAATGAAATGAACTTTGAAATTAGTTATCAGGGCTATTCAGAACTATACCATAGCCTTCACCAAGCTTATCTTTTTTAATTGAAGGATTGATTAATTCGACTGAGCTTATCTCCGCATTCAAAAAAGATTTCTGCAAAAACATTATCCGTGTTAGCCTTTTTTTTTTCTCTTGCACCCATTTTCCACACAAAGTGTAAGATTAATCCCGCTACCACACACAAAAAGAAGACGTAAAACAATTATAATAAAATCTTTGGCCACACATTTTTGGATCTTGTAGGATAAGTGTATTTATTTCAGATTCATTGTTTAATGAGCATTATGAAGTCATTTCAAAACAAGATTTTTTTGGCATTCAACAAACATGGACCAATAAGAATATGCTAGATGTATAAAAATAGTCAGAAATATCAAACTATTCACTTTAAGATCCTTATAATGCTGGTCATAGAAAGGGGTTGCTTATTCATAACTTCAGTATGCAAAATTCACAGTCCAAAGAAACAAAGCCCTACCAATGGTCGTCATAATTGGGCTTTTGAGAATTTCATACAATGTAATAAACTAACTACAGTTAAGACTCGCCATAATCTCAACTGGATTTATCATCATTAAGGAAAACTAATACAAATGTGGTCAGCCTCCTAATCGTTTTTTTTGAGTTAGCGTGGCAGTTTAATTGTTTTGCCAAGATTTCTGTCCAGTTTTTCAATCAACAGTATAATGAACCACGACATACACATTTTTGTGGGGTTGAGAAGAATCATAACATCCCGAAATTTTATTAATGAAGATAAATTTCCCCCTAATTCATAAATCAAGGGCAAATATAACGCATAAGATGTCTTCTTCAATTACTGTTTTT
>OKCY01000114.1_pt1 | contig 12079 bp, 5 predicted proteins | sample 1613071 | NCBI WGS metagenome assembly OKCY01 (sample SAMN04436834, study PRJEB24849) | human gut metagenome | biome: human gut; feature: NICU; material: stool | host: Homo sapiens | place: USA: Saint Louis, MO | collected 2011-07-12 | reverse complement strand
AAGACATAGTGAATAGGAATATAATACATCTTAATTGTGTCATAGGTTAAAATGTTATTTGTTAAATTAGTGTGTATATTGAGTCTGATTTAGTATTATTAGTATTAGTATTGTTGTTGTTGTTGAAAGACGATTTTGTGTAATTTGTTGCAATTGAAACCTTTTCGTGTATTCATAACCAAAAATAAGATCAAATTTTCAAATTTTGTATGTAATGTCTCTTTGTGTATTACACGATTGAATAATAATAGAAACACTTAAACATTGTCTTCTGCACTATCTGCACTACTTACTTTTTGTTTTTTTCTTGGTTGGGTTTAAAATGTCTATTATTTTTAGTTCAACCAAGGGGAACAAATAAAGGGGTCTACTCTCTCTCTTTCCTCTCAAACCTAAACTAGCTATTGTTAGTTTCTTGTTTCAGGAACAACAAAAACAAACAACAACAACGCCACTTCTCAAACAGTTTCTCCACAAAGAATCAGTAGTGTATGGATAATTTCCTTAGATTTTTATTCATCTAACTTGAAAGAGATTACGTTCTGTATCACGAGATATACCAAGTACCATACATTAGACGAGAAGTTTGTCCTGTTGCTGCACATTCACTAATCCATATATAAGATTTTCAATTTCTCATTGGTCTTTCTAATCTTTTTCATTTTATATTTTTGGAAATAAAAATACCAGTTTAAAACATAATTTGTTAGAAAATGGAAAATTCCAAAGATTGATTTTTTCTTCTTTTGTAATGAAAATTAACCAAACCAAACCAAAAAATAATAGAAAAAAAATAAATAGGAAAGAATATGCAGAGAGGCACCCTATTTTATGGTTTGTATACTTTGGCCCCAAACAAAAAAAAAGAATAAAATAGAATAAAAATCAGATAATGAAGTCCATTAACCGATCAGAAGAGCAGTTACACAATCAAAGCCAATGATATTATTCAGATTGCATTTTATTAATTACGTTATAGGTTAATGTGATCTTTAAGGGGGCTGGTTTCTTTAGATGATCAGCTACTTGTGATAATATTCACATATGCTGCACCAACTACAACACCATAGAAAAAGGTTTTTGTAAAAAATTATTATAAAGTCTATTTAAAGTATCAGGGTTATGCAATTGAAGTATTAAGTATTTATCACCATGGATTAGATTCAAAATCTTCTACTCCTGTTGAGGTATCACCCCAATTTTTATGAAGCAACGAATTTGGCATTTGTACCTGTTTGAATAATTCATCTCCTTTAAAATCTTCAATTTCTTTAGTATGTGTCGGTTTCTTTTCAAAAGTACCTGGATGAACAGATCCAGAATCACCATTTGCATTTGCTCCTTCGTTGTGTTCTTCTTCATCATCATCATCTTCACCATCCTTCTCATTATCATAGTCGTAGGTTTCATTTTGCCATGACCTATTCTCAGTCAACTTCTCATCAATGTCATCCATAATTGAAATAGGTAATGATGGTTGGTATTTTTTATTTCTAAGTATTCTAACACCACCAAGACCTGCACCATAACTATTAATTAATTCGGTTAAATTAGGTAATGCAACTTCAAAAATGTAGTTTGGATTCAAGTAAATATATTCCTCTTTAGACAAAAAAGTTGTTTGTGTCATATAATGCAAAAACATTCTTTGAATTTGATTAGGTCCTTGTTCCGTCATTAATGATTTGATCACTTGAATCAATTTCTTCGGTAATTTCACTTCATTAACTTCGTATTTATATAACTTATTGGCAACTTTGAAAAGTTGATAATAATTCAAACAATCAAATTGATTAATGGTATTTATCAAACTTTCTTCATCTGATAACGAAGTCATACATTGCAACCATTGTAAAAGTTCAATTGTTGGTTGTAACTGATTTTTCCCAATATGATAAAGTGAATTGTAATAAAATTGTAAATAATGAGGGTTCTTGCGATGTTTCAAAGATGGATCCTCATTCAAAAGGTTGTGCAATTTGACATCTTCATTGCCAAGTAATTTATTCAAACCACCAATCGTATCTGGCTTATACACTTTCACATTATGTGACCGTAACCAATCTTCAATTGCTGATACATTGAGACGTATTTGAATGGCTTTGGCACGGGAACAGTATTTAGATTGACTAATTAATCGATTGAAAATGGTACAATTGATATAATAAAATACTTGTGAAAAGGCTTCCAGGCGAAGCAAATTATCAACCTTGTGAATTCTCAACACATAATCCAAAGCTCCTAAAACTTGCAAATACCTAATAGGTGATGGTTTCATTAACTCCATTTGAGTTGGTGGATATAATGTATTCATGATATCATCATAAGTATTAGGGTGCGACTTGTTTTTCTTAAACAAGTTCCAATCTTTGGCATATAATACGTTAGAAACATCCACTAGGTTAGTGAAATTAATAATACAATCATCAACAAGTAAATTTAATCTGGAATTAATTGAAAACGATAATGTTGCAGTTAATGATTGGACTAAATTGATCAATTCCTGTAAAAATCTGGGGAATTTCAAATAAATGCTGTTTTTACCAAAGTAGAAATGCAAAAATTGTAATGAGGACAACCAATAACTCAACAACACTATATCACCTGCACCCATGGCGTTGGCAGGTTTACCGTCATCTTGGATTGCCATGTTAAATGCCCCTGACTTGGTATTTGTAATTGTTCGCAATCTTGCTGTAAAACAATCAAACAAAAAATCAGTTAATTCTGTAGATTCAACTTTCAATGCAGAATATCTAACCAATTGGAAAACAATGGCAGCCGGTAATTTGGTATTGTGTTGATATGTAGTTTGTGACCTCAAATCAAAAATATAATTCAATAATGTTGGTATATCACTATCTGTAAATTTAATATACTGTTCTGGTAAAAGTTTATCATACTCAAATTCAGGAAGTTGTTGAAGTATAGGATCTTGTGCCAAATTATACTCTTCATCCTCTCCTATAACTTGTGGTTCAGAATTTTCTTCATTTTCATTACCAATGGTATTGCTCGTGATAGTGTGCATTTTGAGTTTTGTACTCAAATCATCTTCATAGTCATCTTGGGGCAAAAAAGAATCTGCTTGATAAATATCTTGACTATTGTCGGCATTAGTTTTTAATAAATTATGGGATCGGAAATATTCGTACATTTCTGTATTCTCCGGGAATACTAATGTGCTTGCGTTTTTCCCATCATCTTTCGGTGACAAAAAAGGGTCTGCTTGGTGGTCTAGTAATAGTTGGACAATGTTCAAATAATTAAGATGAACCGCCCACATAATAGGTGTATAATTTACAATTGAGTCAGGGATATCAGGGTCAGCTTTATGGTTCTCTAGTAAGGATTCGACAATATCAGGATTATTAAAACAGACAGCATATACCAATGCTGTTGCACCATTTTCATCACTAGGAAATAGTTGATTGACAATTTGTGGATTAGATCTAGTTATGCTCTCTAAAGTGACAACATCGCCATCACATGCCGACATTAACAATTCTATAATAGCTTTATTTTCATTGTTGGTATTACTTTCTCCTCCATCTTCAGAAACTCCAGAAACTATATTTGATTCCAATAACTGTAATGCCTTTTTGGATGTGATTATCTTGGCCAATAAAGGATCAGATAAATTTAAAATGTCTGGGAGTTGACTACTAAATCCCAGTAGACCATCTGCTCCAAAAGTTGTTGCACTATTCCAAGCATCCATTATAAGATAGAATTGATGAGTCTAGTCAATGTTATGTTAAATTGGTGGTTGGATTTGTTTTTTTGGCGGAGCAATAATTGAAAACAGTTTACGGTAAATTCTTAGTTTGATTCCTTGTTCTTTTTTTTTTCCTTTGCTGCTTTACTTAAGAGACAGTTTGTTTTTACGTGTATAAGAGCAAAATAAAACATTCAATGAAATTTGTCGCAATCAGTTAAGTGGGGGAAATGTCGTACAATTATAAAATGTCGCTGAATTGACTATTTATACGTCATACTAAATTAAATTATTGAACGTCGCACTAAAACTTTTCTTATTGTGTAGTTACTTACTTACTTATTTATTTACTTACATTTCCTATCATAGAATTCACACGGGATTGGTAAAAAACAACAAAAAATAAGGAAAAGGAAACTAAGACAAGAAAAAAAATATCGCACCTGAAATTTTGTAGATTATCCACTACTACTACGGCACACATTGCAACATTCCCTGTTTAGAAAATTCTTTTCTCTTTGAATCAACATCTTCTTCCTTAACAACTAGATTCAAGTCAACTCAACTCAACTAGAATGTCTAAACTAGTTAGAAGAACAATTTTACCTGCTATAACGATTGTGCTTATTGTTTTCTTTGTCGTACTAGAATCCTCAAAAAAACCAAACGATTCTTTGTATGATGCTGGATCTCACATTTTTGATTCGATAAGTCATTTATCATTTGTTGATGGACAACTAATAGAACAGAAACCACCAAACCAACCATTCGCAAATGAACAACTGAAACAAATTGACAGTACCCCAGATAACAGTCTACAACCCACTAAACAAGAAGATGAAGAAAAGAAAAAACTAAAGGAAAAAGAAGAAGAAGAGAAGCAATTAGACCCTTGCACAGTATTCAATCCAATAAGCAAAGGTTTCATTGATTTGAGTGGATTATCGTCATTATCAAATGAGGGTAAAGCATTGCCATGGGTTTCTAAAGGATATGATAGTGGTAAAAATTACACCATAGGTGTATGTTCATCTCCATTTAAAAAACATCATAGTGAAATCAATGAAATTCAAGATAATCTCAACTCGAGTTTAATCGGTGCTTATTATGTCGATCCCGAATCGAAAAAATACGTATCTATGGGTAAATATTCCACTGTACCTAAATTTAGAGGTAGAAAATTGACGTTAACGTATGAAAATGGATCGTATTGTGATATAATCGATAAGAACACAAATCAAAGACTACGCAAGTCGACTATCTTAACATTTACTTGTGATCGTGAAATGTCGGCTAGAGCACTGGTTTCATATATCGGTCAAGCAAATGAATGTACTTATTTTTTCGAAGTCAGATCACACCATGCATGTCCTACTGCTGCTAAAGCTAATAATTTAGCTGCTGTATGGATATTTTTGTTTATATTTTTGGCTGCTGTATTTGTTTACTTTTCTGGTGGATTGTTATATAGACAGATGAAACAAGCATCCACCACTAGAAGTAAAGTATGAAGGGCCCTCCCCAAGAACGAGAATGAAGAACTTACAACTGAATTAATAGAATAGCATGTTCACTTTCTTAAATTCTTTCAGTCCTTTCGTGTTTTTTCTTTATATTTTTAAGTTAAAAGAGAGAAATATGATAATATATACTTGTATAAAACAAAGTCAAAAAACTAATATACACTACTGATGATAACGTTTGCAAAATTCTCTGTTTCAGTTTTTGCCTCTACTTTGGCAACAATTTTACCACCAGTGGAAGCCAATCTAATTGAAGCACCAACTTTTCCTCCCCAAACATCTTTACCCAATAATTTTAATGTATGTGAGGTTATATCACTTGGAACATAATCAGATCCATCTAATGGCATCATATTCAATGCTGTCTTTACTTTATTGACAGCATTCTCAATAGTATCCACATTGCTAATATTCACAACACCGGAATCTTGATTGGGTAATTGATCAAAAATAGATGTGAAATTGGAGTTGTATAATGGAATTATAAAGTCACCAGCCAACAATTCCAAATCATCAATTTGATATTCATCAGACCAACCATCGCCTGTTGGGTCAACATTACCTTCATCATCCAAATCTTTGTTAGTGTAAGCAACGGTGTTACCAAATGCCGAAAGCAATTCTTCATCTTCTATAGCTGGGGCTGAGAATGAAACATAAACAATACCGGTTTGATCAGGTTTTAACTCGGCCAATGGTACAATAAAATCTTCTTGGTATAATTCATTATCTGGTTGAGCAATGACGGAAATATCTTGTAAAACGGTGTGTGGTAATGTGTTGTTGATATTGTATTGTAACACCAATTTTTGTGATTCAGCAAACAAATGCTTGACAACACTAACAACAATTTCATTTTCTTTGTCAGTCAAATATATAGGAACAGATGTCGACTTTGTTAATTTTCCATAGGATTCAAACTCAGCAATAGCAGCTAGTTCTTGAGCGTATTCTTGTTGTCTTAACAAGTCATTAGCAACATTATCACCAGCAGATTCAACTTTAGTACCCCCCTTTTGTTCTTCAACCTTGGGAGTATCGTTATTTTCAACATTGGAATTTTCTAATTTGCTAATCTTTCTGTCATATTCAATTGATTTCAATTCTTCACTAGAAATAACTCTAATTTCTGAAATATCAAATTTAACAGAAAAGTTCTCTTCATTGTTCAAGTAATGAACTAACTTGCTTTCCAAGGCATTCAAATCATATTTGGAATCACTGACAATCAAATTCTTCTTGCCATTGTTGATGAAATTCAAGGAAATGGCAGCTCTATCTCTCACTTCGTCGTCAACATCATTCAAACATCTTTCCAATAAAATAACAATATTCTTCGATACTTCACCACCACAAACTGCAGCAAACTTAGCCAAGGCAATAACTGCTGAAGATCTGACAATGGAATTCTCCAAAACCAATCTATTGTAAATATGTCTGATATAGTATGAAGGGTTTGAAGTGTGTGGGCCCTCGTCACCCAACAAGTGCAAAATACGAACTGATAACTCTGTAAATTCACAATCTTCAATAAATTCACACAAGTTCATTAAGATCAATTGTTTGGCATTTGCATCTGGTAAAAACTTAATCAAATCAAATAATGCGTCAACAATACTACTTTTCAATTCTAATGTACCGTCATCTCTCAATAAATCAGTTAAAAATGATACTAATTTCTTGTGTTTAGCTGGGAATTTCAATGCCAAGTTTTCAATTGCTTCAATAATAACAATTTTGAAATCTTCAGTTATTTCATCCATTAATGATGTCATTTTGGTTATTAATCTATCGACACTCTCACCACCAACAGATCCAGTATCGACAGTACCAGCACCCATTGTTTTCAATAATGTGGTTATTGCCAATGTAGAAATTGATCTATTAGTGTCATTAATCAAGCCTTCCAATTCCAAGTTAACAACAATAATTTTTTCTGGGTGTTTGATAGAAATCTTGTTGATTAATCTAATGGCAGCAAATCTGGTTGCTGTTCTTGGGACACCCAATAATTTTTGTAAAGTATTCACAATTGCCATAAATTGATCGTCTTTGATCAAGTGTTGCAAGTTGATCAAAGTTTTACAAGCTTCTAATTCAACCATATCAGACTTGTGCTTTAAAAATCCAGCCAAAATCGGGTACAAGTGAGAAATTAATGATTGATCATCATTCAAAATTTTGTTGATATATCTAATCAATTGAATAATCGACAAAGAGTTTTTCAAAGAAGATCCTTCTGATAAAGAGCTGATTAATTTCATTAACGCCATTTTATCGTGATTTCTCAACTGATAAATCAAACCCAAAGCATGATATTGATACATGTAACTAGTTGATGGCAAGTTTGAAGTCGAGCTTCCGTAATATTCATGCAACTGGAATTGAGTTGGTGGGAACAGCTTGTAAGATTGAATAGTTTCCAAAGTTTCGTTGGTAAATCTCTTGACAACTTCTTTAGCATGTGGTAACAAATTGTAAGATGAAATCAAGGCAGCAGAAGAAATAACTGGATTTTTATCAACAATGGCATTCTTGAACAATCTTTCAGCTGCATTTACAGTAGTTGGGTCTAAAACTTTAGATAAAGTTCTAATGGCGTTTGGCTTGTAAACAGCATCATTGCCTTGAATATCTTTCATGATCGAAGAAGTTACCATCAAGATATCATCTGATGTAGATGATAATTCCTTGATAGTCAAATACACTAATTGTCTCAAAGATTGATCTTTATGTTGAAACAATTTCGAAATGGAGAAAAACAAAGTGGTTGACTCTTGAGCAGGGAATGATTCACCATTATAAATCAATCTCAATAATTTGGCTAATAGTTGTCGACATTTCTTTGCATTAACCGGAGAAGCATTAAACTGTTGAAGACATTCCTGGAAAACTGCCATTTTATCAGGAATTCCAACATTGCTTGAATAAGCATCCTGTTTTTTATACGACAGAGTGGACATGGTTTGTCTTGCTTTGTTTAATTGTTGTGTTGTGGTCGATTTATTGTATATGGTGTTTACTTCCGTTTTTTTTTTTTTCAACACTGAGAAATCAATTACAGTTGTGAGAGGGAGACAGAGATAATTCTTACGTGTTTCAATTGAGTTTTTATTCTTCAATACAACGCTTAACCTAACTCAATAAATGTGCGTGTACATCGGAACAAAAAAGTTATCCAAGATTTTTTTTTTTCGGGAATTTTGTCAACGCATAATTTTTTCCATCATATTATCGATCACTTATAACAGACTAACCATACACCATATCATCATGATTTCTATTACTAAGGTTATTTCCCAACAATTTAAGCTGTCAAATATCACCAAGAACTTATTTAATGCTACCCCAAGAATAATAAATCCAATAACAACTGGTTCATTATACCAGCCAATAAGAGGCTTCAAAGTTAGAACATCTGTGAAATGTATGTGCAAAGACTGCTACTTGGTTAAAAGAAAAGGCAGAGTATACGTTTACTGTAAGAGCAATGGTAAACATAAACAAAGACAGGGTTAGAGTGATAATTTGAAATTAGAGTTAATTCTTGTACATATTCCTACACAATATATAATTGTCATGCATAGTTTTTTTTTTTTATTTTATTTTTGATCCTGTAAACAACATTCATATCTGAATAAATAGACAAAACAACTGCCTTCTGTTCTAAACAGGAGAGGAGCAAGAATCATGCTGCATCTGTTGTCTGTATTGGAGCTAGTTTCACTGCTCGTGTGTTTGGCGCCTGGTTCTGTCTCGAGTTGTTGTAGTTTTGGTTGTAAGATGCTAAGCGCGGGTTAATAGAACGCTGATTCGTAGGATGATGCTGTGTAGCTGGTTGGGTTGGTCTGGCTGCTGATGAAGACAGCGAAGATACGATTGCATCTTGCCAGAGCTTGCTCAAAGTATTGGATATCTCGGTCTCTTTCTCGTGAAATGTAGGAGAAAATTCTTCAAACGTGCTTGCATTAGCATCGGTAGTAGACTTATCTCCCTTTCTTGTTTTCGATACCTTGAGTTCTTTGCCTGAATATGATTCCAATCGTTTCAAACTTTCTCCCATAGGGTTTGCGTGCCTTCTTACATTCAAATATTCCCTATTCAATCTTTCAAATTCAATTTTTGTCTGTACTGTATGTGGAAGGGTGCCTTGTACTAAATTAAGTAACCCTTGATTACCGTTGACATCGGAACCAGGATACGACCCATTGTTTCCTACACCAGGTGTGGCGGGTGTCATGGGTGTTAATGGTTGATGTTGTTGAGGAACAGACCCACTATACTGGAGGTCACGAATATTTGCCTGACTCTGATTGTTGTAGTTGTGAGAAAACATTAGATTGTTCAAGGACAAGTTTGAAAAGTTGGACATACGATTAGCATCTAAATTTGTAACGTCCATAAGTGAACTTTCTCTTTGTAGCCACAACCTCTGTTGCGTTCTAGTTTCTATATTGTGACCGTATTGCAGATCAGCTGACGATGTGGAATTGTTGGTTCGAAGAAAATCGGAAAAATTGTTAGTGCCATTATTGATAGCAGTCCCAGCAGGAGAAAGTGGTTTTACCTGCTGTTGCTTTTGTTGCGGCTTCTGTTGTGTTTTTTGTTGCTGTTGCTGTTGTTGTTGATGATGTTGCTGTTTTTTGTTCATCAAATATTGATTATTTGTTCGTTGCAAATTATTGAAAATGGTTTGATCGGGTTGGTACGAATTGTTTTGACTCACATTTTTACTTGTAGTTACTGGTTCTGCAGCATTGTTGAGCTCCATAGGATTGGCTTTAAATGAAATGCCACTTATTGCAGTTGAATTCAAAGCTTCATCACTTGGCATAGCTGGATATGCCTCTGTCATTTTCAAGTTGGCACTATGTTTCGGATCAATTTTTCTCACTAGACCTGTAGACTGTGACAATAGTAATGATCCACTATAAAAATTGTTTGCCTGTGAAAAATCATCCGTTGAACTCTTTGTAGAAGAACCAAGTTCAGGATGACTTGTGTTAACTTTGCTATCGATTGTGTTCCCTTCCTCCACAACTTCTAGTTTATCCTTAAACTTTGGAGGTTCTTCGGAAGCTGGGGTTGGCTCTGGTAATATTCTGTTTATTTGTTCATACAAACTGGGAATATTCTGTTCATCTTGCAGGTGTGTTGTTGATATAGTATCTTGACTATCAAACCTTTCAGGCACAGGAGCATTATTCTCTCCGGTGTCTTCATCATTCAGTAGATTTTCAACATCCTCATAATCTGCATCATCGTCATTTAATTGAAGAATAGCTTTCCCCTTGCGGGCACTGGATTTTAATCCAATACTGCATGTTGAATTGATATTTTTCAAAGATGTGGTGGACTTGTGTGTTGGCAAAGTCGGACTTGATGTCGTCTTTGTCATAGGTTGTAATGCTGTCATCTTGGTCAACGATCTGCTATTTCTTTTCAAAGCACCACCTTGTCTGCTCTTCAACAAGACCTCTGTTGACTTTGATCGATTTAAATGTGGTCGCGCCGTTGCTCCGGTTGATGTCGATAACTTGGTTAGAGACTTGTTGTGAGATAGAGACCTATTGTGGGTTTTCAATCGGTTTGCCTGCTTTTTATTTAATGATGGGGTACTAGTGTTTCGTGGAATGTTACCAGTTGATGCTGGTCTTGGATTATTGGGGAGGGACGAACGAGTTACAGTGGAATTGTGAAATGGTGGGGGTTGAGAGTCCTTGCCCCCTCTTTTAGAACGAGCTGTATCATTTTCCGTGGACTGTGGTCTTGAATCATTGGAATACTCTTTTTTGGGTGTACTTTGTGCTGACATGACCTTGTTGGTTTAAAAATATGGGGGTGTGGTAGTCTAGGTCTGTCTTTAGATATTGGTCACAACTATTTCATTTACGAATAAGAATTTATTTTGTATGAACAGTTGAAAAAAAAAAGACACTACTACACACTCTCATACAATTTTGTTGAGCTGATTGTGCGAAAAATGTAAAAGCAAATTGTATATATTACTTATTTCGGAAGTCTAGATCAACTCTGTAGCCAATGTTCGGTTTGAGTTCAATAGCACATATCCAGAAATAAATGCTAGGTAGATAGGGGCTGCTAGAGGTAGTCTGGTGGAATTCACTGCATTTGCATGTTGTGGAATTTCAAATGATTTTTGTAAATATTTCCAGGAAAAGAAATAAGCTTTTTCCAATCAATTTTTAAGACATAATTCTGCAGAGAAGAAATATCTGGAGCTACAATTCAATCAGACATAATAAACTCTATGAAATAGCAAAGCTTAATACTGTAATAAAATATTCCAGCTATTTAAATGTTTTACGAACTATTACTTCTAGAGGTTTTAGACCAAGTCGACCTATTTCAAAGTATAATCATCTACCTGATTTGGCTAAGTAAAGTCTCAATTTATCTTTTTTTTTTGACTTTAACTTTGATTACATAACCATTCTTTTTTGAGTGGGGAAATACGATCGACATACACGTGTATTGATGAAGCTGTCATGAAGTCAAGTCATTTATTAATTTTAATTGACACACGTTTACATTATTAACTACCAACCATTGACAACTAATTGACAGTTAATAATGTACACGAATTAAAAAAGATTTAAGGTTTCTTTTTTTGCAGCCATTTGGCGATAACAAAGAATTTTGAAAACCAACCTCCTATTGTTGGCGTAAGTAAAATGAATAGAAAATATAACATCGAGGATATGATTCTAAAAAACTACACATGACTATTGAAAGTTTTCCATACCTTGACTTACCTAACCCCCACCTCGGCTTTATTCAAATAAATACTCGATAATATGAAATTACTGCAAAGCCT
>OKCY01000110.1_pt1 | contig 12261 bp, 6 predicted proteins | sample 1613071 | NCBI WGS metagenome assembly OKCY01 (sample SAMN04436834, study PRJEB24849) | human gut metagenome | biome: human gut; feature: NICU; material: stool | host: Homo sapiens | place: USA: Saint Louis, MO | collected 2011-07-12 | reverse complement strand
GGACATCTACACCCAGAGTGTAGACGGAGACACGACCTCCGAAGGATCGGTCTGTATAAGGACCTGGATGTGACCTAGACGAGCTGGTCAATCCCGAGGAATTGACGAAGTATATATCTACATACGCACACATAGTGATTAATATACTATTAAATGTTCACTGATACTCAGATTCCATTAATATAAGTCGTACGTATTAGGTCAACATTGGTGAAGAATTTGCACTCATCAAGAGTCAGGAATTAGTATAAAAAGAAGAGAAAACAAAGGTATTTAGGATATAGAGACCGAGTTTCAGGATGGGGGCTATTTTTACAACAAAGTGACGTGAAAAGGTCAATAGCCACGACTTGCAGACTCTTATGCGCAATTATGCAAGTTGTTGCCTTTTGTTTACATTTTTTTGTTTACATTTTTTGTCGACCTAAGCAACATTCATCCCTTGCCCGCCCCCCTATTTTCACCACCATAAATGCCATGCTGGCGTGACCTCAAAAATTTTACTATCCCTATCACTTTCTTTTCCTTCTTTTTTCACCATTCGTTCATCAATCCATTAGTTTTCATCATAGATCGACTGAATAAGTGCTACTACTTCGACTACTGATCCTTTAAGTTATGGCAAGTATGAATAATACAACTTTTTTGAAGAATTTTGTTTACTAACTAAGTATTATAGAAAAGTCAGAGATTATTGTTCATGATTGTATCGGTTTTCATCATAAATCATTGAAAAGATTCTAGTCAAGTGTTTCAGAGATGCCCTAAGTTAAGATATGTATGATCATTACCTATGGTTTTGAAGAATTTTGTTTACTAACTAACTAATATAGATAATTTATTGATTATTGTTTGGAGACTACCCATAATGCTTCTGGTATCGCGGTTCGGTCAGCTATAATGATTACACAATAGGGTACTTCTATTTGACAACTTCTGTCACATGTTATTGCTTGATTTGGCTTGTTCTAAAGTGTTTTTTTTTACTGGAAATTGATTATTCAGGGGTTTGTAATTGACCATAAAATCTAACATTAAAGTGGCCAAATGGACTATCTGACTTGCTTTGATAAGAGATGACAGGATTTTAAGGATATCAACCTAGTTTTCGGTGAATTTATGGTATCAATTGAACTTGTGGTCCGTGACAAGGATTACTGATAGATAAACCGTTTTTGCAAGGTACATTTACCAGTCAACTAGGATTTATGATTCAATATCAAAAACAGAAACCAATTATCACAATGTAGGTTCTAATATATAGTGGTTGTGTATACACCAAGAAGTTAATGATTTGTTCATAATTAGTGTGACAGACTACATGAAGTATACTATGACTTCTCTTGATCAGTGAAACGCGCGATTGTTATTGATTTTAATATAAAAACGCCACTTTAAATACATTTAAAAAAATGTAAACAAAACTTTTAAAACAGTTGAAACACTGAAATCAATATAACCAATGCCTAACACCAACGAATTTGAAGACTCATCTCAGCAATCTAGAGACAAACTTTTGGATTCCTCACCTCTTAAGGAAAACAGGCTAGTGAAAGCTGGTCTTTTTTTATAAAAAGAACGCATATCCATCATTCTCTGATCCACATTGTTATGGACACGAGAAAAGAAAGAGAACAGGTTTGGACTGCTACAACTACAGCTTTAAAAATGAAAAAGAGTTCCGGGAATGGCTCGAACAAAGACAGCTTGGATGTGTTTGGGTTCGAGAAAGGAAAACTCCCCCCAAGGGTTCAGCTTATATCAAATACCAAAGCTATATCTGCAACAAATCCAGATCTTATATTCAAAAAAGCTTAAACCACCAACCGAATCAAAACTATGCTGTGAATGAAGACGGTGCTGTGAATGAAGACGGTGCCGTGAATGAAAACAATATCAACAATCAAAAAGCTGTCAAAAAAAGAAACAGAAAAGAAACAATAAAAACCCAATACCCAGCCAAAATTATTGCGTTCCAATACGAACAAGATGGAAAGTTTTATGCTGATTGGATTTATGAGCATAATCACCCCTTGACTGATAGTTATTATCATAATAGTAGACTTAGAAAAGACTTAACAAAAGAATTGAAGATTGCAATAGAACAAAAAACACCAATAGTTGAAATAATTAATTCAATGTTAGATCCAATTTACAAAAGTTGCCACAGATGTAATATTAGTGATCGAAATGAAGTTGCAGCATTATTTAAAGACTACTATCCTCAAAGTCTTGATGTCTATTCATATCATTTGAAAAATATTTCTAGTGAACTTTTCGAATCCAAAGTCAAAAAAGGTCAAACAATAAAGGATTCCTTATTGGGTTGGAAAAATATTATAAAAACACAGTACGGTGGATGGGCCAAGTTTTGTAATGAATATAATACAACAAATTCCAAACATCACAATGTATTTTCTTTTCAATTCTGTGTTGATACTCAAATTCAGTTACTAAAGAACGTCCACTTGTTTGGTTTAGATGCAACTCATGGTTTGGTAAAATCTTTAAACGGTCAATCAAATGCCTATCTTTTTGTTCTCACAGGAATAATACCTTCTAGTCGCAACACTTTTCCATTATCATTTATGTTGACAAATTATACTGGAAAAATAACTATCCAACATTGGTTAAATAATCTCAAAACAGAATTTGGAATTAACCCTACCCAATTTGTAATTGATGCTGATCCTGCTGAAATTTCAGGTATCCAATCCATATTCAAGGACACCAAAATAGTTCTATGCTACTTTCACGTATTGAGAGCTGTTACTATAAAACTCAAAGAAGTTGTAATTCTTCCAGACAAAGAGCAGCAAAAAGCTATTCATGACCTGATAACCCAAGACTTGAAACGAATATTATTCAATTCAGAAAACACAGAAAATGATATTCAAAAATTCCTAGAAAAATATGCATCTTTTCGAAGATTTAAATCATATTTTCAAAAGCAATGGATGAGTAAAATCAATATGTGGTTACGAACAGAAAACAATACCTTTGATATACTTCTTTTAACAAATAATTTAACAGAAAATTTCTTTTCGGTGTTGAAAACAGTTATTCTCAAAAATCAACCAAACAAACGGCTTGACTCATTAGTCTATGTGTTAGTGGAGATAGTAATCCCCCGCTTCTGGAGGAAAGAATTCAAAGTGATTACGGGTGATGAAAAGCCAAATACGAGGGGACCAGAAGTTTCACAAAAAAAACAGTTAGATATTCTTGAGGATGAAGAAATAAAAGAACTTGTTAAATTAAATATTATTAATAACCTGGAATTGTTTGTTGTGCAATCACCACATCGAAGCGAAATGTCATACAACGTTGAATTGAACTATCAAAACAAAACCGGCCAATGCTCTTGTGAAATGTTTACAATTGAAGAATGCAGCTGTATTCATACCTTGGCTGTATATCGTTATATAAACATCCACAAAAATTTCTATCGGGAAAAAATCAGAGGTACCCCCCAAAATGCCATACCTCTTTGTCTTATAATAGAAATGTTCCCGTTGGTTGGTCAAAAAATAGGTGCATATGTTGCAGAAGAATTGTTGGAAGAACTAGACGAAGAAGGAGAATTGGAAACAAGTGTTTCCGAGATAATGAATCAACTAGCTGCATCAAATGAATCGCTTGAGGGATGTCTTCCAATTAGTTCCCTATTAAGTCTGGCTATTGCCATAATTGATGAAGCTTCAGAGAGCAGCAATGATGAAGCCCCAACTATTCTTACCAGCAATCACCTAGACGAAATCGGTAGTAGTTATGACCCTCAATTTGATGATTATGTTAATGATCCAGATGGTTTTGAAAGTCGATTGCAAGAAGCAATGGCAATGAGCAGTTCTCCAATTATTAGTGATGAGGAAAATGAAAATCAAGAGATTTCCAATTCCAATTTTCAAAATGGGGAAAATTTTTTTTCACGAGAAGAAGGAAGATCAATTGAGCTGCTCCCTTCGCTGCCACCTCCATCGCACAATACATCAGTTTCAACAAGTCGTGATACACTGAATACAACAAGTCGTAATACGCAGAATACGACAGCAAATACTACAGAATACGATCCAGAAATCGACGAGCCCATCCGTGAAAGCCTTGATATTTACCATCTGCTCCTTTCTATTAAAAGAAGATGATCATACCACAATTCACAGTGGAAAGATATTCGTAGAGTCATTACTATACTCAAGAGAAGTGTAAAACATGTAGAAACTGGCCAGAGAAACTTATCACACCCTCGCCGGTCAGACAAACGAAGGAAATTAAATTAATAAGCGGTTCTTATCTTTATACAAAGTTCTTTAATTCGTACATAGTTGTTTGTTTTTTGAGTATAAATTATGAAGACTTAAAATAATAGTCGAAGAGGTGGGCCCAGATAGCGTTTTCTAGCACGAAGCAACAACAATACCACTTCGACCTAGAGCTGTCGACCTAGAAATTTGTTTTAAGGGATGAAAATCCAAAAAGGGAAATGTTGAGGCGAGCTATTGCATGTTTGTTCTATTTATAGTAATAAAAATGAAAATTATGAACCCACTTTATGCATATTTTGCTGTACAAATGAGGTCATTTTATTGATTTTTCTTCCTAAACTAGTAACTGAGAATCTAAAATCATGCGAGCAATTTATCTGAAGTAATTAAAATAAAAAGAAATTCACGTCACTTTGTTGTAAAAATAGCCTCCATCGAGTTTCAGTAGACACTTTTAGTGGGCGTAAACTTTATTTACTCTGTTTTTTGCTTATTAAAAATTAATGCCTATCGTGTACTAGGACTAATTCTCACGAATATTCCGTGTATACAAACAGTTCCCTTTTCTCTTTTCTATGATACGTATCTCCAGAGGCCATAGAATGCACTCCTTTATTAGTACATTTCCTTATTAAACTACACTATAGTATAGAATTGAAATACATTAATTTATATTATTATCACTACTCAAAGATAAGATTCCTAAAGGTACTTTAACTTCTGAATAGTATGAAACTAAACGGTACCAATTAAACAGTCTGGCATGTTTTTACTCAAAAATTTTGATAAAATTAAGCAAAAAATTTTTTCTAAGTGCGGAGGGTTATGTAGTTGCTAAAAAGGGTTATACCTGACTATAAATACCAATCAATGAGAGCAAGGATGAGTTTGGTGTTTTCTTAAAGGGTTGATATGTATAGCCAACGATAGTTGTAATGTCGGCAGGTCGTGTGCGTGCTAATACCCCACCGGGTTACCCATCCTGCTCATTATATATAGATCTTTAGTCCCTTCTCTCTTATATTATACATAGTTCCTCTCCAAAGGTCATAGAATGCACTCCTTTATTAGTACAGTTGATATCTTGTGAGTCAACAGTAAATCTTTTGTGTGATAGATTGCCCTTATAACAAGGAATATGTGTAGTTGTAGGTCAAGCAGTGTGAATGTTGTAGTATAGAAAGATCCACTAGAAGTATGGCTGTTTCGGCTGGGCTCACCAAGAAGTCTGATTTTGTTTGTATACACGGAATATCCGTGAGAATTAGTCCTAGTACACGATAGGGATTATTCGCAATAAGCAAAAAACAGAGTAAATGAAGTTTACGCCCACTAAAAGTGTCTATTGAAACTCGGTCTCTATATAATAAATATCCTAAATATCTTTCTTTTCTCTTCTTTTTATACTAATTCCTGGCTCTCGATGAGTGCAAATTTTTCACCAATGTTGACCTAATACGCACGACTTATATCAAGGTGTTATTTCCCTGACACAAACGTCGCATAAACCAACACTCCCCTGATTCGAAATGGCGTTGTTTAGCAATTACGAATTACTCAATTAGCATTTGTAGCGTCTTGGTTCAGGTTATTATCACTCTCAACATCGAGTCCTTTGAATATACCATCAATAAATGTCTTGAACTTTGTAGGATGTAGATATTTCACAACACAATTTTAAGGTAATTACCATTTGATTGGAAATAGGATATCACAGAATCATTTCCGAATAATAACTTTCTCAAGAATTTGAAATAAATATTAACAGGAATATGAAATTTGACAATAGCTATTCTTAGATATCATAACCATGGCATAGCCATCATACTTGTGGTAAACCTTATCGATCTCTAAATTCAAATCCATCAGACTATCCTTCATTTCGATAACGTATCACATTTTCTAACATAAAGCTAATATTCCACCAGTCACTGATCTTCAAATAATCATTGTTTGTCGTTTAGACTCCCTTTTTACCAAATTTCATTGATATAAGTAAAATTTCCATAAATTCATCTGCGATCCAATTTTTGGAAAACAATAATATGCTGTCAGAAAAAAATAGTAATAAAACTTTCCTAATTTGTGTGTTAAACTCGAATCTTTTCGTATTCGATGTGATAATCCACATAGCTTTTGACATACCCAAGATAGATATTTAATTTTCTGCAAATGTAGAATGGTAGTATTTTCCGATTGTGAGCTTAAACGAATTTTCCACGGAATGTATTAAATTTCGTGTTCATATCAGCACTTCCAGACCACCTTTTGGTATAAATTTTTTAATTGAATTAAGTAATTTTTCATTTCGAACCTCAGTGAAATTGTCTTCAGCATTTGCGACAGATCTATTTTGTTGGTATCTCGCATCTATCATTTGGAACTCAAAGCACGTTTTACCATACGAATTGTGTAGTTTAAAATCCTTGGTTTGCTTATTTAGGAGTATCTCTTAATTCAAAGTATCACCCAGTTTTGCTTACGTGGACATTTTATCTCACATATTCTGTCATGAGACCTAAATTGATTTTAACACGAAATAAACACTATCTTGTTCAACAAATCTGATAACAATTCCATCTGAAATTCTGTCCATTAAGATATCATCCACATATAAACCTAAAATAAATCATTGAGGCATCATTGTACTATAATACAAAAAACATACCATCATCACGCAATGTTGGACCAAAACTAATGTTCTCCAATACAGTTCTAATGATACCATTTTTTGGCCTGTCTAACATGTACCATACAAGGAGTAAATGAAGACGTCGTTAATGACCTTTCTTCAATGGCACAATCTTGAATGAAGATATAAATTTGATTGCTTATGGGTTTTCAACATATTATAAAAAATAAGCTGATCCTGTTTTTGTATTTCCATAGTAAGTTTTAATTCCAATGATAACCAGTAGTCTTATATCGACCAAACTAGTTCTTCGGGTTATTTTCCCTCGTGCTCGTGATTCGAATTTGGCGCATCACTCCAACATCCTTGAACGGTGATTTCAGTTTCTGACATCTCCCCATTTTGGAGATTCACATTGCCATATGAATTTTTTATTATTTCAATGATGTCGTAGTCATTTTTCTCACCTTCAATATTTACCAGCATCAAAGTGTTCGAAGTTATCCAAATGTTCTTCGGAAGCATTTCTTCAACATTGCTTTGAATGCCTGTTTCATCTTGGGAAGTTAGAGTGACAATTTTCTATCGATGAAGAAGTTTGTTTCGCAAATTTGCTGTCCCCTCCCAAAGTTTTGGCCACCTATCAACTATTGTCAGCAGGGATGTTGTGTGTGTTATTATTGCTATCTAACATCTTCAGCAACCTTTACTCCCTTCAGAATATCCACTGATCAGGTTGGAGTATTCGTGTGAACAAAATAGTTTGATTAGTGCTATCTGCTATGAGCAACAGATTTTCATCTGATGTCATCTCTTCATCTTTGTTTTGGATAAGCTGTGTGTGTTTCAGCCATCTCCAGTATCTGCCCCCCTGTTGAAATATACACCAGTGGTTGTGGCAGCTTAGCAACATTGTTTATCTCCCGGTATGTCTGATATTGTGCTAAACAAGACTCTGTTGAATCAGTCTTGCAATATCCCCGGGCTTGCAGAGTTCCCCATGCTTCTGCGAGCTTTTCTTATCATCGTCGACACCGTGTGATAGGTTCTCGTCGGTTTTAGTTCCTTCGAATGTGGAACACCAATTTTTTGATTGAGGTGATGTATCAACCAGAGCATGTGTTTCCATGTACTTAATAGACCTCCCATGGAGGGTGGTGGTGCCACTTTTGTGGTTGTAATAGGCCCTTTAAACTTCCCTACTACCGAAGTCTCGAAATCAAGTTGAGGAGGTTTAGACACCTCGTTTTCCCCAGGTGTTAGCTCGTGGTGAATTGGATTTTGGGTGGCTTTATATTCGGATACCATACTTTGGAAGCTCCCGGTGTTTCCACTTGATCGGAAGTTACAATATCATTGTATATGGTAGACGCTACTGAATCACAATAAAATAAGAAAGGTCTCTGGACCAGTCCCCCGTTGATAAGAATGAAGACGTTCTACTGAATAGAATATGGTACTGGGAAATGACGTCTACCCGTTTATTTTCCCATATTCTTTTAAGCACATTTTTCCCGCTACGTCGTTTACCGTTCCCGAATGGACTATCGTCATAGCTTCAGTGGTGAGAAAAAGTGTGTGTTAGATGGTTGAGACTGTTTTCCTAGATATGCATATTTGGCATAATAACATGTGATACACGGAGAATTCGGGTAAGTTTAACATCACCCCGCATATTTTACAACGTAAAGATATAGCAAAAAATATCAGTTGCAAACTCAATGACAGCACATAACACAGATGGTGGAGATTTCTAGGTTGGAAAAATTGTATTTGGTTGAATATTGAATAGAAATTGCGACTCTGATCGATTTCCTCTTTGGCAAATATTTCATTTCTTGATTTTAGCGACTCAGAGTTAATGACGTCCATTTTCAGTCAAAATTTGATTTTGGCTTGATGCCTGATATGGTGGGTTAGCTTTTCGAGTATACTTATGTGTTGCGTTAATCTGTATGGTCTCTATCTATAACAGCTGATTTTAGTGGTTGTCAACGTGTCAGATAGCATGTCCCATATTGTACCACCGTCATAAGGATCTTTACTGAACATTGTGAAATATAAGTAAATATCAGCAAAATCTTCTCATACTAACGACAATATTTTGAATTGAATCGCCATGAGATACAGTGTTCGATTCTCAGCATTTAACACATATAGCACCCCTTCTTTGAAGTATTGCAGACCAACGATGATAAAAATACTCTCAACGAAAATATAAGGTATATGCTAGCATAATTGATACACTTGCAATCTTTGTAACCAAATCGTCTGCACACTTCGTTTCTAACGTTGTCCTGTCATTAGCTGGAAAAAACATCGATAGCTTCTACCTTGACGTTTTGTAGCATTCCTTATTTGTCATGACAGCAACAATAGTACCAATGTTATACACCAAAATTTCATGTGAGAAAAAACTATTCCAGAAGGATTTAATGTATTTTAAGATGTGTAAGTGAGGAAAATGTTCATTAGTTGGTAAGATATCCTTTCTGTTGTTTCGTATTCAATGATTTTCTGAAACAATCAGTACTTAAATTTTCAATAGGGTTTCTTTCTCCAACTTTTCATCCTTTTCTTTCAAATTTTGATTCTCCTTAAACTATCTTTGGGGTTAGGTTTCTCAAAACTGAAATAATCAGTATTCTTCAACATTTGCTTAGCAATCGTTTGACAACTTGGTAATGATGGTTCTTGGAAGTAATATATCCACTCATTTGATGATGAGTTGACTGACAAATTCTTGATAAGAGCCAGAGCTTTGGATTTTAATATAACAACCAAGTAAAAACATCTGAAAAACATAATGGCATACTGTTTCAAAAAGACTTTAGCTTCTTAGTTCATTTTTTGACCACGGAAGTTTTGGCTTCCATATTTTAATTTTGGCTAACCATTGATCTTTATGAATAGTGAATTAAAAACTAGTTTTGATGTGTTCATCTAGTTTACCTATGACCATAGCTTAAGCTGAAGCATCAGAGAATACACTCTTGACTTTACCAAAATTCCATAACTGATGACCTTTTAGCAGACTCTATTCATCACTATTTTTGATATTAACAAATATTGGTCAAACTGACCTAGACCAATGCAGAATGGTTATCACTATTGACTTCTAATCTGTTTGTATACACGGAATATTCGTGAGAATTAGTCCTAGTACACGATAGGTGATAATTTGTAATAAGCAAAAAACAGAGTGAATGAAGTTTACGCCCACTAAAAGTGTCTATTGAAACTCGGTCTCTATATAATAAATATCCTAAATATCTTTCTTTTCTCTTCTTTTTATACTAATTCCTGGCTCTCGATGAGTGCAAATTTTTCACCAATGTTGACCTAATACGCACGACTTATATCAAGGTGTTATTTCCCTGACACAAACGTCGCATAAACCAACAAAGTAAGAGCATCTATTTTGTGCACAGTTACACTACTATTTTAATAGTGGCCTGCATATAAACCATCGGGTTTGTTTACATTTTTTCGAATTAATAAACTCAAGAAGAAGAAGAAGAAGGTCATAACCAAATAAGTTAAAAACAACCACAACTTTTCTTTTCCTTCCTTTCTTTCCAATTCATTGTATCAACCTTCTATCTTAATTAATCAAGAGAATTAATCCTATCTAGCTACTTACTGGCTACAATCTTTTTCAATCATTTTCTTCTACAGGCTTTATACATTTATTTCAATGATTTTCAATGAATAGTGATATCGATATCCATAACAACAATTCTACCAACTTTTTCAATTTGAATATCAAAAAAATCATTGGTACTTCAGCTAAAAACCCTCATCAATTCTTTATACAAGATGATTTAATAGCTTATACTGCCAGTGGAGGAGTTGTTGTTTGTACCATTGATATTGAAACTAATGAAGTAATAGCTCAACGATTCTTTTGTGCCAATATTAGTTATACCAACCACAGTAACCACAACAGCAACAATAACAATAACAACAATGGTTTGAAGAAAAGAAGATCAATAATAGGAAGTGGTACTTCTTCAGCTAATGCATATTTAAATATGATTAAAAGTTATGATTATTCAGAAAAAGAATTGAAACGAGATTTATATGGTTATCCGATTAATTCAGAACCAATGGAAATTTTCGGTACTTCAATTGAAAATTTTGATGATAATTATACTAGCAACAACAATGATGTTAATGGTAGTACTAATAATGGCACCAGTGGTAGTATATCACCATCGAAATTAAAAGATAAAGTAAGATCAATCAATTGTATTACTATATCATCAGATAAAAAATTATTGGCCATTGGAGAAATTGGTTATCAACCAAGAATATTAATTTTTTCATTAGCAGCAAATTCCAGTGATAATCCTATTTGGTCAATTTATGAACATTCATTTGGAATAAATTCATTGATTTTTTCACCAAATCTGAAAATTTTATGTTCTTTAGGATTAGTTAATGATGGTTTTATAAATCTTTGGAAAATTGGTGGCATTAATAATACTAATACTAATAATAATAGTGTGAATTTAATTGCTAGTAATCGATGTTCAAATATTGTTCATAAAATAGTTTGGCATGAAAATTTAATAATCACTTTAGGTTTAAGATTCATTAAATTATGGAAATTTGATGAAAATGATTCAAACTGTACTGGCGGTATTTCTAAGAAACCATTGGTTTTGAAGGGGAAAAATGCAATTTTGGGTAGTTTATTAAATGGAAATTTCATTGATGCAAGTATATTAAATGAAGATGAATTATTAGTGATTACTGATACAAATCAATTATTAGCTCTTAAATTAAACGTGGAGAATCCTAAACTTGTCATTTTGAAACCTCCTGAATATGAATTTAATTCAATTGTAGTGGATTTCCATTATGAACAAGTTTGGCTTAGTACAGGGAATAATTATACTATTAAATCAATATCCTTTAATGAATTGGTACCTTATAACAGCACTGGTGGTAGTTCCAATAATGTGATTATCCCATTGAGTTCGAAAAAACTGATCACGGCATTCACAGCTAAAGATAATAACAATACGATTTCAAGACCAATTATTCAAATTTATGATTTTTCGAAAACTCATCTTGCATTTTTAACTGATCAAGAAGAAATTAAATTCATGAAGAAAGATAATAGTGATAGGGATGGGATCAATGAAAAGGTTTTGGCAACTTCTTTATTGAAGAATTTTGCTGGGATAAAATATACTCATCTGAAAGAATTTTTAGCATTTTCCCATCAAGGGATAATCAAAAAATTTATTGATTCAAGTGAATTACAAGATATAATCAAATTTAATGTGATTGATATGGATATTGTCCCAGTTTCTAATAGTGTAACTGCTATTGAAAAAAATGATCACAATACAT
>OKCY01000108.1_pt1 | contig 12358 bp, 10 predicted proteins | sample 1613071 | NCBI WGS metagenome assembly OKCY01 (sample SAMN04436834, study PRJEB24849) | human gut metagenome | biome: human gut; feature: NICU; material: stool | host: Homo sapiens | place: USA: Saint Louis, MO | collected 2011-07-12 | reverse complement strand
AACACTCTTTGAACTACTGGTGAATTAATCTTCAATAAATCAGTGTAATTATTCATACTGTTTATGTATTCGATGTTATCGTCAACGTTATACCGGTTTTGATACCGTCACCACCGAGTCAGTTCTCGTGTAACAAATACCAATGAAGCATAAAATGATCTCCTTTCATTGCTCCTAATAGTTATGGAGGACCCCTTTTTTTTCGAAACTAATTTTATGCGAAAAATGTCTGTGTTATAATATCGCCTTATAAAAATTCTCTTGGAATCATTTAACTATTTTTAACTCTGGCTGGAATTATTTTTCCTTTCAAGTGAACTTGTCAATATTCTGTCTGGCTAATCTTACATTTACTTCCAAACAATATTTAGTTCATAGTTTCAGGAAATGTTGAATATTCATCTTTTTTAACGAAGTGAGAATCTCATAGCTACATAAATAACTGCATTCAGTAGTGCAAAGTATTACATACTATCCAGTGTGCATGCAACTCTTACCCCCGTTGTCGGGCTGTAGAGTAACGCCACGCCACTGTAACCTGGGTATAAATACCCTTTCTCGACGCCCTTGTCGTCTACTACTTCCCTCAGTTTTGTCTACATATTAAGAAGAAGTTGATTATTTGTTAGATATAAAAAACTACCTGGTTAAATTGTCAAATATTGCCAAGACCACTCCTATGTCATTTAGAAACATCAATACGGAACTTTTCTATGAAGTAGCAAGACTTCCACTGGGTATTATTGGTATTATTGTTGATTACTTGCCCAAATGTATGTTACCAGAGCTTCTATATTTTCTACCTATTAGAAGGGTTGTCGCTTCTGCTATTTTATCAGACGTAAATATTACTGAAGCTCAACGAAGACACAAGAAAGTTATTGCGCGAGGGTTTGGGATACTCCAGATGTAAGTGGACTAGCATAAGTATTAAACCAAAGATTTTAAAACGGGGTTCGAAGCGTTGGAATATACTCCTGGAGGTTATCCACCTCGGGGACATTTTTGCTTTTGAATTGACGTATAAAACTTTTCCAGAAGTATTGTACATGGTTTCCAAAATTGATGCTTACTTCTACGGTTATGATACTTTTGATCCAAAAATAGATGCAAATTATCTCAAAAATTCTGGGGTCAAATTTGATTCGTTATTTTTGTATGAGTTTATGCATGTAAAAGAATTGCCCACCGTTATTACGAGTCTTAAATTAATCGGAACCACGTTGGATAGCTACGTGATTGATGGCCTTAAAAAATTGTCATTGGAGCTGTCTGGTGATGAAAACACGACAAAAGAATATTCTTTCCCTTCTTCTTTAGAAGATTTAACTATCAAAGGCTACAAATTGACGACTATAACTTTACCTTCAAATTTACGCAGATTGTATATCAGTACATTCCTGAAATCAGTAGATTTTGTGTCTGAAGAAATGCCTCACTTAGAGTATTTGCTGCTTTCGTTGCCGGATGTCAAAAACCTTGAAGATACTGGAATATGTGCTCCTAACTTAAAAACCCTAGAAATACACAATCATTTGAGGTGACTCAATTTTGATAATCTGAAATGATTACAATATAAAAAATATCTCATTATGAAGAATTTTATTCATTGCATTGGTATACTTCGAGTACGTTATTTTCCTGAGGTTGAGTATGATACCAGACATTTAGGTAAATTATTGGATTCGAACCTTTCATTGGCGTTTCCTCCATCAGAGTTCCCAAAAAAGATTGAAATGTTTAGATTATGAGCTGAGTGTTTGATTTAAGAGAGTCTGGATTCTTGGAACTGTTTGTCAAATGCACTTAAAAATTTTTATTCAATTACTGGTCTGGAAGAGTAAATTATCGTTATAATTTTATTTTGAATAACTTTAATGTTGACAGTGGTGTATTAGAATTGTTGGAAATAAAGGGTGAATCTACATAAATTGAAATCGTTGGAATCGATGAGAAGAAGTTAAGCACTGATCAATTACCAGTTACTGGGAATTCTAGAGGTGTTTCATTCTTTTGATTATTTAAAAATATCTACACCAGTTTTATTTGCAGTTTGAATTTGTATACATTTACAGCAAGTTTATTTGTACTGTGTCACAACTTTAGAGTAAATTTACGATCTATTTTGACTTATTTTCTTTAACTATATCAGAGGAATTCTTGGTTCATGGAATATTTGAGGAAGCCCGATGGCTTTGTCGTCATTTTAGAAACCAGTCTCTACTAGCACTGAAAAAGTTGTTTCAAACTTCCTTAACCTCAATTGCAAATATGGAGTATTTTTCGAGCTCTACTCGAATTTTATCTCTGTTTTATTTCTTGAAAGTAACTACCATATTGACCTATTCTAACGACAGAATTCTCTATTTACATCACTTTATACAACACACCATCGTGCTTCATATCCATATCTGTTATCTTTACCCCACGATTGATCATTAGATGGTCAAAATCAATTGTCCCGCAATATTCCACCACTCCAACTCTCACCATTGACTTGTCTGACACCATGAATTTACCACGGAACTGAATTGCGTAGTCTCGTTGTTTGTTCAAGTTCATTTTCTCCTTGTCCATCTTTACTTCATGCACTTTCCCACTCCCCTGTTCATGGGTCTTGATGTTGGCTTCTGAACTCTCCAACCGGTCTAAACCCAACCCTGTCAGTGTCATAGCACTGTTGATCACTGATACTGCATTGATGGGTTTCACAATCCAATGGAAATCAAATTTACTGTTGTTGCTACCATTAGTGTCAACAGTTTTCGTAATGCCAATTTGCAACCCGGAAACACTGGGATATTTTGATTCCACCCATATCTTAAGCTCGCCATCACTATTTGGATGTGTATCCACGGTCAATGGAAGACCAAATATTTGTCGAATTTCTCGATTGGCTGATAAACCTTCCAACACGGCATACTTGATATTCTTCTCTTGTAATGCATGGCAAAATTGCTTTACAGAGTTGTCATGGTGGCCCTGTATTTCACCATCCTTGTTTAATTGTTGCACTTCAGTCATGATGTACTCGTAAAACTCTGGGTCAAAGTATTTTAATCCATGTGGGAATCCATATGTGGTTTGGTATAATAAATTGCCATTGAACCATAGTGGGAGAAATATCGATCGTTTCCTTGATTTCCCATCCGGTAGTAATTCATCCTGAAACTTCTTATACTGCACTGCCACAAACAACAACATTGTGAGTGAACTAGACGCAGCAATTAATATGACTATAGTACGTAAGGGTAACCGATTATTGCGTTGGATGGGGAACATGGTCAGTTGTGTGTTTGATTGGATCAATTGGTTAATGGTGCTCCTGCCCCGGAGTTGGCGTGGTAGTGTGGTGTTGAGAAATCGTCTGCAGGGTAGAAAGCTAGTGACTGGTCGGTCACAATTCCAATTCCTGATTGATAGTCGTAGTATGTTTCGTGTGATCATTTGTGGTGATTGATGATGGATTAAGCGGAATCTCTTTCTGTTGTAACTCCCTTTTTTTTCTTCTTAATTCTATTTTATACTTTTTTGCGTGTTTCTCAGTGTGCGACATCTGACCCAGCTCGTACCACAACGATAATGCTGACTGCGAAAAAGCACAACAATACTTAGTTATACATTAATAATACAGATATACAAACAGTGCAACGTTAGTGTCTCTATTCCATGCTTGCCCAGTCTAAATGTTGCGACTCTAACTCCTCCAACATCTTGAGCAATTCCTCCTTTTCTTTCTCCTCCTTCTGTTTATCCTCTTCTGAGGCCACCACACTTTTATCTTGTCTTGGTGTTTCCAGTTTAACACTGCCTGTGTTGTGTGGTCTATGGTTAGGTTTTTTCTGTTTACTAACACTCAACTTGTCGAGTCTTTCAGCTAGTGAGTTACCATCTGTTGAACGGTTATGGTCGTGTTTATTTCCAGCTGTTTTATCCGTGGGTTTATCAAATCGTGCAGCAAATGCCTTTGCAGCCGGAGTCATTGGTCCTCTTTCATTGTCTTCATCGTCCTCATGAGTGGGGGAGTCACGTCTCACTCTTGGTGTACTGTCATGGTTGTGCTTGGTCTTCCGTGGAGATACATTCTCTCTTTTCTTGTGGTGACTATGTTGAGAATCTGATTTTCGACGTTCATTTCTGTGTTTACCATGACTTTCTCTTGACAGTGGTGGAGATGGATACAGATTCAGTGTATCCTCAGCATCAGCCCACATACTCACTAATGCTTCAGATTTCTTGCTCGTTATTGGTTTACTCCATTTGCTATCTTCAAGATCTGACCCAGATTTTTTGTGGTGGTTGTGGTTGTGGTGTTGTTGCAGCAGTTTTGAGTCTTGGTCAATTGCTTGTTTGACCAATGTTTCATCAGTGGCCCATCTTGATGCTAATCCCGTCATGTTATGAGTATGTTAAATTGTGGTGGTGGTGGTGAAGGTGTATGTGTGAATATGCCAAAAAAAACAACATCGCAATCTCATCTTACATAGATTTTGTTTGATGGGAATGCTTGCTTGTTCTTTTTTTCTACTGGTTTTGTTTGTTTGATTGTTTGAAAGAAGGAAGATCTTTCTCTCTCAGATTTCTTGAGATTCCAGAAACCTAAAAAAAGAAAACGTTTGTTCTTTTTTCTTGTAGCTGCAAAATACCATAATTACATTGCTGTTAATGTTGAAACAGTTATCAAAGCCACTAAAATATAATTATGAGCCTGCAATGTCCGATTATTATTTCAATATTGAAAACTTTTGTTCTACACATAACATAGGTACTATTTTCTATGGTTAGCAGTACTCACTTAAAACTAAAGTTGTACTTTTATACAAAATGGAAGAACAGTTGTAATAAGACTATATGTTGTGGCAATTAGGGCAATAACACTGGGCATACATTGCATATTCAAAGTATGTATATTTGGTTCAAAGGCATTAAAATATTAACAATGTGTAACAACAAGGCATTGTTACTGTTAGTGGGGAATATACAGCAAATAGGGGTTAATCAAATATTTCTTCTGGTATTTGCTATTTTCCCATCATGAGCTCTTTTTTAAGAGTTTCTCCTGTCTAGCATTTTCTAAGAGATTCAGCTGTGCTTGTTCATAGATCAAATAGATTAAGAAAACGTATCACAACTTGAAATATCAAGGGCCATGTCTTCCTTGTATCAATAGTGTTTGGTGTTGTAATGGGTGTAGTAACTGTTTAGCAAAGAATTCTAATAACACACGCGCAAGTAGTGTATTCCCATTTAGGTATCTTTAATGCGCACTCTCTATCTTCGTTTCGGTTTCCATCTTTTTCATTTCTAGAATAACAGCACAAAAAAAACAGTTAATTAGTAGATTCTTCTTCTACCAGAAAAAAACTATTAAATGTTGGACATAAAATAAAGATCAAGGGTCTAATTATAAACAAAGCAAGTAAAGATGAGGGAGATCTTTCTTGGTTGAATTGGTAATAAAAAGCATTGGACAGAACAAAAAAAAAAGATCAGAGCCAACTCTTATCACTTTATCTCTTGCCGCGGTTAAACAATGCGTGGAGATATAAATCAAAGCAAATTATTGCCGTGTTGCACATTATAGGGGCCAGCTTTGTGTACTTACTATTTGTTATCAACACATATCTCCATTCTAAGTTTACAGGTATAAATTCTTACCGTAAATCCCACCCCAGGTAACCAACCATTAACACAACAAAAACTAAACAAAATCAATCTTATTAGAATCATGTTGTTGTGTCATACCAAAGCCATTCCAGAGCTGGAAGTTATTGTTCCTGTTCCAAGTTCAAACAGTTCTTTAGGTTCGAAAAAAGCTCGATCAAATAGTTTAGAGTCAGTTGCATCTAATCCTAAACGTACTCGTGCTCTAATTTATGAAAATACAGATAAACCCAAATTAGTTTCTTCAGTTTCAATTAGATCCAGTTTTTCCATTCCTAATCAATTGGATATTTCTATTGATGTTGCAACTTTGAAAGATTATAGACGTGTTGCAAAAACATTATTGATGGCATTTGAAGATGATCCATTCACTAATTTCATCCTTAATACAACAAAATACACCAAATCAAATACTTCAGAAAGTACTTATAAGAAAAAGAAATTAGATTTGATGTTATCGTATTTTGAATACACTGCTTATGATTGTTTGTCTACTGAAGGTACTGTGTTTGTCATCAAGGACAATAATTTTGAAAAATCATTGTCTGATTTTGATATCAAGAACTTAGATAAATTTCCATTTTTAGGTGTTGCTTTATGGAATCAAATATATGGAGCCAAAATTAGTGATTCGAGTTCAGGGTCAGACTCCGATTACGACGATGAAGATTATTTTGCACCTGAATCAAATTCCATCTTCAATAAATCCGTGGTGAAATTTAATCTAAAAGCTGTTAAAGGTCGTTGTCGTTTCAAAGTTTTCAAAGATAAATTGCCATATTTAATAAAAGTTCGTAATGAAATATTAATAAAAGAGTTGTTATGTCGTGAAGATGACGATCATCATTTCCCGTGTGATTTGGATATTTGGTACCTTGGTGATATTGCAACTTTACCATCCATGAGAGGTAAAGGTTTGGGTCGAATTTTAATGGAATATGCCAAAACCCAATTCTTACAGGATAATCCTAAAAGTTATATGTATTTAGAAAGTTCCAATCCTGTGAATCGAAAGTTCTATCTAAAAATGGGTTATACTTTAATGAAAAGTTATTCAATTAGAGATAATAAGTATGTTGACCTGGAAAAGATATTACATCTGGATCCCAAAAACAAAGCTGTGAATATGGATGCATTAATGTATTTCCCATGATTTTTTTAAAAAAAATTACTAATCATACTATCAAGCCTAAAAAAAAAGAAAAAATTAAATGGCTATCTGTTGCTACTAACATGTATAGATTGTAGAAAAGAATTCTGGTTGTTTTCTTTCTGTCGATACTTTTATTTTATCTCATTATCATTATTCTTTAGAGCATACTTTTAACATAAGCAAAAATTACACCTATAGCCACAATAACAATGTAGTGACTATGTTTACTAAGCTTTCCCTTTTTCTTAATTTCTGTGACATTTGGATTTGAAATGTGAGATTTTACCAAATTTGACTCTTTAATGTCGTCACTACTTCCATTGTCAGACATTATCGGTATAATTGAGGTTTTCTGTACTGTATCTGCTGTCTCAATACCACTAGTATTGTCAGTTTTAGGTACAGTCTCAGCAACTTGTTGCACGTCAGGTGTAGCTTCTTTGGTCTCAGACACAAAAATATGATCCTTTTCAGAGATTCTTATTTCTGTTGTAAGAGGGGTATTATCAAGGGACCAACTCAGTTTGATATCGACTTCTAATACTTCTTTCTCAATTACGTCAATAGATTGGAAACAGGAAACCATTAATTCCTCATTATTATTACTATCATTATTATTATTCAACAACTGTGATTGCCATTCTTTTGTTTTCTCATTATCGCATGCTATGAAACTATCCATATCAAATTGGTCTCTATACTCCATTAAACAATTATTGATGCCGGATAGTTCATCTCTAATATCATTTAATTTACTTATCAAATGATCATTTTTCCCAACCAAAACTTGCAACTCCTTTAAATCTAAATCATTTTTCAGTTTTATTTGTCGTAAATCATTTTCTAAACCCAAATATTGGTTATTTAGTTTAATATGAAACTGTTCTAATTCTGTTAATGCTAGTTTTATATTTGGTTTTACCCAATTTGATATTTGTTGTGGAATAAGAATATCCTCATAGTCTTCTTGTAGTGGAGAGTTCTGGGTCATTTCCATTAACGTTGCTGTCTCATCATAATCTTCGTCGTCATTATCTTCCTGACTCCCATTATTACTTACCATCATCGTCATCATCAGATCATATTGATTGTTAAAAATATCATATTGCAAATTTAGACTCCCAGTATTTTTCAGAATTTCTTTGGCATCGTAGAAACTCTGGTATATTATCTGGTATGCTTGTTCTTTATTGACATTGTGCAAAAACTCTGTTTGCTCAACTATTCGTGATTTAATCACCATATTATCCATGTGAATTAGTTCATTATCTTCGTGCATGTCATGAAGTGACTCTAATCGTAAATTATGTAATAGTTTGAGTAGATCATAAACTGGAATATAACTATCATCAGTGGTTAAAGACCAAGCACGATCAAATGCACGTAATGGTGGAAATACTGGTTGTGACAGCACAGCGACCTTTTCAGGGGTTGATGTTGTCATTTCTAACACTGTAGGTAGAGATTTGGTGTGTAATTTTGTTGGTGATTGTGGTGCATTTGGTATTCTGGGAAGCTTGGTTTTGGGCGGAGGAGTTTGTGGTGATGAAAGTGCAAAACTCATAAAGTGTGTTGTAGTTTAAAAAGTAACGTAACAAGTAAGTTCAATTTACCAACTATTTGACTGTCGGCCTAAGTAAATAAAGTGTTAAAAGTGGTTTGCCACTTTTTCTTGAGGAGTGTTGATTGCTGTGGAGAATTTAAGAAATTGGAGATGTGTTAATGGTTATGTACAAAAAAAAAATTAAACATGATACTTGGTTGATTTGTGTGTGTTCTTTTTTGTTATTCTTTTGTTACAACAGACACTACCCACATAGTTTATAATTTTTTTTATAGATCACTTGTCTAATTTGGAATAGTAATGAAGAAAGAGATTTGTTGAGCTTTTCTCTTACTAGCGAGAAAAAACAGTGTTGAGTTGTACTAGAAACATTTCCATTGTACCATAAAAGAATGCTCCAGCAAAATTTACTGAAACATCTGGCTGTGTAAAGAAAGAAGGCAGATGATATAATTTGCTGTTTGAAACGTTTATCTAGATTAAGTCGATTTCGGATTGTTTGGAAGACAATTATACTAAACAATTTTCACTCCAAAACAAGCATAGTCAATCCAGCAATCCAGGTTATGAGGAGGGGAAGCAAGGGCTTATGATATTTTGTCTTCTTTCTTTTATCTAATGACATACTTAGTTGAGCCACAGTTAGAACTAAAAAGATGACGGGATGATGATTGCTGCAGTTGTATAATGCCCGGGCCACTCAATTCAATTACATAGTTGTGTGCTCTGTCCCTCCAGAAGTTACCATACAAAGGATAGTCCAAAAATGCAAATGTAATTGCAGCTTATGCTACTATTACTTCGATACTTTCAAAAAGAATTGTATCATCTCTGTAACTTTTTGAACAGTGTTCCCAAACAATCTCGAAGGGTATCTTATATATTGTTTCCCCTTCATATGAACTACTCTTGAAATATGCTATTCTTAATGTTTTTGGGGTCTCTATAAATGCAATCTATTGTATATTCATTAAATTCTCTACTTTCCAGCTTCTAATTCCTTTTTCGATTTCTTCTTATCTTGTGGTTCATCTTCATTCTCGGTTGTATCATTTTCATGGCCATCATTATACCCATCAATGAATACCAATACTTCATCACGTAGCTTCAAATTATCCACAATAATAACCACCAACCCATCACTTCCTACTTCATATTTAATATGTGATTCATTAGGAATGGCGATTGTTTCATCAAATTTATCAAAAAATTGATCCATCTGTTTAAAACTTTGTATGGAATCCAATAAACGTTCCTCCATCTCATTAGATTCTTTGTTTTCAGGGTGGTCTATTACTAAAATTATTCTCAAAGGGTTATCTAGTTCTTCTTGCTCTATAACTGGAATTTCTTCTGTGTCTGACATGATAATAATGAGATTAATATAGTCTTTTGTAGGTAATGATGTGTTGGGATATCCACAATGTTGGTCCTTGTAATAACGATTTTCACTGTTACTATTAATTTCTTTTCTCATTTTTTTTTTCCAATCTTTTTTTCTTTGTTGTTTTTTCGATGTCCTTCTCATCATTAGCAATTCGGTATTTTTCTTTTTTGCTCTATTTGGAGTTTGGTCATGATTTGCAACAATTACCACTCTCTGGTTTCAACAGACACTCTACAAGTTCCATCTCATAAACAGCATATCAGTTTTTAAAAATAAAAAGTCAATAATCTATAAAAAAACATACATCGCAAAGTATTGAAACAAAAAAAAAGTTCTCAATATTTAATTCAATTTAAATTTTTTGCTCTCGAGATAAAAACAAAAACTACAACTTGACGGATAGTTATTCTTCCCATTCTTTGAATTGGTTAATCAAACCATTTGTAGAAGCATCATGGGTAGCAACAGCTTTCTTGTCATCCAATTCTTTACCAATGACCTTGGCCAAAACTTTACCCAATTCAACACCCCATTGATCAAAGGAGTTGATGTTCCAAATAGCACCTTCAGTGAAAGTAAGATGTTCGTAGTAAGCAATCAAAGAACCCAAAGTAGCAGGGGTAATCTTTTGAGCCAAAATAGAAGTAGTTGGTCTGTTACCAGAGAATTCCTTGTGAGGAACTAAACCACCAGTGGCACCTTCAGCTTTAACTTTGGCTTCATCTTTACCAACCATCAAAGCTTCAGATTGGGCAAAGAAGTTGGAAGCCAACATTCTTTGGTGCAAGTTCTTTTCAATTGGATTATGAGATTGGGCAGCCAAAATGAAATCAGCTGGAATCAATTTAGTACCTTGGTGAACCAATTGGAAGAATGAATGTTGAGCGTTAGTGGCTGGTTCACCAAACAAGATAGTACCAGTTTGATAGTTGGTGAAAACATTGGCTCTAGTAACAGATTTACCATTGGATTCCATGGACAATTGTTGCAAGTAAGCAGGGAATCTGTGCAAATATTGATCAAATGGGACAACTAAATGGGTTTGAGCACCAAAGAAGTTGTTGTACCAGACAGACAATAAACCTCCAATAACTGGAATGTTGTTTTCTAATGGAGTGGTCAAAAAGTGTTGATCCATGGCTTCAGCACCTTTCAAGAAATCATTAAAGTTTTCGAAACCAATGTAAATGGCGACTGATAAACCAATGGCAGACCAAACTGAGTAACGGCCACCAACCCAACTTTCAAATCCAAACATGTTTTTAGCATCGATACCAAAGGCAACAACTTCCTTTTCGTTGGTGGATAAAGCAGCGAAATGTTTGGCAATGTGTTTAGAATCCTTGGCAGTAGCCAAGAACCAGTTTTTGGCTGAAGTAGCATTGGTGATGGTTTCAGCAGTAGTGAATGTTTTGGAAGCAATCAAAAACAAAGTAGTTTCTGGGTTCAAGTTTTTTAAAGTTTCAGCAGTATGAGTACCGTCAATGTTAGAAATAAAGTGGACATTCAAACCTGGTTTACTGTAAGCTTTCAAAGCTTCAGTGACCATAACAGGACCCAAATCAGAACCACCAATACCAATGTTAACAACATCAGTAATGGATTTGCCAGTGTAACCAGTCCAAGAACCGTCTCTAATTGAGTCACTGAATTCTTTCATGTGTTTCAAGACATCGTCAACTTCTTGAGCGGTATCTTTCCCATCAACTGGCATCTTTCTCAAAGCACGGTTTCTTAAAGCAACGTGGTAAACAGCTCTATCTTCGGTTGTGTTGATGTGGTCACCAGCGAACATGGCGTCTCTCAATTTTTCAACACCGGCTTCTTTAGCCAAAGTAACCAATTGATCAAGGATTTCTTTGTTAACCAAGTTCTTGGAGAAGTCGAATAAGATCTTGGAGTCATCATAGTTTTTGTAGATCCAGGAGAACTCTTCAAATCTTTTTGGGTCTTTGGCGAATGCATCTCTGACACTGAATTTCTCACCGACGGATTTGTAAGTTTCTTCCAATTTTTTCCATTCTGGTAAATCGGTAGCTAATTTAAAGGAGGCCATGATTGTAGATGTTTGATTAGTTAGATATAATTCAATTGAGTTTATTGAATATACTCTTGGTAAGAAAAGAAGAACAAGAAAGTAAAAAGAAGTTAAAAAATAAAAAAATAAAAAAAAAATGTAGAGGGAGGTGGTGTGGTTAAATGTTATATTACAAAAGTAGGGGGATAATAGAATTTCTGCACAAGCGCAGTTTTAAATTTCACTAAGGTTGACTTTTTTAAAATCAGTTGTTGTTGTTGAGTATGAAAATTTAATTTTTACACTTCAAAATCACAGCGGGGCTACCGGATTTCAACTGGTTTGAACACATCTATATATTGAGCCATTAAGTTCAACCATTGATTTCTGCTGTTCTACGATAATTGCTACCTCCACAAGGGTTTATTAATAATTGAGTAATGTGATTGTAACAAGTAATTTCTGACTAAATTATTATTAATTGCTACCGGTTTTCTGGAATTGAGAGAATGTACTGCACAATGGACTTTGACGGGCTGAAGTCGGCCTTGTCACTACGAAAGAAAAAAAACC
>OKCY01000104.1_pt1 | contig 12553 bp, 7 predicted proteins | sample 1613071 | NCBI WGS metagenome assembly OKCY01 (sample SAMN04436834, study PRJEB24849) | human gut metagenome | biome: human gut; feature: NICU; material: stool | host: Homo sapiens | place: USA: Saint Louis, MO | collected 2011-07-12 | reverse complement strand
ATATAAACTTCAAAAGATTTGTGTTCTTAGTCTGTGGCATTCAGATGTGTACACTATAGTCATCCCACGGATCTTATGAAATTATTAGTAAGTTTTCCAGTGAAGAGAAATCTAGGAGATTATAAATAAAGCAAGGAAAAACAAAAATGTAAGCAAAACAGAAAAAATAAAAGCAAAGATAGAGAAACATTGGTTTTGTGTGACTTTTGATAGAAATCGGATAAATGTCTCGATGTATAATGTGCAACTACCGGCCATCCCGGATGAATCTCTAACCATTCTACAACTTAGTAGTATTCAGGTCAACTTGGAATTTTCAAATCAAAAAATAAAGTTATGATTAGAGTATCTTGATTTATCATATAAAGCTGCATCCACTCTATGTATAAAATAGTCTTGTTTCTTTATTAGTTCACTTAGATGTTGTAAGACACACTTCTTTTTGACAAATGTACCGTGGTCACTATACAAAATGAAGAGCATGTACATAACAAAAGAAAGAACAAAACTCTATCGCAGATGAAAAAGAGAGACCTCCCATTCAGGCTATTTTTTTAGAAACATTGGTGAACCCTACTCCCTTGATAGAAACTGTCATGAATTTATCATCACTATCAAGCTCTTCTGCATCATCTTTGAAGAAAGCTTCTGTGCCAAAAACTTCTTGAATATCTCTAAGCACGAACACCAAATTCTCGTCAATCTCACTTTTTTGGATTTTCAAACGGCCAATGTCTTCTTTTCCAATAGTCATATACACAAGTGCTAATGGCAACTGGTATCTCCCAACAACTCCGCTATTTGATATTTCTTCGAGTAACTGGTAAGCTGTTAACTCACCAGAATCTTCAGGTAAACTTCCAGCCGAACCAACATTCTCGGTAACAATTCTCCATCCACGCTTCAGTTCAGCGACTAAGGTGATGCCAAACCCTGGTGATTTTCCTGAATTTTCTCCTCTCCAGACATCAGCGGTGATGTTAACCTCGCATCCTGTTGGCTTCAATACTGCTCTTGCTGAATCAATCATTCTATTAACAATCGATGGGTAAACTCTTGTACAATAAGCAACTCCTCTAATAGCAGAGAACTTGGGAATGTCCAACGCGTGAATAGTCAATGGTTGTGGAATCAAAGAGCTACATAACAAATGCACTTCTCCTCCACCCAAGGGGGCTGATCCTCTCTTCAAAATATGTAACGAAACTTCTCTCACACCAAACTTTTCCATTACTGGTAATAACCCCCATTTAATGGCATCAACTCCAGTGTCATTACCTGCTATATTAGTCAATCCTTTGAAAATAATGCTGAATTTTTTTTTCGAAAAAGGCGCCAACATTAACATTGGTTCAATGAAATATCCAATAGATTTTGTATCAGGACAATTGTGGGTAAGATCTCCACCTATTATAATCCCAGGTCTATAAATGATTGTTGTACCGGTATATGAAATTTCAATATGGGATCCATTGGTTACGGCTTCTAGTAATCTAAGAAAAGAAACTTCATGATCTTTCAAACCTGGGTTCAAGTCTTGAGAACGAATTTTAGTAATTTTGATAGGTTTTCCAGATAATGTGGCTAGCACCAATCTTAATCTGAAATTCCTGTGCCCTTCAAATATTATTATCTTTTTGAAAGCAACACTGGACATTAATGAAATACTTGATTAGTAAGGTTGAACAGTTTCTATTAGATGTGTGTTGTAATAATTATATTCTGTTCTTTATACAGATTTTTTATGATTTTTTTTTATGTACATCGACTCTGCTCATCCCAAATGCGAAGAGTAGAAAAAGCGCTTTCCAAACCTCGGTGCTACCAGATGCCCAAGCTTGATGTGAAAGAACGGCAAATATATGCTATATTTGGGGGATTGTGGTAAATTAATAGCTGCTTCTTGTCAGCATATTGATACATGAGAATATGTGGTACTACTGCGTTGATTAAAAATGGTATATACATATAATATAAAATACTTTACACATACACACACTGATATACACTGACACAAAAGTGTTTCCAAAAAGGATGCATAAATATCATTTCAGTACATGATATTGATGATTATTTTGATAATAGTAAGGTTCTTGTTCCAGGGTATAATCTACAGGTTTCAGTAGCATTGGAAGTTTTGATGGTGTTGAACTTGGGCTTCGAGTAGTGTCGATGCGCACAATTTTTTGTTGCTTTTTTTTTCCCCTTCCTCACCTTAGCTCTCAATTCCCCAAAACACAACGATTATTACTTTTTTTAAGGAAAACTCAATTATTAACAATCTTGAAATCACCGAATTATATCACATAAATCCATGGCAAGTACACCTCAAGAATCCTCTAATTTAAAGAGACAATTAGAAAACAGTGAGGACTCCAGCTCACCAAATAAGAAATCTAAAACAGAGACTACCACGGAAAACCAGAGCTCATGGGAGTCTGACTTTAATAGTTTACCGGTGGAATTACTACAAACTGAAACAAATGGTACATCACCAGCACCAGCGCCAGCAACACCGATCGATACCACCAATGCATCAAACACAAAGGAACGTGATCAGGATACTTCTAAATTAAATGATGCGATTGCTGCTGCAGGAGTTGATATTCAACAAGAAGAAGAGATATTATTACAACAACAATTAAATAGAAAATCTGCAGAGGGTATGGCAAGCAATCTAAAGAGTGTGATCAGGTCCAGCAAACTGCCTCCATTTCTACACAATTACCATTTAGCTGCCTTTATTGATAAAGTGGCTAAACAAAATGGAATTCAACAGAATTTCTTAATGGATGGTGAGATGTTGGAATTAATTTCAGCTGCTTGTGAGACTTGGTTAAGTAATCTAGCAACAAAAACGATAATCTTGTCACGCCACAGGAGAAGGGGAATACCTGTTATTAATAAGAAGTCAGGAAGTAGTTCAGTTTCAAGATCAGAAATTTCAAAAGAATTGAGAAGCTTGGCCTTAAAACAAAAGGAAATGGAAGAGAAACGAGTGAATAAAAGAGTGATGTTGGGGTTGGAAAAAAGCACCAAAGACGCATCCAAAAATGACGAAAATGGTGAATCAAAAGCTGGTGCTGAAGAAACATTACATCGTGCAGCAAATGCTACAGCTGCAATGATGACTATGAATCCCGGGAGAAAGAAATATAGTTGGATGACTTCAAGTGCTACACCAGGCGGTGGGTCAGACTTTGGTAAATCAAGTGGTGGCTCATCAAAGGACTCGGGAAAACACCAAAGTCCTATTATTTCAGTACGTGGTGATAATGGCCTTAGGTTTAGAGAAATAAGGTCAGGTAATTCCATTATTATGAAAGATTTGTTAGGCGCAATTGAAGATGAAAAAATGGGTACGAGAAATGCTGTAATAAAAGGATATGCAAAATTGAAAGATTAAATTAGGAAATGAATAGATGTAGTTACAGGTATTTGTTAAACTAGTTAATGATCCGGATAATTTAGATTTGTAGTATACAAGAAGTGGTGGTGTTCATTTATCTTTTAGGACGAAACCGCGCGGTGAAGTCTTCTCTTTTTTTTTTCTGGCTCACATTTGTTTTGATTTCAACATCTTCGTGTTGTTTTTTTTTTGGATTTAGTTTTTGGTCAGAATCATTTGGCCCTTTTCCTCTAGATCAAAACAAATCATATCAGTTATAGAGATAGTTTCCCTTACCAATGGATTTTAGCCTCTCGTCATATTTCAACGCGTTTGATGTTGATAAGGATTATCAAATAGAGTTTTCTGACGTGGATTCCAAATTAGAATCAATTACAGATTCATTGGCAAACAATCCAGAATCCCTAAATTTTAACCAGGAATTATTGGAAGATCTTATTGAGTTGACACATGGGTTTAGAGAATTAAAAGAGAAAAAGCGTCATCAGCTAGCGTATCTTGTTACTTCTTCTTTGAATGCAGTGGGGCAATCATATGGTAACATGCTCCAAAGTGGTGATTTTCATGATAATGTTGATACAATCAAATCAACTTTAGAGAGGTATGGTTATTTGATGTTTGTTCTTTTGAAATATCTCGGGAAAGAGGATTTCTCACAAGTTGGTAATGCAAGATCGCAGAAATCTGTACCTCGAGAAGTCTTGGCTAGGTGGAAATCAAATTGTACCGAAGTCGAGAACGGTTTAACTGCTGTAATAACTGTTTTGAGCCTTGATTTAAGTAAAGTGTTTGTTACAACCCCTGAGAGAAATTCATTTGTGGAATTGTTTTCACGACCGATAATCAATTTGATGGAGAGCCCCGAGAGAATGAAGTTGGTTCCTATAAAATTATTGATTTTCAGGGCCTTGTGTATTGCGGTCACCAAACATAAACATGGATCGATGCTTCAGCACTCCATTATTCAATGTCTTACGTACTATGCTCATTTGCCACAGTATATGGCAGGATTACTACATACATTAACTGAAAAATACGATTATATGGTTTTAACTGAAGAAATCTTACGAGAGATTTCGCAAACGCATTTCAACTCAAACGATACAAATGGTCCAAAAGCAGTATCTGAATTTCTTATCAAGCTATCAGAGTTGAGTCCAAGGTTGATTTTGCGTCAGATGACAAGTATCTCCCAGTTATTGGATAATAGTAATCAAACGTTAAGATGCTCTGTAGTCGAAGCATGCGGTAATATTGTTGTTGATATTCTAAAGAACAGTACTAGAGATCAAGGTGAGGATGAAGACGCAGACTATTATAGACACCAGGTTGCCAAACTCTTGAATTTGTTGGAAGAGAGATTCTTGGACCAGAATCCCTATGTGCGTACAAAAGCGTTCCAAGCATTGTCTAAAGTTGCTGATCTAAAAGTCAAATTGACTGAACGAAGACAGAAAATGATGATGTTGGCGGTAAGGTCACTTGAAGATAGAAGTACTTTGGTTAGAAGAAATGCGATTAAATTGATGTCTAAATTGATACTTAATCACCAATTTCAAGGTTCACATGGAACTCAGTTGGCATTGACATTCTGGAAACAAAAATTAAAAGATGCAGAAGCTGAATTAATGAAATATATACCTGCAGATGTCCAAGCTGGGCCTGAACAGCAATCCGATACTAGTGACGTTGAAGGTGATGGAGATGAACTGGATAAAGTAGAACAAGAGAATAATTTGAACGGACAAGCAGAAGCCACTAAGAAAGATGAACCAACTATGGATATTGACAAAGAGGATGTCCTGGAAGAAGGTGACCGTGAAGGTGAAAGTGATATTGTCGCTAACACATCATCTTTCAATGATAATTTACCTGATGCAACTGTCTTGGCAAGGGTCAAATTAACAGCCAATTATTATAAAGATGCTGTGGATTTTGTTGAAGCTGTCCAACATGGAACCGACGTTATTTCTGGGTTATTATTTTCAAAGAATAGAAATGAGGCGATAGATGCTATGGATTTCCTAGTTTTGGCAGATGCGTACGGAGTTGAAAACTCCCATGTTGGTATTAGAAAGATGCTTCATTTGGTTTGGATGAAAGGGTCTTCTGATGAAGGAAAATCAGTACCTGCTCATCTCATTGATTGCTACAAATCATTGTTCTTGATAGCTCCAAATTCTGCCAGCAAGATTGAGAAAGCTACTTATATTGCCAAGAATTTGATTGGTTTGACATTGAAAGCGTCTGTAGCTGATTTGGCTTCGTTAGAGAAGTTGTTGGGTCTCATGTATGCGGCAATGATGATCAATTTTGAAGTCATCAACGTATTGTGGCAAATCTATAACCTTAGTGATCGCAGTGAGGAGGTGAGGAGACAGAAACGAGGAGCCATTATTATTTTGGGGATGCTTTCTCTTGAAGACAATCAAATTGCTATTAAAGGATTTGACTCCTTATTGAATATTGGATTGGGCGATGAAGGTAAAGATGATTTGATCCTTGGTAGGTATACATGTATTGCGTTACAACGTGTTATACCAGCAGATGCAAAGAAGAATTCTACTATGGTCAAAATACCAAGAGAAGAAGAAGCTATAACTAAATTTAAACAAATTTTAATTGACTACAATGAAAACCCAGAATGGTATTCTATTAGTGAAGAAGCGATTGATGCAATTTTTCAACTCTCGTCGGAGCCAGACAGGGTGTGTTCGGATGTCATCAAAACTAAAGCAGTTGCTGTTTTCGGTGACAATAGAGCTTCTGTGGAAAATCCGGATGTTGCATTATCTCAGTTGTTATTTATTGTTGGGCATGTAGCCATTAAGACAATTGTTTTCCTAGAAAAACTTGAAGGTCAATTCAAAAAGAAAAAACATGAAGCTGAATCTAAAAAGGGTACCGCAAATTCCAACAATAGTAGTACTGCTGCAGATGCTCAAGAAGAAGCAGAGGGAGAGAACGAATTGGAAATGATTGGAGGTACTTCTGAAGATGATTTTGCTGATGCTGTTGTGCATGTTAAAGAACGAGAATTACTCTATGGAGACTATTCATTATTGGGCAGATTTGGACCTTTGGTGAAAGAAATTTGTGCACACCCCAAACAGTTTTCAAACTTGAGGTTACAGCGTTCTGCTGTGCTTTGTTTGACTAAATTGATGTGTGTTTCATCAATATATTGTGAGGAAAATTTACCACTATTACTTCAAATTATGGAAAAATCAGATGATCCTGTCACCCGATGCAACTGTGTACTTGGTTTGGGAGATGTGGCAGTTTGTTTCAATAACATTGTTGATGAAAACACGGAATACATATACAGTCGTCTTACAGATGAGAATATTATGGTGCAAAGAACATGTTTGATGACAGTCACATTTTTAATTCTCGCTGGTCAGGTGAAGGTAAAGGGTCAATTGTCATCTATGGCCAAGTGTTTGGAGAATCCAGATCAAAGTATAAGTGATATGTGTAGATTATTTTTTGCAGAATTGGCTACCAAGGACAATGCAATTTACAATGGATTTATTGATATTTTCAGTGGGTTGTCTAACGATGAAACTTTGGCTAAAGATGAGATGAAAAGGATTATACGTTTCTTGGTTGGGTTTATCGATAAAGAAAAGCATCAGAAGCAATTGGCAGAAAAGTTGTTGGCAAGGTTGCCAAAATGTCAACTGGAAAGTCAATGGCAAGATGTAGCTTTTGTGTTGCAAACCATACCCTACAAAAACGATGCTATCACTGCTGCCTTGGAAGAAGGATTTACCTTGGTTCTGGCCAAACATTAGTAATTTCATTTTATAGCAAAGATTCAATAGTGATAAATTTCTATGACTTGTTACAGTCGTGTTGTTACCGAAGTATCCAACATATGTTACAGTGAATATATGTCGTTATATTTTTTTCTTGTCGTTTATGTCTCGCTACTGTATATTGTAACTGTTCAACCTTTGAAATCAAAGAAACAACAACAAGAGCTAATACATTCCAGCCAAGTTGCTCTAGAACTAACAATCTCAATTGATTCAAGTCAACCATGATTTCAATTATTCAAAATGGGATATCTCAATTGCTGAGTGTATCTGGTCTAGATGAGGCAAATTTAAAGATCTTAATATGTACTTTGTTATCTTTCCCATTCGGTATAATTTTCAAAAGATTGCCAGATCATGATTATACGTTAAAAAACATTTACAACGTAGCCGTTTCTTGTTTTTATGTGTTTGGTATTTGTGATTTACGTTTTGGTATTTCAACACTTTTGATCTCAGCAACAGGATCATACTTTATTACAAGATATGTACGGACTAAATCAATGCCATGGATAAACTTTTTATTTTTGATGATTCATATGGCTTATAGCCATTTTCATTTACAATTTTTCAAAGAGTACGACCCTAAGCTGATTGATATTACTGGTGCTCAAATGATTTTGGTAATGAAATTGTCAGCATTTGGTTGGAATATACATGATGGGAAACAACCAAGACTGACTTTGAATGATTTCAACAAGGCCAGGGCTATTACAAAGCATCCAAACGTGTTGCCATACATTGGTTATGTGTTTTTTTATGCATCATTGTTGACTGGACCAGCTTTTGATTATGCTGATTATGACAAGTTCATCCATGGCACATTGTTTGATGATGTTCCCCAAGACAAAAGACCCGGGAAAAACAAAAGAAGAATACCTAGATCTGGTGTCCAAGCATTTAAAAAGTTTCTGTTGGGGTTCTTTTGGGCTTTCTTGTTACTTCAAAGTGACAAGTTTGTCACTATGGAATACATGTTTTCTCCTGAATTTGTACAGTATCATGGTTTGTTTTACCGAATCATTTACATGTGGATATTAGGATTCACATTTAGATTAAAATACTATACTATTTGGACAATTGCAGAAGGTGCTTGTATTTTGTGTGGTATCGGATACAATGGTGTGGATCCGGAAACAGGAGAGTTCAAGTGGAATAGAGTTCAAAATATAGATCCTTGGTCATTTGAAACCGGACAGAATGTACACGCTTGTTTGGAGGCTTGGAATCAAAACACGAACATATGGTTGAAAAATTACGTATATTTGCGAGTTGCAAAACCTGGCAAGAAACCAGGATTCAAGAGTACAATTTTCACATTTACTACAAGTGCATTCTGGCACGGTACTAGGCCAGGGTACTATTTGACGTTTGTCGTTGGTGCTTTAATGCAAACTGTTGGTAAATTTTATCGAAGAAACTTTAGACCTATATTTTTGGAAGCCGATGGGAAGACACCTAAGCCCACCAAAATTGTTTATGATTTTGTATGTTGGGTTAACACCCAATTGGCGTTTGGGTTTTTTGTTCAACCGTTTGTGATTTTAGGATTTACAAAATCGTTAGAATGTTGGGCTACTGTGTATTACTGGTTGTTATGGGTTATTGCAATATCATTTTTCGCTTTCAGTGGCCCATTTGCAAAATCCGTGAGTAAATTCTTCAAATCGTTGCAACCATCGTACAGAGAACAACAGCGCAAATCAAGAGAAGATAAATACAAGTTGAATAATGAGGAAGCAAGTATTGTTGAACAAGCTGTTGGTGCTAAACTAGGGCAAGATTATGATATCCCAGCCCTTGGATTGCCTCCGTTTGACGTGTTTACGGATTTTGATCAAACGGAAGTTGATCATGACATACAGCACTTGCGTAAAGCATGGACTTCATTTAGAGGACGTAGAGGGTCTATTACTGAGAATGATTTTGACGGGTTGAAAGACGCTTATAATAATTTTACTAATGAAATTAATGATATATTCAATACCAAAAAGGAAGAATTCAAGAAAGAAAAACTCAACAAGCAAAACTAAGGAAAGCACGTTGACTATAGCAATTATATTGAAATGAAGAATAACGCAAAAAAACCTGGAAAAGTCACGAGAAATAAGAAGTAAAGTTAAGAATGTTTTATACATCAATGAATAAATAAAAATATGAATCCAAAAAAAAAAATATTAAAAAAGAAATTAAACAACGAGAAGAAAGATCTTCTTTGATTTGGTTTGAATGGGGAATGTTAACGTGAGAAATGCTAAATACGACAATCGCACATTGAGCGTGTCTTGTTTGTTGTGTATAAGGTAGACAGAAAAGAGTAGGATGGACTTTTCTTTGATTCTAGTTGTAATCTAAAGACGTCTCATGAACAATTGGCCTCGCTGTCATTGGTTAATGACTCAGCAATCAAATAACAGGAAGATTTTGGGTAGAAAAAGACATCATTCAACGTCTCTCTACTCTCACTTTTTGTTTTTTTTAGATCTTAATAGTAAAAATTTAAGTTTTTAGTTTTCTTGCTTTGCTTTCTTTTTTTTTTTTCCTGTTTTCGCCACTTATCTTGAAAATCTTTAAATACTTGACACGTTCGTGACTAATAAGTTTACCAGTGATAAACTCTCGACGTGTTATTTTAAAAAAACAAAAGACTTTTAAGATATAAATATCATTCAATTGGAATAAGATTATTTTTGCTAGCAATTTGAATTTTGTATTGAATACTCTGCGCTACGCTACATTTAGTATTATTGATGATGTTTAGAAGTACTTTCAAACCCACTTGCATTGCCAGAAGAGGATTCTTCCGGTTCAATTCCTCCAACAGTTCAAAACCTCCAACCGGGATTGTTTTTATGAATATGGGAGGTCCTTCAAAGGTGGAAGAAACATATGATTTTTTGCTCAGATTATTTTCCGATGGAGATTTGATTCCGTTTGGACGATTCCAAAATATATTGGCCAAATTCATTGCTAAAAGACGTACACCAAAAATTGAAGAGCATTATCGAGAAATTGGTGGCGGTTCACCTATCAGAAAATGGTCAGAATACCAATGTAAAAAAGTCTGTGAGATTTTAGACAAAACGTCACCTGAAACTGCTCCACATAAACCGTATGTTGCATTTAGATACGCCGACCCATTGACTGAAGAAACCTTGAATGACATGAAGAAAGATGGTGTCACCAAAGCTGTGGCTTTTTCTCAATATCCTCAATTCTCCTACTCGACATCTGGCTCTTCTATGAATGAATTGTATCGTCAAACATTGATCCATGATCCCGAAAGAACCATTGATTGGTCGTTTATTGACAGATGGCCGCAACAACCAGGTTTAGTAAAAGCATTTGCCAATAACATCAAAGAAAAGTTGGCTGAATTTCCACCACAAGACAGAGACGACATTGTTATTTTATTTTCTGCTCATTCGTTACCTATGGAAATTGTCAACTTGGGAGATTCGTATCCTGCTGAAGTGGCAGCAACTGTTTATAAAATCATGGAAGAACTCAAATTTTCCAATCCATATCGTTTAGTTTGGCAATCTCAAGTAGGTCCAAAGCCTTGGTTGGGTGGACAAACTTCTAAGATCATTGACAAACTTGAAAAAAGAGACGACATCAAGGGGATTGTTTTAGTGCCTGTTGCTTTCACTTCAGATCATATCGAAACTTTGCATCAATTGGATATTGAGATCTTAGAAGATGCCACAAATCCACACAAGATAAAGCGTGCAGAATCATTGAACGGTAATGAGACATTTATTGAAGGCTTAGCTGATTTGGTTAAATCCCATTTGAAAAGTGGTGAAAAATATTCCAAGCAATTGGAATTGGATTGTATTTTAGGTAGTGAAAGAGCACAAGGAACGTTTAAACATCCTAATGAAATATTTGGAAATAGGAAAAATTACATAGTAATATAATCTACAAAATTAATTATAACTACCATTAAAGGAGTAAAGTAATCCATTTTATACCTGCCAATATACAATTTGATCAATCTGAGTATTCGTCGTCAGGATCAAACAAGTCCAAGTTAAGATCCACTGGTTGTTGATTTTGTTCCTCTTTTCTCTTACTTGTGTCATGTTCACTAGCCGCAGGTGGTTTAGATCTTTGTTCATCGTTTGTATTTTCATTCGATATTCTAACATCTTCCATTTCATCGTCGTCATCGTCATCATGATCAACTTTGGATTCAGTCTTCACTTCATTAGAGTTTTCCTTATCTGTCTCTCCCAATTCGTGTCGTATTATTTCTTCTGCTTGTAAAGATGCTTGTGCTAACATTCCGCGTCTCAATGAATCTTCAGCGGGCCATACATAGTTGTTTGGATGTATTTGGAAAGGCATATTGGCGACAGTTGCTGGTGCCTTGGTAAATTTGGCTAATTTAAAAGCATATTTCAAAATATCATCTACATCAACATTGCGATTAACCATTTTATCCGATTTGGGTAATTTTGGTAACTTTTTTAGTTCGTTTCTATAACTCACTAACTCCTTCAATATAAATTTTGAATTCTCTTCTAATATTTTATTTCTGTCTGATAGCTTGTCTACCTCGTAGCTATAGTTTCTATGTTTGTTCAAGTCCTCGATTTGTTGTTTCAAAACATCATTACAAGTTATAATTTGTCCAATTTTCTCTTGTAGTTCATCGTTTTTGAATTGTGACACGGCTTCCGATAATTCGTTGAGTAATCTTTCGTATTCGTTGACTTTTTGAACCATTGGTAATTGCTCAAATGCATCTAAATCCTTTTGTGTTTGTAATCTCAGTTTAACGTTAGCTGCATTTGTAGGCAAATTTTTCAGTGGATTCAATGATGAAGTGACATATAACGCTGCATTAGGTGTAGTTGGATTTGATTTTATATTACCCAATTGATTCAACCGAGTAGAAGATCCAACTCGTGATACCGGGTTTGATTTAAATGGACTATCGGCTTTCTTAAAAGGTAGCATGAAGTTGAATATGATAAGTTTCTTTCTAGTTTTGCTTTAGAAGAATAATATAAATGGTGTTTTCTCTTGAGTTTGGTTTTTGTTTAGATTTTTTGTTTTTTTTTGCTTTCTTCGTGGGAGTTCCGCAGTGTCATTAATCTGAAGTACGATTCAGTATCTTGTCTTTTCCATCAAATATAAATATACCTCGAACCAACTAGTCACTTCGAAATACGGCAATAACTGCTGCAGTGTGTTTTTTTTTTTTGAATGAAAAAAAGGTTAGTTTTGTTTGATGATTCTGATGATAATTCTGAAACTGAATCAGATAAACTGAAACTCAAATCGAGGAAGAAACAGTTTAAAATTCCAGAAT
>OKCY01000102.1_pt1 | contig 12564 bp, 4 predicted proteins | sample 1613071 | NCBI WGS metagenome assembly OKCY01 (sample SAMN04436834, study PRJEB24849) | human gut metagenome | biome: human gut; feature: NICU; material: stool | host: Homo sapiens | place: USA: Saint Louis, MO | collected 2011-07-12 | reverse complement strand
AAACAAAAATAATCAATTACACAACAATCATGTATGAAAAATACAAAGGAATATTTAACTTTTCTCTTCTTCTCTAGAATGCATTACCAAATCCAGTACCAGTTGGTTGATAACCAATTCCAGTGGCACCAGTACCTTGATAACTCATTGGTCCATTAGTAAGCATCAATGGTTGGCCAACACCTGGTTCTTCTTCTTGTTTTCTATCTGCTTCTTTTCTCTTTTGTAAATCTTGGTATACTTCATTCAATTTCTTCTGATTTTCAAAAGCAATGGAAATCTCATATGGTTTAATAAAGTTGGACAAGTTGTGCAACCATGATAATTCCATCACGTAATCATTAGCAATGAATTCATAGGAAGTATACAACAAGGCAACAAAACATTCATGATTACCTGTTTCAACAAAGTAATCTAATAATTCATGAGCAATCTTTTTAGATTTGGAAATAGCAACCGTTCTTAATAAATCTGGCCATAATTTGTCAGTTTTCAAAATGGAAATGGCTCTATTGAATTTCTTTTCTTTAGTGTATAAAGTAGCAGCAATTTGTCTAAAGAAAATCAAATCATGCTTTTCCAATCTTTCAGCCAAATCCAATTTATTGAATCTATTGTTGCTTTCATTTTCAATAGATGATCTCAAAGATTTATAATCTTCTTCTTCAATTAATAAATCATGGTAAGCAGAATTAACAACAGAATTGTTCTTATCCAAAACAGAAATCAAAAATGGTTTAATCATTGGCAAGTTGTCACTTTGAACAAACATTCTAACAACTCTTGGCAAATCTAATTTTGGTGTTAACACTTTCAATAAATCAACCAACAACGAAGGGTTTTCATTCATGTAGAATTGAATAGCCTTGTAATGAATTTCCAAGTTTGGTGCCTTAACAATGATTTCCTTGAAAGAAGAGTGGTCAAATGCAACTTCTGATTTTTCAATCATGGTCAATGCAGCATTATCCCATTCCTCGTAATGACAGTACAAAAAGATCAATTCTGGGTACAAGTGTGCATCTTCACATGCAGTCAAAACTTTTGGAATATTAATTCTAGACCAGAATAATTTCAAATGCTCCATAACTTTTTCTGGAGAGTATTTAGCATACAAGATAGCCAATTCGGTGAACATACCCATGTGAGCTCTTTCCAAACTCAACCCATTCTCGAAAAGAGCAATCAATTCGTTGAAATAACCATTGTATTCGTAAGTCTTGACCAATTCAGGCAATTCTTCAGCATCGATAATCAAATTCAAACCACAAATTTGAGCCAATCTGAACTCTTTGTTTTCAATACAAGCACTGTTAACTTGTTTCCAAACTTGAGTGTTAGAAGCTTTTCTAGCACAGTCAACAGCACCTTGGTAATCACCCAAGTAAACCAAAGTAGTAGCTAATTTGGAATATTTGGAAACGTTAGAATACAAAATTTTAGCACCTTTATAATTCTTTGCTTCAAATAATTTGTCACCAATAGCTTCCAAATCAGCAACATTGGAGCCACCAACAAATTTTTCCATATCACTCAATCTATCTAAAGTGGCATAAGCATTAATAAGAGCACCATCAACAACTGGTTCTCTTAATGTTTCTCTGGCCATATCCAAGAAAGTAATTAATTCTTCTTCCTTTCCAGCATGTTCAGCAATTTCAATCACTTGAGCGAAATTTTCTGGGTTCTTAGATTTAACATAAGAGTCAATTGCTTCTGGGATACGTAAACCATCCAATTGTGCAGTACCCAATTGGTACCACAATTCAGGGGTGTCATATTTCTCAGCGTATTGTTCAGCTCTGTCTAATGAAACAATATCTTCAACTAAAACTTTCATAGCTTCTGATCTTAATTCAAATTTGTCGTAAACTTCAAATGCTTCTTCATTCAATCCATTATCAATACATAATGGAGCAATTTCGTTAGGGTCAAATTTGTCTAATTTTTCAATATAACTAGACACTTTCGATGAATCAGCTTTGATAGCAGTCAAAATCATCAATCCTTGTAATGATGCATTTTCACTGAATGGAGATGGTTCCAAAATGATCTTTTCTAATAATTCCATCAACTCTTCTGGTAAATCATTTTCCATAAATGCCTTAACAGTAATTGAGATTGGTTCTGGGTCATCCAATTCTGGAATACCAGTGGAAATGACTTGATCAACCAATTGTCTTCTGTGGATATTGTCAGAGCTTAAAACTTTGTTCCATAACTCAATGTCAGACTTAGATAACAAATATCTGGCTTGGTATTTGTACATTTTATTTTCGTTGGTAATAGAAATCAATTGGTCATCGTTGCCACCTTTAGAATAAGAAATATAAGCCAAATATGGATCTCTCTTTTCACAGTATTTACCAACAACCAATGTATCGTAGTTGTTGTTTTCTTGCAAAAACTTTTCTGGTGAATTGTTGGAATCAATGTAGATTTTAGCTAAAGTGTTGTATACTTCTTGATCATTAGATCCGCCTTCTAATGTTTTTTCCAAGAATGGTAACAAGATTTTCAATCTGTTTCTCTTTTCGACTTCTTCAACCAATTCTTTGATTGGAACTCTACCCAAAACAGACATTAACAAGCCTTTAATGATGTTTTCATCACAATCAACATCCAATAAACCGGCAACAACTTGTGGAGTATTGGCTGGATTAACTGATTGAACATAAACTTCAATAAACTTAAAGTATTGATTCTTGTACAAATACAAAATCAAATCGTGAACAAAGTTGAATCTATCACAAACAATGATTAAAGGTAATTGATCATCCAATTTAAATTCTTTCAAAAAGTTCTTCACTTTTTCACCGTTATAAACATTGTTATCTCTAACCACTCTTTCGATTTCTTTGGTTTGGTTCATTCTAGCTGCAGCTTGAATGTATTTGAAAACAACATCTGGGTCTTGAGTCAAATTGACAATAGAACTTAAATAATAGTACAATCCTTCAGTACACTTGTACTCTTCAAAAATTTTGATTAATTTGGCAGCACCAATCAAATCTGAGTATTTTGTGGCTACTTGAATAACCACTTGCAAGTTTTGTTGCATATTGTTACTCAACAATTCTTTGATACAAGCGACAGATTGATCGACATTCAATTGACCAAAATACGAAACCAACCAATCACTTGGTAAAACATTAGTGTGAACAATGACTCTCTTAATATCTTTCAAATCATCATAATGTTCCAAAGCTCTTTGGAATAATCCTGATTTCTCACATAATTTACCAATGGTTGGTTTATCATAATGACTAAACATTTGATTACCTAAAATGGCATCAGCAACTTGAGGTGCATGTAACAAGTTGATTTCCAAAACTTTGGTTTGCAAGTGACCTTCAGCTGGAGTGTCGTTTTTCAAAGCATCCAATAAGAATGCAGTACCTTGTTGAATGTAATTTTGTGAAAAGAACAAGTCAGCAATTTGTTCAACGTTTAAGTTGGCATCTGGACTTGACAATAAGGAAGTAGCAAATTCACTGGCCTTATCAGGGTTGACTCTAACCAAGTTTTGAATCAAATTGGTGTAATCAGGATTGTAACCAACTTTTTGACAGTATGGCAAAATTTTATCAAATTGGCCTAATTCAGCTAAACAAGAAACCACTTTGATATTTACATTGGCTCTAATATAAACAGCAAGTGCCAAAGTTGTATCATTGTAAGACTTGACGATATCCCCTAATTCTTCTGAAGATGTCAATTTGTCTTCTTTCAACCATTTTTCAAATAATGGTTTACGATCTTGTTGTAAAACTGGTTTTGCCAATTCAATCGATTCAAATTTGTTCAAAGTACCTCTGTCTAACAAAGTGGAGAAATATTGCAAAATTGGTGATATTTGGCCTGGTTGAGGAGTAATATTCTTCAATTTGTTGATGGTATCTTGAGTACGCAATTGCTCAGATGAAGCGGCAACTTTAGCGGCATTACTGTAATCACCTTGGTTCAAGTAAGTTTGGAATTGTTGTTGGAACAAGTTTTCAGCCCCTGGGAATCCACCACGAGAGGATAAAGCTAAAGCCAATGGGACATTTGATAATTTATCCAAAACATAAGGAATGATCTTGTCACGGGAAACTTCAACACTTAAAACTTGACCAGCCTTGTTGATAGTTATTAAACCAGTGCCATCGTTATAACTAGAAGCAGTGAATACTGGATCGGCAGTTATTCTGTTGACAAACAAGTTGGCCCCAGTTTCCATATCATACAAGTGAATGAACCCGTATTTGGTCAATACATAAACAATACCGTACTTGTTAGAAGCTTGTAAACTGATTGGGAAATCATTGGAAGCATCAGGTGGAAAGAAAATGTCAACCACTTTCTTTTGAAATTGGGGATTGCCATCAACATGATCAATCTCAATAATATGCATGTTGCCTTGACCTTGGGCATTCTTGTTACCAACACAGAAAACTTTAGTTGGTTGGACACCTCCAGATAAAGATATAGAAGCAAATTTACATACATGACCTTCGATAGCTTGCGAAACATTTCTTGATTTTGAGTATAATTGGATGTGACCAGCGATACGACCATCTTCTTGAGCAATACCGGTGACAGCAAACCAATTCAAATCAGGTTCAGCGACAAAGTTTATGATTTGACAATTGTTCAATGTGTGGTGTCTATCGGTCAATTTGGTTGGTCCATTGTTGGTTCCATCAAATACATTCCAATAGTAGATTGATGATTGTGTTACCAACCCTAAATATGTATCGTCGAGCCATTTCCAAAATATCACTGGTTGATCCATAGTGAAAGCCTTCAATCTTTGTTTTGATCCCAAGTTGAAAATTTGTAAAGTGGTTCCATTGGCTCTCAATGAAATAACAAATTCCTTAGGATGCATAATGGCATTATCGGCGGTCATATTTTTTCTAGTCACTTCATTGTTGTTTTTCAAATTGACAATTGCAACGGTGTTTCCTTGAGCTCCAGATTCACGGACACATATGTAGTGATCTGATTCCAAAGTTGTTGATTTGAAATCCAACGAAGTCTGTGGAATTCCCAATTCGGTCAACTGGGTTAATTCAGTAAAGTCAATAGGAATATCGTTCGACATTGTTTATGTTCTAAAAACTTTCAGGGATTTTATTTTTGTTTTTATTTCTTTGAGAAGAGGGGTGGTAGTGTTAAATCTCTTTCTCTTCTGATATACAAAACTGATCTCTCCCTCTTTTGATTAATGCTTTTTCTTTTATTTCAAAATTTAGATGAATTTATACGTAAGGACCAAAAGGTTGAATTGAGTTGAAGAGAATAGAATAGAATTGTTGTGGAGGAAAATAGAAAGAAAAAAGCGTATGAGTTGTCCAATTTTTTTCCTTGTCTTTCTTTCAGTCTCGCCTCATAATTCCTTCAGTGTGTTGTTGTTGTTGTTGAAATTTTGTTGTTCGTTGATTAAATTTGATTGCAGTGCGTTGAAATTTTTTTCTCTCTGTCTCTCTTTTTCTCCTTTACTTGCTATGTTTGTAATGTTACTTTGTCTACAAAATCAGCTGGAAAAATCTCTTCCTTAACTTCCGATTTGGTCTAGTTTTCTGTATACCTTACTATAGTTTAACTATTTTACCACTGTTATTATGCCTATTTAAACCACTATAATGGTGGCCTTACTGAACTAATTACATCTTCAATGATCTTGTTGGTATAACCAGTGGGACTTTTTTTATCCAACTTACTTTTACTACTCTTTAAATATTCATTAACAAAAAAATAATCACTACCATACCAATCACCTGTGAGCATACTTATTTCTAATCTCTTTTGATAATCTATTTCATTATTCAAAGTGTTACTATCATCATCAACTAACACACTACTTTGAGTGTCTTTAGCAAACATTTCATTATACTCCCAATCGACTAACCAGTAGCCAATTTTTCTGAATGCCAACTTGACATATGCTGGGGTGATAAATAACTCTTGGTTTAATTTCAGTTGGTTTTTCCATAATGCTAAACATTTGCAGAAATCATGCATATAGTCAATTGCCATTGTTGGTAGCCTTGTCAGTTTTGGTGATAAAGATGCTAATCTATGACATCGGGTGAAAACAATCAATGAATATATGTATCCCTTGATGTCAGGGGAGATAAACACATCAGCTAGGCTATTTCTTAATCCTAATATAGTCTCTTGATATTGTGAATCCTGTGGAAGTCCATCTGACTCTTGCTCATCTTCCTCTTCCACGTTGTTGTAATTTACAGCAAACCAGAATTTTTCTTTTAAATATATATACAACTTTTTGCTGAATGCCTTATAATCAAAAGCCATAATAATCGTGAACAATTGTGGCCTATTAATTGATATAATTTCATCATTTCCAATGGCTATATCAATTGGCTTGCCCCTAACTCCTCTCAATCCAAATTGGTCTATTTGTAAAATTAGTTTATACAATGATTTATGCTGGTTGGTTGTCAAATACTGAACATTTTGCCAAATAATAATGTTTTTCAAAAAGTATTGATTGTCACGAAAATTAGTCATTTGATGGATCAAATCGATAGTCGTGTGAACATTTAGTAGATCAATCACACAATATTGTGATGTATCAAATGAACAAGTATTGACTAACATACTTGTAAATTTAGGAATGGCTTTATTGGAATCATCTGAAACAATAACGAATCGTTTATCGTCTGTAATTAATGATATAGATAATGCTGTATATAAGTTCTCCATGATGTTAAAGAATCATTCTTCTATTTTCGTCTCTTCTGTATAAATCTCTCCTCAAAAATGTGATGGCAACGTAAAGGTAGGTAATTCTTGGTAAATGTTGTTTTTATTTTTTTTTTTGTGATTTGTAGCAAAAATCTCAAGTGGCTAATGTTATCTCGAGAGACATGCCATTTGATACATGAAAGATAATATATATATTGGAATTGTTTTTTCCTAAATATAAAGTAATCATCTATTGACTTTGAAAGCTATATATGTGATCACCTCTATGTGATGTGTTTGGACATTCTGGAGTTATTATAGATATTCAATAGTAAAACCACGCTCTCAAATTTGACTCGTTGACTTTTCCAGTTAAGTTACATTCATACCCTACAAATACCATCAACTAAAGATAAGCTGTCATTCATATTAGCTATTAAATCAATCACTTATCAATCTTCACTGTATTCTAGTTTATTGATATCGTTTACATTTAATTTGTCATATTACACGACATTTGGCTGATTCTTCCTAATCAACCAACGAACCAACCAAAAAAATATCATTCTACATAGCAACCTTTTTTGTTTTAATTGTTTTATCACGAGTGAATATTTCTGGACTTATGTTAAGGCCAAAGGGTAAAACTCTGTATTGAAGTAAATTTTGAATTTGGGAATGGTAATAAATTTGTTCATTGGTTTGTAATTAATGATCATGCGGGACCAATTTTGTCTGAGTATGAATCTACTATTGAAGATTTCTACTCAACTACTAACTTCACGTTTATTTATACTAGACTTAGTGGCTCTTAATGATACTTTTGTTAGAATTAAGAGCTATTTTGTGTATATGTGGATATTCATAATATAAATTGTACTATTAGTATTGTCTTTATATCGTTAATTTCAATTTTGTAGATTGTGTGTGTTTGGTGATCATTCTGCCAGACAGTTGAGAGTACAATGATCTAGAAAGTTCATACGGAAGCAGTTGCAGAATTTATTAGATCTTGCGTTTTTCCAAATCATACTGCCAGAGGTAGGCGTTGATGTGTAAAGTATGGTTCACTGAGGTTGTTAGCCGTTTATGAAATCACCAATATGAACTAGTCATTCATTATAATATAAAATGCCTAGTCAAGGAAAAATTTAGAAATATCTACACCTATAGTCAGCTATAATTTAAATGCTTTAAGAGGTATATCACTTATAGATAAATTTGAAGATATTTCATGTATATTTAAATAACGATATAAAGGTAAGGGACCGAAATTGCCAGGAAATAAACTCCTATTGATCAACTCAGCAAATAAAGAAAGGCAGAAAGAACCTCTAAAATGAAACTTATCTTGATATCAACGATAACAAGAGTATGTGTATAAAAAAATTGGGGAATAAGGGAAAGAAATATAAGGCAACGACGATAGAAGTGAAGTGTTTAAAACAAACACAGACTGGTAGATAATAAACAAATCATCTAAGCATCAATGGCTTGGAAAAAGACTGGTACAGCATCAGAAGGAGCTTCTTTATCATATTTAGCCAAAACATAATGATCTTTAGAATAATTATAAGGATCATCAATATTTTTAACTCCTTTAACATTATAAGATCCTTCAAAAGTAATAAAACCTAAATTATCAATAGTGATTTCGGTTGGATGATCAGTTGGGTTAGCTTGTAAAATACCTGGTTCACCATCACCAATAGTGAAATACCATTTCAATGGACCATTAGGACCTTGACCACCTTCAAAATATAAATGTTTGGATTCTTCATCATAAGTGAATTTAGTAGCTGGTTCAGCAATAAGAAGATAATTGATACCTGCACCTTCATGCCATGCCGAAACTGATTTACCAGTGACTTCTGGATATTGTGGTGGTGGATAACCAAAAGTTTTCAAAGTGACTGTTCTTAAGGCAGTAGCAGATTGAGCAAGAGCGACGATAGCAATTGAGGTAATAGTAGCGAATTTCATATTGATTTGTTTGTTTGTTAGTTGATTGATTGATGGAGATGGGAAATTTGATTCGAATTGATTGGAAATATGGGTCTCCTTTTATATGATTCTTCAAGAGTTGATCATTAGGGAAAGGGGGAGTGTTGGAGATATAATTAGAACATAACTTTGCGCCATTGTTATGAACATATTGTTTTCTGTATTCTTACTGCTTAGCTTTTAGATTTGTAAATTGATTCACCACCACAACCACATCTATTATTCCTCAACCTTATACGTGATGATGTCATTGATAAGAAGTATTTTTGCTTCTATGCACATACAATAACATGCAAGTAATTAATACCTAAACGGCAAAAAAGAAACAGAAATAACAATAACAATAAAGATCTGCTGATGGTGTTGGGTTATTCGGAAAAATCGATGACCATCATTTGCTTCTACATAATAAAAAGTGTGGAGATCTCTATTGTTGTTGATGTTGCTATTGATGGGCCAAGAATGTAATTTCTGTCGATGATGTCAAATTTGTTGGTCTTGTAGAAAGAGCTAATTATAGAATGCAAAACAAACTATGAAAAGTGTATCTGTAGAAACTAAATTAGTCCCTCACCTACCCTACTCCTCCAAGTCTAAATAACAAATAGTCTTATTGTACTTCTATACATCTACTCGATCTAAATATCGTGGTCATTTGTTTACTTTTGAGATGTTGCTAATTATAGGTTTTTGTGGGATCCTTTGTTTTTTTTTTTAGTTTAGGTTGGTTGCGTGTGTGACCAACTCTCACATTAAGATTAGTGTGGTTGCAAATACGAATTTCTGTGAACTCTAGTGTTAGTGTGTATAGATGGTAAAAATGAACACTACACATGGATAAAATGTACTCAGAACACCTCTTTTTATTCTTTAATAAGGTACACATCAAAGCTAAAAAAAGGGGGGGTAAGACCATTATGAGGAGATAGTTGTTGCTGTCATCTTTTTAAGACCAATTGGTGTAATGTACGAGAAACATCAAACCACGTTGTTAACTTCAACATGCCGAAATATTTTAAAAGTAGCGAATTGCCTTTGATCTAGTGTGGTGTTTTTTGTTTAACCATTAGTACCATACTTGATGCCATAAACCTTTGATGTTGACAAGGTAACATAATCTTACAAGTGGCACTCTTAGAATTATTCATACTGCTGAAATTAGTAAGCACAGTAGTCAATGCCTACTACTAGTAGAGTTCTGCACCTTCTTCTGACCGGTGTTGTAAACAATAATAGTTATAAGTATTATTTATTGGCTAAAAATAAAATCTGCACAATCCGAGAAGTGTTCAAAAATACAACGTATTTTCCATACAAATAAATATTAGGTACTTTATCAATTCCTATGGTCAATAATGATTGTAATAATACTGCTGAGTTTTGATTACATGAACTGTTATTTGTGCGATTACAAATCGAAATCCAATGTAGACGGATTTGATAGTATGAGATGGTATATACTGACGTCAATTTTTTTTAAATGATACTTAAATGTCACGTGACCTCATGCTGATCTATGATTGGTCAGAATCATTTGTACGAATAGACTGATAATGTAGTCGTGTAAACTGCAAAAATTTTATAAAGCGAAGTGGGAGCATTTTTATTGTGGTATAAATTTGTATAAAAATTTTTACAAAAAAAGAATTAATTTATAAGAAATTTGCATGTAACGAATCTTAAGATGCATTGAAACTACCTATACCACAACTGATTGAGTAACAGCTAGAATAACCTCACACCAAGTCTACAAATTCGACTATTAGCAATAAAGTATGCACACACATAGGCATAACTTTTTGGTGTATACTCTCATGTTAACCATCGGATCAATCAAAAATAAAGGGTTCTTAGTTTTCATGAAAATTGATTTTGCCACGACACACAAAACTAAAAAATGTTTTCGCGTCTGTGGTACAAAATATGTTGCGACATTTTTGTTTTTCCATTGTTAATGATGTGTATGTGGGTGTGAGTAACGACCTAACACAGAATCAACAATAATTGGACTTGAACCCGTGCCATATTTTTCATTTCCCTTAATGTAGAAAGTGATAGACCAAAAAATATTTATTTTCATTTTCCTATTTGCGTTGTTGTTTCTTGTTTCATACACACATACTTTATCTTTCATCGTCGTCAAATATTTCAAACACAAGTTGAAGTTGTAAGTCACAATCAACGTTTAGTAACTCAGATTTATTTTGATTTAGTGGTCAAATACTATTTACAACACTACAAATCACAGTAACAAGAAATACTAGTTTCCCCTTGTCTCGTAATTACAATGAGATAAAACTAGCATATCAATGGTCAAACGACAATGACAACTGAATTTGAAAAAGAGAATATTGAGAACGTTTTATAGTACATGGTGAGCCTTGGCAAGAAAAGAAGTATTATAGTAACTCTGAAACACCAAACAGTGTTCTTGTGGGTTTTCTGATTTCATGTAAGAGAACAAGAAACAAACTAGAATTGTCGATCGTGAAGGATGGTTTAACAGGGGAATCCAGTGTCAAAGTAACAAATAACCAACTTTGAAGATCAACTACAACCACAATAATTACAATCTAGAGTTTGTAGCACTTACCACATTGGGAGTATGAACTTTTAGTGGAAACTATGACCAGTTGTTGTAATCGTCGTCTTCTTCCCCTTGACATTGTCGTTGCAAGTTTATAGATGCACTAATTTAGTTTTATGTTTATTTTTTTCGAGACATTACTAAAATCCACACGATGAAGGAAGAGAGTACCAGAAGCTTTTGTGGTAATCCCCTTTTTTTTTTGTCTAAATTCAATAGGAACAAAAATTACGTGAATGTGTAATAATTAGTACATGAAATTTCATATCTATAATCTCCGATGGTGATTAAAATTAGTTTAGATTAGTACTTGACAACTGTCGAACGTCAACTCTTGATAGAGTTGAAATTAGATGCTTATTGTTGATTTGCACTTGACGGGAAGATTTCTGTATGAGAGTAAGTGCAACTACCAGCCTCATGATCTGTTTAGGGCTATACTTTATTCAAAAGATATGTGAGAATGTACTTGTTTCATTCCATTTCAATTCCCTAATTTGATCAAATTAATGAATGGAAAGAGTTAAACGCAGAAAAAAGAGAAGACAAGGGCGGGAATCTGCAAGTCATCATCAAAGAGTATTTCTACTTTAAGGAAATTTTCTTCCTCTCCCTCCCTTTCCAATACATATTTCTCAGTAGTTAAGAAGTTTTGGTGATTCTACATTTCTTTGCTTGACGCACACGCACGCCTCCGTAATCCTCTTTTTTTTCCGTTTAGAACATGTCTTATAAAGTGACATTGACCAATCAAATCAACAAGCTTGAGTATACACAGTTTTATTGTTGTACAACTGGTTATTGGAAAATGACGTTAACTGTGGTAATGCACTCTGCCTAAATTGAGATGAAAAAATCCACGCTTTTTGAACAATTGATATTATCACCAAATTAATATTGTAGTGATTACACAAAGCCATGGCACCAAGAAGAAAAGAAAGGAAAGCCAAAATCAAATTCTCGTTCCAATACTGTTGGTATTGTGTTTCCCATATTTGTTAACAATAGGTAATATTAGACGACGACATAAAAAAAATGTACATGCATACATACAGACAGACAGACATATACACAGTCCACAAGTTATACAATGCAACAGCAGTGACGACAAATAGATTCATAGTAATGACATGAATGTGCTACCAAGTACTACTACTATTATTCTTACTACTATAAACTAATTGTATTTAGTCAATTTCAACACGTTAAAAATCTTTTTTTTTTTTTTTTCGTTTCTTCTTGGTGGTGTTTTTCGGTTTTGTGATTGTTATTAT
>OKCY01000099.1_pt1 | contig 12707 bp, 6 predicted proteins | sample 1613071 | NCBI WGS metagenome assembly OKCY01 (sample SAMN04436834, study PRJEB24849) | human gut metagenome | biome: human gut; feature: NICU; material: stool | host: Homo sapiens | place: USA: Saint Louis, MO | collected 2011-07-12 | reverse complement strand
GAACAACTTCAACATGGTTAAACAAGAAGACTTTGCTGTAGAGCAGTTTATGGATAAATATGAGACTAAAATCGAGTGGAACATGGCAGAGACGTGTACTGCTTCCCTCAGTTTCAATGAATTGTTTGAATTGATTCCCGACAAGTCAGTATCCCAATCACTTCAACAGAAAGTGTTTGATACACGGTTAACTTATGGGCATATTAAAGGATCTCCAGAATTGAAACAGGCAATTGCTCAGTTGTACAATGATGAAGGAGGGTCAATTACTGCTGACGATATAGTTATCACTAATGGGGCTATTGGTGCCAACTTTTTGACATTGTATGCTATAGTTGATCAAGGGGATAAAGTAATTGTAGTAAATCCAACGTACCAGCAATTAGCATCGGTCTCAAGAGTTTTTTCTGGAGCTTCAGAAAACATTATTCCATGGAATTTGAATTTCGAGGACAATTATTTACCAAATTTAGACGAATTGCAAAACTTGGTCGACACGCACAATCCCAAACTTGTTATTATTAACAACCCTAATAACCCAACAGGAGTCGTGTGGGGCCATACGATTATGGAAAAGATTGTTGGGATTTGTTCTGCTAAAGGTATCTACATTTTGTGCGATGAAGTTTATCGTCCATTGTATCACTCTACAGACGACAAACCCAAGTCAATCGTCAACTACGGCTACGAGAAAACAATTTCTACTTCGTCCACTTCCAAAGCGTTTGCGTTGGCTGGGCTCAGGTTGGGGTGGATTGTGACCAAAGATCAAGATATCATTCAGAAACTTTACTCAAAACGTGACTACAACACTATTTCTGTTTCCGCTATAGACGATATGCTTGCAACAGTGGCTCTATCAAACTACAAGCACATTCTTGCCCGAAGCTATGATATATGCCAAACCAACCTTCAAATTTTGGAAAAGTATATCGACAGCACTCCGTTGTTGTCGTGGGTAAAGCCCAAAGGTGGGTCAACCTGTTTTGTGAAAGTAAACATCGACAATATCGATACAATGGACATGTGTGTTGAGTTGGTTGAGAAATACAAAACATTGATTGTTCCTGGTGAAGTTTTTGATAATAAAAAGGGGTACTTGAGAATTGGATTTGGGAACAGTACCCAAGACATCAAGCAAGGTCTAGCACGGTTGTCGGAATATTTTGAATCTAAGGGCTATTAGATTTGATAACAACCTGGTTGCATTTAGATCTATTTATAGAAATAAATCATTTATGTAGAGTAGAGTGTTTAGACAAAAAAATGTATTTACTATGATGTCACATCAACTTCACCGACAACGGTTTCCCGCGTAATATTGCCCTACCATACCTATAAATAAGATCAAATCGAAGATACAAACATTCGTATTAAGCCGGTCCTACAGAAAGCCGTTCAAACGTTCACCAATAATATTCCAAAGATAAAAAAAATTAAACTAAAACGTAAATCAAAATAAAAAATAATTGAAAAGTTGCTAAAAATAGCGGAAATAGTGTTGTGCAAACCCAATCTCCTAACTATCGCCATAGCTGTATTCCCGCTCGGGCTGGACACTATGTGTGCCACAGGTACCCCCACTGATCTTGTTCATATGAACAGGATATAAAAGCTATTGTTTCTTGAAATTCTCTCATCTAATTTAGTTCTGAAATTCTCATAAGCTTCACGAGCATACACAAAATCAGCGACAACAACAACAGTTACTTTCGTCGCTCTCACACCCCACTTCCTATCCATTCTACACTAAAAAAAAACCTGAAACCCAAAAAAAAAATTTTTTTTGCTCACTACTAGTTGTCCTTTTTAAACTTTCTCTTGAACAGCAGTTTTATAAAAAACCAATTTCCATAATGGATCAACAAGAAGCACCCATATATTATGGCAGATCCGTAAATAAGGTCTACAACCAGGAATTTATCATTGATAGTCGATTCAAAATAGTCAAGGAGTTGGGCCATGGTGCCTATGGTATTGTGTGTTCAGCAAAATACGATAATGGGTCCAAAAAGGTTCCTGATTCAAACAACGGTAATGCCTCATCTTCAGCTAATGCATCGTTTGTGGCAATCAAAAAGATCACTAATATTTTCAGCAAAAACATCTTATGTAAACGTGCTTTGCGTGAATTGAAGTTGTTGCAGTTCTTCAGGGGCCATAAAAATATAACATGTTTATATGATTTGGACATTATCCCCAATCCCATGACAGGCGAGTTTAATGAAATATATTTATACGAAGAATTAATGGAATGTGACATGCACCAAATCATTAGATCTGGACAACCATTGTCCGATCAGCACTACCAGTCGTTTATTTATCAGGTATTGTGTGGATTGAACTTCATCCATTCGGCTGATGTGTTGCATCGTGATTTGAAACCAGGTAACTTACTTGTCAATGCCGACTGTGAGCTTAAAATTTGTGACTTTGGTTTAGCAAGAGGGTTTTCTGAGAACCCCGACGAAAATGCTGGGTTTATGACAGAGTATGTTGCCACCAGATGGTACAGGGCACCAGAAATTATGTTGAGTTTCACCAACTACACTAAGGCAATCGACATCTGGTCTGTTGGTTGTATATTGGCAGAACTTTTGGGGGGCAAGCCACTTTTCCGTGGCAAAGATTACGTAGATCAACTTAATCAGATTTTAATGATATTAGGTACCCCACCAGAATCCACGTTACAAAGAATAGGGTCCCACAGAGCCCAGAACTATGTCAGATCTTTGCCGATTACGAGAAAAGCTAGCTACGAAGAACTTTTCCCTGACGCCAACCCGTTGGCGTTGGATTTATTGGAAAGAATGTTGACTTTAGACCCACGTGAGAGAATTACAGTTCGAGATGCATTGAATCATAAGTACTTAGAGCTTTGGCATGATCCTAAAGAAGAAATTGAGTGCCAAGTCAAATTTGATTTCAAGTCGTTTGAGACTGTAGATGGGTTGGACGAAATGAAACAGTTGATCATGGATGAAGTTCAGAAGTTTCGTGAATTTGTGAGGAAGCCAATTGAGGAACAGCAGCGAATACAAATGCAGCTACATATGCAAAAACGTGAAGAACAGCGACAAGAGGAGGAAGAGAAAGAGCTACTAGAACAGCAAAGACAGTTTCCAGCTCAAGAGAGTATGGATATTTCTCAGACCCCTTACAATAACTTGGAAACGAATATAGGTACTCCTCAGGTTGAAGATGATTATCCCAGACCACAAGAGTTGGATGAGTTTACTTTTTCAAATTTGGAATCTTCAAGCTCCATGAATTTGTTCCAAGACATGGCTAAACCATCAGGAGAAGAGTATATAAAGCTAGAGGAAGAGCTTGGGTTTGGATTAGATGGTGCTATGTTTAACAACTACTGTAACGACCACCAGTAGTTGAAACACACAACCACGTTATCCCGGGGTATGTTACCCTCGAATTAGTCTATCCATTAGTGGTGGTTATTATATATATTGACCTTTAGTACCCCCTTTTACTTTATTTTTATATTTATATTTAGTCTATATACGATTTCTCCATAGTAATTCACAATCTAATCTTATCTTTATTCAATCAACTACTAAGTTAATATACTATATCTAAATAGGTCACCGCTTTTGGCAAAGCACCAAAGTGTGGATTCGTCTAGATGAAAAGAATCTATTTTACCATCTTTTATCAATCTCGATAAGTCAATAGTTAAAAGTGGAACCTCGATCGAGGGAACTAATTTGTCGTTCTCTATAGGACAGATTATAATCTGATTTGTTGACTTTTTCTTGTAGTGCCTCTTTAACCTGATTTCATAGAGCGATTTGTAAAGTGTGACTGCCACCTCGATTTGGTCGCTCGATAATGGAGTTTTGGTAGTGTTTGTATCTTGCAAGAGCATATTCATGCTAGTTGTGTGGAGCTGGTTGTCTTCGATTGATCTGTTTCTTGTATGGTGATTACGTCTTGCCAACGGACTTGGGCTCAACAATACCGGCTTTCTTTCGTGTGATGTTTTAGAACGACTCTCTCTTGGGCTTGTTGGTGTGGGTTTGAGATGCGATTTCTTGATTTTTGGCAACGCCTTGTAGTCAAACTCCCACACGATTATTTTACCGTCATAGCCACAACTGACCAACTTGTACACCAGGGTGCTAAAATCGTCTTTGACAAACTTGGTGGATTTCACAATATTTGTATGTCCTTTGAATCTTCCAACAATTTGGATATCCTTGATAAGTGGAGGGTACATTTCTTTTGTTTCTTTCAGTCTTGTTTCAGACCCGGAATGAGCACTGTTGACAGTCCCGCTCCTCGACCGACGTCCAGAACTTTTATGCAACAAGCCATTGACATTGTAGTAGCTCATTTTGAACACTTCAATCAAGTCGCCCTTGCCAACAACACTAAAGAATTTAAAGTCAGGTGAAAACTCAATATCAGTTATGCTTGTGTTGAAATAGTTGGAGATTATATCGGTAGTAATAACCTGTTGTTTATCGCCGTAGTTGCAGTTGTATGTGAAAATGAAATCAACAAACCTGACATACCCATCGTCAGCGGCAATTGCGAGAATCAACGGTTGTGCTTCAGATGGTTGCAACGGTTTATTTATCGGTAAGGTTGAGCTTAGCGAAGTAATGGGTTTGTGGCTCACTTTAAAGTGACCCAAAACAAACGAGTTATCGACCTTGCCTAGCGGACTCAAATCAAACTTTTTGAAAAACGTTGTTGAGACGTCTTTGTCGACGACCGATTTTGAATAACTGTCTTTGACACCATACGGGTTTAGTATCACCACCTCCCCATTTGAGTATCCAGCAACAACTAGATACTCGTAGTTTGGGTGACGAATTGCTTCAATGCAAGTCACTGCATCCACTTCCGAAAGTTTCTGGACTTTCAACGCATCAAATAGTTGATACTTTTGTTCATTCAATTTCAAAATCATAATCTCCCCTGAGTGGAATCCTATGATAGCCACTGGATCTTCGTTAAGCACAAATGTGGATAAGGCGGTAATTATGGAATTGAATTCAAGACGAAGAACAGGCTCTTCGGTGTCTGGTGGACCTGTTGTGCGTTCTTTTTTTACGGTATTCAAATATTCCGATTTTTCGTTCAACGCAAACACGTTCAACACGTTCACATGTGATGAGACAAGAAGCTTAGCTGCAGTAATTGGTTTGGAGTTCAAGATCTTTACGTTGCTATTTCCTAAATCGTCAAACAAATCGTTTTTCACAAATAGTTTATTGAAATTGCTTGCAAGTTTATTAAATGAAAGTGTTTTGTTATCCGCAAAAGGGTTCTTCGAGCGGTTCCAATCAACAATTCTAGTTATGCATCCAGGATTCAAGTTGATGATCTTGAATGGATCGTGGGCTAATGCATTCACGTTGGCCCCAATGTGCATATACCCTTCCAGGGCCTTGTCGCTTTTGCTCACTAGATTGTCAAACAAATTGGTGATATGAAGTGGCAACGAAACGTACGTTGTTGACTCGTTTTTGTTTAGCCCAGGTCTAGCAACATTCAAATAAGTGTAGTCCAACTTGATAGTTGCATTTGTAGTGGATTTCGGCCAAATAAGTTCGCCACACTCATGGGGTATGTCGTCCAAGGGATAATGGACATTATCATCTAAACCAGTGTATCCAGGACACACAGAGTTTAAAAACGGGGTTAAGCTTGGCACTTGAGAAGAAGGGTCCATCGGTGTCGAAGGTGTTGGTGGTGTTGTCCAAGACTTTATGAAACTTGCTTTCATTCAAGAAAAAACTGGTCACGTTACTTGAGAGTACCTGTATATAATTTGGTTTCATTTTTTTAGAGTCTCTCCAAAAAAAAAAAAGACCTTTTAGAAAATATTTATCTGAACTTACTACCAACTATTTAGTTCTTCCTACCAGTACTGTCAAGGGGTATATGAAGTGAGACATGGATATGAGAGCTACAATATATACGACATGACTAAGAGAAGTCCGTTCTGGTTGTGACAGGCTTTGCTTAGTCCTTGCCCAAGCTTTACCCAGTTCTTCCCCTCATCTTCCCACTACTTCCACTAATGGCAAACCACACATAGTATAAGAGACAACTTGTCAGGCTAGTATAATGATTGGGATGGCCATGCAACGGGTATACTCATCCATTGAACGTCGTATCTGCTGCGTTTCACGAGATTTGCCACAATTTTGGTGTGGCAGCTAGTTCCCCAAATAGAACGGGCCATGAAGCCACCACCAGCTACAACTATGCCATGGGAAGACCACTACCCCAACGTGATGAGTGTAATGTCATTCCCCCATACTGATCATTTGTCGTGCACATACCAAAATCTTTGAAACCAATTTCGGAAGACAAAAAAAAAATCGAGTGACTTAGGAAAATGCGAAAACAAGGAGAAAATTTTGTTTTGAACGACCGAATTATCAGTTGACGGACAAATTCATCAGTTATAGTGCCATTCTAAGGGTTAATCGATCAAAAAAAAGTGATAAGAGTACTTATACATTGGTCCACCATCCCCAGACACCATTATTTACTGATTTAAAGAGCATACTGGGGTATAAACTTAACGTCAAACGGCCAGTTTTTTACATACTTGTTCGCCACGCACCACCGACAACAACAACAGAAAAAATTTTTCTCTGCCATTGGACAAAAGAGCAAGAGAGAAAATCATAACACAGCGACATCCAAACATCAATAGTTTATTCGACGACATTGACTGGATATGGCAGCAGCACCACCACCAGCGAAAAACCAGGGTAAGGCAAAACAGCATGTTACAGGTGCCAGGTTCCGTCAGCGAAAAATCTCGGTAAAGCAGCCCTTGACTATTTATAAACAGAGAGACCTACCTACACTAGATAGCAATGAGTTAGAGCCTAGTCAAGTCCATCATTTAAATTCTAATGCGTCATCATCATCAACACAACAACCGAGAGACCTTCATGCAGTTGAAACTGGGGTTGACAAGAACGAGGAAGAGGAAGTGCATCTTCAGCAAGTTATCAATGCTGCACAAAAGGCACTTTTGGGTTCGAAAAAAGAAGAAAAAAGCAGTGATATGTATATTCCCACACCGGACGCTTCGAGGATATGGCCCGAGGCACACAAGTATTACAAGGATCAAAAGTTCAAGCAGCCAGAGACATATATCAAGTTTAGTGCGACAGTGGAGGACACAGTGGGTGTGGAGTACAATATGGACGAGGTAGATGAAAAGTTTTATAGAGAGACACTATGCAAGTACTATCCCAAAAAGAAAAACAAGTCAGATGAGAACAATCGAAAGTGTACTGAATTGGAGTTTGAAACAATCTGTGACAAGTTGGAAAAAACCATTGAAGCACGACAACCGTTTTTGTCTATGGACCCCAGCAACATTCTATCGTACGAGGAGTTGTCGTCGTACATTGTGGATCAGTTTAAAAGTGCAGTGAAAACAAGCAACCCGTATATTGTTACCAATGGTGGGAATCTAGAGTATATATCGACGACGGCTTTAAAAGAGAGATTGTCGAAGGAAATAAAGTATAAACCGTTTGTTACTATTTTTGATAAGAACCAAATGTCCACAAGTGCGGTGAGACCTATTCCCAAATTGTTTGAGTTGTTTGGCAGACCTGTTTATGATCATTGGAAGGAGAGAAAAATAGAAAGAAAGGGCAAAACCATCCAGCCCACACTCAAATTTGAGGATCCTAACTCGAACGAAAAGGAAAACGACAATGACCCATATATATGTTTCAGACGACGTGAGTTTAGGCAAGCAAGAAAGACGAGAAGAGCCGATACAATTGGGGCAGAGAGAATAAGACTGATGCAAAAGTCGTTGCACCGCGCACGTGATTTGATAATGAGTGTTAGTGAAAGAGAGATCCTCAAACTCGACAATTTTCAAGCAGAACATGAATTGTTTAAAGCCAGGTGCGCTACCAAGGCTTGTAAGAGGGAGCTCAATATCAAGGGTGACGAATACTTGTTCTTTCCACATAAAAAGAAGAAAATTGTTCGTACTGAAGATGAAGAAAGGGAGAAGAAGAGAGAAAAGAAGAAGCAAGACCAAGAACTTGCACTCAAGCAACAACAAGCACTACAGCAACAGCAGCAACAACCACCACAACCACCACAACCACCACAACAAGCACCATCAAAACAAGATGGTACATCAACAAGCCAGCCTTATGTCAAACTCCCACCCGCAAAAGTTCCAGATATGGATCTTGTTACAGTTTCGTTGGTATTAAAGGAAAAGAACGAAACCATCAAACGTGCTGTGTTGGAGAAATTGCGCAAGAGAAAGGAACACGACAAGGGATTTATCAATTTGACAGACGATCCGTATCAGCCATTTTTCGATATTTCAACCAATAGGGCCGAAGAGTTGAGCCATATTCCGTATTCGTCGATTGCGGCCACACACTATCACCAATTCAACACATCGAACTACATGAACGACCAACTTAAAAAGCTACTTGAAGAGAAAAAACCTTTACCTGGTGTAAAAACGTTTTTGGGTTCTAACGGGGAGTTGGTACCGTCGAAGGCATTTCCACATTTGCTGTCGTTGCTTGAGGAAAAGTATAAGGCGACGAGTGGGTATATTGAACGGTTATTGCAAAGCGTGGAGACGCAAGATTTTAGTTCATACACCAATGGCTTTAAAGATGTTGAGCCAAAAGAAACAAATGAACCTGTTATGGCGTTTCCCCAGAGAATACGTCGAAGAGTGGGCAGGGCTGGCAGGGTTTTTTTGGACCACCAGCAAGAGTACCCGCAACCGAATTTTCTGCAAGACACTGATCGTGTGGGAGGTATCCCAGATGTGTATTGTAAAGAGGATGCCATTAAACGATTACAGTCAAAGTGGAAGTTCGATACAGAATATAAAACAACTGAACCATTTAGTTTGGATCCTTCAAAGTTGAATGGTATTAGTCCATCTACGCAATCGATTAGATTTGGGTCTATGTTGTTAAATAGAACACGTAAATAGTCAATGAATTTTTCCGCGACAAGCAACTGTGGCGAGATTACTAATCAAAGGGGGTATATAAAAATAGTCTGTACTTTTTTTTTTCTCTTTTCTGTTCTTTTTCACCAGCCCCCGTATCATGTCTACTGTTAAAAATATTATTGTTTTTGGATCTCATGGCAAGATTGGTCAACAATTTGTTCGTTTGTTGGCTGATAAGACATCTGTTTTTAGAGGAACTGCTGTTGTTAGAAACGATGAACAGGCCACCACCATTAAATCGATCACTGCCAATTCCCCTAACGTTTCTTCGTTGAACTTTACCTTGGATAATGCAAGTGTTGGAGAAATTGCCTCAGCAATCAAGGGCCATGATGCTGGTGTTTTCACTGTTGGGTCAGCTGGCAAGAACCTTTTGCAAGTTGATTTGGATGCTGCAGTCAAGACATTTGAAGCCAGTGTTGAGGCACAAGTTAGACGTTTCATTATCATTAGTGCTCTCCATGCCGACAATCGTGAGTTCTTTAGCAAGTTGGGTTTAAGAAATTACTATATTGCTAAACATTATGCTGATCGAATTTTGGTTGACGAGTTTAGTGACAAGTTGGATTACACGATTTTGAAACCCACGTCATTGAGCGACGATGCAGCCACAGGAAAAATCAGAATTATCAAGAGCATAGACGAGGAGATTGGTACTATCACCAGAGCAGACGTGGCCCAAGTCATTTATGAGATTGTTAATGACAAGGACACTTTTGGCAAGAGCTACAACATTGCTAATGGGGATTTAGATATTACAGATAAAAGAATATATAAAAGTGTATAAGTTTAGTTCTATTAAAATAATCCTTCTATTTCACCTTCGTCGTTTACTTCTACGTTCATAAAACCAGCATGGGTTGGCAACCCAGGAATAGTCATTATTTCTGCTGCCAAAGCATACAAATAACCAGCACCTGCCGAACATCTTACTTCTCTAATTGGAACAGTAAACCCGGTTGGCACCCCCTTTAACGATGGGTCGTGCGACAAAGAGTACTGGGTTTTGGCAATACAAATTGGCAACTTGTCGTACCCCTGCTTGGTGTATGTCTCTATTTGCTTTTTGGCCAATGGAGATAACTCGATTCCTGACGCACCATACATTTTAGTGGTAATAGCCAATAATTTATTTTCGACGGTATCGTTCACATCATAGAGGTACTTTTGTTGTTCCAATGGTGCCAACTCGACAGCTTTGACGACTGAAGAAGCGAGCTCAACGGCTCCGGCACCACCTTTAGCCCAGTGGTTGGATGGAACAGCGAAATCGGCACCAGCTTTCAATGCAAGAGACTGGATTAATTTGATTTCGGCATCGGTGTCTGTTTCAAACTGGTTGATGGCCACAACAACGGGGACGTTGTATTGTTTGATGTTGGCGATTTGTTTGGCCAAGTTGGCACACCCTTTTTCAAGATACTCAAGGTTCTCGTTAACGTATTCTGCTGGCAATGGCTGGCCAGGTTTGACATCAGTAGCGCCACCGTGTAATTTCAATGCCCTGGAAGTAGCAACCAAAACCACAGCATCTGGTTTTAACCCAGAAGCTCTGCATTTAATGTTAAAGAATCTTTCACCGCCCATTGTGAAATCAAAACCAGCTTCAGTGACAACAAAACCAGTTTCGCCATTGTTAATTGGGTTTGATGGTGAGGTCAACTTAAGTGCAAGCTTGTCGGCAATAACCGACGAAGCACCAATTGAGATATTTGCAAATGGTCCGGCATGCACGAAAACAGGAGTACCTTCAAGACTTTGCATCAAGTTTGGTTTAATGGCGTCTTTTAATAAAGCAGTTATTGCTCCAGCACAGCCAATATCTTCGGCGGTGATGGCCTCGCCGGTTTTGCGTTGAGTACCAACCACAAGCTTACCAACTCTCTGTCTAAGATCCTTTAGGGAGTTGGACAATGCCAAAATAGCCATCAACTCACTGGCCACAGTAATGTCCATACCAGTTTTACGAGGTGGGTATTTGCTAGCCTCGTTTTTACCTTCGCCGATTGTAATTTCTCTGACAAATCTATCGTTACAGTCCACAACTCTCTTGATGGTGATGGAATCGGGGTCGATGTTGAGCACGGCAAATTTTTCAATTTCTTCAGCAGTCAAGTCGTCTGGGTTAGTTTTGGTGATACCCAATTTTTCCAATCTCTTAAGCATGGAAGGGGTGAAACTTCTCTTGCCCTTTTTAATAGGCACCAATCTCTTGTAAAACCCACTGGTAGTCTTGGATGTAGATTCGTGGAACATTCTTGTGTCGACAGCAGCACACAATAAGTTTTGGGCAGCAGAGATTGCATGAATGTCACCAGTCAAATGCATATTAAACTCGTCCATAGGAATGACTTGAGCATAACCACCTCCAGCAGCACCTCCTTTGACACCGAATGTTGGTCCCATTGACGGCTGTCTAACATTAGCGATTGCGTTGTATCCCAAATGCGCACCAAGAGCTTGTGTCAATCCCATAGTGGTGGTGGATTTACCTTCACCCAAAGGTGTAGGGGTGATCCCGGCCACCAAAACATAGTTACCTTTGTCTTGAGCAGAACCTTCAGCTTGCTCGTCCAATCTTTCAATCACGCTCTTGGGGTCGACTTTAGCCTTGAAGTGGCCGTATGGCTCTAATTCTGCATCTAGTATACCCAATTCTTGAGCGACCCTGGTTATTTTCTTTGGCTTTTGGTTTCTTGAAATTTCAATATCTGACGGAACTGGGTCCTTGATGTTGAGTTCCAAAGGCTTGAACCCGTGCTCATGGGCTTTCTTGGCGTGGATTAATGCAGCATCGTATACGTTGGAGCATAACATTGCCACTGTCATTGGGCCCACACCTCCAGGGACAGGTGTGATAAAGGAAGCCTTTTTGGCGACTTCTTCATAGTCAACGTCCCCCACCAAACGTCTTCCTCTTTTTGCAGTTGGGTCATCTTTGTAGTTAATACCAACGTCTATAACAATAGCACCATCTTTGACCCAATCGGCTTTAACGTATTCTGCAATACCAACTGCAGCAACAACAATGTCGGCCTGTCTCACGATTTCCGGCAAGTTTTGCGTGTATCTGTGGCACACGGTAACGGTACAATCTTCGTTTCTCAACATTGTAGCAACTGGAGTACCAACAATGTCAGATCTACCAATGACGACCGCAGTTTTACCTCTTAGTGGAATACCAGTAGTCTTGATCAACTCCATTATACCGTTTGGCGTACATGGTTTGAAGTATGGTGTACCGCCCCTTTTCGATAATTGGCCAACATTGTAATGGTCAAACCCATCGACATCTTTATCGGTAGCGACAGAATTGGTGATAACTGACTCGTCAATATGTTTTGGTAATGGCAATTGCACTAAAATCCCATGCACCTTTGGATCTTTATTTAAACGTTCTATCACTTCAACTAAATCTTCTTGGGAGATGGATTCGTCTAGTTTGATTAGTTTTGATTTGATATTTGAGGAGGCTGCTGCCTTTAGCTTGGACTTGACATACGCAGAAGAGTCTGGTCTTGACCCGACCTGTAAAATGGTCAAACTTGGCTGAAATCTAAAATTTTCAAAAGATTTGTTGTTGTCACCAAAATGTTCTTTGTTGTAATTGATAACTTTTTCTGCCACGTTGGCTCTGATGGTGTTTGCCAACTTGGTTCCGGAAACCACTACGGCATCTAAGTTGATACACGAACGGTGG
>OKCY01000098.1_pt1 | contig 12741 bp, 7 predicted proteins | sample 1613071 | NCBI WGS metagenome assembly OKCY01 (sample SAMN04436834, study PRJEB24849) | human gut metagenome | biome: human gut; feature: NICU; material: stool | host: Homo sapiens | place: USA: Saint Louis, MO | collected 2011-07-12 | reverse complement strand
ATACTAATAATAATAATACTTTAAAAGGAAACTAAATAATCAAGTACATAAAATAACTAAAACAAACTAAAGAAAAATACAAAACACTGTAGAACTGTAGAGAAGTCATATGACTTTGATAAAAAAATTACAAACTGATGATTGGTAATAATTTACAAAAACCCACTTCTTTTCCCATACGAATTTCTTAATCCATGAGAATGATCATGGGCTTGAACATTAGGATCAACGTTTGGGTCAAGACTTGGATCGACATTTGAATCAATAGCACCACCGTTATTACCACCACGATCTTGTTGTTGTTGAGCATCGTGCTCATTACCCTGTGTGTGTTGTAATGCGGCTACAGCAGCTGCAGTGACATTAGGTGATCCTTGAGACGCAACAGCTGCTGCTGCACTAGCTTCAATTGCAGCAATAACTGCAGCATCTGGTTGATCCAATCCATGTGCAGTTTGTTGAGGTTGCTGTTGCAGTTGTTGACTCTGGGTTCGTTGACGTTGTTGAGGTATATGATGAAGCTGCTGTTGCTGTGATTGTTGTTGAGACAACTGGCCTAATTGACCTAACAATTCAGAATAGTTTGGTGTTGTTGGCAATCCACTGGCTTGCAATTGCTGTTGCATCTGTTGCTGCAACTGAGCAGCTTGTTGTTGTGCTTGGCTTTTGGCAGTGTGTTGTTGTGGTTGTTGTTGTTGTTGTTGCTGTTGTTGTTGTTGCTGCTGTTGCTGCTGTTCTTGTTGAAGAAGATGGTAGTGATGAGGTTTGTTTATTGGCTTTTCAACCAAAGTTCTTGATGTTTTTTGTCTCTTCTTTTTGTTTATTGGATCAGGTGCATGATTATGTTGAGGGTTGATCATCCTCAAAACCCACATTTCGGAAATACGAGAATTCTCTTCATTATGACCAGGTTCATCGGGTTTATTTTTTCTTTTCTGATCCTTTTCATTAGGATACAAATTGGCCACCAAACGATAAGCACATTTGTTTCTCTTGGTGTAAGCAATTCTTTGTCGCTTAGTTGCATCCTTTACTGTAGTTCTAAATGATCCCGATCTTTCACATTGGAAATAAACAGCTTTTGGTTTTGATGAATTAATGACAATTTTACATCTTTCTTCAGGACCTAATTCATTTTTAACAAAATGTACCAATTCGGCTTTACTGTTAAATGTCTTTACAATCTCATTCTCAATGTATCGTGAACGAAGATCTTCATTAGTATCAAATTCATCCGTAGTGAGCGCATCTCTGACATGCTCATGTTGTGACAAATGTGGTTGTGCCAACTGTTGAGAAAGTTGACCCAATTGGTGTAGCTGTTGTTGCTGTTGATAAGCATGCTGTAACTGTTGGTGTTCTCTTTGAGCTTGCGCCTGGGCTTGAGCCTGTGCTTGAGCCTGTCGATATTGTTGTAACTGTTCCTGTTGATGTTGTAATTCTTGTTGTTGCAATTGTTGTTGCCTTCTTTGTAATTCTGCACGGTGTTGTAATTCCGCAGCAGCTGCAGCTGCACTAGCAGAATAACCAACACTATTACTATGATGAAGGGCAGTGTTGGCAAATTGGCTAGGTGAATCACCAGCACTCAAATAACTAGCAACTTGGGGATCATATACGTCTGATGTTGAAGCACCAATCTCGGATTTAATTCCTAGCTGTTGACGTTGTTTCTGTTTAAGTGATGCTGAATTAGTTGGGATATTTAAATCACTTTGGTTCTTATTAGATGACATGATAGATTGTGTTTCTATTTAATCTCAAAGTCCGTATCTTTTGCTTGTTTTTTGGGGGGAGGTGCCTCTCTTTCTTAAATAACAATATGAAACAACCAATATTCTTTATATGTGTATACGTATGTTTATCTTTTTCCAACCTAACTTGTCTTCAAAATTGGTTCAAGTTGACAAACTATCTGGTGTAATTTTTTTTTGTAAACAATAATCCTGCAAATAAAATAAATTATTGTTCCTGAATAGAAATCTCAATGGGAATTGGTTAGGAAATCTCTTTTGGAAACAGGAATTGTTAATATGAAGGAATTAAATAAAAAGTAGAAAAAGAGAGAAAAAGATAGAAGAGTGTTTAATATGAAGGATTTGTTTTTCTTTTTGTATAATACTGAGAATTGTGTGAGATGAACAAAACAAATTCACCATGGAAATTTTTTTCTCTCTCTTTGTTGTTCTTGCTCACCCGATGTTAACTATGGTAGTGTAAAGCTGATCAATAATGTTATATCACGTGGCTGAATATTTTTTCTCCATTGGTACACGCAATTTCTGATTAAACAATTGGTAACCGAAAATAACTTTTGCAAACTATCACCAACTAGACTGAGAGTTTGTTTGTCTACTACTATTATCAACCAGTAGATATAACACACAACGAAAAACAAACAGATATTATTGGAACCACAAATTGTATACCCCCAATTATGACAGCAAATATCTTGGATAATAAAACATTCATAGATACTGTATTATCAATACAATCAACTCAAAATGATAAAGAATTACATTGGTATATTATAAATATAATTTTACCCGATTTACCTCAAATCATAGAGACTTTACAGATTTGTTCAAATTTGTTGATGTACAATTCACCACAAGAACCTGATTCCAAACAATGTATTGAAAAAGGTCCATCCATCAAGCTACCTTTGTCTTTAACCAATCAACAAGATTCTGTCAATGGGATAATAACCCGAGATGGACCATATATCACTGATCTTAATTTGACGGTTAAGAATCATTATTTTAACAAGCATTTCCATAAGTTGCACTTAATAAAGCCAATGGTTTTAGAACAACTTGTTAATGTGCTAAATTTGATTAAGGATTCGATTGCCATACTACAGAATTTACAATCAATAGATAAAGAGTTGACATTATCGTCAGAGAAAGAAGAAAACGAACATACTATCAAACACGATCAATTGATATGTGATTTCAAGAAACTTTTGGTTAATATCCATGATTCAAAGACAAATTTGCAACTTCCATCAGATCCCAACTTGGTTTTCCCCTTGCAGGTAACCGATGGAGAGAATTTTGAACCCCAGTTACTGGATCGTATAGCAGTGGACTTTTATCTTAGTCAAAACCAAGTTTGTATTGATTTGAAAAGTCTTCACAGAATAACAGAAAAGCCATGGTGTGAAATTGATGCTAATGGTAAATCGTTTGTCGACAAATTGAAGGAAGAAATGAAAAACAAGAGACTGTCAATTGGTGATAAATCTACGTCCGACGCAATCAATCAAAATAACAACACCAATATATTTTCTAACATGATGAGTCACCTTCTGTTGAGACACAAGTATGATACAATGGATTATATAACCCGGTGTATCACCTATAATAATATGGTTGTGGTAGTCAATAAGAAGTTTGAAGTATCTACAGAAGATCCAATCTTGATTAGTTGTTTTACAAAGTTAGATTCTTTGGAAAGTATTATCAATGGATACATTTCTAGCTTGAATAGTTTTTCAATGTAAAGTGAAACGACAAGAAAGCCATTAATGCTGTGGTATTTGCGAAATACGTCTCGTTTAAGTTGTGTGGGGTCAACAATTTCACTCTTTTGTAAGAAAAGTGGAGTTTCTGAAATTATTGAAAAGCTTGAAAAGTTCTGACGAAATTGGCAATAATAATGAACTTGCGCTTCAAAATACTTTTTTGTTATCAGTACAAGTTCCATCTGTATGTCTTAATAGAATCGTGAGGTTTCATTTTTGTACACTCTATGTTTTATTTGTAGCTATAGTCGGAATAATATAATCAAAACAAATTAACAAAGCTAAAATGATTTAACCATCAAGGTTGTTTTTGGTGATAATGTGAAATTCATTACATTACTAAATGGCTGTGCGGTATTTTATCAATGCAAGATAACGAGCGAAAAAAAAAAAAATTTGTGGTGTTGGTGGCGATAGTTGCCGAACGAAAAAAACAAAAACTGTGGTGTATGGCTCGTTGCAATAACTTCTTCTTCCCAATAAAGATAAACTTTAAAGATCATAGGTTTTATATATGCATTTGTATATATATTCTTATGATAATTCCCTCCTTGAAATTGACAACCACTAGAAGTTCCTTTGTTTCAGTGAGCAAATATTATTCAAGAATGAGTAATCAATTTACTATTTTATCTGATGACAAGACCATTGAAAAACCATTACTCGATGATCGTTCATATAGATTTATTAAATTAAATAACAATGGATTGAGAGTATTATTAATAAATGATCCTACTACTGATAAAGCAGCTGCTTCTTTAGATGTTAATGTGGGTTCATTCACTGATAAAGAGTATAACATTTCTGGACTCGCCCATTTCTGTGAACATTTATTGTTTATGGGTACAGAAAAATACCCTAAAGAAAATGAATATTCGAATTATTTATCCAAACATTCAGGTAGCTCTAATGCTTATACTGCTGCAGAACATACAAACTATTATTTCCAAGTGGGTGCCGATTATTTGGAAGGCGCATTGGACAGATTTTCCCAGTTTTTCATAGCACCTTTATTTAGTAAATCATGTCAAGACCGTGAAATCAATGCTGTTGATTCCGAAAATAAGAAAAACTTGCAAAGTGATATGTGGAGGTTATATCAGTTGGATAAATTTACGAGTAACTCGGCCCATCCATACAGTGGGTTCTCTACTGGGAATTATCAAACGTTACATACTGATCCTGTAGCAAAAGGAGTTGATGTTCGTGATATTTTGATTGATTTTCATAAGCAACATTACTCATCTAATTTAATGAGTTTGGTCATATTAGGTAAAGAAGATTTGAATACATTTACTGATTGGGCAATAGAAAAGTTTTCAGCAGTTCCTAATAAGGATTTATCTCGACCAAATTATAACGGAGAATTGGTGTATAAGCCTCAACAATTGGGAAAATTGATTAAAGCTAAACCAATTATGGATAATCATAAAATGGAATTGAATTTTTTGATCCCTGATGATTTGGAAGACAAATGGGACACTAAGCCAAATGGTTATTTCTCTCATTTGGTAGGTCATGAAAGTAAAGGGTCAATAATTTACTATTTGAAACAAAAAGGTTGGGCTACAGATTTATCAGCTGGTGCTATGACTGTTTGTCAAGGTACTTCAAATTTCTATATTGAATTTCAATTGACACCCAAAGGTTTTGAAAATTGGCAAGAAATTATTGTTATTACGTTTCAATACTTGAATTTCATCACCAACGATGAACCCCAAAAATGGATTTGGGATGAAATTGAAGAAATGTCTCAAGTTAATTTCAAATTTAAACAGAAAATGGAAGCATCTAAAACAGTTTCTACTTTGAGTAATAAATTATACAAATTTGATGAATATATCCCAGCATCGTATTTATTAAGTTCTGCCATTGTGAGAAAATTTGACCCTGAAGCGATAAAAAGGTTTGGGTCTTATTTCACACCAGAGAATTTGAGAATTACATTAGCTTCGCAATTATTAACTGGATTGAATAAACAAGAAAAATGGTATGGTACTGAGTATGAGTATGACGATATACCACAAGAGTTGATTCATCAAATTAAATCACAACCATATGACAACAATCAGAATTTGCATTATCCTCGACCAAATCATTTTATCCCAACTAATTTTGACGTGACTAAACCAAAACTGAAACATCCACAAGTTGCTCCCTATTTAATTGAGCACAATAACAAAATTAATGTGTGGTATAAACAAGATGATACTTTTGAAGTTCCTAAAGGTTCGATTGAAGTGGCATTCCATTTGCCTAGTTCCAATACTGATATTAACACCTCAGTGATGTCAAATTTGGCAATTGAAATGTTGGATGATGAATTAAATGAGTTGACGTATTTTGCTGAATTGGTTGGATTAAAAGTTAAATTACATGCATGGCGTGATGGATTTTTAATCAATGTTTCAGGGTATAGTCATAAATTATCCAATTTGTTGCAAGAAGTTTTGAACAATTTTTTCCAATTCAAACCTAAACAAGACAGATTTGAATCGATTAAATTTAAATTGTTGAAGAATTTTAAAAATTTTGGGTTTCAAGTACCTTTCCAACAAGTTGGTGTTTATCATTTACAATTATTGAACGACAAGCTTTATCAACAAGATGATAAAATTGAAGCTTTGGAGAAAGTGACCTATGAAGATGTTTATCAACATTTCACTCAAAATATTTGGCAACTGGGTATTTTTGCTGAAGTGTTGATCCATGGTAATTTTGATTTTGCCCAATCAAAACAGATCAGAGACATCATTAATGAGTCAATGGAAAATGTTAAACCATGGATGGAAAAGTATAATGAGGAACAATTTCATTTACAAAGTTATGTGTTACAACCAAATGAAACGATAAGATACGAAGTGCCATTGAAAGATACAGCTAATATTAACTCGTGTATTGAGTATTATATTCAAATCAATACCAATACCGATAATTTGAAATTACGTGTTTTGACAGACTTATTTGCTACAATAATTAGAGAACCTTGTTTTGATCAATTGAGAACTAAAGAACAATTAGGGTATGTTGTATTCTCAGGGACGGTTTTAGGAAGAACAACATTGGGATTCAGAGTTTTGATCCAATCGGAAAGAACATGTGACTACTTGCAGTACCGTATTGAAGAGTTTTTAGTCCAATTTGGGAACTATATCAACAATGAGTTGTCAACAGAAGATTTTATTAAATTCAAACATGCTTTGAAAAATATCAAATTGACCAAATTGAAACATTTGAATGAAGAAACTGTTAGAATTTGGTCAAATATAATTGATGGGTACTATGATTTTGATTCAAGAACTCGACAAGTTGAAATATTGGAAAATATTACCAAAGACGAATTAGTTGAATTTTTCAATACGTTTATTGCAAAATCCGATAATACTGGTAAATTAATTACTTATTTGAAATCTCAAAATCCAATTGAATTTACTGAATCGAAAAAATTACACTCAGGAATAATCAATTATTTGTATCGTAATCAAATTGAAATCAATCATGAATTGATTGATAATTTGGTTAAACAATATGATGAGCATAAAGATTTGGCCGTTATTGCCAAAGAATTATCACATGATATAAATGTCAATAAAGATAAATTATTGAAAGTCTTGAATAAATCCATTGCTCAACCTGTCCCTGAAATTTATCCTACTGGGAAATTGGTTGTTAATGATAAGGAGTTTAGAAAGAATCGTCAATTAAGTGGTACACCAAAACCAGTTAACCCATTATCGAAATTTTTGTATAATGATCAATCACATTTATAGGTGATTAAGATGGAGTGTGGAGAAAAGAATTATGTATTAGGAGTCAAGTAGATGATTATTTATTTACGTATTTATTAAAATCAATGAGTTTTTTAAAAAGAATTGAATTTATTGTAAAATGGATTGTAACAAATTCCAACCATGTTGGGAACACGAAACCTTAACTATTTATCGTTCGCTAATAAAACTTGTCGTCAACTGACATTGATGTGGAAGGGTTTTTGAAATAACTAAAAGGCAAACTACTGTTTTATAAAGTACAATTGACAAAGCAAGTTGACAGTGTGCTCAAATTCGCCAGTGGTACTATCAACAACTCAAGACTATCATGAAAAGTGAATAGTTAAAGAATCAAATTCAAACTTGATTGTTTTTTCCAAAAACAAAACGTTACACAAAACAAAACAACGTCTCATGTAATTATGTTCAGCACCAAAATAGCCCGATACCGCTATTCTTAACAACGACGAAGTTTGATTGACAATAGTTTATATTGGAAAAAAATTTTTATTCTATAAAAAAAAAAAGAATGGACTATTGATACAAAATTTATGGAAATTTTATTTAATTACAGACGATCTGTTTCCATTTCTTTGTTGATATTCCTGAATTCTTTTCCTTCCTTTGTTTTCTGGTCTTAGGTGTGAGTTTGTGTTAGTGTTCCCCCAATCATTTGGAGTTGCGTATAGTAAATTTTGAATATATACTCAATCATGCCATATTACGCAGTTGTTAATGGTCGTGAAGAAGGGGTTTTCTCTAGCTGGCAAGATTGTCGACCACACGTCTTTGCTTATAAAGGTGCCCATTTTCGTAAATTTGAAAATAGAAATGAGGCAGAAGAATATTATCAAAATGACGGAGATTATTTCATCTATCCAATATATGTTGATGGTGCTTGTAGATATAATGGTTGCCCACATGCAGAAGCTGGATATGGGGTTTATTATGGAGATGGTGATTCAAGAAACGTGTCAGTACCATTGGATGACGTTGATCCTGATGGAATTATTCCAACTAATCAACGAGCTGAACTTTGGGCAATGAACCATGCCTTGAGAAACATTTGGAATGAACTACAGGAAGATACTGAAGATGGTAAGGCTGTTATTTATAGTGATTCGATTTATGCCATCAAATGTCTTACAAAGTGGCCTAACAAATGGACACAAAATGGTTGGTTAAATGTTCATGGTCAAACAATTTCCAATTATGATTTGGTTACTAAAAACTATGAGTTATATGAGTGGATTAATGATGAATATGATGATAGGGGTTGGGGAGAATTGGATTTAATTCATGTTAAAGGACATTCAGGAAACGATGGAAATGAAGAAGCAGATAATCTAGCAAACTTGGCTGCTGATAGATATGGCTATCAGTCCAGTTCATCGTCATCTGGTTCTTATTACTGACTTTTTTCCTCTATTGATGACAAGTTTTCATTTCATTTATATATAATAATTATAGTATTTTTTAGCAGATGAGTAGGTTAATTTTAATGATTATTGTTGAGTGTATTTGTTTATCAAATCTGAAATTTTATTGTTCATGTAAGTTCTTAAGCAATATGAGTTTTTGTATGTAGTAATTTGAGGTTGAGTTAATTTTTGGTATTATTTTGTAGATTTTTTGGGAGCAAAATTTTTATCGCACTACATTTTTCGTACCAACATTATGTAAATTCGAAAGGTTAACAAAAACAATATCGATATTTACAAACTGAAAGTCAAGCTTGGATCAAACAACTTCACCAAGGAAGTTAGCATTGATTGTTGAATTGCTGAGTTGAATGTCTGTATTCATATATTTTGATCTATCTGAAAAGAGTAAGACATATTAAATAATGCATAGTACTATAAAGTCACTATTTTGTTTAATCATAACTGTCTAAACAGTAAATCTCCATACTAAGTGTTTCTATACAAATAAGATATGACCAATGGTTGAATGTTTACAAAGATGTTAAAACAAGTGCTAGATCAACTCAGGTGAGATGATGTTCACCACTTTGCTTCGCGTCTTTAGCTAAAAACTTGTCTGAACGACTTCTTCAAATAATCCAGACATAATAATCAACCACTTGCAAATTGTGCATTTGATAATCAACTAAAATCTAGCTTACTTAGTTTCATTCTTTTCCTATTTATTTACTGTGGTTTTTATGAGTATCTTTCCCTGTTGGGAAAGGAATCTCATCTATAGTCTAATGCTATAGTCCTATAAAAGGATTTTTTACCTTTCTTTTTCCTATGTTCTGTTTCAGGTATGAAACAATATAAATTTAGATTTATATACAGCATAAATATACATATGTGAAGAAAAAAAAAAAAACTTGTGCGCTACCAACAAACAAGAAGGGTAGTACAGCACGTGACTGGAAAATTTTTTCATGTAAGGCACACTGTATATATAGGTTGAGAAAGTTAGTTGAGTCGGTGTTTGAAGCTCTTTTGCTTTCTTTAATTAAAAGGACATAGCGTCAACCACTACCATCATTTACACAAGTGCTGGCGAAACACAAACATATAGGACATTAGAGAAAATTACATTCAGCTTTTTCTTAATTGTATTCAGCTTCCATTATATTTTTTTTTTTCACAGCCGAAGAGGGTATTTGATTAGTTTGGACCATAATGCCTTATTACGCTGTTGCTAGGGGACGCGAAGTGGGTATTTATTCGAGTTGGAGAGAATGTCGGCCACAAGTATATTGTTGTAAAGGAGCTCGTTATAGGAAATTTGAGAACTTGATTGAAGCAAAAGAATATTGTGAAAACGACGGACGATACTACATTTATCCAGTATACGTCGATGGAGCATGCAGAAATAATGGACGTGAAAACGCCAAAGGTGGATATGGAGTTTATTATGGGGATGAAGACCCAAGAAATGTATCAGTACCTTTAGATCGGGTTGATCCTAATGGAATTCGTCCTACTAATCAACGTGCTGAATTGTGGGCCATGAACCATGCTTTGAAAAACATTTTGAACGAATTACAAGACGAAACTGAGAAGGGAAAAGCTATTATTTATAGTGATTCAATTTATGCCATCAATTGTCTTACTAAATGGCCGGAAAAATGGGTTTACAATGGATGGCAAAATAGTCGAGGTCGTACAATTTCCAATCAAGAATTAATTGAAGAGAATTATGACTTGTATGAGCTGATTAATGAAGAATACGATGACAGAGATTGGGGGAGCTTACGTTTTGTTCATGTAAAGGGTCATTCTGGTGTGGAGGGAAATGAAGAAGCTGATAGATTGGCCAACTTAGCTGTTGATGAATATGGTCAAAGATCCATTTTTCGTTCAATTTTTGGATTTTAAATTTTCCAACCTCTTGTATATAACAGGTTTAACCTGTTTTTTAGGTTAGAAATGGACAATACTACAGAGAACAATTTTGGTCTGTTATAGTCTGTTGTAAGGTTTTCTACTCATGAATTATCTCTCATATTTAGACTATGGACTAACTTATTTATGCAATAGAAGGTGTTTCAAGAATTGTAACTTAAGCACAAAATGCCAAAAAATGCTTTTGAACAAAGCTTTAAAGTATGCTTTATCATGTCATTACCCCGTTGATAGTAGCTCAACAGTGCATATTGTCATCAAAGTTTAAAAAATGCCGGCAGATGAAAAACTCGGACATACCCAAGGCAAAACCTTGGATTAACTACAAAACAATCTCTGACAAATTCATAATGTAAAGCTTTTTTGATTCGCAATATAAATAACTTCATGATCTATATAAAACTATCTTGGTTTTATTTTCTTTTGACATCAATTACATCACCTTTTTCATTTTGTTTTAAATCACCCAACCATTCAAAAAGAACAGACAAGTCTCTATTGGCAATATCTTCTCTTTCACAAGCCTTATCATACCAATGTCTACCAATGTCACCGAGCATCAAGAATCTATTGTTGAATTTAGCAGATTCAGTAGCCAAAACAACATCCTTTCTAGTCAATTTGGTAATGAACCCACCTTCATAGTTGACATCACTTGGTAAATTGTTATCTGGATAAACACCTGGAATTGGACAATTGTCAACACTAGCCCAAGATTTACCTGTAGAAACAGCAACCAATTTAGCATAGTTTTGCAAGTTCAAACCAAATGATTTAGCCAATTGGAATGAATCAGCAGCAGCAATGTTTGTGATTGCCAATAAATAATTGTTTGCCAATTTAGCAGCCAAACCAGTACCATGAGTAGCACCACATGGGAAAATGTTGATACCCATTTTAGATAACAATGCGGTTAAACTTGGATCAATATCATCATGGGTTTCTCTGGACAACATAAATGACAATGTTCCCTTTCTTGCTCCTGCAACACCACCAGACACTGGAATATCAATAAAGTCAAATTCAGGAATACTTGACTTAACCAATTGGTGTACGTCTCTTGAGGTTGGGATATCGATTGTTGAAGAATTCAAGAAAGTGGTTTTGATACTTGGATCATAATTACCAGTTGATTTATAATGACCAACCAATTCGGACACAACTGATTTCACATGTTTACCTTCAGGCACCATGGTAACAATGAAATCTAATTGTGAATCAACTTCAGTAGTAAAATCCTTCAACGAGTTTAACGGGGTGAGCAAAGGTGCATTTTGTGGGGTTTGGGAAGTCACTTCTGTTAAAAATTGAGTTGTGTGTTTTGGATCAACATCGTAAACGTACAACTTATCACTTGGTTCTAATTGATTATAGACGTGTCTTGCCATGTGTTGGCCCATAAGTCCCAAACCAATAAACCCGTAATTGGTTGATAATCTTGGTTGAGTAGAAAAAGCACGAATTGAAGTTCTTAACATTTGTGAATATGTAAAAAGAAAAGGTCGACTAAAAGAAATAAGATATAAATAATCAATCAAACTAAAAGGAATAAAAAGAATGAAAAAAGTTTAGAATATCAAATCGATAATAAATTGGTAGAAATATTCAAATTAATTTATAGGAGTGAAAAATTCTATAAAGAATCCCAAAGTTTCTTCTTATTCTTCAATAACCGATGTAATCCGGTTACTTATTGGTGGTGTTAAAGGCAACCGCAAGGTTAATGAGAGGGGAGGAGGGGGTAGTGGGATGGGAAGATAATGCAGCGGTTAAAATAAAAAAAAGGGAACCATTGGAATGAAACTATGGCGGTGTAAAGATGAAATGATCGTACTAGTACTTGCTATTATATTTAGCGCATATAATATTTACCCCACTTTTGAACAACAACTAACAAATTTACAGTCTATATTAAACTTTTTCTGCTGGCCCCAACACACAATAAAGTTATCTTGTTTGTTGTCTTGCCTATATTCTTATAGATCGTCTATCCACTCTAGAGCATATAAGTATAGTATTTATATTAAATATATCTTTATAATCAATGAGTGTTGGCTCTTATACAACTGATATGTTTGGAAGT
>OKCY01000097.1_pt1 | contig 12812 bp, 6 predicted proteins | sample 1613071 | NCBI WGS metagenome assembly OKCY01 (sample SAMN04436834, study PRJEB24849) | human gut metagenome | biome: human gut; feature: NICU; material: stool | host: Homo sapiens | place: USA: Saint Louis, MO | collected 2011-07-12 | reverse complement strand
GCAATTACCATCAAAACTTTAAAATTCAACAATGGGCCCTGAATTCGAGGATCTGATACCGTTGGTGCATTCAGACAATAGAACTACAACCATATACCTGGTATATATTATAATCAGCGATATTTTTCTGTTTGTTCAATGGCTATTATTTAAAGTGTTGAATCTCATCATTATTGATTCTCCAGCATTCGTTCTACGCCTTCTTTCAAAAAATTTTGAAATAAATTTGCATTTATCTTCAATATTGGCGACACTAATTGGGGTTAGTGTTGTGACCTATTTGGTTATTAGATATAAATTTCTAACTGGGTACTCTCATAGCAACGATCAAAAAGAAGGGGCAGGTAAGAAAGGCATTCATCCGGCTTCCTCGAAGGTATTTGTTGGAAAATCAAAGCAAGACAAAAAACCAAGCAATTACTTAGATGAGTTTTTACTAGCAATTAAAGTTTTTGGATACTTGGACAAGGCGGTGTTCCACGAATTGACGAAAAGTATGACTACACAGAAATTGTCGCATGAGGAAATATTATGTTTGGATGAATCCTTGGGGTTTCTGATAGTCGTCGAAGGGGTTGCCCAAGTGTATACAAAAAAGTCCAAGGAGAATCTGCTGAAATATAAACAACGCTATTTTGAGGAGATTGAAGAGGAGCGAGATGAGTTTTTGATTCTTGGTGACAAGCAGTACCAACTTTTGAATGAAGTTAAAAGCGGTGCTCCATTGAGTTCGTTGTTCTCCACCTTAGACTTGTTTAGGCCAAGAAATAAGAATGAGGAAATGGCTTTGACTCCAAACGATGAAGACGGGAATAGCGTCGTTGCATTGAATATGGATTATTTGAGTAAATCAGAACCCGCAACCGATTCGAAGTTGAGCAACAGTGACGATGATGAAAATGGTCAAGATTATCCTGAAATAATTGTCAGACCGAAGAAGTCTCATAATAATGGCACCATCACTATAGCAATCATCCCACACACCGCCTTTGAGCGCGTTCAGCTGAAGTACCCAAAGGCAACTTCTCATATTGTCACAATGGTTTTGACTAGGTTGTACAAGGTTACAATGAGCACTGTGCAAAACTACCTTGGTTTGACCAGTGAAATTTTGAAACTGGAGATCAAATTGAACGAAGAAAATGCTACGAGTCTACCAAGATACTTTGTCGACGGTTTATTGGAAAGGTTGAACAAAAAAGAAGAGGCCGAGGCCGAGAACTTGCCAAAGAAGCTCAAGCATCATCATAGAAACCAATTACAAAGGACTACGTCGAGGTATGTGTCTTTAGATTCCAAAGTAAAAAGCAATCATCCAGGTGACTTGCTTTCGTCGGTGCCTATCTCCCGAAGCGAGTTCCAAAAAAAGGTTCTCCCAAAATCTTCCACCACTTCATTGCTGGATGGGGATAACAAAAGAATGAACTTTACTGATGAAATGGAAGAAACTGAAGAGAACTCTTTACGAGTTGCGATAATTGAAAACATTTTCAAGATGGTTGGTATTGAAGAAACTAATGGTATAGTTGAAAGGACTGGATATTTCCAAAGCTTAAGCTCGTCAACAAGTAGTTCAATTGTGGGCTTGGATAGCTTGAATCAGTCAATTATGTCCGGTGCAACCACTCCAACCACCAAAAGATCGCATCCGGTATTCAACAATCAGGGAAGTTTAATGAACACGATAAATTTAGCTGAATTGAGAAAACCATCAACTGCTGAAAACTCAACGTTGCCCAAACTTTCTGGAAAGAAACGTTTGTTATCAGACATGAATATCAAAGATGCATTTGCTAAATCCTTAGAGATCAAGTATATTGGGCCGGATTCTACGATTGTGAGTCAGAATTCGGCAATTACTGGGTTGTACTATGTTATTGACGGATCTTTGGAAATTTACAACCGCTCTGCAGATGTTTCTGCTCCTAATCGATACATCTATACAGTTGAGTCTGGTGGGATTGCTGGATATTTGACTTCTGTTGTCGGGTTCAGATCGATGGTGACAATAAAGACCCCCAAGAAAACCGGTGCAGTTGTCGCATACATACCAAAGAATGACTACAACAAGTTGTTGGACAAATATTACTTTTTGCAATTACCCGTTGCACTTAAACTTAAAAACTTGTTATCCAAGCAGATACTCACAATTGATTACGCATTAGAGTGGTGTCACATACCTGCGGGTGAAGTCTTGTGCTCACAAGGTGACTTGGCCAATGGATTCCATGTCGTTTTGAGTGGGCGGTTTAGAGTTGTTAGATCGACAAACAAAAACACTGAGAAGGAAGACGTTGAGGTTTTGGGCGAGTATGGACATGGCGAATCTATTGGTGAAGTTGAAGTGTTGACAGCTTCGAGAAGATCAAACACGTTAATTGCGGTTCGAGATTCAGAAACAGCACGTATTCCAAGATCATTATTCGAAATGTTATCCAATGAGAACCCATCCATAATGGTAAGTGTTTCGCGTTTAGTTGCATCCAAGGTACTCGCTCTGCAGTATCAACCACGGGAGCGGAACTTTATTACTTCAACCACTTCCCAAGAGTCTTTTACATCAGCAAATTATAAAACAATCACTATTTTACCCACCGTGTCTGGTTTACCGGTGCGACAATTTGCAGAAAAGTTAGTTCAGGCATTAAGGCAGATTGGCCGAAACGTTATTGCGTTAGACCAGGCTCTGATATTGACTCATTTGGGGAGACATGCGTTTGATGAAAGTTTGGCGAGGTTGAAGCTACTGGGATATTTTGCGTATTTGGAAGAAGAATACGAAACTATAGTATACATTTGCGACACCCCAGTTCAGTCTAATTGGACATCAACGTGCATCTCTCAAGGCGACTGTATTTTGTTATTAGCAGATGCCGAGGATGATAGCACGACTATTGGTGAGTATGAGCAATTATTGGTCAAATTGAAAACTACAGCCAGAACAGATTTGTGTTTGCTTCACCAAGACAAAGTTGTTAGGGCAGGGTCTACTAGTCCATGGTTGAAAAATAGAATATGGGTTCAAGGACACCACCATATTCAAATGAAGTTTGAACAAGGAGCAAATGTTTTACCACACAAAAAATCGTTTATAAGCGATTTAGCAGCGAAGCTTTCGCAGAATAAAGCAATAAAGTCTACTTTTGAGGCAACAAAGCAGCACATTAAATGGTATGTCAAGGAAAATGACCAAAGCAAGGTGTTGAAAATATACAAGGACGACTTTATGAGATTGGCTCGGATTCTTTCCAATGAAGCAGTGGGTCTTGTTTTGGGAGGCGGTGGCTCAAGAGGTATATCCCACGTTGGTGTTGTGACGAGTTTAGAGCGACATGGGATTCCCGTTGACATTATTGGGGGCACATCCATTGGGTCTTTTGTTGGTGGGTTGTATGCCAAGGAGTACAATATTGTCTCCATTTATGCTATGGCGAAAAAGTTTTCAAAAAGAATATCTTCGGTTTGGCGGATGTTATTCGATTTGACCTACCCGGTCACTTCGTATATTACAGGTTATGAATTCAACCGTGGTATATGGAAGGTTTTTGGATTTGCTGAAATTGAGGATTTTTGGATCAAGTATTTTTGTAACTCGGCAAACATCACAAACTCCACGATGGATATCCACGAAAAAGGATATGCGTGGAGGTTCATCCGTGCGTCAATGTCGCTTGCAGGTCTTTTACCCCCTATCGCATTTAATGGATGTATGTTACTAGATGGTGGTTATTTGGACAACTTGCCTGTGAATGAGATGAAAAAAAGAGGTGTCAAGCATATTATTGCTGTCGATGTTGGTTCTGTTGATGATCGTACACCAATGAACTATGGGGACACTCTTCTGGGATTTTGGGTTTTGCTCAATCGATGGAACCCCTTTTCCAGTCACCCTAACATTCCAACAATGATGGATATTCAAATGAGATTGACTTATGTTTCTAGTGTCAATGCATTAGAGGAGGCCAAGAGAACCCCTGGTGTTTACTATTTGCGACCACCTATTGATCCTTATGCAACTTTAGATTTTGGAAAGTTTGACGAGATTTACAAAGTTGGACTCAAGTATGCAGATGACTTGTTTGCCGATTGGAAAAGCAAAGGTAAATTTCCAAGAATTGCAGGATTGGTTGAGAAGAAAAAGGATGGTGAAGAAAAGAAAATACTTTATCGAAGAAACTCTATCTAGAGGTCAATTGCCATGTATATATAAATCTGCATTCGCGTCACTTTGTATATATGTTTATAAACGGTGGTTAGAGAAATGGAACTACAACAGAGCTCTTTTTTTTTAACACTATTTATATTTGATTAATTTAGAGAATTTTTAAATACATAATGATTAATATTCGAATTGCTCTCGTTATTGCAGTGTTTTCTTTTTCTTAAACAGCTATTCCTTTTTGCTATATATCTGTTTTCGTAACTGCGCCTTTAAAAAACGAGACTTTGTTCGTCTTTACCAGCTGCTAGCTGAACATCTTCCTGAAGCCGTGAATCATTCTAGTTGATAGGAAAACACAAACACAAATCTAGAATATCAGTCTTACTTACTTTATTTGGAACCGGATACCAGGATTCCAGAAGCTTTAAGCTTGAGCCATCTCATACAATAGAAAAACTGTCTCCTGCTTCTGTTTGCCGATTATGTACTGTCACAATCATGAAAACAGATTCAGGCACTTTTGATCTACTGTCTCCAATAACCATTTTGCTGCTGTGGGTACTGTCCAAACATATATCCTGTTTGTTGTGTTTGGCCAAATCCAGTAAACTGCGGCTGTTGCTGTGGTTGTTGTGGTTGCTGTTGTTGTTGTTGTTGTAGATATACTGTATTGGTATATTGTGGCTGCTGTTGCTGTTGCTGCTGTGGTTGCTGTTGTTGGGTGAATGCTTGGCCAGTCGGTTGATTATATAATGACAATATGTTCTGCTTGTTAGTCTGCTGAGCTATCAATTGGGGATTGGACATTTGCATTAACTGGTTTTGGTGTTGCGGATTGTTCGGATCAAGATACTCTTGTCCATTCGAGTCAATATACGAAATCTGACCAGTGACTGGATCTGTGTATTGGTAAATTTGCGGCATTCCAGTAGTTTGTGCTCCTGTTATTGCTGGTACTTGTGGCAGAGCTGTTGTGTTTCCATTCCACCATTCATCAGACGACACCTGTGTTTTTTCATTGGTGTTAGCTGAGCTAGGTTGAGGTCTTCTTGGCAATTCGGGAGCAATCTCTTCTTTTGTTGGGTTGATTTTTGAATCCTGTTCCAATATGTCGAGTGCCAACTCGATGTTTCCGTTACTCAATAGTAAACTCTCCAAAACAGCGTCACGGTCATTATAACCATACAGTCTAATTTTCATTGCCTGTGTGTAATACTGAGTATACTCAAATGTGGTAAGTTTTCTATGTGTAAGTCGTGGAATCGATGCACTTTGACTACGGGCACTGTTTGATCTCAGTCTTGTCAGTGCTCGTTGTGAATACGAGCTGCCTTGATCTGCATCACTAAACTTACTCGACCGGTCATCATACTCGGAATTATCAATACCATCGTCGCGAAATTTACCCGCAATGTACTTGTCTCTAAGGTATTGTTCGACGGCACTGACATCGTCATCCCCATCATATGGAAAGGGTATTCTCTTCGAATTCCATTTTCTTTTCGCCTTCTTGTTTCCGATTCGGCGCAATTGGTTAATTTGTTCTTCTGTCCAATTGTCCAAAGTCAATGATTTGACCTTCGATATGTTGTGGTTAGGAGGACCAAGAACTCGCTTATGCACCGAAGCACATCTTCCACACAATAATATCCCCAAAGTATACGAAGCCCAAGTTGGGTGTGAAGCTCCACATTCACCACATTTGTTGTCGTTACCTCTACTGTTAACAGCTTCTATCAACTGTCTCTCTTTTTCCTTTTGTTGCTTTTTACTAAACATTGGCAAGAATGGCGGGTCGGTCGGTAGGTAGGTTGTTGTGGTGTAAGGAATAGTCTATTGAATTAAACTTGAGAAAAGTGGGAACGAAAAAAAAAAGGTAAAGTCGTTCGTTTTCAATAATGTCTCATGTTGGTTCTTTGTTTGTTCTTTTCCTATACAACATTGGTTTCACATTTATTCTTATATGCACACTAAAACACAAGGAGGTGAATATTACAAGAGAGAGACGTGAACAAATGAAGGCAAACACTTGCTTGTTCTTCTATTTTACGTATATGGTAGTAATCTATGTGAATAAATGGTCTCACTCGAACCGGTGCAACACAATTCTTCGACGTCAAACAGGAGGTCGACTAGCTCAGGAATGGTGATGCTTCGAAGCTGTTTGTTTACCTTTGCAATGTCCTTATTCAGCAACTCTGCTTTCTTAAGATAGCCAGTGCATATAGAGACATGATACGATGATGGCGAATACCTTTCAGGGTTTTGCAAATACCCATTATCCTCAAGAGTTTGTCTGCACAACTTTGTAAGCTCATCGGCATATTTTCTCGAGTCAGCAGTGTGTTTTACATATATCAACAAAAATAGTCTGTCATTTGTGAATCCTCTTGCTAACTCTAAGTAGTTGACGGTTTGGAAACGAATGGCCTTTCTTGGTTTGTTTAGTATCAGTGACAACGGATCCAGTCCCCCTCCCACAGTCACTATCATTGATTTGGGTACTTCCAACTTCGCCACACTCTCAAATATTTTGTCTGCCACTAAATGGGTATCAGGGGTGTTTAGTGCTACACCGGGAAAAACAGTTAGATGCTGTTTCACTAGACGTGAGGTGTCCTTGTGTGTAGATACAAACTTGTAGTTTTCCGAGAGCAAAGGTATCTTAGAAATTGTACGCAAACAGGCCCTCTCTATGTTCCTGATCGCTGCAAATGGTGGTTTCCATGGAAGGTACCCAAAGGTGGTGGCCACTGTTTTAGACATGTTTTGCTGATAAAGTTGCAGATAAATCTCAATATTTGGAAGCGGTGGAGGGATGCTTGTTTGACTCTCTAATTTGTTTTCTCCTTCTTTCTCGTCACTTTCTATTGGAAAATCTCTGTCGCCTTCCTCTTGGGTTTCGGTTTCACTTTCGGTTTCTGACGTGTAATGTTGGATCAAATCCATGTACTGTAGGGTCAAAAAAGAAAAAGACCTTAGTGGTAGTTCTGTATTGTGAATAGAGTTGGAACAAAACGAAAAAAAAAATTTTTTAGGCTTCAAACATTTGAACTCTGGTAAACAAATCAGTAAATTCCACATAACTTGAGATGCAAAATAAAAAAATTATGTCAGACAAAGTGATGAAAAGTTGTATGGACAAAAGACCATTCAAGAAGAACTAAGTAGCAAAGTAGTAATGAGTTGAAATCAACTATTTTCGATTCCGTAATATCTCTATAAAATACACCCCTGCCTTTGATCGGTTAAAACTTTATGAGGTGTCTGTGATTAAATGGTTTTGAACATTGTAAATGCTCTGCTTTATTTGTTGCCCAACACTGGTGTTCTGGAGCATCGATAACCAACATCTTGAAGGGCTTGATCACTTTTATTTTTAGTTTTTTGAATTTCTTCCCCTTAAATTTATACAGAATTGCCTCCATTGTTGGAACAAGCACATACGAGGGGCGATACTGCATTTGAAGAATCTCACCTTTATTTACAGCACAGGAAAATAACAAGGTCGCTGCCATTACTTTCCCTACTTTAACGCCAATTGAAAGTCCTAAGGCTTCCAGAAACGCATACGTTGGAAAACCAATGTACAAGTCCACATAGTTTTCCACTGCTGCTTCCAAGAGCACTGTGACAATCCGACTAATTGTTCCGCCTGACCCCGATGTTGAATCTAGGCAATAGGATGCTGGTATCCAGTATTCTAACGGGAAAATCTGGGGAGCATCGGCTGGATCTTTTTGTCTTACTTCCACCCAGTTACGGTTGCGGTGGTTGTATTGAAGCGAGCTTTTTGTGTCTTTGAATTGGAACACGTTTGTCGTGTCGCTAAGTTTGTCTGCATGTTTTGATTCCAACTCTTCAATAGAGCGTAAGGAATATACTGTGGGAGTGGCGGATATCTGTTTTTTTAAAAGTTGCAGTTCCTCATACACCACGGAAGTGTTGTTCAAACAGACAATCGAATTGCCCGGTACTTTCGAATGTTGTGCAACTACATTTTCTGTGCACTTTGATGCATAAAAGACAACTACAAATTGAAATAAACACGTAATCGGTCTATAAATCATCTTATATTTGCATTGATTTTCTTGTTTGTATTTGTTTTTTCTTAGTTCAAGTTTTCTTATGAAGGCTTGGGTTCGATAAAGGTCACTGTGTACCCGCATATCAATATAGTTTCACCGTCTGGTACTACCGGAATATCACTGAAGAAAAAAAAAAAGACAAGCTCGTCTTAGTACAACTTTAAAATGAAAGTCCTGTGTACTTGGCGAATGTAATTGATTGTTAGAACTCAGGTATTAATCAACTTTAACTAGGTATTAAGTGGATTTGATCGTCTACCGACCACATCTGTTAGTATAGTTCTACCGCATACAAGTGACTAAAATCTGACTGTGTTTTAGGTTGGCTGTCCAAATTAGTATCTACCTATTTCAGTATTAATCCGGGGGATGGACAAGTAGTTGGTGGGATGATTCTCTTTTATTTTGTTTTGTTCCTCTATGTGTGGAGAAAGACAAGCACGTCGGGAATAATGCACTGGTACCAAAATTATGGTTTTGTGCGGGTTTTTCTTTCTTTTTTCTATGGAACCTTCTAGTGACTTCCAGCAAAATCTGGAACCAACTAGAGTGACTCTAGTCCGAGCTTTTTTTTTTCTTCTCCCTTCTGTAAGAGAGTCGCAAACATTGTATGTTTGCTCTGTCAACCCCCCCCCTCCCTCCTCGTCCCATTCCTTCCGATATAAAACCACTTCATCACCACCCTTCCCTAAATCCTCAAGTCTTTTTCATTTCTCTTTTTTTCTTTTTTTTTTCAACTTCAATTCATTATTAATAACAATTATACACTATTAGATCATGGAAGATTTTACAGATAACGCTATCAAGATTATCAATAATGCTACTGAATTGGCAAAACAACAGGCCAATTCGCAATTGTTACCCCTTCATTTTCTTGCTGCATTTATCCCATCAGATGATACTGAAGGCTCAACACAGTATTTGAAAACGTTGGTCAAGAGAGCAAGATACGAATGGGGCGATTTCGAAAGAATCGTGAACAGACATTTGGTTAAAATACCATCTCAGAACCCCCCTCCAGATGAAATACGACCAAGCTATCAAGCAGGCCAGGTGTTAACGAAGGCCAACAAAATCAAACAACAACAAAAGGACTCATATGTTGCTCAGGACCATATTTTGTTGGCGCTCTTGGAGGACCAATCAATTAAAGATATTTTCAAAGAAGCTGGTATGAGTGTTGACACAATAAAGACACAAGCTATTGAATTGAGAGGGTCCCAAAGGATTGACTCCAGACAAGCTGATTCGTCTTCATCTTATGAATTTTTGAACAAGTATTGTGAAGATTTTACCGAAAAGGCTAGGGAAGGTAAGATTGATCCTGTAATTGGTAGAGAGGAAGAAATTCGAAGAGTCATCAGAGTTTTGGCAAGAAGAAGCAAATCGAACTCGGTGTTGATTGGTGATGCTGGTGTTGGTAAGACTTCTATTGTTGAAGGTGTTGCACAAAGAATAGTTGATGGGGACGTTCCAAATGTTTTGGCTGGCTCAAGATTATTTGCTCTTGATTTGGGTGCATTGACTGCAGGTGCAAAATACAAGGGTGAGTTTGAGGAAAGATTGAAAGGTGTTTTGAATGAAATTGAAAAATCCAAAGAGTTTATCATCTTGTTCATTGATGAAATCCACATGTTGATGGGTGATGGTAAATCAGATGCTGCTAATTTGTTGAAGCCAATGTTGGCCAGAGGTGCATTACATTGTATTGGTGCTACTACCTTTGCTGAATACAGAAAGTTCATTTCCAAAGATGGTGCATTTGAAAGAAGATTCCAAAAAATCGATGTTCCTGCCGCCACCGTGCAAGAAACTGTTGCCATTTTAAGAGGTATCCAGCCTAAATATGAAATTCACCATGGGGTCCGTATATTGGATAGTGCATTGGTCACTGCTGCTCAGTTGGCTTCAAGATACTTGACATACAGAGCATTACCTGATTCAGCTGTTGATCTTGTTGATGAGAGTGCTGCTGCTGTTGCTGTGGCTAGAGACTCTAAGCCAGAAGAGTTGGACACTTTGGAAAGACAATTGCATTTGGTAGATGTCGAAATCAATGCATTAGAAAGAGACAAAGATGCAGACTCTGCTTCCAAGGAACGTTTGAATTTGGCCAAAAAGAAGAAAGCAGAATTGGAAGAAAAAATTGGACCATTGAACGAGAGATACAGACAAGAACGAGCTAGTCATGAACAATTGACTGCTGCCAAAAGAAAATTGGATGAACTTGAGATCAAAGCTCAAGATGCTGAAAGAAGATACGATACTGCTACTGCTGCTGACTTGAGATACTTTGCTATCCCAGATATCCAGAAGCAAATTGAAGAGTTAGAAGTCAAAGTTGCTGAAGAGGAAGCTTCTAATTTGGACAGCTTGTTGAAGAATGCAGTTGGACCAGAACAAATATGTGAAACCGCTGCTAGATTGACTGGTATCCCTGTCACGAAATTGTCGCAAGCAGAAAACAATAAATTGATCAATATGGAAGCAGAATTGTCGAAAGAAGTTGTTGGACAATCGGAAGCTGTGAAGGCAGTCTCCAATGCCATCAGATTAAGAAGATCGGGTTTGGCTAATCCTAACCAACCACCATCCTTTTTGTTTTTGGGTCTTTCTGGTTCGGGTAAGACTGAATTGGCTAAGAAGCTTGCTGGTTTTCTCTTTGCAGACGAAAAGGCAATTATTAGAATTGACTGCTCTGAATTGGGAGACAAATGGTCTGCTTCAAAATTGTTGGGTGCTGCTCCAGGTTATGTTGGATATGAAGAAGGTGGTATCTTGACTGAGCCATTAATCAGACGGCCATACTCTGTGGTCTTGTTGGATGAAGTTGAAAAAGCTGCTCCTGAAGTGTTGACTGTGTTATTACAGATTTTGGATGATGGTAGAGTTACCTCTTCTCAAGGTAAGCTTGTTAACTGCTCGAATGCCATTTTCATAATGACGTCTAATTTGGGTGCAAACTACATCAATGCCGCCAAGGGAAGCAAGATTGATGCCAACACAAAGGAACATGTAATGGATGCTGTGAGAGCACATTTCAGACCTGAATTTATTAACCGTATTTCCAGTATTGTTGTGTTTAACAGATTGTCGAGAAAAGCCATTTCCAAGATTGTCAAGATCAGGTTGTCCGAAATTGAAAACAGATTCACTGCTAATGGTAAGGCTATACAATTGAAGCTAGATGATGATGCCATGGAGTACTTGTGCAAGAATGGATGGTCACCTGACTTGGGTGCAAGACCATTGAACCGCTTGATCCAAAACGAGATTTTGAACAGGTTGGCTGTAATGTTGTTGAAAGGGCAAATCCAAGATAAAGAAACTGCTAGAGTTGTTCTTGGCGAAAAAGGTTTGGAGATTTTACCTAACCATGAACCAGAAGATGTGGAAATGAATGATGTTGATAACTGGCAAGACTCAGAGGATGAAGATGATGACGAAGCCAGATTCACTTCACCTGGACTTGACTAAACTAAAAGTACATTACACATAAATAAAAATCTAATATTTTGTACAGTTTTATATAGTTTTTAAAAAATAAAAGGAACTTGTTTTGTGTATATATAAGATTCTGGCTCAATGGATAAACCATCATTCTGTTAATAATTAGAAAAAAGCGTAAAGGAACTAGATGCAAAAATATAAGCCCAACGCGGGACTCGAACCCGCAACCTTGAGATTAAAAGTCTCACGCTCTAAGCCGATTGAGCTAGCTAGGCGTTTTTGATGTGGACTAGTCATCACATATTTGGTAGATGGCCTAGACTATAGCTGTCAAAGTTTTAATCAAGTCTTTAATTTTATTGTATAAGAAATAAACTAACACCAAAAGCGAACAAAAAATATTTTGAATCTACTTTTGTAGCATATCAATTACTGCAAAGATACTTTAGTCATAGAAATCAACAATTTCGGCTATTGTTTGCTAAAGAGTCGATTCAAAGAAGCTTAGTATTGATTTGAATGGACGCCAATAAGTTAAGAGAAAATAAAAACAAAATTATGAAAGGAAAAAAAAGATAAACCCAAACATTGTATATTACTCACTCTGTAAAACTTTGAATAGAGATTCAAACATTGATAAAACTAAAATGCTCAAGATTATGGAATTTAATATATTGCTGAGAAACGTTATTACGTACTTTTTTTCTCCCGTGCCTGAGAAAAAATGTGTTCATGAGTGAATGTGTTATAAACCATGGAATGAGGTTCATGATTTCTACTTTGTTGTGCATATACCTGATGCTTAGTCTTGGTTAAAGTATTTGTGTGAAAGGTTATCGTGACCAAAGATTATAGTAAGGGAAAGTATTATGAATAAATCCAATGTCTACTTTTACAGAAGTATTGACATGAGAGATTATAACTATCAAGAATTGCATTAAGGGAAAGTGTTGTAATATAGCTAATGCTAATTCTTGATTAGTGTGGAAAGCCTAATAAGGTTATATTGTGCACAGGTTAACTACCTTAATATAGTTATTGTTAATACAGTTATTGCTGTTGACTACTATTGTTATTGTTAAATTAAAGTGTTAGGTTGAGTTAATTGATTA
>OKCY01000094.1_pt1 | contig 12845 bp, 5 predicted proteins | sample 1613071 | NCBI WGS metagenome assembly OKCY01 (sample SAMN04436834, study PRJEB24849) | human gut metagenome | biome: human gut; feature: NICU; material: stool | host: Homo sapiens | place: USA: Saint Louis, MO | collected 2011-07-12 | reverse complement strand
AATGTTATTAGTAATTGGAATGAAATTAGCAATTGTGATAGGTTTCCAAATATTTTTTTTGTTGCTATATATTAATACACAAAGTCATTGTTTAATTATAATTTCAAAATCTCTTAAGTTCTTAGACAATAGAATTTTAAATGGCTAAAAGCTAGCAAGCCGAATATCAAGAATATTTATCCAAGTATGTATTGTATAATAAGAGCAAGGAATATCAGAAACTAAACAAGTTGCTCCTTCGGTTTTAATGAATACTATAAAATTTGCTTGCTGTTCTTTGTAGTATTGTTGTTTTTGAACAATCAAGCACCATGAATTTACAATGGGCAACAGAGTATATTGTACCAAGCACTGAGCTGGTTCTAAATCAGTATTGCTACAGTTTCCAGTGATACTCCATAATATTAGACAACAACTATTTATTATTCTAAGTCTGACAGATGGGTAAATTACCCAATTATCAATGAAAAAAGCAATTGATCTAGAATCAGAAGTATCGATCAAATTTTGGGTATAAATACTACTCAATCACTCCTTTAAATTCAATTTCGTTTTTTGTTTTTCTTTTTTGCAACCCAACCTTTCAGTTCTACTGCTAAACAAAAAGTATCATACAAAATGAAATTCTGTCAAATTGCTTCTGCTTCTTTATTCGTCTTAACATCACAAGCACTTTTTGTTGCACACAACTACAATAAAGTACTTACTGGAAATGTTACTTCAACTAATTCTACTGCTAATGCTACTTCTGTTCCTAACAGTACTGCTTTGGCCACTGCCATTGCTAACTCCACTGCTATTGGTAACTCCACTACTGGTGTTATTGATAGAAGAGAAAACTACCATGATGCTCTTGACAAAAGATTAGACCTTACCACTCTTATTCCTATCATTGTTGCAGCAATTACTTCTGCTTTACCTGGTGTTCTCAACACTATTCTGGGACTTTTGGGAGATTTGCCTTCACCAATTGATCCTACTGAAATACTCAATGTATCATCTTCTACCAACACCACCAGCAATTTAGATTTAGTTAATGAAATTGTCAACCAAGTGAAAGTTAAACTTCCACAAGCTATTTCCGAGTTTGAACAAAACTCGCAAAACTCCAAAAGGATAGGCCTTGATTCTATTGCTCAATAGCTGACTGAAAATGTTAAGGGTGTTGATTTTGGTCATGTTGGTAGTATTAAGGGCCTGGATTGTGACGACCTTAGTAGTATTCAAGGTCTTGGTTCTGATATCGGAGATATTTTGTGATTAAAATTGTTCCGAGGGTTATATTGACATTACTATTCTATTTTCTTTTTCTATTTTTGTTTATTCGGTGAAGCAAGCATATGCTTGTTTTGAAATCTAAATTGGTGTTTATTCCTCTATCCTCTTTATAGGTTTTACACAAATATATATTACTATGCCTTGAAAATATCTAGAATGAGCAAAATGGGCCTCTTGGACTCATCTACTCTACATTAAAGTATCTGAAATTCCTCATCAACTGAAAATATAGTATTTTGAAGAAAGTTGTATTGTAAGTATAGAATCATCATCTACCACTTTTTTTTCTCCTTGATTTCGCAAATTTTTTTAACGAAAGCTTTGATTCATTGGCAAAGGTAATGCAAAACTGTTTGTCACATGGTCTGACAGGAATGAATTATCTACACTCTTAAATGTATACATAACCACAACTGACTACCACGTTTTACTAGTAGTAATTCCAAAAGTCCTAAGCCTCATTCAGAGCCCCTATTAATTGATTTTCGTCAACCATGACAAAACCTCCACAAAAAAAAAGCCTCACTAGTTCCAAAAATCCCGGGGCTTTGAACTTCTCCCCTTGAACTAAACTATAATTCAATCAAACCAGAAAGTACAAAGTATACCGAGCAAACTTAAGAGTCAGAGTTTAATTTTCTTTGTGTTGTGGCATTTGTGGTTCACAAAAATGATTGTGATTCGATTTTTTTTACTTCTTTATAAGTCCATGCATCACTTTATCAAAAACAGTATGGGTCACTACATCTGTCCAAATTATCTAATAAATATTATGCTACTGGACAGACCTTCAATTGGAAAAATATTGACCTCTCAACTTTAAGTGATTACACTGTTCTTTAAAACAATAGAAATGAAAATATGGCTTTTTAATGCTTTGTTAATTGCACACCAAATTCTTCTATTACAGCCAAGTAGCATAGAACAATAAAGTTCAACCACAACCGTTTAAAATCATGCTCCAATGAAAACCAGTTGAATCCACAAATATGTATTGCATGAAGGAGATAGTGCAGAACTATTTCTCTATTTTGTTCATTGTGATTACAACACACACCATATTCTGTGGCATCATTATTATGTAGCAGCATTTTTGTTTTTAAAGTTGAAATATGTCAACTCTAATTACATATAATAAGAACAAATTTGCTGCAACTTTGTAAAAGCCTCGAAGACGTTTTACTAAAGAATTTTAAACATCGTTGTTATTTATAGAGTTAATAAAGCTGTATACTACTATCTAGGCTGTTGCTATTGCTAAAGAGTTCCAGTTTCCTGGGGTTAATATATCTTTTCATACATTTTTAGAGCAACACTGAGCCTTGAAAGATGTTAAACTTATCAAGGCGTCAAAACAAAACTTTGTTAAGGTGTTATCTTTGAAATAGTAATAACTTTAAAATTAGTTAAAGAAACCACCCAACAAAACCCAATATCAGTATTTTCGCTATGTCAACAAAACAAGGGAAAATACAAAAAGTGGACCTGATATATTGGGTAAAATATTAAAACTTTTATTAATTAAAAACCTCAAAACTCAGGCGTTCATGAAACTTTCATTTTGACGGTGGTCCGAAGTTTAAATCTATCTTCTATTGCGCAATTCAATATAGTACAAGAAAGAAAGAAGAAATGCTCTCTTTTACACGGAGGGTATCAAACCTTATTCCAAACCTTAATTTTTATACTGTGGGCAAATATGGAGTGTGGTTCAAGTAACTATACTCTCGTCAATTGCTATATTTGAGAATTATATTGTCATCCACATTATTATTCTTTAATCCAACAGTAAGCAGTTAGAAAATGATGGAATATAAATATGGTAGTAGATATCCTTAGATTTGTAAGCTTTTGATTTTTGCAATTCACTCTTCACTCCAATCAAACACAATCCAATCTAATTCTCAAATATGAAATTCTACAAAATTGCTTCTTTTGCCTTTCTCGCTTTGTTATCCCAAGCTGCTGTTGCTCAATATGATTTAGAAACCAAAAAAGATGTTGTCGCTGCCAATGCTGATGGTACTGTTGGTTTCAACTTAGTTGGTAAAAGAGAAGTTTCTGAAGGAGAAATTTCTAAAAGATTTGCTGAACTCCTCCTCATTCCAGTTATTTTGGTTGCTATCAAACACGCTTTACCAGAAATTATCAAGATTGCCAGTGCCCTTTTGGAACACTTACCTGATAGTGGAAGCGTCAGTGTCAATGCTACTTTACTTGCTGAAATCAGTGCCGGTCATGAACCAGACTTGATTAATCAAATCGTTAATCAAATTTCAAGCAATCTTCCTCAAGCTATTACTACTGTTCAACAACAACAAGGCCAACAACAATCTCAAAAGGTTAAGAGAGACACTATTGGTGACATTGTTAACGAAATCATTGCTGAAGGTGAAGTTCTTGTTCCAGAAGTTGTTGCTTTCCTTGAAAGAGTTCTTCCAGAAGTTGTCGATGCTCTCTTGAGACTTGCTCCAGCACTTCTTGGTGGTCTTGCTTAGGCAAATAGAATTGTTCTATTGCCTAGCTTTAGATTACGAGTTGATCTCAATGTGTTGATTATTAAATTGGCACTGATCTAAAGTGGAGTAACAACAACAATTTTGCAGCTCTGTTGTGTTACTTTTTATTAATACCGCTATTTTTTTACTTCAGTTCTTAGATTATTATTTTAGATTCTTTTTTGGTTTAGCACGGTCTGAACTCTTTTTATTTCTTTATCTACATACTTGTTTCGGTGAATCTTTTTTTATATCAATATATATTTATTATTCAAAATTCACCTCAAAAAAGTTCTTCATTTCTAGTTGCCCTACTTACTGATATACATTCTTTAGGTTGCAATAAGTTCAAGAATGTAGTTGGGCTGCATTTACGGAACGAGTTTTTTGGGGTATCTATTTTTGCCCTCACCAAGAATTGTCAAACATTGTGAGTACGTCCATAAAAAGTTTATTCTTATCGGTAATTCTTCCCCTTTTTTTGCAACCAATCACAAAATATTTCCTAACCGTTGAAAAGTAATTTCATTCCTCATCATCAAATTACACGAGCAAACTTTTATACTGAATTCTTGTTTTACAAAATATTTTATATATCGTCAGTCAATCGGTATTATTCTTAGAAAAATTAACAAACCATCTGATGACTCTCGAAGATATACTTGTTAGAAGCACTGTAATTACTGAACAATATTAGTAAGCATTTTGGAGTAATACCATAGTTGGAGAATGGAATCACGAGTATATATGTAGGAGGAACTTCAAGGCGGGGTATATCAAACGTTTTCTAAGACAATTTTCTGCTTATATTGGTTTGTTTTCAATAATTCGTGTTGTCGTCATTCAGATTTTAATATATGAACTTGTTTCAAAATTGGAAACGGAAATTTTACTGCAATATCCCTTAAATATATATCTGACTAATTGGATTCGAATTATAAGGGGGCAAGGCATGACTGTAAAACTTAATATAATCTATTAGTAGATAAACTTTATTAATATATTTTAGGATTTGATATTTTGCAATTCGAAGTACTTAGGTCGCCCTTATCTCAACTGATAACGTTTAAAAACCGATGTTGCATATAACATACCCTTTTCTAGGCTAAAAATGCTTATTATATTTTAAAAAAACGCCAACAAATATGCTTTTATTGCTATTATTAATTCTTATTCCCCTACCAAAACTTTTTTTTGTTTTCAGAGTATGGTAGAAATTAACATTTTTACCCAAAGATAACACAACTTTTAGCGGGCTTATTCAAAAATGTAACATTAACGACGCAAAATACAAACTTGGTTGGTTTATTTCTATTTCAGAGTCAATGGTTATGAACATATTACTCTTAGAAAACAAAATACCCATTGTTCTACAAATATATAGTATTTAATAAATTGAGAATTTTTTTTTCTTATCCTTGAGCAATGAAAGTACAATAATGTTAAACTGATCATTCATCACACGAATTGAGGGACTCTTTTTATTTACGAATTAGTTATTCTTTTCTAATCTTGTGATTATGGGATTTGCTTTCTTTTATTTAGTAATGGTGTTACAACATTGAATGGAAAAGCAGAAGAGACAGATTTATAAATTAGCGAACGTAAAAGTAGAATAAATCTTAATAGTGTCAATGGACATGCATGTATAAGCCCAAGGTCCAATTATTGACAGCTTAGCAATTAGTGTTTTTGTGTAAACTTTAGAACTTTGTGTTATCTCCTTTTTTTTACCCTAGTAATTATATGAAACATGCCCAAGTTGTAACATTCAAGAATGTTAATTGGATTACACGAGCATTCAATCACCATTCATCACCGTTATTAAAATAGAGCAATTTTGTACATAATACCGCCCAATATGTACTTTTCTACATACCAATCAAAAATTGTTAATATTTACTCTGATACCATAAATCCAGTTCAGTATTGAATTACGTCTAGCAATACTGTCACGGTTCAATGGAGGAATACCTTAAAAGCGATAAATAACTAACAATAAAGAATTACTTTTACAGGTACCGATTAAACAAGTAAGTCCTTTCCCCTCAAAAAAAAAAACCAAAAAAACAGCCCATTTTTAACCCCTTTGATAGAAAATTGAACCTCATAACAAGACATGTAATTATTCCTAACTCGGTTTCTTGCTAACACGCCTGTTGTTGGCAAATGTGTTATATAGAATACACGTAAACAAACCAATCTTTACAAACCAACAAATGACTTGATGTTTTAGTAATGGTAAATGAGCTTAACTAATTCAAGTATTAGCGAAACATTTTTTTTTTTCAACGGCTCCCGGAATAGTTTTACAAAATAGTTCAACGTCGCCTCGCTGATTAGAGTTCAAGAGTCTCATTCAGATAACGCTTCTATCTCTAGATTTCTAACATTTTGTATCTTTCATAAATAAAATTCTTTCTGGAGTAATCCTATTGTTTGCAGTACAAGACAAACAGAGGTAACAAAAATTTACTTAAGGTTGACACCTAAGAAATTCACATACAATTGTTACTTAAAACCTAAAGGATCCCGATACATTGTAGTCACCTCACACTTGTTTTGGAGATAACCACTAGCGAAGTAAGATATATTACAAAAATTTCCAGCCACTATTTTGTACCTGTAACTTTCAAAAATGATTACACTTTTTGACTTCGTTATCAGTGACTTCATATTATATAGTACTTATCAAAGATTTAATACTTTTGAGGTATCATAACCTTAAGAAATTGTTTTCAATCCATTACTCGTCTCACACGGTTAGAAGTCATTTGTAAGCTTTTCAGCAGAACAACCATTTTTGTTGTATAGTTGTATGACGTCAAGAAAAAAAAAAGAGTACGTTATACTTTGAACGAGATACACAAAAAGTTAAATACCGTAAAAACGCAAACTTCATTCTTGACTGCAAAAGCGCCTAAACTTGTAAAGCCCGCCCACAAATCTTACATACAGGTGATATTGAATAATCACTACAAACCCTATAATCGTCAACAATTCAAAACGAGTTGCACCCAATAGGATCAGTAAATTCTGCTCAAAATATGTAAAAGATACTTTTGCAATTGCTTTATTTTATTATTTGTTACTTTTTTTAGTCGTACTTGTCATGTTATTTTTAAGTTGCTTCTCATAAATGAAGGGCTCAGAATTGAAGTATAAATACATCAAATAACCCACCCATTTCGAGATTGTTTTATTTTTGTTTATCTCTACAACAAACAACTTTCCTTTATTTTACTACCAACTATTTTCCATTCGTTAAAATGAAATTCTCCAAAATTGCCTGTGCTACTGTTTTTGCTTTATCTTCTCAAGCTGCCATCATCCACCATGCTCCAGAATTCAACATGAAGAGAGAAGTTGTCCCAGCTGGTCAAGGTGATCCAGCCCCTGGCCCAGAACCTCAACTTGCTCCTGCACCTCAAGATGTCAACACTGCTATTACCAAAAGAAGTATTATTAGTATTATCATGGGTATTCTTACCAACATCCCACAAGTGATCCAAATCATTATGAGCATTGTCAGAGCTTTCAAGGGTAACAAGAGAGAAGATATTGATTCTGTTGTTGCTGGTATCATTGCTGATATGCCATTTGTTGCTAGAGCTGTTGACACAGCCATGACTTCTGTTGCTTCCACCAAGAGAGATGGAGTTAACGATGACGTTGCTAATGCCGTCGTCAGATTGCCAGAAATTGTTGCTCGTGTTGCCACTGGTGTTCAACAATCTGTCGAAAATGCCAAGAGAGATGGCGTTCCAGACATTGGTCTTAATCTTGTTGCTAATGCTCCAAGACTTTTCTCTGACGTTTTTGATGGCGTCCTGGAAACTGTTCAACAAGCTAAGAGAGATGGTATTGAAGATGCTCTTAATGAACTTCTTGAGCAACTCCCAAAACTTATTACTAGATCGGCTGAATCTGCTTTGAAAGACAGTCAACCAGTTAAAAGAGATGCCGGCTCAGTAGCACTTAGCAATTTAATTAAAAAGAGTATTGAAACTGTCGGTGTTGAAAATGTTGCTCAAATAGTTTCAGAAAGAGATATTGCTTCTTTAATTGAAGAATATTTCGGAGATGCTTAAATGCTCAGCAGATAAAAATTTGTTTTCCACAAGCTTAATCCTTTATTTCATAAGTCTTGTGACACTTTTGCTGTAACTGATTTTTTTAATTGTTGTTTTTTGTCATGGTGTTGAATTGTCTTAATATCATTTTGATAGCATTCGCACCATAATTTATAATACCTATTTTTTACTTAGATATCTCTCACTTATGGTTTGTTTTATATAATTGTTTTTGAATAAATATTTTACAAACTCAATGGCTCGCTGTATTGACATGTGTAATGAATTTTGGTGTCTATTTGCGTGTAAAAATAGGGAAAACTTGTCTAACAACTATCGTAAAAAAAAGTTTAAGTTTTGCAACCAACGTCTGGGGTAAATCTTTTATTCTTTATAGACAAAAAAAATATTTAGACCAACTGTCATTCATATTCTTAACGCTGTTCTTTTTTTATTTACCACTGCTTTACAATTGTTAGTTTCCTTATTTTTTCATGAAAGATTCTTGTTATTCATTTAATTAAGTCTTCTACTGTTTATGGCAACCTAACAAGTAATCAATCCAACATTTTGACTTGAAATCCATTATTCAAGCCCAAATAATTAGTATTGCTTTGCAAGAACAAAAAGAAAATTATATCAATTCATTGACTCAATGAAATTAGAGGCGCTGTCTTGTAGTTCCAACTCAAGTGAATCTTCCACAAGTGATTTAATTGAATCGTTTCCACCATTAGAAACAACTGTATCTCCTAAAGAAAATATAAACTCATTATACTCCAATAATCAGTGGCACGACAAGATTGATTCAGCTTCATCTACCTTGTCTAGCAGCAATAGTGGTAAACTAAAAGAAAAATTTACCGCAAAACTTGCTATTGAAAGTGTTGGGGGAATGACAGCATCAAATAAGGCGTCTGAATTAAACAGCGCTTACGTTAGGGGACGTCCTTCTGCTTGTGTATTTGTCGCTAGTTTATGTTCCAATATGTCTGACGACGCACTATGTGTTTCAGTGACTGATCATTTTAAACAATGGGGCACATTAGCCACAGTCAAGGTTTTGCGTGACACTTGTAACCGCCCTTATGCTTTTGTTCAATATACCACTGATAGTGATTCTAAATTGGCTATTGAGAAAGGTCACAACTCAGTATTGGACGGAAGAAATATTCGGTGCGAGGCGGCTAAAGTTAATCGCACATTATTCGTGTCATCGAAATCGTTTCTTAGCAAAAGTATCATTAGGGATCGGTTGTCAAATTTTGGTGAGATCGAGGAGTTGCTCCCTAGTACATCTAAGGGGGAGCTATACAATTCTGGTGTTGATACTAGAGGTTATAAGAATTGGTTTTGTAAGTTTACTTATCGTGATGATGCCATTAGAGCTTACGCAAATTTGACAGAAGAAGGTATCTACAAAGTTGATTGGACACAGAATATTGACAAATCCAATGCACCACGGAATGTTAATGAGCCTGAACAAGAATCTTTAAAGGTCAAATTTGACAAGTATTCTATATTTGTTGGTCAATTGAGTCCAGAAGTATCTGAGGATCAACTTTCACAAAGATTTGAAAGGCATGGTGAAATTCTTGACTTGAATTTAATTAAAAGAACGAATAACACGTTTGCGTTCATCAAGTTTAAAAGAGAGTCAAGTGCTGCTGGTGCTGTTGAAAGAGAAAACCATTCTATGTTTTGTGGTAAAACAATGCATGTGCAGTATCGTGAAACTCATATCCATGCTCCAATACGTACTCGAAGCAATTACAATAATGGTATCCCATTAGCTCCACCTCCAATTAATTTGAATAAGAAATCATTTCAAAAAAATGACTACGTCAAATCTAAGGGTATGATTGAAATGTCCAAACCAAAATTCAACTCTTATCCTTCGAATAGCTTCAACAAAGGGTTTAATAAATTGAAGCAATTCAAGAGTTTTAGACCAGGTGGTTATGAAAAGAAATTTGGCAATACCAAAACTGAAAGTACTTGGCATGCATCACAATTGAATCTCAAAAGTGAAGTTTCAGAGTCGAGCCAGATTGAAAAGAAGCCCAACGGGGATAATCGTGTTCCAAGTGCTCCAAATGAAAGCAGAGGAAGTGGTGCAAGTTCAAGAAATAATAGCAGTACTAGTTTCCCACCGCCACCACCTACCACTACCACACCTGGGTTCCCATTATTTTATTATGTTCCTGCTGATAATGTTAATTTTGCTAATTCCTCTTCGGCAAATCCACCTCCATTTTATAATGTTTATCCACAATATTATCCTGCAACTGCTGCTGCTGCTGCCGCCGCCGTAGCCGCTGCCGCCGCTGCTGCTTCGGCAACAGGTGGTGCTAATGGAAATTTGCAATATGATACACCAGGTTGTCCACCTTCTGGTGTAGCGAACGTAGTTGCTGGGAGTCCTGAATTTTCTCTGATTGCTTCACACCCTTCATATGGAGGAATTGCTAATTATATGTATTATCCAAATGAACCGGAGATAAATATAAATGATAAAAAAGTTTAAATAATGATTATTTGTATAGCTAGTGATTGCTGTTGTGACTTATAGTTTTATATAGTTTTAGAAACAAAAAAAAGTAGAGTATTACATAGTAAAAATAAAAAATCTGTTTCAAAAAAAAATGGCGCTTAAAAAATAATCAACTTGACCAACAAAACGTTCCTTAATTGAACTAAAGCAATCACAATTTTTTTGCACGAATCATTACAAAAAAAACCAAATCTAATCAACATAAGCAAACTGTTAATCAAATCATGACTTGTTTAGATGAATTGGCTCATTCATTGGAATCAAAATCAGACACGACAAACTTCAAAACAAGGAATAGCAAAATAAAGACAATTGATTTATATCAACAAAATGAATTACTGGGAAAACATCCTCAAGATCAAGATAAATTTTATCGCTTACCAGCAATAGATCCTATTGCGAGAGATAAAAAACCTTGGAAACAAGATGTCAACTATTTCAATAAATGTTATATATCATCGTTAGCATTAATGAAAATGTGTACACATGCCCAAACTGGGGGATCAATTGAAATTATGGGGATGTTAGTAGGAAAAATCCTGGGCCATTCCATTATTGTTATGGATACATATCGATTACCTGTAGAAGGTACAGAAACTCGAGTGAATGCTCAAAATGAGGCATATACCTATATGGTTGAATATTTAACTGAACGACAACAATTACTGAATGGGAAAAATGAAGAAAACATAGTTGGATGGTATCATAGTCATCCAGGATATGGATGTTGGTTGAGTGGGATTGATGTTAGTACTCAAAGTTTGAATCAAGGTTTCCAAGACCCATATTTGGCCATTGTTGTTGATCCGGTGAAAACTTTAAAACAAGGTAAAGTAGAAATTGGTGCTTTTAGAACGTATCCTGAAGGATCCCAGCAACAACCATCAATGACAAATAAGACCAGAAAGGATCAAAATAAACCTCATAACTCTGGTGCTAATGCTAATCGGAAGATTTTACCTAAATCAAAACAAAAAGATTTTGGTAGTCATGCTGATAAATATTATAGTTTAGATATTGAAATTTTCACCAGTTCATGGGATGATAAAGTAATTGAGATGTTAAAAGATGAAGATTCATTAACTTGGATGAAGAATTTATTAATTGATAGTAATAATAATGATAAGATATTAGGGATTAGAAAAGATGAAATTAGATCTATTGAATTGATTAAAAATTATGAATTGATTCTGCAAGGAAATCATAATGCTGATGAAGGTGAAACAATATTTGATCTTATTGAACAATTGAAAATACAAGCTAATACCCCTAAATTTATGCTTGACAAGTTAACTACCATGAAATTTGATTCAAATTTCGAAAGTGTTTTATACAAGAGATTATTGAAAAAAACCCAAAAGTCAACCACAACTAAAAAAAATAGGAAAGAATTGAGTACAGATATAGATGATGAGACCATGTTAGATGAAAGTGATTTGGAAAAAAATGTGGGTACTGGTGGCATTGAAACTAGTATTAGTTCTGATGACGATGACGAAGAAGAAGAGGGAGAGGGAGAGGGAAACTCTTCATCTAGAAGAGATAACAACAACAATGAAGTAGAGGAAGGTCCCACCGATGAAGTTGATTCTGACTATGCAAATGAAGAATTATTAGAAGAAGTTGGTGCATTAGAGAACTATAACTTTAATGATCTTTTGGAAAATAAATCTGCTAACAAGTTTCTTCGTTCCGAGAAAAAAATAAAGCATAAAAATAGACCAATTCATCAAAGAATGGATAATAGTTCTATGATATCAGAATGGAATCGTTTAGGTCACCAACAGCAACACATGCCTGCAGATTATCCGTATCAATGGTCTAGTAATGTTGCCAACTTGGCCAAAACAAGTAAAATCAATCGTAGAAGAGAAAGACTTCATCGATTACAAGGAGCAAGTATTGATAATAAGAAACAATTTGAATTGGGATTACATGGAAGTCCAGAATCAAAAGCTAAAAGTGCGAACTTGGTCAAATTAGCTAAATCCTTTGGTTTAAATGAAGTTTTTGATTTAATAACATTGGATGCTCAACAGAAACTATTTGGATGAATATCAATGAGTTCTAAGTATAGAGTGGTCATATTTTATAGGTTGTGTTGAAATGAAGTATATATAATTAGGTTAAAGGAAGTAAAATAAAATACTCTGTACACAGTCATATATCTGTTTATTCTGGTATTAATTAAAGTTGGGGGCAACGGTATTAAGCATATTAGGGGAGACAAAAATATTAAAAATATATTCGCGTTTTACGTGTTTTTTTTTTGCGCCTGTTCATATCAATTTTTGTGTGTGTGTGTGCGTGTAAGATTCAACTAGAACCAATGATAAACTCAGTATTATGGTCAAGATTACTTACATATCAAGATGAAGGCAAAACTTACATTGTTATGAAATCCAATTTTTTAGAGTTGTTCTGTAATTTAGTAAATGTAAC
>OKCY01000092.1_pt1 | contig 12949 bp, 5 predicted proteins | sample 1613071 | NCBI WGS metagenome assembly OKCY01 (sample SAMN04436834, study PRJEB24849) | human gut metagenome | biome: human gut; feature: NICU; material: stool | host: Homo sapiens | place: USA: Saint Louis, MO | collected 2011-07-12 | reverse complement strand
AATTGAACTGTGAATCTAACAATTCCACATAAAACTTCAGGGTAATCAAATTCTTGTATGATTCATTACTCTTGTTACCCATGCCACCTTCTAATGGTGCTCTGATAATTAATTCTCCTTTCACTATTGATCCTAATAATGCTAAAGGTAATAAGCCCATGGATTGGTAAAAATAAAGCTCAGGTGGTAATCTTTGTGAAATGATTTCATGGACATCATTTGGTATCCTTACTGATCTATGCAAAGTATTAGAATCAGCATTTGATTTTTCGTTGTTTGTCTCACCACCCTGTTTCGTTTGTTTCACTTCGGCATTTCTACCTTTAACTTGTTGATTTTCTGCTTGTATTTGACAACCCACAACCTCTTCTTCTTCTTGATGCAAAAAATAAATATTTTCACTCAACCCTAACTTGGCCATTGCAACATGGTACAACTCAACATACCCTTCTTGGTTTAGAATTGGCATATAGCGAATAGCACATACCCCCTTGTAATACAAGTCCAATAATTTGGGATTATTGAGAGTAATGATGTACCCCAATAAGCTAGAATTGTCTCCACTAAACTGAGCATATTGATAAAGAATATCTAATCCAATTTTGAAGTAACTCAACGGCGACCCAGCGCCTGGGCCTGCTGGACCAGAACCGGAACCAGGAGCACCAGGGGCACTACCGCTGCCAATAGCAGAGCCACCAACTCCATATGAGGATGTCGACGACGATGATGGCATATCCCCTCCCGAAGGTGGCTTATTGGACAAGGCCGAGAATAATGGGAAAGTCTCTGGTTGGACCCCACAACCAACAATTATACATAAATCAAGAAATTGTCGTTCACTCAAATTCAACCCTTTTAGTACTTTATTTTTATTGACAAATCTAAAATCTTTCGATTGGAATTCCATTCCCAAAATAAACTTATCAATTTTAGTAAGTAACAAATCTGTTGAACCGTATACAATATCAATGATTCCAGATTGATACAAATAAGACAATTGAAACGATGCATCATATGGACTTATCATATAATCAATATCGAATTCCAAAAAGAATTTGATTATATAGTTAATCATAGAATAAATCGGTAATGGTTCATTCAAATTACGGAAACCATCAATATTGGCACTATGGGAATGAGAGTGCTGATGATGAAAACCATGTCCATAGGGATCCTTGCTATTGACTTTATTCCAGGTATTTTCAACATGTTGGGTATCAAATTCTATCAAATTATTTTTGTACTTTTGTTCCAATTGAGTGTGTAACCCGGATATGACAAAAATAGGTTTAATATTAAATTCTTGGAAAACCTTCAAATCCGATTTAATATAATCTCTTAATGAAGAAGGAGCTCCGCCAATAGCTGGTAAAAATTGTTCTTTCTTAAAAGTGTAAATTCGACTCAAATAATGTTCGACGTCGATCCCAATAACGGCATTCTGTAAAATCTCAATCGAGCTTGCATTAGCAAATTTACGTTCAAATAAATACGATTCAAGTGATGTAATGGGCATATTTAAAGTACTAATGGGTTTGAATTTAATTTTTTTGATACACTTGATGTTGCAAAGTTCGTCTTATTTGTTTATAATTTGATCCTCCGTTTGACACTGGACAAAAAAAAAAAAAAAAAATAAAAGATAAAAGAAAAAATAAAAAAAAAAAAAAAAAGAATTAACGATTACTGAAAAACTAATCAAAAACGACAAAAAAGAAAGAAAAAGAGAAAAATCCCGCGACATTTACCCGGATAATACACCAAACTAGGAGGAGTTTTCGGAAATTAATAATATATGTGTTTCAAAAAGCCACATAATTCTTTACACTGGTGTCATAAACTTTACAGTTAATGAACATCTCAAATTTACATTCAAATAGGATATAACAAAAGACTAAATACAACATCAATCATTGATAGATCAACTTGGTCATACATACATGTTTTCTTTTTCTTCTTTAATCTTCACCGAACAATTGTCCCAATGCACCATTCTCAGTGTATGGATCATTCATGACATCTACACCACCATTTCTCTTTTTCCTATTGGCTATAGATACTGCCTCCAACTCTTTCTTTCTTTTAGACATTTCATCAATCTCTTGGTTTTTAGATCTTCTCACCAAATCTAGTAAAGCGCCTCTTTGGTGGCGCAAGGATTTTGAATTCACCAACTGCGACTCAAAACTACTGATGTCTCTGGTGTTTATATTTTGTAAGTTTTGAATCAAAATTCTGGCTGGGTAGTCGTTTTTGGATCTCAAGGCACAATACAAAGTTGTTAATGCAATTGCAGCTTCACTGTGTGTTTCAGCAAAATAATCATCTAGCAATACCTGGAGCAAAGATTTGATGAGGTGATCAGAAAGATACTTATCAACTTCATCGTCCTTTAACACAACATCAGGCAAAATATTACGTATCACCAAAATAGTATTGAAAGAGCACTTTGTATCTTTAAACAAAAACAAATGACAACATATTTGTAAGAATGGAGCTAAAACTTCTTTATTCTCTGCCACTAATTTCTTGCATGCAAATTGTGTGTCGGTAGCCGGTCTAGTATTATACTGACCAACTACATCCATCAATAACCTCACAATAGTAGCAGTTAATTGCCTTAACATATGCTCTTCCATCATCTCTTCAGACAATGTTTCGTCATCTTCGTTTCCTTGCAATTGTATTCCATTGCCACTTATTTTAGCCCATCTATCGACAAGTAACTTATCCAAGTCTGAAAACACTGCTGGCAATAGTTCACTCATAAATACTTCAACATACTTGACAGGACAAAATTTAATAACCACTCTTAAACAACTGTTTATCATGTGTTTCCAACTATGTAACGTAACACCCACAGTATCGCCTGCCACCGCTTTCCAGATCATCAGGGCAACACCAGGAATTTCGTATAACGTGTCTTCCAACTGAGCTATCGAACCCACCGTCAAAAATGCATATTCTCGAGTATATCTAATCAAATGGCCAACGGAATCTGCAAAGTCTCTCAATGTCAAGGCAGCCTTAACATTCTCCTCCATAAATGTTTCTTTCGATTGAATAGACACTCCTTGTTGCCAAAATCTCTCGGTACAACTCTCTTTCACAAACGATTGAACTTCAATTGGTAAATCGTTCCAATTTTGAGGATCATGATAAGCTTGGATTTGTGTCAATAATTGTAAGATATGCGGCACAATCGGCTGAATTCTTGGTTTCCAAAGCTTCAATAGATGCAAATATTCAGGAGAATTGTGGTTCAACTTTTCTATACTATACTGAATGAAAATTCTTGTTGCTCTTATTGGGAAAATAGACGACCAATGATCCTTTAGCTTGGTTTTCAACAATTTACCTTCTTCGTCCATTTTTGCCTCTAAAAGGTTTGTGGTTGCAGTTATCCCACGACTTTGGAAATATGAGGCAATTTCAACAATACCAATTCTCTCCATAAACCAATGCAAATCCATCAATCCTTTTTCTGTTTCAGGTGCAGACCATGCAGCTAAATCTGGGTCGACAATCTTTGCAAATATTTCATCTTTATTTCCAATAGACGATCTAAACGCAATCACCAAAAGAAACGATTTGAGTGCAACATTTTCATGATCACTGACTTTTTTCGCAGACAATATGTTGGCAATGGCATTCTCTAAATCGGTAAATATCTTACTCAACCCTTCAGGCATCATGTAGGCATATCTATTTAGCTCGGTTCCACAACTACCTCTTAAATCTCGAATCAATTCCATGTCCTCATCTGAAACATTAGGTGGATAAGGGTAAGTAGCTGTAGTAAGAATTTTTTCTAAAGCTCTGAACATGAGTGGTGGGTTGACATCTTTCAAAAGTGGTGCAAAATGAACTAATGTTTGCATCTGCTTTCTAACCAATAAGGGGCTGGCAAAATTCATCGCCAATAAACGTTCACATAAAGATTCAACTAATTTATTTAATCTCTCCTTAATATCATTTTTGTCCTCTCGATTATACCATTCGTTCCAACGCGTGACCCCACGTAAAGTGTAGTCAATTGTGCTAAGTTGTGATGACCCATAATTGAACTCTTCTGACTTTTCGCCTAATTTAAATTCATTGATGCACTTGCCACCCAATTTTGAGCTGAAAAATACTTGAAGTCTATTTTCGAGCCATGCCAATCCATTTTCAGGATCCTTGCACACCGTGATACGTGTAATATCTTCATTGAATTTTCTATAGTTTTGCAAAAATGAATTGGCATCAGGAGTTGAATCGAAATCCACGTCTAAAAATTTCTTCGAGATATTATTCTCATCGTAGGTATAATTTATGGTTCTATTAGCAGCAATCTCTAGCAAATCTGGCATGAGTTTAACAAATTGAGGTTTCGCACTAAGTTCATCGAATCTTAATATGGTGATCCACATCTGCAACGATAAACCACTAATTATCAAACTAGGGTGGCTTGTTGTCTCCAACACCAATTTCAAGTAACCATCAACATCAGAACTTTCCCAAGAAACTTTATTTCTTGAGGCAATATTCAAGTACTCACTCAACGATACTATCATTTCCACTGTTTTCTTCAAAAGCGAATATACAATCTCGTCCACATCATCTGGATCTAAATGTAATGAATGATAAAACTCACTTAATTTTGTTATGCCTTCACTGGTAAACACAGAGCCAATGAAAAAATCGAAATCTTCAGGTTGGGTGTATGTTCTTGTAAATAAAATATGCAAACAATCAACGGCTAAAATTTTCATTGGTACATCAGGAATAGTTAATATACCAATTAACGTTTGCATGATATTTTCTTGTCTCAACACTGAAGGATTGATCCAATGTAAACAAGTTTTGAATGCCGATAATATCTTGGGCACAAATGCTTGGCAAATCTTGTCTTTATAATCGTTGTTAGTTAACAATTCAACCAAATATCTTGACCAGGTTATAAACCAACCTTCGGCCAGTGCTTTGCAGATTGTGACGTTAGGGTTGTTTTCATACATAGACTCTAATACACTTTGAGGAGTCACAATCAAAATCGATAATTGATTCAATAAGGTGCTTCTTTTTGAGGAGATTGGATCATCCAACAAGTAGATGTCTTCGAACAATGTTCTAATAATGATCAACGAAAGTTCTCGACAAGTAATGTTGTTATTCCACAATTTTAACAAATCAGCATCCATAGATACCCAACCATCGGCAGATTCTTGTTCTGTGATAGAAGTCGACAGTTTATTATTGTTATCTAGATTTGTTGATAATGTTGTGTTTTCGTCAACACTGTTATGATGAGAGTCTCGTGATTTGATCAAATGATTTCCCCAAACTCTCTTTGCTATTGAGACCCATAACAAAGCGATCTTTTCTTTAATATAATGAGGATCGCTTGGCTCGACTTTGGTTGATAAATCAATTATCCATTGCTTTACGGCAGCTGTCTTTGTTGAATCAAAAGTGTGAAAGTTTGCAGTTATCGATTGTTGTAATAGTGATAATCCAAAGTACCTTACAATGTAGTTGTCGCCATTATTTTCTGGTAATGCCAATTGGTAACCCCAGAAAGGACTTTCCTCGTTTGATTTGATGGTATCTAAAAACGTTTGTGCTTCTCTTCTTTGATCATTTGTAGATTTGGGGTCGTATACGATTTGCAATGCAGATACTATCTGTTGAACGCCTCCACTATCCATTGTCATTTGATTTATTATCCAGATGAAACGACAAAATATTTAACAAAGAGGTGGAAATGGGAAGATAAAAACAAATGAATAAATGATTGTACAATGAGGTGAAAATCGAATAATTGTTTCTATAATACACTCTAAGTAAAAATACAATCTCTAATGTGACAATTAATTCTCACAAATACAGTTATATGTCAACAATTAATATAAGACGATGAACGATCTTCTGTTCCGAATGGGTGTTATGATTAGAAAAACAAATGATAGCTGATTAGATTAATAAGAATTTGCGTGATTTTTTTTTTTGTCTTGTTCTCGTTGTCGTTATTGTTGTTGTTGTTGTTGATGTGCGTTTTTCTCTTTTAATTCCACCACTGGAACTAAACAATTTTATGTTGAGTTTTGTAGATGTTATTTTGTGTGTGTACCAAAGAGAGAAAAGGGAGGGCGAAAGAGAGGTCAGGCTTTTTTTTTTGTGGTATTCTTTGTCTATGCCTAAGGCGTGCGTCTCGCCTGCGTTCAATGGCGGTCCAAACTATTCCCCGGACATGGTTATGGTATTGATCATTACAGTTGTGATACCCTAATCTATGCATGTTGAGCCAAATAAGCAAATCTATTGGATATGACACCTAGCACATAATCTTTTTTGAATTGTGGTCTACAATTTATTTTCGAATTAGCTGTATTACTCTTTACACATCTATGCATAAACACACACACATACTTACAAACGCACTACTACTACCTTTATACACCCGCTTATAAATAAAACTTCTTCTTATCTCTTTCCATATCTGGTCTGTGTTCCCAAACAACATCACCACGTACTCCCTTTTGCATTCTTCTTAGCTTTAATGTAAACTGCGGACCCAATTCCTGCAATCCAACCTTTTCCTCATTTCTGAAAATATATCTATGTCTTCTGAAAAAAATATAATCACGTTGATTGTGCAAAGTAATCACTTGTCTTCCTTGAAGTTCAGGTTTATGAGGGAAAATACTTTGAAATAGTCTTCCCACAGTTTTACCCAATCTTGAATTGAAATTATTCAATACAATCTCAGGTAAATAATCACCAGCTTTCCCGTGTCCCTTAATTCTTTTCCCATCAACTATTGATGTAATCGAAAAATAAAATGTTGGCCCTTCAGGTAAATTGATGAGCGTTATACCATTGACCTTCTTCTTGTCTTCGTTGATGACAAGCAATGCAGTGAAGTCTCTATTCGAGCAATATTTGGCCATATCTTGCATTTTATATTCCTTCTTCCTTTTGATAAATGTCACATTCGGTAAAAAGTCCATGATCATGTCTGCAAATTCATAGGCCGGTTTTTTAGCATTGGCACTTGTTGTCAACAAAATCTTTGGTTCTTCCAACAAGTTAGTGAAATATGACTGAAACTCGTCATCTCCTTCAACTTCAGCAGCTATAGTCTCATCATAAATACGTTTGCTATCTATAGTATCTGGGATATTAGCTGCTATTCTTTCCTCTCTTAATTCGGGGTTTTCTCTTTCTTCCTTAGCTCTTTCGGCTCTTTGCTTATGACGTTGTTTATTCTTTTCATGTTTTATTTCTGCAAAAACTTTCTGTCTTCGCTGTTTGTTTTTGATGTTCTTCAATGCTTCACTTGTACTAGTACCCATGATTGTATAGTGGTGTGGTTGATCGACTTCAATATAACAAGAGAGAGATGAGATGAGATGCTTTTATCGCGTATATATTTTTTTTTCCATTGACAATTCTGATTTCACAAATGCTTGAACTATCTGCCGACTTTTTTTTATTTATGGCGTGAGACATTGTTCTCGCACACGGTTGTGATTTATCTACCAAGCTCTCATATTTAGAGCGACAACTACTTTGAGCAAGCAAAACACATATCTCACCACACACCAATTGTAGGCTATTCTCAACCGGAAAGTACAACTAGCAATGATCACACCAATTACAAAAGAGTGCATTTATAAATGGGCCAACATTTTAAAAGCCAAACCAACTTTAATCAAAGATACTTTTTCAATTGGGAAATACAACAACCTAACGAATTTGTTAAACAGTATCTTGCAAATCAATCATCATCCAACAGTTAACAAATCATGGTTTCAAGGGTTCCACTTTTTATTCAACAATCAATTGAATACAAAATTAGGCAGTGACGGGTATGACAACTATCAAGCACCAGTGAATGAACAAGGTGAACAACTATATTTACGTCGAATGTGGGCTAGAGGTGAATTGGAGTTTGTGTCAATGCCTCCTCTAAACTCACCCATTGATTGTAGAGAAACTTTGAAGTCGGTTCGAATAATTGATGATTCAGTACTAGTCAGTATATGGAGAGATTTTATATTCCAGTCTGAAGAGGTTTTGAAGGAAAGTCGAACCTTAACTTACACCAATGAACTATACAGTCCAGTGGAGAACTACAAACTTGCAGAAAATGTATCATCCAATGGACCTTCATTTCATGTATCGAGTATTGACTTGTTAAAGTATAGTATGTTGACATATAACCTCCACAAAATTCATATTGATGCCAATTATTGTCGTTCTATTGAAAATTTACCAAATATGATCGTCCATGGCCCATTACAGGTGACATTATTACTATACTGGTTTGCCATAACGTATTCAGATGTGAAACCAGTTAATTTCAAATATCGTACTTATGCACCAATGTTTGTTAACGATGATACTTCAATACTGATTGAATCTAAATCCAATAATTCGTTTGTGCTCGAGATTTATAACCAGGAGTCGAAAAAGCTCTACTTACGTGGTGATCTAACAACTACTTCATCAACGTGATTTGAGTACTTCATTGGAATATAATTATAGTTGATTTCGTTTATAGAATTGTTTCTTGTTACTAACTTCCGTTTTTTTGGATTGAGTATATAATACACAACAACACTTTGAATAACCACTAAACTTTTCCGTTTCCTTTATTGTTTACACAAACTTCCACACCACTTACATATCTATAGTCGCTCTAATTTTACCTATACAATAATCCTCGTACTCTTGTTTATAATGCTCATTATCTACTTCAACCTCACCAGCTAGCTCACTGATAATCTCGTTGTTACCACCAACAATCACCATCCCGTACGGAATGGCATTCAAGTCCGGGAACGGTTCAACAAATATCCCATTGAATATCAAGTTGCTCAAATTGTTGGCAACTTGTCGGCCCATGTACATGGCCCAGCCCGCAGATTTAATAATGGGTAACTCTACTAAATCACCCAACACGAAAAAATTCTCTATTGTTGTGTTTGTTTCTGCATTGTAAAGCTGCAAGTACTGGTTGATGGATATGTTTTTGTTGCTTGTCACGTAATTTTCGTAGATATGCTGAGAGACAAACCCAATGTTGTTGTGTTTGGAACAGCTCCATATATTTAGGTTTGAATGGATCGTTTTATTATTTGTTGTTGTGAGATCACCATGACATTTCTCTATTGATTCGGCTCTGATTCTCGTGTTGAGATACACATTGACACCTGCTCGTTCGAGCGAGTCCTGTGTGAGCTGTTTAAACTCATTGGACAACGGCTCTTGTGGGAAGCACTCGTGTGGGTGGATTAGATTGACGGTTTTGTGTGGGAACTCAGTCTTGATATCTCCAGCAAACTCAATACCCACAGCGCCAGCACCTATAACACTTATGGTGTCGGCATTGGCAATTTCCTGTCGTGCATTATCCATTTCAAGCATGTATTGCCCGTATGTTGTTGCCAAAGGGGTGGTGGGCCAGTTCCTGTCTCGACCCGTGGCCAAAATCACATAGTCAAACTCAATAATTGCTTTCTCGGATACGGGTGACCCAAGAGTATATTGTGCCTTGTGCTGGTCCAAATATGTCACTCTCCCATGCACATAGTTGATGTCAAGCCATTTGTTGTCGTTGCCAAACCACGATATGTCGTATTCGTCTGGCGTGTCGGAAAATATGTTTGCAAACTTGCAATTGTTTAAGTCTTTAAACGAAATAAATTGTGTTTTTGCAAATGCAGAATCCACAATCGATTTCGGGATTCCAAGGATGTTTAAAAGTCCATTTCTTGGCTCTACTATAGTTAGTGTCAATTTCTTTATTGGTGTGGATGGCTGCTCTTGTTTAAAGCGTTGTATCTCTTCGGCCAAATGTAGTTGTAGAGACCTTAAAGCAGACAACCCACTATAAGCCCCACCAACTATAAGAATATTTGTGGTGAATGATTTTGCAATTGGATGCAAATTCCTGTCGTTGAATAAAGTAGGCGTTGACAAATTGTCATATCCTTTGAGTGGTTGTTTGGTGAGATCTGTCATAATAGGTGAATGGTGAAATAATTGGGCGGTTTGTACTGTCTAACTTCTCGTGTTTGCTGTTGTTGGAAATTTTGCTGTCAAGACGTTGAACGTTATTATATACTTTTTATCTTTTTCATCAATTCTGGGACTCTAAAATTTGCTTTCGAAAAAAAAAATCTTATTAGGTTGCCCTTCCGAAACGGAGACTGTTTGCGAAAGTATATTTCAGCAAGGTGGAAATCGGAAATAAGATTGGGTTACAAAAGCAGCATCAGTTACGACTTCATATCAAATATACATTAACATTTCGTGACGGTTACTGAAATCAATCTCGCTGAAACAGAATCTACAAAGTATAATACCTTGTTAGATTAAATAAACTTTTCTATTTTTAAATGACTATACTAGAACCAGTGATATTACAAAACTAAATAATTAATAAAAATTGCTAAAAAGATAACACCACAAATCATATTTGGACCAAATTTGTCTCCATATGCCACTGCCTTCTTTTCTCTAATCATAAGAACTCTCCACAAATATTTATACGTGGAATAGCCAATGATGAACAAAGCAGCAATAAAGAACCCAATAGATGCTGTCAAAGTACTATTGGAACCATAGTTCAATAAAGCAGTGGCAACACCACCAATCAACATACCAACACTCAACCAAGAAAGGAAAGTTCTTTCATTGGCAAGGTAAACTTTTGGTTCAATTCTAATTGGAACACAAATGGATTTCCCCTTCGGTAATTTGTCTTTAAATGTACCATTCAAATCGAAATTAGTTCCTTCTTTAACAGTGAATTCACGGTCATCTTTGAAATAACTCATCAACTGATTAAAGAATGAGTTTCCTTGTCTTGAACGATGTGAGTTCTGGAACAACAAAGGACTCGTTTCTTCTAAATCTTCTTCGAGAGGGTTAATATCATTAGAGAATTGAACACCACTTCCACTGTAACCAGACAATTCTTCTTCGTCCAATTCATTAGCTGATGTTGAACTCTCAATTCGCAAAGGAGCATTTCTTCTAATACCATATTCTTGTTGAATCTTCGGTTTACGAATATCAACATCCATTTGAGTGTACCAAAATGGTAATAAATTAACATAGTCGGTCAACAATGTAGCACCTCCGTGAATGAATTTGGAAAATTTAGGTACAGCTTCAACCAAATGAGATGTAACCAAGTCTCTGACCCATGCTGGAGGTTCTTGACCCATTTGAGTTTGCAATTTAACTTCCAAGACAGCATATGGGAAACGACACACATCCTTTTCCGGCAACTGTGGGAATGGATAATCAACACCAATGTCCATTCTTCTCCAATTGCCATGAGTACGATCGTAACCATCAAAATTGTCTTCTCTAACCATTGTTAATTCAGTATCCAAAGAAATTCTTACTCTGGCGTCCCCTGGTAATTGGAAAGCAGTTCTGTTATAGAATGAACGCATAACAGGACGATATTTTTCTTTCAAAATTCTATATTGACATTCTTTTGCCAATCTTTCTAAATTGTCAATTTCTTGAGGACTCTTTTTACCTTCTTTTCTCATTTTTTCAAAAACTTGACTAGCGGTTAATTCACCGGATAAGAATTGATTAACCTTTTTCTCTTTCAATGCAAATCTGGCTTTCACTGATTTTTCACCGGTCCAATCTTCTCTATGAGTTTTTCTTTCAACGAAAATCTGTTCAGATTTCATACCACCATACCATCTCAATCTAAGGGCTTCAGCTCCCTCATCTTTTCTTAATCTACCATAATAAAGATCCATATCTTTGTTATCGAAATAAATAGAGGTAATGGCACTATCTTCTGGTTCAAATTCTTTGTCAGCATTAAAAACCAAAACTGGTAAATGTTTTAAGATGATCAATTTCAATTCAGTAATGTTATCTGGATGAACCCAATACTTTGTGGTTTGTCTAACGAAATTTTGTTGACCTCCACCAGCAGCAGAATCCCCTTTCACTGGGTTACCTCTAGTTCTGACCAAATCGTATAATTTAGACAACTTAACAATCAAATTATCGTAATTGTCTTTGTAGAAAGCCTTGGCGTTCAATCTAGCTTGGAATACTGGTTTTAATGTAAATTTTGTGGTTTTGTCATGTTTCTTGATAATTTTTTGAAACCCAGTGTAATTCAATCTGGTGAATTTAGCCAAATCATGAACATCAGCAATAATGTCAGACAATTCTTCTTCCAAATCTTGGAAATCTTCTTCCAGTGGTGGATTAGTAATGGAAGGGTCGTGATTTTCATAACGATGTAAGGCATCAACAACTTCATAAACATAAGATTCGCTTTCTTTGATTCTTCTATTAACTTCGGTGTTTTTGACTTTAGTGAAAGAATATACTTTGTCTAATTCTGTTTCTAATGCATTAAGGAACAGTTCTTCCAAATCATTGTTCCAAATGCCATCATTGTCGTATAATCCTTTTTTCAATTGATGTTTCAAATCATCGTAGGCAATGTAATAAAAGGAATAATTCTTGATTAATGCCTTTCTCAAATGTTCACCAAACTTCATTGCTTAAATAAATATAGAAAGTTGTTATTAAAAAAAAAGTGGTAGGTTGAGGAATTGGAATATTGGGAATGGGATGATAAAAGAGAGGCTGGATATGACCAAAACTGCAGCAAAAAAAAATTATGACTTTTGATGAGATAAAGGGGTAGGGATTGTTTGTTTTCTAACTTGTTTAGTGAAAGCAGGAAGATTCTTCAACAAAATTAAAAACAACAAGAGTGAAAATGGTAATTATTTAATAAAGAAAAGAATTGAATAATTGATGATAATTGTTGAACAACAAGATGAAGTTGAATTAGGTTACATTTTTTAATTTCATCCAAATCTTATTTATTATAATTTTACACTGTCACTTTTCTCTCTCACAAAAGTTTCTTCTTTTTTCACTTCACCTGATAAATAAT
>OKCY01000090.1_pt1 | contig 13014 bp, 5 predicted proteins | sample 1613071 | NCBI WGS metagenome assembly OKCY01 (sample SAMN04436834, study PRJEB24849) | human gut metagenome | biome: human gut; feature: NICU; material: stool | host: Homo sapiens | place: USA: Saint Louis, MO | collected 2011-07-12 | reverse complement strand
AAAAGAAATCGTGATACAATTTTCACGTGTTCAGTCAAAGATTTAATTGGGGACGCAATTTGTTACTTTTCAATTTTCACACATGAACCTTAATTATTATTATGCCAACTACTACTTTTGAAGATTTGATATTAGCATTTGATGCATTCACTTTTTGCCCCACTCCCACTCCCCCAACAATTTTAACTTTTGATTTTCTATTCCTTTATTCTTCTATTTTTACTTAATATGGGTAAAAGATTTTTAGTGATCTTCATATTGGGGAATTCAAGAATCTATCAACGACAATAACAAAAGAGAATGAATTACGAAATACTGAACTACGTAATATCAACAACCTAAACAATACATAACATTGCCTGTGATATTGTCTAGAGTTTATTGGAAAACAACATTCTACTGTCATACTAGACCTGTTGATTATTTGCTTTGTTTAGATAGTCTAAATCATCGCTTTTGTTGTTAGTTTTTGTAAACCCTTGTTTTGTAGTACTTCTCAACTTGGTAGAACAGATATGAGATTTGAGTAGTACATTGACCTACCGATAACAGTCGATTTAAAGCAAAAAAAAAAGAGTGAAATTGGTTTATTCCTCTATTTGGAATATTATTGGTAGTTTCACATTCTTCTGATTTGTAATATAGTTAGTCCATTTAGATATCAACGGGTGTCTTTATTATTTGGTGTCTCTCACCCGCAGGAACATTTTATTTCTCACACTCGTGTATTAATATTAATTAATCATAGTAAATATTTTCACACTATTACTTTGTCGCAAAGGGGGGAAAAAATAGAAATTCCACTGAAAGCCTTTTTCTTTTTTCCAACTACAAAGACATATAGAGTTAATCAAATGAAAACTATACAATATTAGATTTAACTTCCCCATTATTGTTTGCATTTAGTTTCTCCTTTCAAATTCAAATTCATTTTTACCTACTTTCATTTATTCATTCATTTGATCACTTTTTTCTTGTTTCTTTAATTCATTTTCAGATTCTTCTTTCCCCTTTTTTTTCCTTTTTTTCATCAAGAATATCCTTTTTAACTCAAGAGTTACTTCTTTTCTATTGGTTAATTAAATCCTGTTTTGATTCAATAGTTTCTTCAACTTCCAGATCCAAGAATGAATTTGTTTCAACATAAACATCAAAAATTAATATTACAATGTTATCCTGCTGGGAAAGCAGTGGACAAAAAACCCAACTCGTCCGAGTTAAGTTATTTATTATACTATGCATCCACTCGTAGAGTCAAATTAGAAAAGGTGATTAATTTTTTGAAAGATAAAACTCATCATGATGTTGGTAGAAACCGTACTGGTAATTTACAAGTCACATTAGCCATTATTCAGGAATTAATCAAAAAATGTAGTGAAAACTTGAATGTTTTTGCCTTTCAAGTGTGCTATATCTTGCAACTGATTGCCAACACTAAGGATCTTGCCTTGTGTAAAAATGTTGTCAAAACATTTGGTGTTTTGTGTGAAAACTTGGATGGTGGGTTGTTCACAGGTGATAAGGAGTTTATAAAGATTTTCACTGAAGTTTTCCAAACATTAGTTTCCTTTGGTAAGGACAGATCGGGTGTTACTCAGTATGATTGGCAGATGATTTCTTTAATGGCTATAAATGATATATCCAGTTGTTTGAGTTATAATGCAGCTGTTGGTAAAAGGTTTATTGCTTTGTCGATTCCTGTTTTACTTCAGTTCATTATTGCAAACAACCCACAAAGCAGCATATTGCAAAGATTGAAATCGAATCTCCACGTTGAAGATGATGGGAAGAGGTTGTCACGTGCTCATCTGCAAAAATCCCATAGCAAAATTGCCCAACAAATTGATGATGATTTCACCAATGATTCTTTAACCTTGACAGATATCACTGAAAAGGCATTTTCGTCGATGAAATCTTTTTTCAATACCAATGCTGCCAGTCAAATCTCTGAAGTGACAAGAGCTGTTGTCCAACACAACATTCTCAATGGAACCGATTTGGAGTGGGGAGTCTCATTCTTGGAATTATGTATTACTTGGATTCCAGTTCAATTACGTTTTGTCAGTTTGTCCACCTTGTTGGCCACTTTAGGTAGAATTAATATTGAAGGTAACACCAAATCCAATTACAACATGCAATTCCAGTATGCTCGTTACTTGTTAGGATTACTTTCATCTCGTGTGAACATGATTGGGTTATCAGTTTCAGATATTATTCAACAGTTGTTATCGTTGCAAGCTGATTTGATTTTGAAGGCAAGTGACTTGGACAAAAGTGAAATTTCAATTTTAACAGACATTTATTCTGACTGTATTTGTAGTTTGACTACACATATATATTACTTTGATCAAGTCCCGGACTCGATTCAAGAAATCTTAATCAAGATTGATTACATTTTAGAAAGCAGTTTTGTGGAAGATAATAACATTACGTCCACTGGAGAACAAATTCAAGATTTGATTATCCAATTGTTGGATAACATTTCGAAGATTTTCTTAATTTTGAAGAATAAATCAAGCTCAATTAATCGTAACCATGTGAATTTGGAACATTGGGATATCAGTTTAGGATTATTGGCTCCACAGGGCGACCATGATGATAACAGAAAATTGATTATTTCTACGCCACAACTTATCAATATCCAAGCCAAGTACTTGAAAGTGTTTGATGAGTTTTTGAATAATGAATTGGCGGTTGGCAATTCTAAAAAGAGCTATGATCTTCTTAGCAAACAGTCTCGTTTGGATCCTGGAAGTACAGCTGTTGAAGGAGTGAACAAGTCTGACGATCTGGACAATGGTAAGGACTTTAAAAAACCTGATGCCAATCAATACATTACCAATCAACAAAACTTCATATCCCATTTCCTTATGTATATCGACAAATTTTTCGAAAATTACGATTCCCCCAACACACAATCAGTGTTACTTTTGGTTACTGTTTTAAAAGATATGATGAACATTTTAGGATTGAATTTCTTGAGTAATTTTATTCCATTTTTCCACCATTGGGTTATGAAAGTAAACAGAGCCAGTAATTTCACTCAAAGACAGAAATTCAAAGATACTTTTGCTCATATTATTTTATATTACATGTTGAAAGATTTGGATGAGCAATATAGTCATGATTTACAAAATTATTGCAAAAGCTCTAAATTATTCAAACAAATATTGGATGCTGTTGAATATAGAAAAATGCAAAAGTTTTGGGTCCATGGCATTGACCCTTCACCATCTGATTTGGAAAACACTAAAGGCGACCGTACGATACCCACAGATGCCAATGGTAATTATATTGCTATTAGAATCAAACCTGAAAATATTGAGGAATTTGCCTGTGGTAACAACTTTTTGATTGTATGGTTACATCCCCAAAAACAATTACTCACTGAAATTGAAAAATCACAAGTCAGTACTCATATGAGCACATTCAATAATGATTCTAGAAACACAAATATGACAGTGATAATGGATCAAGGATCACTGGCACTAAGTGGAGGTGCAGACCATGGAGGTCACTTTGTTCCACCACCTGAATTTGTTAACCACACCGGTTTGTCTTCTGAATCTGCGTCATCAAACTCAGAGAAAGGTTTGTATACCGGTTTAGGATTGGGTACTGCTGGTGATATTACTATGATTCATTCTGAAATATTACAATACAGTCAACATTTCCAAGAAAGAGGTTTACCTCATGGTAATGGGTTTGCTACTATTTTACGAACTGTTGATAGTGTTAACAGTACTAATGATGGGTCAATTTATACTTATGATAGTAAATATTTGCAGTCACCAAGAGTAAGTGATTTGAAAGATGCCATGTCAACACATAGGGGTATAAGATTATCTAAACCAAATTTTGGTGGTGCCAATGGAACTGCCAATATGACGGATTCTGCTTCTACATCCAATGGATCTGTGTTGAATAAAAATATGCAAACTACAGATGTTGATTCAATTTTAAGTGGTCTCGAAAGTGAAGACGAAGCTGCGTTTGTTGTTTAAGCTAAAGAAAGAGAGAGAGACAGTTGCAAATATACCCAAGTCAAAATACCTTTCTAGGTAAAAGGAACATTTACTGCATTTTTTTTAACCTTTTGTTATTTAGTTCGTTTGGTATAGTCCAACTAATAGTCTGGTGAATTATGTTTATGTATTTATTATCCAAAAAAAAAAGAGAATATATGATTGATCTTTATTATTGATAGTTCATGAAAATCAAGTTTGGAAGAGTGTGTAAGTTTGAGGATTACCTCTGGTTTCTTTCATATTAACTAATTTTAAAATAATACAACCTTATCATTTTATAAATGTTAAGAGTCCCCTATTTGCAGTAATTACTTATTTATTCATCATCTTCGTCATCATCATCATCATCTTCATCTCCTAAAGCAGCAAAGGCATTAAAGGCTTTGGTTTGTTTATCAGAAGCAATTTCTCTAGGATCCACAGCTTTTGAACTACCCAAATTCTTATTATTAGGTCTGGCTTTAATACCGGCACCACTATTGTTGGTTTCTCTAAATTTAATTCTTTCTTCTATGGCATCACCTTCAGCAAAAGAACCTTTTTTAGGTTTAGATAAAGTAGCCCAACCATCTTCATCAACAACTGGTTCTGATTTCTTTCTTAAATTTGGTCGTGGTACACCAGAAGCACCTTTAGATTGTCTTCTTCTATTAATGTGATGATATGATCTTTCATGACCGTGTTCGTCAATATAAGTATCGCCATTGTGCCATTTTCTTTGATGCTGTTGGTGTTGTTCAATGGATTCTTTAACTTCTTCAATTAACTTGTTGAATGCATCCAAAATTTCAGGCTTTGGAGTGTGTGCTTCAGATTTTAATTCAAGTAATTGTTCTTCAGTGTATTTGGCCATATCGTAGAGTAAGAATTAATCAATAGTAATAATAATACAAGTTTAGGGTGATGGTGTTTTCCAGAAAAGTATATACGTTTACGTATATATTTACCAAAAAAAAAAATTTTTTTCTCCAAACTCTATGTAAAGCTTTCTGGTACAGACACGCAGAAAATTGGTATTGAATCATATAGGGGATTCAAATGGATGATTATAGCTACAGTTATTTAATTAAGGTGTAGATATATGCTAAATGTATGATGCTTAAATAACTATCTAATATTGTACCATCTAGTCTATATTGGTCGTGAAGTGGTTTTGTTGCTTCATTGTTAGAAAAGGGGGTATAACTAGCGAGAAGCTTCATCTTGATCTAAATGGTCATCCAATTCCACGTATATCTTGCTTTAAAGATTATCAAGATCAGTTCAAAGTCATTACAGGCGATGTCATTCATCGATATGGTTGTCTTAATATCATTTTTGTCCATGCTGTAACCATTTTATAGCTGTTAGAATTTGTATTGAAAATTAATATTTTGCTTTATTTTGGCAAAACTTTTTGTTGCAAAAGTCTTTACAACCCCAAATGTATACTAGAACACCAAACCAATACAAACATTATACTTTGAACTAATTATAACAAAAGTAACTATGTCTCCATGAGTAGTCAGCTGTCTTTTTTTTTGGCTAAGTACTGATGCACAAGATGCATTTGGTTAGGTATAATAACAGACACTATATTCTGCTTAAAAATCTACGCAAATTCAATAACGAAGCTAATCTTGATATCATCACAATTTGGTTGAGTGGTTAAGTCCGAATTTTCTAAAATTGATGTCGAATCCTATTCGGTAATATGCCACTTATTCTTTCAAGATAATGCAGATGCATTACCAGCTCCGTGAACGGAATAGCTTTATAATCAATATATTCGTTAGCTCTTTTGATCCAGAGGTTTCAATAACCACTTTTAGTAGATAGACAATTGAAAGATGGTCCAAACAACTAATTACAGCTTAAAAATGATAAATAGTACACTCAAAACCACATTGTTTGTAAATGTCACAGTTTATTCAATAGTACTTGCAATTAACCGAGTACTGCATATTGAGCATGACCCCCCTTTTTTATCTTATCTGGTACATAAAAATACCTTATTCAATTTATTACTTGATCCATTCTTCCAACCTTTTGTTTTATTTATAATCTATCAACTTTTCATTATTTTTTTCATTTTTCATTGTATTCAACTTTATCCAATCATAACTATCTATTCAAACAAAGTTAAAGCTTACTAAAGAAACTTAGGAAATTGCAATGTTAGTCAGACGCGTGATTGTAAAACACACAATTAAACCCAAATGCCACAATTTGGTCCCTGCTTTTCATGTTGCTTCTGGTGTAATCTCTTATGGTAATTGCCATGTTCCTCCCAAACTATTTCAAGGATTGGATTCCCAATTATACATTAGAACCTTGTCTACATCAAGTAATGACAATTTTGAAATTGATTTTGTAACAATGAAGAAGAAGCCTAAAAAACTTTCTGAGTCTGATAAGCAACAATATGTGTCAATTCATAAACTGGAACTACCAAAAGTTGATTTCGATAACATACATTTCAAACATCGTGCTCTTGATGAGTGGTTATTTCAATTGTTTAAAGAGAATCAATTTTCTGCTTCCGAAGACAGGTTATCCAATAATAGATTGAAAGAAAATCTTGGTATCATTCACGAAATCTATTCCGAGTTAAGAGAATTTGAGATATTTGTTCAATTTAAACGTAACAAGAAGCATTTCAAGTTTTCTGAATTGAGTACCTCCGATATTTTAAAGTATTTGGAGGAGTTTAAAGAAGTTCACAGTGGCAGTTCCCAATCTTACCACAAAATGTATGATGAATTATCTAGATTATTGAAATCTGACTCAGAATTCTCTCAAACTTTATCCTATGAGTTGATTCCTGCTATTCAATTATTTGAAAAACTATTCACTTATTATTACAGTGGATTATTTGTGTTTGAACAGGAGTTACGGACCTTGGACAAACAATATGATTTCAAAAAATTTAGATCCACCAAGGATTTAACTCATCAAATTGAGAAAACATTGACTAACTTTGATTATTCCTTGTTGCACGATGTTGATGCCAATCATACTTTTTTTAAAATGTTTATCCAATGCAGTCGTTATTCAGAATTGAACAAGATTTTGAAAACTATTTCCAATATCAATTTGAGAGATATCAAAAACATACTTAAGGATCCTCAATACAATGATTATTTTGAAGCAGCCGTTCAAAACTGCATTAAAATGGAAGATAAAGACTTTGAAATGGTAGATCAATGGAATGAAGGCGGCGGATTGTATTATTTTTTGACACTGATGAAAATGATCCCTGCTACTCATGACTACTATAAGTTAGCACCTTTATTGTTTGCATTAAGTAAAGATAAAGGGATCTTTGCTAGTGCTGCTGGTGAGCTTTTGCGAATTCTCACAAACGAAGAAGTCAGGGGTCCTATCAATGTGGCATCCATGGTGGACGACAAACAAAAGTTTCCTATCTACGCAATAACTAAGAATAATTTTACAAATTATGTTTTTAGTTTCTTGAAGCTGATTGATTTTCCCTGGGAATCAGCAAGAGACACCGAAAACTGGGATACTGAAAACTTGGGAATTGAAAATAACGTGTTTGGCAAAGGGACTATGTACGATTACTTGACAACAAACCAATACTTTATCCGGAGAATATTTTCAGATCCTAACATTACCATAAAATACATGGAGTTGAGAGCAAAACCTTCATTCTTTTGTTTACCTAAGGATCACGAAATTTTGAAAGATGTTGCCGAGTTGAAGAAATTAAGAGAGTCGTTGCAAACTTCATTTGCATCATTCAAAACTATCGACAGATTACTTGAAAGTATTAGTAAATTAGGAACTCTGGGAACTGATAAGAATCTCATTTTGTCTCATTTATTAGATGCATCTCGTTATTTTGGTAACAATACGTTCGTTTTAGATGATGTTATTGATGAGGAAGTTAAAAATGACCAACCTGTTGCAAAACACGACAGTTATTCTCAAATGCCCGATTGGCTTCATCTTGAAAGTCATGTCCCAGAAATCAACTTTTTAAAACTGAAAGTTGGCAATTTTAGTGACAAGAATGCAGTAATGACCGTGATTGAAAACTTGACAAATGAAATCATTGCTGAAGAAAATGCTTATCCAGAAATCAATGCCAACAGTTTTTTGAAGTTAAGATCTAAGCTAATTGAGTTTAGTATAAATAATGTTAATGATTGTTTGGAGGTGTTGGACACAGTTGTTGTCAATCAAGATGCCTTTGAGAAATTTGAACAAAAATTAGGTGATAAAAAGATACCCGCTGTTTATGTTCAGATTCCTGATGATTTTCCTTTACACGAATTTGTCGAAGAATTATCTGAGCTAAGAGAAGTTTTGGGTAAACCTTTTAGTGAAACTAATGTTGACGAAATATTGAATCAAGTACAGAAGTTTTTAGAAAAACAAGATTTGATTGCAATAGATAAGACTGTAATTTGGAGAAAATTGTACCGGAATTTGGCAATGTTATTCAAACATAACAACAATAACACTTTTGTTTTGGATAATGTCATATCTAGTGCACAAGAGTTTAAAAAGTTTGAAACTAATCACGTGAAAAGTGATCAAAACCAAACAGCTATTGGAAGTCAAGGACAGTTGTTGGTTGGAACTGCTTATGAAGTATTAGGTGAGTTTTTAAGAGATAGTGGGATATTGTATAAACCAGATGTTCACAACATTAGTGCCAGTGAATTTGATAAATTAATTGACCAATATGCCGATAAATTGGATAAATCGAGTTCTACATATCTATTCCGCAAGAATATATTGGACCAGTTGAAGCAATGGAACTCACAAATTGAATTTTACCCACCCTTTTTGGTTTGTATTTATGGTACAAACTATACTGATGAATTACCATTTGCATCAACTCAATTGGAAATGTTTTATGATGATTTAGTGAAAAGCTTAAAAGATGTTGCTGAGGAGCAAAAGGCTGCAGAGGCTGAAAATATAGTAGCTCCAGTCGATACAAAACTTGCCATTGATCAATTCAAAAAAGATGTGAAAGACAAAGTTAAATATAATGATTCTGGGAAACTTTTTGCTGATTTAGATAAAAAGAACAGTGCAGCAGATTTTGAAGCTATCAAATTGGCAGTACATTCTGCATTTGAAGAACCTCATGAACATGTTGTTATAACAACCAATGAAGAAGTTGCCAAACACAAAAAAGAACTTGATCGTGTAAGTGGAGAACTGCCTTTGAAAACTGAACCACATACTGTTGATACGTCTAAATTGGAGAAATATTTACAAGAAGCTAAAAAATTAGAAGAAAGCAAAAAGAGAGAAAAAGAAGCTTTTGAATGGAGTAAACAAACTAAAGCACCTTCGAGAGCCTACAGTTTTGTGAGATCAATATTGGCCACATCAGGATTAGTGTTGTTGAGTTTAATTGGAATTGATTTTTACATGAAAGAAACAGATAAGTCTAGTAGTAAAACTATTACTGATTATCAAAATGAGGAGAACAACAAATTGTCGAGAACTTCAACAACAACTGGTCCATTTACTGTGAGTACAATATCAGGTCGTACATCTGATGTACCTGTGATTTTTGGTAAAGAAAAGATTAAACTGGTTTTTAATTGGGATTCTACTGAAAATGGATCAGTCAATGATGACGATAATAAACAATTGTCCTGGTGGCAAAAATTATTCTGGAAGAAGTAACCTTTTGAAGGGTTGGATATGGAGATATTTAGTAGTAAATGTGTATTAGTTTGTTTATTTTATATAGTAGTGATTTTGTTATAGCAACACGCAAAAGAATATTCAAAGTTATGAAGACCATACAACTATTTAGTGCAGCTTGATTTTTTAGGATGATTGCTATCTTGAAAAACGTTACAGAAGCAGTTTGAAATGATGTGTATTAAGATGGAATAATTCATTGTATAATCAATGCAAATGTTGCAACAAATAAAAAATGCAATAGTCTACTTAACAATACAAATCCAGCAACCTCAAACAGTATATTAAATGGGATCTTTTATATGTTCTATAAACTGACTATCTCAATGAAAATATATTTCAGAAACACCCCAGAAACAGCTATCATTGATAATATTAGCACACATTCAACTTCTACCAAAATTGCGTACAATCATCACATCGACTGGCCCAAAAATAATTATTTCATTTCAATTTCATTAGTAGTGGTGGGTAATTCAGTCATATCTTTCGAGACCCGTATAAATTTCATAGTAGTAGTGGCACCAGTAGTTCCATTCCATTCTTTAATTCTTTCCACTGTCAATTGATCAGTTAAATCAGGAATCTTGAACCCAGTTCTATATATTTCTAAATCATATTTCAATTTTTCTTCTAATATGGTTTGTCTATTAGTTGGTGGTCGACCTTTTCTTCTTTCTGATTGTAATCTTTGTAATTCATCATCATTTTGATGAATAAATTTTTCAATGATTTGTTTCATTTCATCTAATGTGAATTGTTTCTTATTCGAGAATTCCTTAAAGTTTTCTCCTTCTTCTTCATCTTCATCACCGCCATCATTAGCGGTATTTTTTTCTTGTAGTAAACTCTGAATGAAAAATACAATACTTAATTCATTTGATTTACGTTCTAAACTTTGGGATTTTCTTTGTTGAAGCTTTTTATCTCTTAATGTGGCACGATTTAATTGTTTGAATTTACGACCTTTGATATGAAGGGATCCAGTTGATTTGGATATATTTTTCGTTACTTTATTTAAATTATGAGCTAACGGCATGGTGAATTAAAGCTTTGCAATGATACTAATACAGTGGTTGGTGTTTGTTTTTCAGGATTCTTTGCAAAAGAAAAAAATATGTTTGTGTGTCGATGAGGTTCTGTATACAAACAAAATTTTTTTTGCCTAGCCTGCCCTCTCCCCCAACTATATTTCACGACATACTGGCAATAAAAATTGTTATAATTAGTGAACATTCCAATAGATCGTTTAATCAAGTTGTTTTGAGGGTAGTCTGAACTTCTAAAGTTTTAATATCGTGCGATAATCTTATATAAATTTAAAAAATACAGATATTGGCAATACAAAAGCAATTATCAAATTTTGCAACTTCAAGCAGTGCATAAAAGCGTTATGCCTACCTTTACAAGATAGTTTTCTTGTTAGTTTAACACTTCTTCTCCTATCTTCTCTGGAGTAAACGATCATTTTTTAATCATCATTTTTGGTTATGAAACCAGGTCAAGTATGATCTAAACTAGTTTAAACTAATTGTTTGTTTATTGATTGCATGGTAATTTGAAGGCATGGTTGTGCGCAAGTACACAAAGGTACAGCTTAATTTACATGAAATTTATTATTCTGAGTTAACAATCAGTATGAAAATAATAAAACTGTGTTATAATAATCCAACTGCAATTATAATCATGATTGAATTAGTTTCTGGGATTTTCAAAGCCGTTTATGTGTATATGTGTGTATTCGTGAGTCGAGAACCGGTTTTATCCTTTTAAACATACTGGTAAGGAAATGTAGTACTAAACAACTATTGAAAATAATCTAATGTAGGATTTAGGATTTAACGAGTATATTTTATTTGTTACGTTTTGCTTTTGCTTTTGCTGTTGCGGAGACAAAAATTGGTCTAAGCATAGATTTCAGCCTTTCGAAAGTAAAAATAGTTTAAATAATTTCTTTTAGCTCCATCGGTCGAAAATTAGGATTTAAACCTATTTTTTTGATCCTTGTAAATCCGTTATTACTTTTGTCCCACCGAGTAATATATATTCGGTATTAATTTTAACCTGCTAATCACCTCAGAGAATTTTTAGTAAGTGTATTCTAATGTCTATATGACTTATATTAGAGATTCTGCAGATTGGTATCAACTTCGACATTCTGAAATTGAGCAAACATAGTTAGAAAGAAAACCGAAAATCACTCCCAAATAATAGAAACAATCGAGTGGAGAATAATCGAATAAAAACAATATGAAAACGTTTGGCCAAGGCGGATGTTTTTAAAATAATCTTTCTGTTAATTTCTTTTTTATATTGATTTGGGAACTCTTAATTATAATTTCATTGTTTGTTTAATAACGATATATTTTCTTTGATCTATTTTTATTTGTTCCAACACAGAGCCCAGTATTTGATAGAAATAGACCTTTCCCGACTTATAAGATTTTAAATTCAGAAGCAATTCCTTAATAAATTAGCCAATAGATAGCAATCCAAAAACCCGAAACAAAACCAATTTGATCTAGATAATCAAAATTTGTTTTTAAATTAGATAAATAGACCACACCATTATATGCACAATTTATTACGTAGTAACACACTAACATTTAAAATTTTGAAGACCGATGCAGGCACTCTTTTTTTGTGGAAATCCTGTATGGCCAATAGGAAACGTATAACGTACGGCTGTACGCTCTAATGAACAGATAGAAAACTCGATTGTTTGAAATGTTCTTCTATCTCAGCAGAAAGAAAAACTAGAATAAGAAGAGCGAAAGTGAAAATATAATTTGCGTGAAAAAGTTCGTTAGATACGGAATAATGATTAGAATGAGCGCAATCTCTAGTGTCCTAGACGATGACCATGCCATATAACTGGTTCTCACTCGTACTATGTAAAAATTGATTGATCGTTGGCATGTCTACATAGACGACAACAGCAAAGTAATACAATAGAATTTACACACATAAAATGCCACTCGAGCTGTTTTGTGCTTTTTTTTCAGTTCTGCTTTAGATTTTTGAATCAAAAACAAAACTTTTTATAGAACAGTTAAACCTTTGAACTTAGATGGTATAGCTGTGGTTGGAAAACAAAAACAGAGCGATATTTTTCAAGGGTTGTACTAGACATAAGAAACCCTAGCGCTACTCAATCAAAAGAACAATTGGATTATTGTGTGGAAGTTATTCTCCGAGAAGCTTATTGTTCTTTGTTCGAATTGACAATAATGGAGTGATTTTTTTTTTTTGATAGTTGTTATTATCTAAGGGTCACTCAACGTCACCAAATTAAAAAAAAAAACACGGA
>OKCY01000089.1_pt1 | contig 13014 bp, 8 predicted proteins | sample 1613071 | NCBI WGS metagenome assembly OKCY01 (sample SAMN04436834, study PRJEB24849) | human gut metagenome | biome: human gut; feature: NICU; material: stool | host: Homo sapiens | place: USA: Saint Louis, MO | collected 2011-07-12 | reverse complement strand
TATTATGTCAATCTACCTGGTGTTTCCAGCAAAGATGCTTGTGTATGGGGCACTCCAGAAAAGGCTATTGGGAACTGGTCTCCATATGTAGCCGGTATGAACCAGGATAGTAACGGTAATACATTTGTAACTATTGGCTACAATCCAAAGTATATTGATGATTTTTCAGGAAACATACCTAACTTTGGAATCAGAATTGTTTGTGACAACCCAGATGAATGCAATGGTTTAGAATGTGAAATTAATCCAAGACAAGGATTTAATAAGGCAATGGGTCCAGCATCTGGAAATTCTCTTGGTGCTGATTACTGTATTGTTACAGCCAAAAATCACGCCCACGCAAGAATTGAAGTTTTTCAATGACGGTAAGGGTTTGGCTCTAGTAAAATAAAAAAACCTAATTGAGTGTGTAGTGTATGTAGAGTGATTTAAATTATTAAATAAAATATATGGCTTACAGTTTTTGCAACCAGCTTCTCAGTAGAAAAAAGAAAGGAACGGAAGACAACCATAAAATATAGAGATTTGATCCCAATTTACAAATTAATACTAGCTTTCTTAGGCTATGTCGTTAGTTGAAGAGCCAATGATTGTCAATAATGGCAAAAATCACCCCACTGACCACAATGCTTCAAAATCAATACAAAAGACAAATCACTCTAAAAGCATTGTTTTATGTTTTGATGGTACAGAAAATGAATTTGGTCCGAAACCATTTACAAATGTTTTGAAGTTGTTTCAGATGTTAGATAGAAACAACTCTAGTCAGATATGTTACTATCAACCTGGAATTGGATCCAAATTCAATGCTGACATTAATAATGTTTTTGAAAAGAACTTTACTAGTACTGTTTTATCTAAAATAACCAACAGGGCGGATTCACTTGTTGCCTTTACACTTGAAAAACATGTAATAGCCGCATACAGTTTTCTTACTAGTGTTTACAAAACAAATGATAAAATTTATTTATTTGGATTTAGGTATGTGTTAAAGAGTACATGATTTTCAAATCTGTGTTGTTTTCTAGGTAGTTCAAGATTACTTACTCGATAATAGTCGTGGAAGTTTTACCGCTAGAATCATCGCTGGAATGATTGAGTTGCTTGGTTTAGTGAACTCTGGATTAGAAGATATGGCCCCACTTGCTTGGAGAATATACACAAGTTGGGAGTATGCGGGACAACCAGTTATTCATTCAGAAAACAAAACCCTGACCATGGCCAAAGAGTTTAAGAAATCTTTTTCTCGTACCGATGTAAGAGTGCATTTTATGGGGTTGTGGGATTCAGTAAATTCTGTAGGGATTCTTTGGGATCGAATGTTTCCATACACCATCAAAACCGCCAATGTTGATCACATCAGGCATGCCATTAGTATTGATGAAAGGAGATCCAAGTACAAACAGCAGCTTTTCTCGCCAATAGAGTCAAGTGACGTAGGTAGTAAAGGCAGTAATACATATAGTTCCCCAATCAGTTACGGGCTGTTTACATCAGTGAGATCGTTAGTTGATATACTTGAACGATTTGTGGAAAGATTCAATAGAAGAAAACTGCGACCACTACCAGCTATTAATGATTTAATCGAAGTATATTTTCCGGGGAATCATGGGGATATTGGAGGCGGGTGGAAGGCGTCACTGGATAATCAAGTATTATCAAGTGTTTCTCTTAGGTGGATGCTTGCTCATGCAATTAAATATGGGGTAAGGTTCCAGCCACAATCAATTTCACAATGGTCTTCAGATCACCCTCCAATATCTAGTTTTTTATCTCCCAATCATGATATATTGTCATTTTCTAGCAAATCACCCGATAGTAGGTCTGACATCGTTCTTCCAGAGTTTCCCATAAAACTATTTGCGGGGAGAGGAGAAGAATCGTTTTTGTATGTTCTATTCTGGTGGATTTTGGAATTGATTCCCTTTTTAAGAATCACCGAGATCCAAGAAGATGGGTACTGGAAACGAGCTTTTGTACCTAACTTAGGAAAACACAGAGTTCTCCCAAGCACTAGTTTGTTTCATTGGAGTGTATTTTATAGACTTCATTATGCAGCGGATTACAATCCGAAAAACTTGCATAACCTATCATTGGGTGAAAAGTTTATAGAGCTGTTGATGCAATTCAAAATTTTCAAATTTAATGAAATATACTCCTATTCAGAAAACCTCACTGTTAAAAAAATCAAAAATGACTGGACACCAAGATTTTGGAAAAAAGTCCCCGACGAATTGAGTGAGTATCTAGAGAAAGACGCCAACTTGTAAAATATTGGTTTATCTAAATGCAGATTACATATATTAAATCAAAATATACATGAAAGGGAAAAAAGGAGGTTTAGGGGGAGAAAAAGGTAAAAAAAAAATAAGATAAACTAAGATGTTTGCTTTGGATAACAATTCATCTTTAGTGATAGCTTTTCAGTGTGGTTTTCTTTTTTAAATAAGTTGAAGCAATAATGCACTCTCTCATGTCTTACTGATTTTAATTATTTTATTTTCTTTTTTTTTTTTTTTTCTTTTTTTTTTTTTGAAATTATTTATTCAATTTATTATTCATCGTACCGTACTTGTATTTATCTTTAACCAACAAGCAAGGTTTCATCATCAGTAAAGTCATATTCTGGAATTTCCAAGTTCAATGGAGCTGGACCCTTTCTAATTCTACCAGAAATATCATAATGGGAACCGTGACATGGACAGAACCAACCACCGAAATCACCAGCTTCACCAATTGGAACACAACCCAAGTGGGTACAGATACCCAACATAATTAACCATTCTGGTTTCTTGACTCTGTCAGCATCGTTTTGTGGATCTCTTAAGGTTTTGATATCAACTTGGTTAGCTTCTTCAATTTCGTCAGCAGTTCTGTGTCTAATGAAAACTGGTTTACCTTGCCATTTGATAATCACATTTTTACCTTCTGGGATAGCTCCCAATTTGACTTCAACTTTAGCCATAGCCAAAACATCAGCAGAGGCGGCAAATGAAGAGAGAAAAGCTTCAACGGTGGATTTGGCCCCGGCAGCTGACAATAAACCCATAGATCCAACCATGAAATAAGTAAAGTTTCTGCTTCCTTGACCGGATTTGTTGTTCAAGTAGGAGGAGTAATCTGGTTGTTGATAGTTGGATAAGGTGGTGGTGGTTGTTGACAAAGCTCTAACAGAACCTAAAAGTTAAAACAATTAAAAGTTAGTAAATTGTATTCCTCTAGTTTTTGGGGTACATCTTCGAGGCAATTCAAGTTTTGATTTTGAATACAAAGTATTCACTCAGATTGCTTTAAGATACACACTCCAAAATCACGTATATCAAGTGTAAAACCAAACCAAACATACTTTTTAATCCTAAACCATTTCTTAATGTTCTGAAAGCAAGAGAAGACATCTTGATGTGTTGTTGAATAGATAGTAAGTTAACGACAGTAGATACTTGATGATATTAGCTTTCCTATTTTTTTTTTTTAATTGAAGAAGAATTTTTTGTAGTATGGGTTGTGGCAATTATATGCAGTTTCAAAATAATGATTCTCTTTTTTTCATTGGTTTCTATTGGCTAGAGAGAATAAAGGCTAATGTTAATGGGCAGAAAAAAAAAGAAAAAGACGCACCTATACATTAATTTGTTTTGCTGCGAATACTACAAAAAACTTCATTACTATAATTATGTCGCACAAGTTTGATACAATCTAGAACTATATATGCTCAATGATATCATTTGATTCCAAAGCCCGCACTTTCATTCACAGCCTTATTCAACTTTTCAATGAATTTTTCTTTCGTGCTGTAGTTGTATAATGCCAACTCATTGAAACATGTATGAGCAATGGGTAATCTATGACTGTCATGACCATTATTAAGTAAACTAATTTTGAATGGTAGGTTCTGTATACCGGTGGCAGGAACTCTGTCTGAACCAGTTATGAAAATCAATAGCTTTTTTCTTTCCTTATTGCTCATTTTGTTCATATGATCCCAGAACCAGGTTATAATCTTGGAGTCCACTGCATCTTCACTGGATCTCCACCCAATATACTTTGTGACAGATTTTAGAACATCGACATCTATTCTATGATCATCGTTACCACACAATAGTAACTGAATCTCTTCTGGCAGAAACAACGACAAAGCATTACCTCCAATGACATTATTGAAACCTGTAATAAATGCATCAACCTGTTTTGCAATTCCATCTTTCATGAAAAACCCAGTATACTTGTCAATATACTCTTCCAAGTTTGATTTGGTGACTTGTATATTTGCTCCGTTGGTGACCAATTCTGTTGTGTGATTCTTCCCAAACATATCGCTATAGCTGACTTCAAATGTCAAATCCAAGTCTAATATCTCCTTGTTGGACATAGATTTCAAGTTTATTAAATTCTTATAAGACACGGGGTACAATTTTCTGTAGTCGTCTCTATCCAATCCCCTTTTGAGCAAAATTTTGTACAAAGCGATCGGAAATTGCAAATCTAGTATGGTCGAGTTATATATGGCCAATCCCAATATTGCACCAAAAAGATAATACATATCTGGGTTCTCAACCGGTATGATGTTGAACCATAGAAAATTCGAGTCATCAACATTATGAAACATTCCTGACTGGGGATGGAAAATCTCTTTTGTCAATAGCAAAAACCACTCCTTTTTTAAACCACCAGCATCCACACCGGGCTCATTGGCAAATTGAACCCGTAGACTTTTCTTCAAGTTATCTGAGTTTGTTTTAATGTACTGCAACGAGTCTTGCACAATATGGTCTCTTCTGACTCGTATTCTAAAGTATACATCAATGATAACTCGTTTGTCAAGCGAATTGATAAATGCTTCCTCCGCTTTTCTTTCCATCTGCCGCCGGGCTTCGTACTCCAATACAGAAATCTTGGCCCCCAAGGATATCAAAAAGGGATATTGACAAATATAAAACAACGCATCATCATACAAGTTTTTGTTCACACTAGTGCCATGGATATACTCTATGACGGCCCATAGCTCAGGCTGCAGGGATTTGTTGCCTTTGAATCTAGCTCTTCTGTTGCTTTGCCAAGAATCAAAATCCAACCGAATATTCACATAATCAACTAATGAGTTATAAAAGACTGATACGGGAACAGGATCACTTCTAAGCTTATTAGCCTTATACGCAATTGAAAGTACAGTCAATGCCGATTTGATATGCCAATCATTACCATACTGATGTACTTTAACCTTGGTTTCTTTTGGTTGTTTTTTCCCATTCGGTTTCACTGGGAAAGGGTTGCTAGAGAATTGACTTGCAGGTAGATTCAACAGACAGGGTGACGATATATCTGTGTTTGATTCTATATGGCTCTTCAAATGCAAGCTTTGGAAATACTCGGCCTCACTATTATCAACATAACCATCTTCTGAAGGACTGAGATTTAATTTTATTTGAGGATTATTGGCCAAGTAAAAGTATTTCTTCAATTGAAACGTAATGTAAAGATTTATCAAATCGACTCTGCGTATAAAATCGGCACTGTCCAACTTGGAAAGCCAACTCGTAAAGTACCCAAGCGTTTTAGCATTATCAATACAAGACAAGATACCCAAACACCTTTTTAATATATCGTAACTCAACATTTTGATCTCCGGTACATCACTCATTAATTTCAATTTTGGATTATTCAAAACTAATGACCTTGACAAAATAGGAATTTCAAACAAAATTAAGACCCAGCTATAGGCAAGAGGACCAGAATCTTCAAGATACACATCAATTCTTTTCAATTGTTCACTTGCTCCCTTCAAAGCTGAGTGCAATGGCTTTTTAGTTGGGAGTTTTGTAAGTAAGTTGATCACATCTCGAACGCCAGAATAGTAAATGTTTGAAGTTGAATGATGCGGGCGTTTGCTGTGTGGTCGTAACTTGAACGAATTGTTCAATATCTCAAAACTCCTGAATGCTTGATATAGATAGTTTGACAAAGGTTCAAAGATTTCATGCAAGGACTTTAATTTCCCTTTGTTGTCATTGGCATTTTTGAAACATTCATCTGCCAATGACTTCACGTGTTTGTATGACACTAGTGGAATATCTGGGCTGTCGGTACTTGGCAGAGTCCCCAATAACATGGTAGTATGGCATACAGAACATCTGAATTTTTTGGCTTTATTTGGGAAAGTCAATATAGTTCCACAACAATAGCACTTGCTTACATTCTGTGATTGTGTGTTGTCAGACATTCCCGATGTAGACTTGGATTCATTGGTTTGAACTCCTGTTGGATCATATTCCGTGGCATTAGGCGTAATGACAGTTTTCTTTGACTTTGCCGAATTTATTGTTGGCATTGTTAGTAGATCTTTGAAATTCCAATTGTGTTTGGAATTGGGGGTTACTTTTGAATTTTTTGAAGGATACTGCTGCAGCATCACCGGTACAATGATTATTGTTTGCTTTTATCTTGTTCTTATGAATTCTGGGAAGAAATTACTGGAAGACAATACAGGAAATTAAAATGTATCTAAAAAAAAAAAGCAACAAACAACACTGTGTTAAAGTAGAAATTCTTTGAAAGAAATCTTTATTTGCTCCAAAATTGATCAATTTAGTGATATGTGGAAGATTATGACTACATATGCATATCAAACACTCCACGAAAAAAATGTACAGAATAACAACGATAGGATCAAATGAAATAGAAAACAGGAAAATCCACATTTAAAGGATTTGAACGGTTTGACGAGTTTAAAAATAGACAAATCAAATAAAACGGTTTTGTGATATGTATACGATAGTCGTACGTGGTGCGTGGTGGTGATAGCGGTGGCGGTCGAAAGAAGGCCGCCGCCATAATCTCCCTTTTGGCAGAAATTGTTATTTTCCTGTACATATAACTTACTAAGAAAAAAAAAAAAGGAATAGCCACGAACACACCACACACACACACACCAAACGTCTTGCGACATTAGTAACACCAAAAGTACTAGAGCAATAGCCCCTTTTCCCCCCCCTTTCCTTCTTAGTGTAATTTCTGTACGATTTTTTAGAGGAAGTTTTACTTTAGAGCTACAGTTGATCAGTCTCAGCAAAAATTGAATCTGCATGTTTGTGCTTTCCAAAGTTTCCGGTCAAGATGCCTTGAGTCAATCAGTGGTTATATACCCCTTGAATTACACAGCATGTGTGGTAGCCTTAACAGCTTCTGGACAAAAGTTAATTTTATACAAGGTGGAATATAATGAGTTAATATATTTGGAGAGTATTGATTTTGATGAGAAAGTATTAGCAATTACAAAAATAAAGATTGATGGCCAAGAAGCAGTGGTTTATTTGGATGATCAGTCTCAAATTGGAATACTATTTATTGATAACGAATTTTGCACTACTATAAAGATTTTAGCTAAACTATCAAGTACCGGGCAAAGTAAAATTATCGATTCACCTGTTTATATGGTGGCTGATCCAGCAGCAAACACTAGGTTCATTGCATTTCATATATTCTGTGAAGTCGTTCACGTCTTCCATTTCAATAGTATTCTGTCTGTCGATGATATATTGGGAAAGACTCCTAATAACAGTGTTTCGTTGACACGTCGGAAAAATAGGCGTAGCGATCTTGGTAAATGGTGGTCGCTTGAATCGATTTCAGTTGGAAGGATTAATGTTAAGCAGATTGCAATCTTGGAAAAGCCAACGAACACTATGGCAATTCTGTATCGAGATGTGAATTCAAATTTTTTCACAAGATGCTTGCCAGTGAAAGGCATAGATCCGGTACATGCAAAACAACCTATAATAGAATTTGAACAGGAGTACCTTTGTTTAATAATCCCCATACAGGTTGGAGGCTATATTGTATTATCAACTTTTAGTATATTTTACTTTCCTGATGATCAAATTCAGTACATGAGCACGTCAAGTGAGATAAATGATATAGCTATTATCCAATCACACGTTAAACTTCATTGCATCAAGGAATTGACCAAACCGGGGAATGGCATCAGTGAAGAAAATTATGTTTCATTTGAAATCATTGACAAGTCTAGGTTTTTAATCATTGCAGAGTCTGGTAGAAGTTACTTGTTGTTTACTGATATGGAAATATCCTCTAAAACTACAATTATTATCAATCAAATGACTATGATTAGCCTTGGAGAAGTTACTATTCCTTATTATAATGGTCTAAGTCATATAGCTGGAGATTTGTTTTTCCAAAGTTCACGGTTCTCAAGATCCGTATTGTTTCTGGTGTTACCCGAGAAGCCACATATTCATATTAGAGCATATATCGAAAGTAGTCCACCAGTGCTAGATATCAAAGACGGGTGTGGACAGGGAGTTGAGGAGTTGTATACGTGTCAAGGGAGCTGGGAGGGCAGTGAATTAAGGAAATATGGAGCAGTCCAGCACACACCAGAACTTCTTGAGACGAAAACCATAGATATGCAAATCGAAAGGTTACGAATAGTGAACTCAACAGTCATGGTTTATAATATCGATGGCGATAGTGTGGCACTAGAAACCCACAACTTGATGTCCAAAATCGCTCACTTGAAGATAGAACTGAATGTGTTGGATTATTATGAGGACCCAGGTTTCCAGTGTTGTGTTACTCGTCTGTCTTTGCTTGTCAATGGGAAAACTATGGTGAATGAATCCTTTATTTATTCCAGTGTTGTGCCTGAAATTAGTACCGTGGTTGCTGTTTCTGATACCAAGAGCATTCATGTACAACTGAAAAACTACGAATTCGCCTTTGAAAGTGAAAAACTCAAAGAAATTACAAGTATCGATGCAATTCATGTTGGCAATGGCGCACTTTTGATTTTAGCAACTGATTGGAGTGGAGATTATCAGATTTGGAAAGTTGTTAACAAAAAAGCCAAATTAATCTATTCTGGCGAAATGAAAGATCAGACTTTTGTATTAGATTCTGCCGTAGTACAATCAGGTGAAAATGACATAATAGCTTTTATGCTGACCAATAACGGAAGCTTACATCAGTTACTTATCCATTTAACAGAGAAAAGGGTTGACAACGTTAATTTTACCGAACAATATGTGAGTGATGTCCCATGTTTTTTGCGGAAATACAAGAATAATGTGCTTGTTTTTAATTTTAAACATTTGGTGGCCTTGAAAAAAGACGAATTGCTGGGGTTTTTTTTCAAAAAGTACATACACGTCCCAAAGCTTCCCCTTGCCGATGTATGCTTTGCGACCGAAGAGGAAGTTTTAATTGGATATCAGAATGGCCGCATAGATAAAGTGAGAATTGTATTGCCACTGCAAGTTGTCAGTCATCAAAGCTTATTCTCAAATAAACTATATCTTAAATGCCTACCTGTTCCATTATCGAAATTTTTAGTTGGTGTTGTTCTCGACTGTTCAAAGGATTCCATCAATACTCAGCTCCATTTGGTTAACACTGACTCTTTTGAAAATTTATCCATCTTTGAATTTGATGAACCCCTGGGTGTCCAAGTTGTTGATATTTGCTTGATACAAGATTGGCAGAATGAGAAAGCCCACAAGGATGGTTTGTTTGTGTGTTTGACTCTGCTGACAGAATTTCCATTGTATGTATTTGGTATTGAAGAGTCGAGAATAGTTTGCTTAAATCGTGGAGCTATATTGGGGATAGACTTGTCACCTGATGTTAAGCTAAATTCAATTTCATTGTTTGACCAAGAGGAGCAAACTTATTTGTGTTCAGGAAATATCGTGGTTTTGGTTCAATTAGATATAGACGAGAACTTTCAGTGGACATTAGTCCCAAGGTCTGCTGTTCATAGTCCCGCCTTTGTGGTATCACAGTGGTCAAATGAAAATGTAGCATATTTGGCTGATGCAATTTATGGTGCATTCTCTTCTAATGTTAACAAACTGGAAAAGCACAATGCAATGAAGCTAGTGAAAATAGATACAGATTCTATGGGGAATCAAATTACTGCAATAACAGCTGTGAGACTGAAAAACTACACATATACTATTATCGGCGATGCTCTTGGCAATGTGAATCTTATTCAGACAGACTCAAATGATTCTCTGATATGTCGGGTCCACAAATTCAATATTGGTGATCAGATAAACTGTATTTTTGCTTTGGGTAGAAAGAAATCATGGGGAGCACAAATTTGTGTAGTAGGAACAGTGCTGGGTGGTTTATTTGTATTGAACAATACTGATTTAAATGGGTGTAATGATTCTTTGGTAGAATTTGCTGCAAGAAATCATCTCGAGCTTTTAGATTGTGATGGAGAGCTGGTGAACAATAATGAGAAATCTCAATGTAAAGAAATTGTTAGTGGCACCGTCATTGCAAGAGTATTGAGTCACATTATTGCTAATTCAAGCGAGTTTTCACAAACCTACAGTAACTTATACCTGAACAGAAATCTATTACAGCTGGTACATTTTGAGTGTAATAGTTTATAGAATTGATGAGTAGTGTGTGCGAGTTTTCCAAATACAAGCTTGTTGTTTTTTTTTTTTCTGTCTCTGCTTCTGTTGCTTTATGAAATTTTTTGTATCTAGTAGTTCTTTTTTTCCTTTTGTTTACCATTTCATCACAATTCTATAGTGACAAGAGTCAACCATAAATATGCCAGAATATACCAACTTTGAGAGCAAGTTTGATGACATTGACATGCTTGAAATACCTGAGGATGATGATGGGGAAAACAGCATTGATAACTCAATTTCATCTGAAACTGAAGGTATTTCTGATTCTTCCGACTCAAGCAAAAGCAGTTACGACCAATGGAGTCCAGTAGCAATATTCAAATCAGATAAGGAGTACATTGACTTATCAGACTGGTTGAACACTCAAAAATCTTTAGAATTTAAGTTTGATGTTCAAAAGTATAGGAAGGGAATAGAAAAATCTAGACCATTTGATGAGAAATATATCTTGTACGTCAACAACATGTTCAAAATCATTCAAAAACTTACTGAGGATGACATCACTAGATTTGACTTGGAGGAAGACGATTCTCCTATAGGCTTGGTTATGGATCTGACGGGATCAAAGGCCAAACAGGTGCGGAAATTCAAAAAGATTGATGAAGCATTGAGACAGATAATTGATTATTTGCAAGATTTGGTAAATTCTATACCGAAGGAGGAACAAGAATCTTATGATTCCCAATGTTTACAACATATGTTATATATTTTAGAATGTTTTGAAGCCAACAATTTCTATTTTGATATCCAGCAAAAACCGGAATTGATTATCAAGTGGGTAAATACTTTTGATCCCAAACCGGACCCAGAATTGTTGAATGACGTTATTGTGAACACACCACAACCTTATTTGCATCCTCAGTTTTGGAACACTTGTATATCTCAGCTTCTTACAAGAGGATTGTTTACTCAGATTCACGAAGTAATTGAGCATTCACAGTACCAGGAATTAAAGGAAAAGTGTCCAGAATTGTATGCTGTGATTGGTGACATGGATACTTTGTTATCGAATTACACTTCCTACTCCTCCAAGGGACAATTTACCGCATGGAAGCTTTTGGCATGTGAATTCCGCGATTCTTTGTCATCAGTGAGAAATGAAAGTATCACCGAAACTAAGCACAAATTGATTATAGATCAAATTTACGATTTGGCATGCATTTTTACAGGATTACCTAAAACTATTTCTAGCTATTGCGATACATGGTATGAAGTGTATTTGGCATTATCGTTGTACCAAGTACGAGACAGCAACGAAGTTTATATTGATTACTTTAAAACAGCTGTTTCCGAAAAGCCGCCTTCGGACATATTTGATGACGAAAACGAGAACTTAGACGGGTTAACCGAAGCATGCTTTTTGAATATTTTGGAAAATAACTTTTTGAAAGTTTTAGAAACTTTACATGAGTTGGATCCTCCAACAACAGCTTATTTGACCGAGCTAATGGAATTGAGGTTTTTACTTAGAGGCTACTACTTCGATGTCACTGTGACCTCTTCAGCAAGTTTTGAAGATTTACTTAATAGGAGGATAGTATCTGAGTACTTCTTAACTAGACATGCATACGACTGTTTAAATATTCATGAATTGGTACCAGTGGGTATTGGTCTTCTATTGAATAACGTAGTATGCACGTCCAACAATGCTGTTTCTGCCAACAGAAAAGTTATCGCCACATTTTTACCCAACTATATCTGTAATACTAATGATGATCTTGAATGGGCCTTGACTATATGTGCCAATTTGAATTTGGTGTCGACGGCTAGACAATTGTACTATCAGGCTGGTTTGAAGTCTTTGGAAGAAGGTTACATGTACGAAGCATTGAATAATTTTGTCAATTGCTTCGATCCAACATTATTGAGTGGTGAAAATCATAGTGAAGGTATGAAGAAAGTGCATTATATTGTGTGGGATTTAATATTTGCAAATTGTCTTGTTCATAACCGACCAATAAAGGATGAACTAATCAACAACATCGTTGACAAGAAAGTTGATCTTAATTTCAAAATACACCCTGTCATTCAACAATGTCTTGCTCCATATGCTGTATTGAAGGAGTTTTATGAAACATTACCACAAAGGGATATAAAGCTCTCTAATAAACTTTCGAAATTGATTCATCTATTAAAATTCAACTACTTGCCAAAAAAATTTGTTCCATTGTTACTAGCACAATTTATTCCGTTTTTAAGTGAACCAAACACAACTTTCCAGTTGCCTGATTTGGTTATTATTATTGAATTGCTTGACAACTACGAAAGCGATAGAAATGAGAAAGAACTTAAAGAGGGTGCCGATTTGTATTTGTACTCAATTAATAATATTGAGTCAGATGCTGATGAAAACGACTGGCGAAAACTAGTGGGTAAAGACAATTTGCCAAAAGATATTGATCTGTTCACAAGATTGTTGAGAAATCTAATTGCAGCAAAGGTTGGTAAAGTGTTTATATAGTTAATAGAAACGTCAAATACTGTAAATTTTCACAAATTACAAATAATATAAATATGTGTTACTGGTTAAACTCTAACAGTAAATAACTATATAGTTATACTTTATATGTGT